>OJPN01000013.1_pt1 | contig 128988 bp, 130 predicted proteins | sample 1598511 | NCBI WGS metagenome assembly OJPN01 (sample SAMN03922485, study PRJEB24848) | human gut metagenome | isolation source: stool sample | host: Homo sapiens | place: Germany | collected 2011-05
GCAACAGACAGTTTTACCTGTCCCAGAGGACATGAACTGCGGCATACGACCACAAGCAAAGAAGGGAAACGGACTTACCGCAGCTCACCCAAAATCTGCAAAGACTGTCCCTGCAGAACTGTTTGTGGCGCAAATGAAAGCGGACAGCGGATACTCACAACTCATATCTGGCAGGAATATCTCGATTTGGTCGAACATTTGAGAAAAACCGAACGTGGCAAGGAACTCTATGCCATGAGAAAAGAGACCATAGAGCGTGTTTTTGCTGATGCAAAAGAAAAGCACGCCATGCGGTATACGCACCACCGAGGTCTGGCCCGGGTTTCTGCTTGGGTGAGGCTTAAATATGCTGCCATGAATCTCAAAAAGATTGCTATTGGGAAGTGGAATGCTTCTAATTTTGCTTCCTATATCATGATTTTTGCCCCGTTTAATGATAAAACGCCAGTCCTCGTGTTTTGAGAACTGGCGTTCTTTGACAAGCTGAAAGCGCGCCGGACCTGAACGGTCCGGCGCGCTTCCTCTTTTACATATCTGTACAGCACACGTCCCATGTGCACCATACTCACTTTTTGCGGTTGTCGACCTTCTGCATCAGATAGACCAGCAGGGCGATCATGCCCAGCACCACGAAGATGCCCAGCATACCCTGCCCCATCATCTCAAGGGCCGCGATCATATTATCAAAATTCATAGTTGAGACCTCCTAAATCAGCCCATGTTGGCAAAGTACTGAAGGACCACGCCGCCGGCCACCACAGAGGCAATCTGGCCGGACACATTGGCAGCCACCGCGTGCATCAGCAGGTGGTTCTGGGGATCGGCCTCCTGGCCCATCTTCTCGATGACACGGGAGGACATGGGGAAGGCGGAGATACCCGCCGCACCCACCATGGGGTTAATCTTGTTCTTGGGGGTGAAGATATTCAGGATCTTGACGAAGATGACGCCCACCATGGAGTCCAGGATAAAGGCCACCAGACCCAGGCCCATGATCATCAGGGTCTCCCACCGCACGAACTGGTCCGCCTTCATGGAGGCAGCGATGGTGATGCCCAGCAGCAGGGTGATCAGGTTCGCCAGCTCATTCTGAGCAGTCTGGGACAGGCTGGAGAGCACGCCGCACTCCCGGATCAGGTTGCCGAACATCAGGAAGCCCACCAGCGCCACGGAGGAGGGGGCCACCAGGCCGGCAATCACAGAAACGACTATGGGGAACATGATGCGCAGACGCTTGGACACGCCCTGGGCCCGATAGGGCATCCGCATGGTGCGGTCCTTCTTGGTGGTCACCAGCTTGATGGCAAAGGGCTGGATGATGGGCACCAGAGCCATATAGGAGTACGCAGCCACAGCGATGGCCCCAATAAAGTTGGAGCCCAGGGTCTGGGAGACCAGGATGGAGGTAGGACCGTCCGCGGCGCCGATGATGCCGATGGAGGCGGCATCCTTCAGGTCAAAGCCCAAGGCGGAAGCAATCATGATGGTCAGGAAGATACCGCCCTGGGCGGCCGCACCGCACAGGAACAGCTTGGGGTTGGACAGCAGGGGACCAAAGTCGATCATGGCGCCGATGCCGATGAACAGCAGGATCGGCATGGCCTCGCTGGCCTCGATGCCCACCTCAAACAGCCACTGGATGATACCGTGGGTCTCGCCCACGCCCTCACTGAACTGGTTCATCACGCCGGACAGGGGCAGGTTGACCAGAATGGCTCCAAAGCCCATGGGCATCAGAAGAGCGGGCTCAAAGCCCTTCTCAATGGCCAGCCAGATCAGGACCGCACCCACCACATACATGACAATCTGCTGGGGAGTGATGGCCAGCAGATTGACCCACAAGAAATTCAAACTCAACGTTTTTTCCTCCCTTTCTTCTCTCTGTTTTGACCTTCCGCACGCCGGACCCACCCGGCGCTCTCTTGGGGTGGCCATCCTGACTTCAGTCTGCCCGCACTGTCTGCCTGACAACCAGAAAGCACATGAAAAAAGACCTGCGTTCCTGGAATGGAACACAGGTCTGGTCATTTCAGGCAAAACCAGAAAGAAGCAGCTTCTTTCAGGATTGTTGGCTCTGCCACACAGCTGGAACTGTGCCGACTACTCCCCTTAACGGCAACTATCCTATCACAGCCTGCAACGCTTTGTCAAGCGGTCCGCCTAAAATTTTATATTTTCTTTATAAGGGCCCATTTTCACCAAAAAGGAGGAGAAATCATGTGTAAAATCACAAATCAATGTCCTTCGCTCCCGCCTCTGCCACGGCCTGCTCGATGGCCTGCTCCTCCGCCCGCATGGCCTCCAGCGTGTCGCCCAGCAGGCGGTCCAGCTCCCAGCCCAGCAGCTCCGCCCCCCGGGCGATCACATCCCGGGAGCAGCCCGCCGCGAACTTCTTATCCTTGAACTTCTTTTTCAGGGACTTCAGCTCCATATCCGCCACACTCTTCGAGGGGCGCATCAGCGCCGCCGCACCGATCAGTCCGGTGAGCTCATCCACCGCAAAGAGCACCTGCTCCATGGGGAGCTCTGGCTTCAGATCCACACAGTGGTCCCAGCCGTGGCTGGCCGTGGCCCGGATCACAATCTCGTCCACCCCGGCCTGACGCATCAGCTCCTGGGACTTCTTGCAGTGCTCCTCCGGCCACATCTCAAAGTCCAGGTCGTGGAGCAGGCCCACCAGGGACCAAAGCTCCCGCTCCTCCCCATATCCGAGGTGCTCCGCAAACCAGCCCATCACGTGCTCCACGGTAATGGCGTGGCGGAGGTGAAAAGGCTCCTTGTTATATTTGCTCAGCAGGTCCCAGGCCTGCTCCCGAGTCATTGCCATACTGTATCCCTCCTAAATCTGATCCGCCGGCTCTGATGTCATCCTCTCCCTGCCTCCCCTGTCCGTCCAGGCGTATCAGGCGGCCAGAAGCGGAATGGATCGAACAGCAGCGGGGATCGCGTTCCGTCCCCACCACTGAATCGTGCCTCGTTTTTCAATAGGCCACAACGATCCCGCCGTCGTTGGCGTAAACTGTGGTGATGCCGCCGGCATCCAGGATCAGGACCTGTCCCGCCTGGCACTTCTCCTGGATCTGCTGCTTCACCTGAAAGGCCCGCTCCACATTGTTACAGTGGCTGATGGCCACCGTACGTCCCTTGTGGTCCGGGTCGGCGGCGATTCGGTCCACCAGCTTGCCCAGGGCCTGCTTCACCGACAGCGCCTGTCCCAGCTTGCAGATCTCCCCCTCCGGGGTGGCGCCCATGAACAGCTTGATCCGCAGCGCGCCGGTGACCACCGACTGCACCCGGGTCAGCCGCCCGTTTTTCCGAAGATTTTCCAGGGACTCCAGCACAAACAGCGTCTGGAGCTGATAGATATACTGCTCCACCTCCCGGACCACCCGCTTGAAGGGCATCCCGGTGGAGGCCAGTTCCCGGATTTTAAGGGCGATGAGCACCTCTCCCCCGGCGGCGGAGCATGAGTTAAACACATGGACGTTGCGTTCCGGGGACTCCTCCTCCAGCAGGGCCTTGGCCTGCTCGGCACAGTTGTGGGAACCGCTGAGCAGCGCGGAGAGGGTCACCACATAGATGTCCTCCTCCCCACCCTGATAGGCGTCCAGATAGCTCTGGGGCGAGGGGCACGAGGTGGAGGGGGCATTCTCACTCTGCTGCATGGCCCACAGCAGGTCCGCCTGGTCAAAGGTCTCATCATCCACGAACACGCTCCCGTCCACCTGGATGGTCATGGGGACCCGCACGAAACAGGGCTCTTTTTTCATCTGGGGGGTCAGATCGCAGCAGCTGTCCACAACGATTTTGAAACTCATATCATCCATCTCCAAATGTAATTTTAAAAACCAGATTACAACTACAATACCACAACTCACACCAAATGTAAAGGCCCCCGTCAGGTCAGCTTCTCCCCGGTCTCCTCCTCCAGCTCCTTCAGCAGCCTCCGGTCCTGCTTGGAGGACAGGTCCAGCCTCCCATAGAGATCTGGCCGGCGGCGGTAGGTCCGCAGGATGCCCTGCTTCCGCCGCCACTTCTCCACGTTGGCGTGGTGCCCGGACAGCAGTATGGGGGGCACCGCCCGGTCATGCCAGACTTCCGGCCGGGAATACTGGGGGGCCTCCAGCATCCCGTTCCAGTGGCTCTCATTCTCATAGCAGGAGGGGTCGGACAGCACCCCGGGCACTAGGCGGCAGACTGCGTCGGCCACCGCCATCGCCGGGATCTCCCCCCCGGTCATCACAAAGTCCCCCAGGGAGATCTCTTCGTCCACGCATTCCTCAATAAAGCGCTCGTCGATGCCCTCGTAGTGGCCGCACACCAAAATCAGCCTGGAGTAGTCCTCCTTCAGCCGCCGGGCGTCCGCCTGGCAGAAGGTCCTTCCCGCGGGGGACATGTAAATGGTGTGGATCCGCTCCCCCGCCTCGTCGCAGATATGCTTCCAGCACTGGTACAGAGGGTCGGCCTGCATTACCGCGCCCCTCCCCCCGCCATAGGGGTAGTCATCCACCTGCTTCTGCTTATTCAGGGTGTAATCCCGGATCTGGTGGCACTCAATGCGGATGTAGCCCCGCTCCTGCCCCCGGCCCAAAATGGACTCACACAGCATATCCCCCACCACATCAGGAAAGAGGGTCATAATATCAATATGGTACATAGTCGATGATGATTCCTCACTTTATACTTCGGACGCCGCTTTGCTCCGAACAGTTCTCTTTATTATAATACGTACTGAACAAAGCCACAAGCTTTGAACGCCAAGTCTTACAAGGCAAATTGGCTTTGTTCAAGTGCAAGGGTTTCGGGCAATACAGCCCAAAACCCTTGCACCTTTCATTGGATCACAAGGCGTTCCAACGGAAATACTCATTGTAACAATGTCTGAATTTCATAAAAACGGCCCCTCTGAGCCGTTTTATGAAATTGTGCGGCTGCCGCCGCGCGAATAAACCGATTTACGGTTTGTTCAGCAGACATTATTATACGGGATTTTTCCCTGTTTTTCAACCGCTCCTGGCAAAAAATGTCCCAAAACAGCGGCAGGCCCGGACGGCGCCCCATGAGGGATGCCGCCCGGGCCGCGGGCCTTTACTGCTGGCCGGTGGGCTGCTGATTGGAATATTTGGTGTACGCCTGTTGGATCTTATCACTCTGGGCCTGCTCCGGGCTGTACCAGCCCCGCTCCTGCGCTGTCTGGAACAGCTCCGTCTGGCTGTGGTGGCTCTGGTTGAACAGCCGCAGAAATTCGTCCCGCAGGGGGATATTCACACATTCTGAGGCAAAGCTGTCATAGTTCGCGGTCATTTTCTTCTCACTGCACAGAAAATCTGTGATACGCTCCTGGTCAGTCATGGGTGTCCCTCCTCACTTCAAATAACCCAGCAGGTCGGCATAGTTCTGGCGGTGCTGGTCCGCCAGCCCCTGGAATTGGTTTTTCAGCGCGCCATCCTGGCACTCCTGGACAGCGGCCATATACTTGCAGTGGAGCACCTTCTCAAAATCCAGCTGATCAGACAAGGCTTGGAGCTCCTTTGTGGTCAAAACGGACATAGTCTTTTCCTCCTTCTGGCCGTTGGGCCGGTCTTACCCCCCTAGTATGTCCCGTCCCGTTCCGGCTATGCGCCGGGACCACCGGGTTCCCCGCCCGGTCAAAGCGCCACACCAGCCAGCGCCGCCCCGCCCGTTCCTCCACCTGGGCCAGACAGAACAGCACCGGCAGCGGAAATTCCTTTTGATCGGAAAAGGGGGCTGCCAACAGGCGCGCCTCCCCCTCCTGCCCGCTGAAGAAGCCGGTCCGCCCCCGGAGAAGCGCCCGGAGCAGAGGATCCCTGCACAGCCGCGCCGGATCCGGCTCTGGCCTCCACGGCTCCCCTTCTTCTGATTGTTCTGTAAAGGGAAATACCAGCACAGTATTCCCGCCCGTTACCGGCCAGCAGCCCGCCTGTCCCAGCGTGGACCGGCTCAGAGTCCTGGACAGCGCCAGCCTTCCATTCTCCGGTGTCAAAGTCCCCAGGAGCAGGCTCCCGCCCCGCCCCCTGACCCACACCTTGTACAGCCCCCGCCCATCGTCCGGGCAGACTGCCCGCAGATGGACCCGGAGCCCCTCCTCCTCCAGAGAGAGCGTTCCGCCCCCCTCCATGTTCCAACACTCCCCCAAAGGCTGTCCCTCCCTTCAGTGCCGCTGTTCTATCCTATGCCCCCGGACAAGAAAACCTGTCTGCCACCCACCCTTCTGTCCGCAGGTTCCCTTTTCCGACTAAAAACTTTAAATAACCTATTGACAGCATAGGTATATTGTGCTATTATCCAACCAACCTAATAAGTAGGTGATTCATTTGAACTACGATTTTGAAGCCCTTGTCAGGGCAAACTTCCGGTTTGGACGAATGTGTGCTTTCCCAGCCCTGTAAATCTTGACAACAAACTGTGGAAAGGACCTGATTTCTATGCCGAACTATCACTTCGAGACCTTACAGCTCCATGTGGGGCAGGAGACCCCCGATCCCGCCACCGACGCTCGGGCGGTCCCCATTTACGCCACCACCTCCTATGTATTCCGGAACTGCGAACACGCCGCCGCGCGCTTTGGCCTTTCGGATGCCGGAAACATCTACGGCCGCCTGACCAACTCCACCCAGGACGTGCTGGAGCGCCGGGTCGCCGCTCTGGAGGGCGGGACCGCCGCCCTGGCCCTGGCTTCCGGGGCCGCCGCCATCGCCTATACCCTGGAAGCCCTTGGACAGAACGGCGGACATTTTGTGGTGCAGAAAACCATCTACGGCGGCAGCTATAATCTGCTGGCCCACACTCTGCCAGGCTTCGGGATCACCGCCAGTTTTGTCAATATCCACGACCTGGCGGAGGTGGAGGCGGCCATCCAGGAAAACACCCGCGGGATTTATGTGGAGACCCTGGGCAACCCCAACAGCGACATTCCTGACCTGGACGCCCTTTCGGAGCTGGCCCACCGGCACGGTCTCCCGCTGGTGGTGGACAACACCTTCGGCACCCCCTATCTGATCCGCCCCATCGAACACGGCGCGGACCTTGTGGTCCACTCCGCCACGAAGTTCCTGGGCGGGCACGGCACCACCCTCGGGGGCATCCTTGTGGACTCCGGCCGCTTTGACTGGGCGGCCTCCGGAAAATATCCCGCCATTGCCGCCCCCAACCCCAGCTATCACGGCGTCTCCTTTGTTCAGGCCGCCGGTCCTGCCGCATTCGTGACTTATGTCCGCGCGGTCCTGCTCCGGGACACCGGAGCCTCCATCTCTCCCTTCGCCGCCTTTCTCCTGCTCCAGGGCATCGAGACTCTCTCCCTCCGTCTGGAGCGCCACAGCGAGAACACCCAAAAGGTGGTGGAATTTCTCTCCCGCCATCCCCAGGTAGAGCGGGTGAACCACCCCTCTCTGCCCGATCATCCGGACCACGCCCTGTACCAGAGCTATTTCCCCAAGGGCGGCGGCTCCATCTTCACCTTTGAGATCCAGGGCGGCGCTGCCGAGGCGCACCGCTTCATTGACAGCCTTCAGATCTTCTCCCTTCTGGCCAACGTGGCTGACGTCAAGAGCCTGGTGATCCACCCGGCCACCACCACCCACAGCCAGCTGACCCCAGAGGAGCTGGAGGACCAGGGGATCCGGCCCAACACCATCCGCCTGTCTGTGGGCACAGAGCACATCAACGACATCCTCGCCGACCTGGAGCGGGGCTTCGCCGCAGTCCGGCAGCTCCACAGCGCACCGAACGCCCCCGCGCCGGACCTGGAGCAGGCACAGCTTTGAGGAGGAATTTGATATGTCTGGAATTTATACATCCGCAGACCAGCTCATCGGCCGGACCCCGCTGCTGGAGCTGACCCATCTGGAGCATCAGTTCGGCCTGAAGGCACGCATCCTGGCCAAGCTGGAATATTTCAATCCCGCCGGTTCGGTGAAGGACCGCATTGCCAAGGAGATGCTCGACGACGCGGAGGCCGCCGGGACCCTGAAGCCCGGCTCTGTCATCATCGAGCCCACCTCCGGCAACACCGGCATCGGCCTGGCCTCTGTGGCGGCAGCCCGGGGATACCGGATCATCCTCGTCATGCCCGATACCATGAGCGTGGAGCGCCGCCAGCTGATGAAGGCCTATGGCGCGGAGTTGGTCCTGACGGAGGGCTCCAAGGGCATGAAGGGCGCCATTGAGAAGGCCGCGGAGCTGGCCGCCTCTCTGCCCAACAGCTTTGTGCCCAGTCAGTTCGACAACCCCTCCAACCCCAAAGCCCACCGGGCGCATACCGGCCCCGAGATCTGGGAGGATACCGACGGAGCCGTGGACTTCTTCGTGGCCGGCGTCGGCACCGGCGGCACGATCACCGGCGTCGGGTCGTATCTGAAGTCCAAAAACCCCGCTGTCCGGGTGGTGGCAGTCGAGCCCGCCGCCTCTCCCGTACTCTCCGCCGGAACTGCCGGTCCCCACAAGATCCAGGGCATCGGCGCGGGCTTCGTCCCCCCTGTGCTGGACACCGGGATCTATGACGAGATCATCCCCGTCTCCAATGAGGACGCCTTCTCCGTGGGCCGGCTGATCGGCACACAGGAGGGGGTCCTGGTGGGGATCTCCTCCGGCGCCGCCGTGGCCGCCGCCCTGGAGCTGGCCAAGCGGCCGGAGAACGAGGGCAGGACCATCGTTGTCCTGCTTCCGGACACCGGATCCCGCTATCTGTCCACACCACTTTTTGAACCATAAGACAAGTGTGCCGGATTCCGCAGAGGCAGACGCCGGCATACCAGGAGGTTATCTATGAAAATCTATGCAGACAACGCTGCGACCACAAAGATGTGTCCCGCCGCCATTGAAGCAATGCTCCCCTTCCTGGACCGGATCTATGGCAATCCCTCCAGCCTCCACTCCGTGGGGCAGGAGGCCGCCGAAGCCCTGGCAGACGCCAGACAGCGCATCGCGGCCTGTATCGGGGCCGACCCCGGGGAGATCGTATTCACTTCAGGCGGCAGCGAGGCGGACAACCAGGCGATCCTCTCCGCCGCACGGCTGGGGCGGCAGCAGGGCAGGCAGCATATCATATCCACCGCATTCGAGCATCACGCTGTCCTGCACACCCTGGAGAAGCTGAAGCGGGAGGGCTTTGAGGTCACCCTTCTGGATGTACACGAAAACGGCATCGTCCTCCCCCATCAGGTGGAGGAGGCCATCCGGGAGGACACCTGCCTTGTAACGGTCATGTACGCCAACAACGAGATCGGCACCATCCAGCCCATCCGTGAGATCGGCGCGATCTGCCGGGCCAGGGGGGTCCCCTTCCACACCGACGCGGTGCAGGCCGCAGGCCATCTTCCCATCCATGTAGGGGAACAGAATCTGGATCTGCTCTCCCTCTCCGCCCACAAGTTCCACGGTCCCAAGGGCGTGGGCGTGCTCTACGCCAGAAAGGGGATTCCCCTGTTCCCCCTGATCGAAGGCGGCGCGCAGGAGCGGGGCAGGCGGGCAGGCACAGAAAACCTCCCCGCCATCATGGGGATGACCGCCGCCCTGGAGCTGGCCTGCTCCCAAATCGATGAGAACGCACGGCATCTGACGGCCCTGCGGGACCAGCTGATTCAGGGACTGGCCAAGATCCCCCACTCCGTACTCAACGGAGACCCGGTACAGCGTCTCCCCAGCAATGTCAATTTCTGTTTCGAGGGCATCGAAGGAGAATCTCTCCTTCTTCTGCTGGACGACAAGGGGATCTGCGCCTCCTCCGGCTCAGCCTGCACGTCCGGATCTTTGGACCCCAGCCATGTGCTGCTGGCCATCGGCCGGGTCCACGACATCGCCCACGGCTCCCTGCGGCTCTCCCTGTCTGAGGAGACAACGGAGCAGGAGGTCGAGGAGATCATCCGGGCCGTCTCAGAGGCGGTGGCATACCTGCGGGAGATGTCCCCTATCTGGCGGGACCTGACCAGCGGTAAGAAACACTTTATCATTCAGTGAGGGATCAATATGGCACTATACAGTGAAACCGTTATGGACCATTTCCGCCATCCGCGGAACGTAGGCGTGATTGAAAATGCGGACGGCGTCGGAGAAGTGGGAAACGCCAAGTGCGGCGACATTATGAAGATCTATTTGAAGATCGAAAACGATACCATTTCAGACGTCAAGTTCGAGACGTTCGGCTGTGCCAGCGCCATCGCTTCCAGCTCCATGGCCACCGAGCTCATCAAGGGAAAGCCAGTCTCTGAGGCCATGACTCTGACCAACCAGGCGGTTGCGGAAGCGCTGGAAGGACTGCCAGCCCACAAGCTGCACTGCTCTGTTCTGGCCGAGGAGGCCATCCAAAAGGCGCTGGAGGACTACGCCCAGAGATCTGGAACTCCGGGTCCGGTATCCCCCTCCCCCTGACTGCGGCGCAGACACATCAAGGGACCCTGTCCCCTCCCCCGCGGCTTGCCGCGTCAGGGAGAGGACAGGGTCCCATTTTGTTGGATCAATTCCATCCCCGTGGGGTGGGAAGGCAAAAGAGGCGGGCGGCAAATGCCGCCCGCCTTTCTGCTCCCTCCCGCCGGAGCGGGCCGGAGCGCAGCTGGGTCAGGGTCACATATTGGCCGGAACGTGGATGACGCCCACAGGGCACTCCTTTACGCACAGCTGACAGCCCACGCACTTGGACTGGTCGATGTAGGCCACATTGTTCTCCACGGTGATGGCCTCCTTGGGGCAGGCCTTGGCGCACTTCATGCAGCCAATGCAGCCCGCGGTGCAGGCCTTCCGGGTCAGCGCACCCTTGTCCTTGTTCTGACACAGGACCACAGGCTTGCGCTTGTGCTCAGGGATGATGGAGATCACACTGTTGGGGCAGACTGCGGCGCAGGCGCCGCAGCCGGTGCACTTCTCCCGGTCCACCTTGGCGATGCCGTCCACGATGTGGATGGCGTCGAAGGCGCAGGCCCGGGTGCAGTCGCCGTAGCCCAGACAGCCGAACTTGCACAGTCCGTCGCCGCCGTACAGGCCCTTGACCGCCTGGCAGCTATGGATGCCATCAAACTCATAGCGCTTGGAGGTCTTGTCACAGGTGCCGGAGCAGGTCACAACGGCCTTCATGGGCTCGGAGGCAGTGGCCTCCACACCCATGATCTCCGCGATGGCGGCCACGGACTTCGCGCCGCCGGGGGTGCACTTGTTGATGGCGTTCCCGTCCTCAACGATGCTCTTGGCATAGTCGGCACAGCCGGCACAGCCGCAGGCGCCGCAGTTGGCGCCGGCCAGGACGCCGGTGATCTTTTCCACCCGCTCATCCACCGGAACATACATGAAGATGGAGGCGGCCACCAGAATCACAGCGCCGATCAGACCAATGACGGTCACCAGAATGATGGCCATTAAAATCGGATTCATTTTCTTCTCCCCCTCCTCTATTACACGTGGAAGATCGACTCGATGATCCCGCCGAAGCCCATGAAGGACAGGGAGGTCACCGCGGCGGACACCAGGGTGATGGGCAGGCCCTCAAAGCACTTGGGGGTCACGGCCTCCTCCACCTTGCGGCGGACGCCGGAGAACAGCACCATGGCGACCAGGAAGCCGATGCCGGCGCCGGCGGCGCAGACGATGCTCTCCATGAAGTTGTAGCCGTTGTCGATGTTCAGGATGGTCACGCCCAGGATGGTGCAGTTGGTGGTGATCAGAGGAAGGTACACGCCCAGGGACTTGTACAGGGCGGGGATGAACTTCTTCAGGATGTTCTCCAGCAGCTGGACCAGGATGGCGATGATCAGGATAAAGACGATGGTCTGGAGATAGCCCAGATCCCTGGCGGTTCCTTCAGAACCAGGAGGAGTCAGCAGGAACATCTGGATGGGCCAGGTGGCGGCGGTGGCCAGCACCATGACGAAGGTAACGGCCAGGGACATGCCAACGGCGCTGTCCAGCTTTTTGGACACGCCCAGGAAGGGGCAGATGCCCAGGAACTTCACCAGAACATAGTTGTCCACCAGGATCATGGTGAAGAAAATGTATGCAAGCTTCACGGCCATTATGCATTCCCTCCTTCCACAGCCTCAGCGGGCGCGGCGGCCTTCGCCTTCTTGGGGCGGGTGGTCAGCCAGGTGGCCGCAGCCATCATCACGCCGAACACGAAGAAGCCGCCGGGGGCGCTGGTCATAATGGTGAAGGGATCGATGGACTCAGGCAGGACCTGGATCACGAAGTCCTTGCCCAGGGCGGGGATCAGCTCGCCCAGGCCGGCCATCCAGGTGCCGGAGCCCAGGATCTCACGGATGGTGCCCATGATGGTCAGGGTGATGGTAAATCCGATGCCCATGCCGATGCCGTCCAGAGCGGAATCCACGATGCCGTTCTTGGAGGCAAACATCTCCGCACGGCCCAGGATGATGCAGTTGACCACGATCAGGGGCAGGTACACACCCAGGGACGCGTCCAGGGCGGGCACAAATGCCTTGACCAGCATCTGCACCACAGACACGAAGCCGGCGATGACCGTGATGTAACAGGGGATACGCACCTGATCGGGAATGACCTTTCTCAGGGCGGAGATGACCACATTGGAGCACAGCAGCACAAAGGTGGCCGCCAGGCCCATACCAATGCCGTTGGACGCCATGGTAGAGGTGGCCAGGGTGGGGCAGGTTCCCAGAACCAGCCGCAGAACAGGGTTTTCATTCAGAAAACCGTTGGTTAGGATCTTCAGCTTGCTATTCTTACTACTCATCTTGACTCACCGCCTTTCAAGGAAGCTGGTTATAGGCGTCGATGGCGGAGTTGACCGCGCTGAGCACCGCCTTACTGGAGATGGTGGCGCCGCTATAGGCGTTCACGTCCTGATTCAGGACCAGCGCCTTCTCCGCGGACACACCGGCGTAATTCGCCCAGTACTCCTCGCTGGAGACCACGTTGCTGCCGATGCCCTTGGTCTCAGCCTGCTCCGTGACCTTGATCTGCTTGATGGTGTCGTCGGGGCCGAAGGCCACCATGACGACCACGTCGCCGCCGTAGCCCTTGCCGGAGGCGGTGATCACCGCGCCGGCGCCGTTGTCGGCGGTATAGATGCCGGAGACGTTCTCCACCGCCACGTCCTTCACCTCAGTGAAGCTGTCCGCCTCAGGCAGAAGCTCGGTGCGGGCGGCGGTCTCAGCCGCCTCGGTGGCCGCCTGGATGATGGGGGCGGTCACGCCGTTGGTGGCGGCCAGCGCGCCCGTCACGATCACGCAGATCACGCCCAGGACCACAATAGGCTTAAAGATGCGATTCCAGTTGTTCATTTCGCGGCGCCCTCCTTCTTCTTCGTCTTGGCGATGCCCAGACGGTCCTGACGGGTCAGGATCTCAATGTAGGGAACCAGCAGGTTCATCAGCAGGATGGCGAAGGAGACGCCCTCGTTCATCGTGCCCAGGAACCGAATGGCGCAGGTAATGACGCCCAGGCCCAGGCCAAAGACGATCTTGCCCTTGGTGGTGGTGGGAGAGGTCACATAGTCAGTGGCCATGAAGAAGGCGCCCAGCATCAGGCCGCCGGAGAGCAGCTGATAGATGGGGTCCCGGCCGGAGACCAGGGAGAGCACCGCCACAGTGGCCAGATAGGTGACCGGGATGGTGGGGCTGATGACCTTGGTGGCGATCAGGTACAGGCCGCCCAGCAGCAGGGTCAGCGCGCAGGTCTCGCCCAGGACGCCGCCGTGGTTGCCCAGCAGCAGGGTCACATAGTCGATGCCCTCAGAGGAGGCCAGCGGGGTGGCGGTGGAGGTGGCGTCCGCCGGGAAGCCGTAAGTAGACATCCGGCTGGCAAAGCCCATGGCCAGGGCGATGCGGCCCACGATGGCGGGGTTGGCAAAGTTATAGCCCAGGCCGCCGAAGAGCTGCTTAACGATCACGATGGCGATGAAGGCGCCCACAACGGCCATCCACCAGGGCAGCGTGGCCGGCAGGTTGAAGGCCAGGAGCATACCGGTGACCACCGCGGAGAAGTCGCTGATGGCCACCTCGCGGCCCACCAGCTTGCAGTACAGGTACTCAAAGATCACACAGGCCGCCACAGTCACCGCGGTCAGGATCAGGGAGTTGATCCCGAAGATGATGACGGAGGCGATCAGCGTGGGCACCAGAGCGATGCAGACCCGCTGCATGATCTTTTGGGTGCTGCCTGCGCTGGTGATATGGGGCGCGGCAGTTACGATCAACTTATTGTCCATCACTTCTTACCTCCATTCTTCATCATGATCTTCGCCAGGGCGATGGAGGGGGCCAGAGGCCGCTTGGCGGGGCAGACGAAGGAGCAGGTGCCGCAGCTCATGCACAGGTCGGCGTTCAGCTCCTGGAGCAGTTCCACATTGCCGTTGTCGTACGCCTTCACGATGTCCTTGGCCGCCAGACCCAGGGGACAGGCATTGACGCACCGGCCGCAGTGGATGCAGTTGGTCTTCTTCGGCAGGCGGGCCAGTTTCTCAGAGAAGGCCAGGACGGCGTTGTTGTTTTTCAGGATGGGCTGGGACAGGTCGGCTACACAGGTGCCCATCATGGGGCCGCCGTACAGTACCTTGCCCGGCTGGGCGGTCAGACCGCCGCAGAAGTCCAGCAGTTCCTGAATGGGGGTGCCGATCAGGACCTCCACGTTCTTGGGCTCTTTGACGATGTCCCCGTCCACCGTCAGGCGCTTGGTGGTCAGGGGCATACCGGTCTCCAGATACTTGGAGACGAAGGCCACGGAGGTGACGTTCATCACGATCACGCCCACATCGGAGGGCAGACCGGGGAATGGGACCTCGCGGCCGGTGCAATTCTCAATCAGTACCTTCTCAGCGCCCTGAGGGTAGCGGCAGGGCAGCTGCTTGACCTCGATGCCGGGCGCGTCGATGGCGGCCTTCATCTTGGCGATGGCCTCGGGCTTGTTGCCCTCGATGCCGATGATGCACTTGGGAATGTTCAGATACTTCATCACTGCCTTGATGCCGCCCAGCACATGGTGGGTATCCTCAAGGAAGCAGCGGTTATCCGAGGTGATATAGGGCTCACACTCGGCGCCGTTGATGAGCAGTGTGTCGATCTCGTCCAGGTTCTTGGGGGACAGCTTCACCGCCGTGGGGAAGCCGGCGCCGCCCAGACCCACCAGGCCGCTGGCCCGGATGGCGTCCACAAAGGACTTGTAATCCGTCACCTCAGGGGGGGCAATGGCGGGGTCCACCTTCTGCTCGCCGTCGGGCACGATGACCACAGCGGTCTGGGTCGCGCCGTTGGGGGCGGTGATGGTGGTGATCTCAGAGACCGTACCGGAGACGCCGGAGTGGATGTCAGAGGACACAAAGCCCCCGGACTTTCCGACGATGGTGCCTACGTACACCTGATCGCCCTTGGCCACAGCCGGAGACGCCGGAGCGCCGATGTGCTGGCCCATGGACAGGACGATCTTGGACGGAAGCGGCATCGCGACCGTCTCAAGGTTGGAAGTTCTCTTCTCGTGAGGAACTCCCGCGCCTTGCGCAGAGCGTTTGAGAAATTTACTCATTCGGATTTCAACCTCCCTATACTGCAATCGCTGGGGAAATAGTCGCATTTTTTCTGCCGGCGCTCTGACGCCCGCGGAGCACAGCTGGAACATCCTCGGCGTCCCGCGCCCGGATCCTTCAGCTGCGTTCCGGGACTCCTGTCCCCGGCTCTCTCTCAGCCCTCCCTAACTTTGACGTTCCAAAGGTAATTTTTCTGCCTGCATGGGGCCTGCACGACGCAACAAAGCCCGCCGCCCCCCTTCTGAGCCTGAACAGAAAGCAGGGACGCCGGTCCGCACGCAGGGACGGAAGGCCGAAGGCTTCCACAGGAGGCGGAGACAGGCACAGCCTGTCCCCTCTCCCGGCCTACGGCTGCCGGAACTGTTCCAAACGGAACGGTTCATTGGTGTTTATCATACACCCATTTTCATAAAAATGCAATCATTCTTTTCGGAGATTGCATGGAATTCCACTCAGAAACTTCCAGCTGTCCGGCTGCACAGGCAGACAAAAAGGGGCGCGCGCCCCTCCCGGAGCGCGCGCCGCCCATGCATCGATTCAATTTGCTTCGGAACCTCGGTCAGCAGCAGCCGCCGCAGTTATTTCCACAGCCGCAGCCGTTCCCGCAGCCACAGGAATTCCCACAGCCCCCGCTGTTCCCACAGCAGCAGCAGAGGATGATGATCAGCACGATGATCCACAGGCAGCCTCCGCCGCCCCAGCTGTTATTGCAGCACCCCATATTGAAGTACCCCCTGAAGATGAAGATTTGAGGCGGCGCTGCGCCGCGCTCAAACTATCCTATGTCAGAGGCGGGAAAGGGTTACAGATAGAGGCTGCTGAATTTCATCAGAATGGCTGCCACCTCGGCCCGGCTGGCTGGATCCGCCGGCCGGAGAGTCCCCTCACCCGATGGAACGATCAGCCCCGCCGACACTGCCCAGGAGACTGCGTCCCGGGCCCAGCCGGCCACCTGTCCTCCGTCCCCATAGATGGACAGGTCCGCCGTGCCGGTGGGGGTCAGCTTCAGATACTGCCGGGCAAAGCTGTGGAGCATCACCAGGATCTGCTGCCGGGTGACGCTCTGCTCCGGGGCGAAACTCCCATCCCCCATGCCGGCCGTCACCCCCTGGACATAGCCCCACCGCACGAAGGGGGCGTACCAGCTTCCGTCGGCCACATCGGTGAAGGAGGCGTCGGCCGCGTTCAGCTCCCCTTCCGGGGAGCCCGCCAGGCGGTAAAACACCGTCACCAGCATGGCCCGGTTCATGGTGGTCCCCGGACTGAAGCGGTCGGCGCTCATCCCGGAGAACAGGCCGTTCCCGTACACATACTCCACCGCGGACTGGAACCAGTCCCCCTGGGCCACATCCACAAAAGGCATTGGGTCCCCTCCGCCCGGCTCATATCCGTAGCTTCCCTGAAGCCCCAGGTACATCGCCCCGGAGCGCACCGAGAGCACAGCAGAGGTGTCCTCCCCCGCCAGATAGCGGTGCCCCGGCGTCAGCCTGCTCCCGGATGGGACCTCCGCTCCCTCAGTCACGTCGATGAACGCGCCGCTGTGGACCACCTCTCCCGTTCCGGCCAGGGCCAGCACTCCGGAGCCGGCGGGCAGGGTCAGAGTATCCCCCTGGTGGAAGGTGCGGCTGCGCAGGTCGGCGCTGTACAGGCCGCCGCCCCCGCCGCTCTCCCCCTGACTCTGCGCCAGAGCCTGGTCATAGGTGGACTGGAGGGCACTGTTCATCCGCTCCTCCATCTGGGTCTGGGCCTTGGGCAGGAAGATCTCATTCAGCTCACGCAGGGAGATCAGGCTGTCCCCGCCGCTGAGGGCCAGGGCCCCGCCGCTGAGGACCGCCGCCAGGATGCCGCCGCTGAGCAGCAGTCTTGCTGTTTTCCGTCTCATGTCTGTTCCTCCCCGTCCTCTCCGTCCTCCCGCTGGGAGATCATATAGCTGAGGGCCAGCAGGCTGTCGGAGAAGTGGACGCTCTCCACCACCACATCCGCCCCCGGGAAGGAGACCTCATAGTTGGTAAAGTTCCAGATCCCCTGGACGCCGGCGGCCACCAGCCGCTCGCCCATCACCTGGGCGGCGGACTTGGGCACCGTGAGCAGCCCCACGCTGGCGGGGTGCTCCGCCAGGAAGGCCTCCAAAGTATCCGCGTGATAGACGGGGACGCCGGCGATCTGGGTGCCCACCGTCCCCTCCTGCACATCAAAGGCGGCCAGGAGCTGAAAGCCGTTGTTGGAAAATTTGAAATTCTCAATGAGGGCCCGGCCCAGGTTGCCCGCCCCCAGCACGACGATGGTGTGTCCCCGGTTGATCCCCAGGATCTCGCCGATCTGCTCCTTGAGCACGTCCGCCTTATACCCGTACCCCTGCTGCCCGAAGCCGCCGAAGCAGAACAGGTCCTGGCGGATCTGCGACGCAGTCAGCCCGATGGATTTCCCCAGGGCGCTGGAGGAGATCCGCACGATCCCCTTGCGCTGAAGCTCTGAGAGATGGCGGTAGTAACGGGGCAGACGGCGGATCACCGCGGTGGAAACCTTGACATTCCGCTTCATGCGCATCCTCCGTTCCCGAAAAAAATGGTCCTATGGAACGGAATACAGTTTACCCGATGTGGACCGGGATGTCAAATCCTCCAATGGGAAAATCCAAAAAAAATCGCGGAGGGCCCGTTTTCACGGGTCCCTCCGGTCACATCATGCGCAGCATCTCCTTTTTCAGCCGTGCGATGATCCGCTTCTCCAGGCGGGAGATGTAGGACTGGGAGATCCCCATCACATCCGCCACCTCCTTCTGGGTGCGCTCCTCCCGCCCATCCAGCCCAAAGCGCAGCGTGATGATCTTCCGCTCCCGGGGCTCCAGGCTGTCCATGGCCCGGTGCAGCAGCTGCCGGTCCACATCGGCCTCGATGGGCCGCATGACCAGGTCGCTCTCCGTACCCAGGATGTCGGACAGAAGCAGCTCATTGCCGTCCCAGTCGGTATTCAGCGGCTCGTCGAAGGAGAGCTCGGTCTTTTGCGAAGAGGTCTTGCGCAGGTACATCAGGATCTCGTTCTCAATGCACCGGGAGGCGTAGGTGGCCAGCTTGATGCTCCTGGCGGGCTGATAGGTGCCCACCGCCTTGATCAGGCCGATGGTGCCGATGGAGATCAGGTCCTCAATGTTGATCCCCGTATTCTCAAACCGCCGGGCAATATAGACCACCAGGCGCAGATTGTGCTCGATCAGCGTCTTGCGGGCCTCCTCGTCCCCCTGCTCCAGGCGGGCGATGGCCGCGGCCTCCTCCTCCTTTGGCAGCGGGGTGGGCAGGGTGTCGCTCCCCCCGATGTACATCACCTTGCCGGGGGAGCACAGCCCCAGCCGGGTCAGCAGTCCGGCCAGGCGCTCCGCCAGCGCGCTCCAAATCTTCATCCCCATTCCCCTTTCACTTTGCTGTCACTCCGCCCCCACCAGCACGCGGTAAGCACCTCCATCGGACACCGGCGTGGGGGACAGGGCGGCCAGCATAGGCCCCCTGTCCTCCTCCCCCACCTGCACCCGGTCCATCCGCAGCGCCAGCAGCAGCCCCCGCTCCACCCCCACTGCCCGGTAGGGCAGCAGGCGGAACCGCAGCCGCCAAGGTCCGTCCTCCAGCCGCTCCAGCACCCCCGCCGGGTCCCGCAGCTCTGCCGGGCCGGGCCGGAGCCCCGGTGGAAGCAGCTCCTCCAGGCTGTCCGCCTCCGCCACCAGCACAGGCCGGCCGGTGGCCGGATCGGTGAGTGTGTTGCCCGTATCCACCAGGCCGGTGAGTTCCACCTGCCGCTCCCCCAGGGTCAGGCGCACCCGGGTCAGCTCCCCGGAGGGGCCGCCGTGCCGCCCGATCCCCCGAAATACCAGGGTCAGCAGGCCATAGCAGCCTGCCGCCGACAGCAGTACGATCTTCAGATCCATCCCGGAGTACAGCACGCCGCCCCCCAGGGCCAGCCTCTGTCCCCCCAGCAGCTCCACCGCCAGCACCCCGCCCCCAAAGGCGCAGGCCAGGGCCAGGAAAATCAGCACCTGGCGCAGCAGCCTTCTGCTCCGCCAGAAGGCCAGCAGCACCATCAGCACCGCCGCCGCCCCCCGGCACAGGGGCCGGGCCAGAAAGCCCATCCCCGGCAGAAAGATGGCCACCGCGTACAATCCGCCCAGGACAGCCCCCAGGGCGAAGCGCAGCCGGGCCAGGGGCTCCCCCGCCAGCCGGGCCGAGGCCAGCAGCAGCAGGTAGTCCACCATCGTGTTGAGCAGAAACAGCGTGTCCACATAGATGACTGTCACCCCCGGCCCCTCCTCTCCATCTCCGGGCCGCAGCCCGTTTGCCTGTCCCCATTATAGGGCCCCCGGCCAACGAAACCAGTCAGAATCCGTTGTCCTGTTCCACAGAATTTTCCCATCCTTCAACCCAATTCTTGACAATATCGTGCCTCGATATTATAATGGGAACAGATAATATCGCGATACGATATTGCAAGGAGGTGTTCCGGTGGGAGGCAAGGACCGCGGTCCGCTGACTGAACCGATGTTCTATGTCCTCATGTCCTTTTTGAAGCGGGATATGTGCGGCACAGAGATCACAGAATTTGTCGCCCGCAAGACGCGGGACCGGGTCCGGCTTGGGCCCGGCACACTGTATACCCTGCTGGGCAAGTTCCAGGAGGAGGAGCTGATCCAGGAGACTGAGGTGGACGGCCGGAAGCGGACCTACCGCCTCACCGGAAAGGGCCGGGCCGTCTTTCAGGAGGAGCTGGACCGGCTGAGGGCCTGTCTGAACGACGCGGAAGAGGAGATCTGACCCGGCGGAAGCGCCGGATGATTCAGAAAGGAGCGTTTTATGAAACAGCAGAGAGACCTTGTGACAAAAAGAGCGCCGGTCAGCGTCCTGGATCTTCCGGGCATGGAGCGCTGGCTGTCCGGCATGGCCGCCCAGGGACTGATTTTGGAGCGGCAGGCCAGCTTCTCCACCCAATCTTTCCGCTTTCGCCGGGGAACGCCCCGGACCGGCCGCCGCTACCACCTGTGCCCAGTCAAAGACTGGGATTCCCCTCCCAGCCAGGAACTGCTGGAGCTGTACGCCGCCCAGGGCTGGCAGTATGTGGTATGCACCAGCAGAGGCTCCATCTGTTTCCACATCTTTTTTCACGACGATCCCGCCGCACCGGAGCCCTTCACCGACACCGACAGCCTGATCTATGCCCTGCGCACCCCCATCCGCCGGGGCGTCATAGCTCTGCTGAGCTCCGGTTTCTCCCTACTTCTTGCCCTCGACTTTTGCCATCTGAGGCTGGGGCTCGGACCGGTCTACCGCAGTGGCTTGGCCACCCCCTGGCTTTTCCTGTGCGTCTGCTGCCTCCTCCTGTTTCTCTCCAGCGGAACCGATCTGATCATGCTGCTGACCTTCCGGCGGCGTTTCAGTCAGGGGCTCCGCACTCCCATCCCTCTCTCTGTCTCCCTGCACCGGTTTCAGCTTCTGCTGGGCTGCTCCAGTGCGCTCCTGTTCCTCCTGGCCATTTTCTCTCTCAGCGTCACACTGGGCTTCTCCCACTCCGATCTGCCGCTGACCAACTGGGACCCGGACTTTTCTCTGCTCACCCTGGCCGAGGTGGAGGGCGGGGACGGCTGGACGCCCGACGAAAACCGGACAGTCAGCCCTCATGGCTGGCCGGATGCCACTCCCCTGCCCCCTTCCTCCGCGTTCCATACGGTCACCTGTAATGATGTGGATATTGACCGCTCCCTCGTCCGAACCCGGTATTTCATCGACCAGAGCGGTTCCGGGGCACGGGGCCGCGCCTCCATGGAGGTCCATTATTTTATCGACCCGACTGCCCGCTCCGCCCAAAGCCTGCTGGAGGAGCTGGAACAGGCCGTCCTGAGCGAAGACGGCTATTACAGTCAACTCCCCGCCTCCCTTCCCTTCCAAAGCGCCGCCGTCCCGGGGGCAGAGGCCTTCCGCTTCCGCAGGGACGGGATCCATTGGGAGATTCTGGCTCAGAAGGACAGGCGTGCCCTGCTCCTCTCCTACGAGGGCAGCCGGGACCTGTCCCAGTGGTTCCCGCAGATCGCCCAAATGCTCACACAAATAAGCGAACCATAAGGAGGTCCGCCCGATATGAAGCAGCATACCGCAGTTCGATTTCCTCCGGTGAGCGGCTATGACATCCCCGGCCTGGAGCGCTGGCTCCAGCGCATGGCCGCCCGTGGGATGCAGTTTTCTATGACGCTTGGGCCCTTTACCCTGTTCCTCCCGGCAGAACCTGCCTCCCTCCGCATTCATTTGGAGCCCGCCCGGGCCAAAATCGTCGAGGACGATCCGGAGATCATCGGCCTGTACGAATCTATTGGGCAGAGCTTCTGGCAGACGGGTTTTTGCCTTGGCTTCTGGCCCTGCTGGGCATGGGACTGACCGACCTCTCCTATCTGCTTGGCCTGTTCTCCCTGTGGCAGTTCCGGCGGCAGATCCGGCACGCTCTTCCCACTGCCGCTGCACCGGCCAGCAGGCTGGCCGGCGTACTCTCCGCCCTCGCCGTTCTCCCTCTCGTGTTGGTAGCGGCAGAGTTTACCCTTCTCTGCTTCACCAACGGCTATTTCCCCTATGATCTGGCCGGCTCCGGCTTTGTCACCATGGCTGAGATCGAAGGGCCGGAGTTCCGGCCCACTGGAGATACCATGTACAACATGGACTACATCTCCCACGGCGACAGCCCCCTCACCCCGGAGAGCTGGTACTACCAGCAGTGGGAGTCCAACCGGGTCTTTGGCTCCGGCGGCTCCCTGGCTGACATCCCCCATCTGGAGATTAACATCACCCGCTATCTGCTCCCCGCCGTGGCGGAGTGGCGGGCCTGGGAGTGGCGCTCCTGGGGCGGACATGAGAACTATCAGGCTCTGGAACCCGCCCACGGGTTGGAGGAGATCTGGTACAATCAAAACGAGCAAGATCCAGGCTTCTGCTATCTTGTCCTTCGGAAAGGCGGCCTCGTCATGCGGGTGGAGTACGAGGGCTCCAAGGACCTGACCCAGTTTCTCCCCCAGTTCGCCCAAATGCTGGACTCCCTTTGACCGCTGAAAGGAGGTCATCCCCGTGAAACAGAGAGAAACGCTGATTCGGAAGATCATCCCCGTGGAGCCCTTCGACATGGCCGGACTGGAGCACTGGCTGTCCGACATGGCGGCTCAGGGGCTCCACCTGGTGAAGCTGAACCACGACACCGCCCGGTTCCGCCGGGGAGAGCCGGTCCCCGGCGTCCGCTTCGGGCTGGAGATCACCGGCGTGGCGGACATCGACCGGGAACGCAACGCCGCCTATCAGGAGGCGGGCTGGACCTATGTGACCACCCTCCGTAACCTGTATTATGTCTACCGGACGGAGCGTGCGGACGCCCCGCCCCTCCACACCGACCCGGTGACTCAGAGCGAGACCCTCACCCCTCTGATCCGCCGCACCCGGCGCAGCCGTCTCTTCCTGGCGCTGTGGCTTCTCTTCTGCTTCCGACCCATACTGGTCAAGCTCATCACCCAGCCCTGGATGCTGGGGCAGTACGCGGTGTTGGAAACCGGGCTTTTTCTCACACCTCTGGTCCTGGTACCCTACTGGGTCATTCTCTCTCTGTCACCCAAGGCACATATTTTGAAACATTTCAAGCAGATGCGGCGGCAGCTGGCCGACGGCGTCCCTCTGATGGAGGGCCGCCGGGACCGGGCCCCCATTGTGGTGCTGAACTGGTGCGCCACCGCCCTGTGCCTGATCCTTCCCGTTCTGGTGGCTGTGGGCAGCGCCCGGTCCGTCCACAGGCTGTCCGGCCCGGAGGAGTGGACCTTCCCCCATGTCACCCTGGAGCAGGCCTTCCACGGGGAGGCAGACATCACCCTGGACACCCCCCAGATGATGACCCGGCACGACACCAGGACCGCCTCCCTCCTGTGTCCGCAGCAGTATGACTGGTGGAGCTCCGGTGAGGTTCGCTCCGATGGATACACCGGCGAGTCCATCGTCGCTGTGGACTTCTACCGCACCCGGACAGACTGGGCGGCGGAATGGCTGTTTTCCTCCCTGCGGGCGGAGGAGGCTCACGAGCCGGAGCGGTTCCGAAAAAACCAGGAGCAGTTCACCCACCCCACCGTCCTCACCGTCCGCCAGCCCCTCCAGGCGGCGGACCGCCCCGGCCTGGACAGCCTGGAATACACGGTCCTGCAATACGACAACGATCCCCCCAACCACATCTATCTGGGCCGCAGGGGCTGTCAGGTCTTTCGCCTGCTCTGCCGGGGCGTCCCAGACCAGGCGGAATGTCTGGCGCTGTTCCTGAACCAGCTGGACCCCTGAAACGCTCCATCCTGAATGTCCGCTTGTCACCTGAAATATAACCGTTTGGGAGTAAATTTTATGTCAATGATACGAAAAATCATCCCCGTCCCTCTGTACGACATCCCCGGGCTGGAGGGCTGGCTGGAGGAGCAGGCCAGCCAGGGCCTGTTTCCCACCAGCCTGGGCTCCTGGGCCGTTTTCGAGGACCGGGGCCTCCCCGGCACCCGCTTCCGGCTGGACCCCTTCGCCAACCGGTCCGGCGAGGGGCTGGAGCCCACAGAGGAAAAGCTGGAGCTGTACCGGCAGGCCGGGTGGGAGTATGCCTTCCGGGTGGGCCGGGCCTATTTCCTGTTCTATACCACGGACCCACAGGCCCCTGAGCTGTTTTCTGACTATCAGAGCCAGGGGCTGTCCCTGAACCGGCTGGTCAAGGACCTTCGCTCCTACCGCAGACGGAAGATTGTGCTGTGGAGCCTGCTTGGTGTCCTGTTCCTGGCCGTCCTGTTCCTGGGCCATTCATACGATGTACAGCCGGACCATTTCGTCCGCCTGCCCCTGATCCTGCTCCAACTCTTTAATCCGGTTCTGCTGTTCTTTCTGACCGGTCTATGCTTCTACTCCCTCCCCATCGACCGCCGGGACCGCAAGACCCTGTTCGCCACCTACAACGCTCTGAAGGAGGGGCTTCCGCCGCCCCCGTCACCGGGACCCAGCAGAAGGATCGTCCGGGAGAACATTGCCGCGCTGATATTGTCCCCTGTTCTGGTGCCGCTGGTCCTGTACCTCCAATTTGGGGATGGCCGGCTGACCACTAGGCCGGTGGCGGAGTTCTCATCCCCATACATCTCCCTGTACGATCTGGAGCAGGTCCCCCTGGGCCCCTATGAAACCATATACCGGAACAACTCCGGGCTGAACAGCGAAAATGTGGCCCGCCGGTCCTGCTCCCTGCTGGCCCCGGTGTGGTACGAGGTCAGCCAGGATCTGGACGCCCTCCAGCCGGGGCGAAAGCCGTCCACCTTTTCCCCCGATCCCCACGGGGGCGAGTACACCTACTCCCCCAGCCTGGACATGACCTATTTCCAAACCCTCCCAATTTTAGCCCGGCCGGTGGCGCGGGCCCAGCTGGACAGCTACCGCCTGGTCAACCTGTACTGGAGCTATGAGGAGGTGGACTGGCCGGGCACCGACTTTGTCATCCTGGCCACTGCAGAAAAGAAAACCTGGCAGATGGCGGCAGTGGGCCGGGGCGGCCGGGTGGCGGTATACCAGTACGCCGGAGTGGAGAAGCTGTCCGACCACCTGGACCTGCTCACCGACCTGGTATCCAGATCTATATAGACGGCAAAAAGCCCGGCATCCGCCGGGCTTTTCCCTTAACCTGAGACAGCCCGCCCCAAGCAGGGGCGGGCTGTCCGGCAGGAGGGCTCTTTTGACGCGCTGTGTCCGGCTCCGCCGGACTGATATCAAATCGCGCGCTGCAGGCGCACTCCTAATTCCTAACTCCTAATTCCTAACTCTGCCTGCGCTGCTGGTCCCGCTCCCAATCCGGGATCTGCTTGGCCTGCTCATACAGGCGGACATAGCTGTCGTGGCGGCTCTTGGGGATCTCCCCCGCCTTCACCGCCGCCAGCACGGCACAGCCCTTCTCCTTGACATGGGCGCAGTCCTGGAACTGGCACCGGTCCCGGTAGGGGGCAAACTCCCGAAAGCGTCCGGCCAGCTCCTCCTTCCGGCACAGCTCCATCCGCTCCGTGTCAAAGGAGGAAAACCCCGGCGTGTCTGCTACCATGGCCCCACAGGACAGGCGGATCAGCTCCACATGACGGGTGGTGTGCCGCCCACGGCCCAGCTTCTCACTCACATCCCCCGTCTCCAGAGAGACACCGGGCTCCAGCGCGTTCAAAATGCTGGATTTTCCAACGCCGGAGTTGCCTGTAAAGGCAGATGCCTTTCCAGAGATCAGTTCCCGGAGCCGGTCCAGCCCCTCTCCCGTCTCAGCGCTCACCTGGACGGTCAGGAAGCCGGCCCGCTCATAGATGGCGGCCAGCTCTCCGCCGGAGGCCAGGTCGCACTTGTTGATGCACACAATGCTCTCACAATGGTTTCCCTCCGCGATGGCGATGACCCGGTCGATGAGGAAAGGGTCGGTCACCGGGATGGCCTGGGAGGCCACGATCACCAGCTGGTCGATGTTAGCCACCGCCGGACGCTGAAACTGGTTTTTTCGGGGCAGGATGGCGTCAATGGCCCCCTGTCCGTTGTCCAGAGGAGTGAACTCCACCCGGTCCCCCACCAGGGGCGTGACCTTGGCGTGGCGGAGCTTCCCCCTCCCCCGGCAGGCAGTGAGGGAGGTCCCATCGTCCACATAGTAGAAGCCGCTGAGGGCCTTTCGGATGATCCCCTCCATCATTCGGCCTCAAAGTCCACGGTCTTGGTGCTGTACGCGCTTCCGTTCACCAGGAGGGTGAACTCCTCCGTCCCGGAGCCGCTCACGGTGACCTCCACCGCCACCTCCAGGTTGGTGTCCTTCTCCTCCGGACCCCATACCGTATTGCCGCTGCTGTCGATCACCTGGACGCTGACGATCTCACCCGAATCGGGCAGATTAAAGGTGATCGTCTTGGAGTTCTGTTGGCTTCCCCCGGCAGAACCTGTGCTGATGATGATATTCACCTTAGTCCCCGGGGCTACCTCATCATTTGGCTCCACAGACTGGAACCAGACCTGCCCGGCGGGCATATCACTGCTGGAGTGGTCCACGGTGCCCCGCGCTAGGCCCAGGCCCACGATGGCCTTCTCCGCCTGCTCCTGGGTCATCCCCCGCAGATCGATCATGGTAACGGTCTCCTCCTTCTTGCCCAGGCTGATGGTGAGGTAGATCTTGGTCCCCTCGGTGAGGGGCTGATCCTTAGCGGGGATGGTGGAGATCACAGAGTCCTTAGGGATGTGGTCGTCATAGTCGGTACGGGAGGTGAAGTCGATGTCAAACTCTCCCAATCCGTTCAGCTGGGACAGGGCGCTCTGGAGAGGCACATTGGTCAGATCGGGCATCAGCACCTCGTCCGCAGGTCCGGAGCTGACCGTGACCCGGATGGTCCCGCTGCTGCTCACCAGGCTGTTTGCCCCGGGATCCTGGTCCAGGATGGTGCCGGCGGGCTTTTCACTCACCGCCTCCCCGGCCTGCTCCAGGGTAAATTCCCCAAGCAGCTCCTGATCGTTCTTGGCCTGGTCAAACATCATGCCCACCACCGAGGGTACCCGGATGGAGTTCTGGTTCGGACCCAGCGTGTCGGAAAAGAGCGAGGAGAACAAAATGAACATCAGTGCCCCGACAAAGATCAGGATGGCGGCCACCGCGCCAATGATGGGCCAGTTGGGCCGGCGGCGGGGTTCCTCCTCCACCTCCTCATCCTCCTCCCAACGGCGGCCGGAGGAGGTCCCGCGGGAACGCCCGGCACTGCTGTGGTCCAGCTCCCGCCGTCCGCCGGTCCGGACAGCGTTCACCTGGGCGGTGTTGAGGATCTGAGTGCGCTCTCCATCGTCCAAAAAGTCTCCCGGCAGGTCGCCGGGGCCATAGTCCAAATTGATGTTGGGGTTTTTCCGAAACTCCTCCAGGTCGGCCAGCATGGCGTCGGCGGAGGGGTAGCGGTTGTCCGGATTGGGGGCCATGGCCCGCATGGTAATGGCCTCCAGCGCCTCCGGGATGGAGGGGTCGATCTCCCGGGGGGAGAGCGGGATGGAGTTGATATGCTGGATGGCTACCGAGACCGGGGTGTCCCCCTCAAAGGGCAGGCGTCCGGTGATCATCTCATACAGGACCACGCCGGCGGAATACAGGTCGGAACGGGCGTCGATGTGACTGCCCCGGGCCTGCTCCGGCGAGATGTAGTGCACCGAGCCCAGGGCCTCCTGGGTCAGGGTGCTGTGCCCCCCGGAGGCCACCCGGGCGATGCCGAAGTCGGCCACCTTCACACTGCCGTCCCGGAGGACCATAATGTTGTGGGGCTTGATGTCCCGGTGGATGATCCCCCGGCTGTGGGCGTGGCCCAGCGCCTTGACGATCTGGGTGATGAAGTGGAGGGCCTCCCGCCAGTTCAGCTTATTTCCCTTTTTCTGCATATACTGCTTCAGGGTGATCCCGTCGATCAGCTCCATCACGATGTACTCAAAGTCGGAGGAGCGGCTCACGTCGTACACCGCCACGATATTGGGGTGGGACAGCATGGCCACAGCCTGAGACTCGTCGTGGAAGCGGCGGCGCAGCTCCGCATCCTGGACCAGGTCGTCCCGCAGGATCTTCACCGCCACCAGGCGGTTGAGCCGGTGGCAGCGGGCCTTGTACACCCGGGCCATCCCGCCCACGCCGATCAGCTCCAGGATCTCGTATCGGTTGTCGAGTAATTTACCAATGTACTGATCCATGGTAAATTTTCTCCTTTCCATACAGGTTGGCTCGGACCGGCCGGTCCGGCGCGGCGCGGAGGCTCAGCACTGGATCAGGACGGCCGTCACGTTGTCCGGCGCGCCCCGGTGCAGGGCGATCTCCAGCAGGCGGCGGCAGCAGGTACACGCCTCGCCTCCGTGGACCACCTCATAGAGCAGCTCCTGCTCCGACACCACATTGCTCAGCCCATCGCTGCACAGCAGCAGATAGTCCCCCGCCGCCAGCGGCTGGCGGAACACATCGGCCCGCAGCTCCGGCTCGGCCCCCAGGGCCCGGGTGATCAGGTTTTTATGGGGATGGGTGCGGGCCTGCTCCCGGGTGAGCTCTCCCCTCTGGACCAGGTCCTCCACCAGGGAGTGGTCCCGGGTCACCCGGACGATGCCGCCCTCCTCCGACAGGTGGTAGGCTCTGCTGTCCCCCTCATTGAGGATCAGAGCCTCCTCCCCATCGGCCAGGGCGGCCACCAGCGTGGTGCCCATCCCGGCGCAGCTCTCCTCCCCGGCGGCCCGCTGAAAGATCCGGCGGTTGGCCAAGGCGGCTGCCGCCTTCAGGCTGTCCAGGGTGCGCGCCCCCTCCTCCTCCGCCAGGAACTCGTCCATAATAATATCCACCGCCATCGTACTGGCGACATTGCCCGCCCGGGCGCCGCCCATCCCGTCGCAGACCAGGGCCAGCACCCGCCCGTCAGGCAGCACCTGATGGGCAAAGGCGTCTTGATTCTGCTCCCGGATCACGCCCCGGTCGGTGATTCCCCAAACATTCATGGCAGTTCGTCCTCTTTCCCGCCGGTCCTCCGGCTGTCTCCCCCGGTCCGCTCCCGGCGGGGCTCTGTCTCCTGCATCGCCTTCCGCCGCAGCTGGCCGCAGGAGGCGTCGATGTCGCTCCCCAGCCGGCGCCGGACGGTCACGGTGACCCCGTGGCGCTCCAGGCGCTTCTGGAAGGCCGCCACCCGGCGGCTGGGCTTCAGGGGACTCTCCTCCACGTCGTTGAGGGGGATCAGGTTCACATGGCCCGGCATCCCCTTCAGCAGTCCGGCCAGCAGGTCCGCCTGCCGGTCTGAGTCATTCACCCCGTCAATCATGGCGTATTCATAGGAGATCCGCCGCCCGGTGGTCTGAAAATACCGGCGGCAGGCGTCCATCAGCTTCTCCACCCCCACCGAGCGGTTGACCGGCATGATCCGGGACCGTGTCTCGTCATCCGGGGCGTGAAGGGAAACAGACAGTGTTAATTGTAACCCATACTGGGCCAGCTTGTCAATTTGTTCCGTCAGGCCGCAGGTGGACAGGGAGATATGCCGCATCCCGATGTTCAGCCCCTCCGGGTGGTTCACCAGGGTGAGGAATCTCATCACCGTCTCAAAATTGTCCAGCGGCTCCCCGATCCCCATGAGCACGATGTTGGAGATGGGGGCCCCGCTGTCCAGCTGGGTGAACAGCACCTGGTCGATCATCTCCGCCGGCGTCAGGTTCCGCACCTTTCCCGCCAGGGTGGAGGCGCAGAAGGCGCAGCCCATGCGGCAGCCCACCTGGCAGGAGATACACACGGTATTCCCGTGCTGATAGCGCATGAGCACCGCCTCCACACAGTTGCCGTCGGACAGCTTCCACAGGTATTTGATGGTGCCGTCCAGCCGGGATACCTGCTTTCTGGCCACCTGGGGAGGCGTCAGAAAGGCCAGGGAGGACAGCTTCTCCCGCAGCGCCTTGGACAGGTCGGTCATCTCGTCAAAGGAGGAGACGCCCCGGTACAGCCAGTGGAAGATCTGCTTGGCCCGGAAGGCGGGCTCCCCCTGCTCCTTCAGCCAGGCGGTCAGCTCCTCCAGAGTCATGGATTTGATGTCGGTCACCGGTCACCCCTCCTTCCGCAGTCTGCACAGGTAAAATCCGTCCGTCCCGTGGACCTGGGGCCACAGGGTGAGCTGTCCCTCCGGGACCTCCCCCGCCGGTCCGGGGAGAGAGAAGCCCTCCCGGACAAACTCCGGATGCTCCTCCAAAAAGCGGTCGGTGACCGCCTGGTTCTCCCGGCGGAGGATGGTACAGGTGGAGTAGAGCAGCACCCCGCCCGGCTTCACATAGGCGCAGGCATTGTCCAGAATGGCGCTCTGGACCGCCGGCAGGGAGGCCAGCGGCTCCGGGTCCTTATAGCGGATGTCCGGCTTTTTCCGGATCACCCCCAGCCCGGAGCAGGGCGCGTCCACCAGCACCAGGTCGAAGGCCCCCTCCCACTCCGTCCGGCGGACCTTGCCGTCGGCGGTGAACGCCTGGACACAGGACAGGCCCAGCCGCTCCGCCCCACGGTGGATCAGGGTCTTTTTGTGGGGATGAAGGTCGCAGGACACCACCTCGCCCCGGTCCTCCATCTGAATGGCGGCGGCAAAGGACTTGCCTCCGGGGGCGGCGCACACATCCAGCACCCGCATCCCCGCCGCCGCGCCGGAGGCCAGCACTGCCAGCCGGGAGGCCGGGTCCTGGATGTAAAACAGTCCCCTCTGGAAGGCCTCCAGCTCCTCCACGCTGCCGCTGCGGGAGAGGATCAGGCAGTTCTCCAGCCAGGGGTGGGGCCGCACCTCCACACCCTGGGCCTCCAGGGAGGCGGCCACCTCCTCCGCCCCCGCCCGGACGGTGTTCACCATGGCGGTCATGGGGGGCTGGCTGTTGTTGGCCTGGAAGAACGCCGCCGCCCCCTCTGAGCCCAGCTCGTCCAGCAGCTCCTGTACCAGCCACGCCGGGTGGCTGTACAAGGTGCCGTAGTAGGACGCCGGATCCTCCTGTGGAATGGTGGGCAGCTGGTCCAAACTGCGCTCCAGGCTCCGCAGGATGGCGTTCACCATCCCCGGGGCCCGGGGATTTTTGCAGTGGGCCCGGGTGAGGGCCACCGAGCGGTCCACCGCCGCACTGTGGGGGATCCGGGTGAGGAACAGCATCTGATAGGCCCCCAGCCGCAGGGCCTGGACCACCTTGCCCTCCATCCGCTTCAAGGGGATATTGGAAAATTTTCCAAGATAAAAGTCCAGAAGCAGCTTGTTCTGGAGCACCCCGAAGCACAGCTGGGTCGCCAGCGCCGCGTCCCGGCCGTCCAGCCCGGCCGCCGCCAGCTGCTTTTTCAGCGCGCCATCCGACCAGCCCCCCTGCCGCTCACAGGTGTTCAGGGTCAGCAGCGCCGCCTCCCGTGCATCCATCCTGTTCTCCTCCTCTTAACAACTCACACATTTCTTCTCCGCCGGAGCAGCTTCCGCCCCCGCAGAGCCCCAATTCCTAACTCCTAATTCCTAATTCCCCAGCGGGTGCCCCCGGAGATAATCGGCGGCAGACATCCGCCGGGATCCAGGCGCCTGAAGCTCTGTAATGCGAAGCACCTTGCCATCTCCGCACAACACATCGATGCCGGCCTTTCCGCCGCCCAGCACTGTGCCTGCGGTCCCGGAGCGCTTCTCCTCCAGCACCTGGGAGCGGTACAGCTTTACCGCCTCGCCGCCCAGCACATCGGTGGACGCCCTGGGCCAGGCCATCAGGCCCCGGATCTGGTCGTGGATCTCCTGGGCGCTCCGGCTCCAGTCCACCGGGGACAGCTCCTTGGACAGCATGGGGGCAAAGGACACCCCATTTGGATCCTGGGGGGTCCGGGCGGCGGTCCCTGCTTCGATCTGGGCCACCGCCTCCACCAGAAGCGGGCCGCCCAGCTCCGCCAGCCTGGCATAGAGCATCTCCGCGTCCTCCTCCGGGTGGATGGGAGTGGCCGCTTGGAGGATGATATCCCCCGCGTCCAGCTCCGCCGCCATGTGCATGATGGTCACGCCGGTCTCCTTCTCCCCGTTGAGGATGGCCCAGTTGATGGGGGCAGCCCCCCGGTACTTGGGCAGCAGTGAGGAGTGGACATTGATGCACCCCTTGGGAGGCAGGGCCAGAATGTCATCCGGCAGGATCCGGCCATAGGCGGCCACTACGATCAGCTCAGGGGCCAGCTCCTTCAAAATGGCCAGCGCCGTCCCGTCCCGCAGCTTCTCCGGCTGGTAGACCGGGATGTCTCGCCCCGCAGCCTGATAGCTCAGGGCGCACTCCTTCACCGGAGTAGGCTTGAGCTTGTTCTGGTGCCGGCCCACCGGCTTATCCGGCTGGCTGAACACACCGCACACCTCATGTCCGGCCTCGATCAGCGCCTTGAGGGAGGGCACGGCAAACTGGGGCGTGCCCATAAAAACGATCCTCATTTCTCGTTTTCCTCCATCAGCTCGTCCAGCTCGTCGCTGTCATACAGCCGGTCGGTCAGTTCAGTATACAGGTGGCCGTCCAGGTGGGCCAGCTCGTGGCAGAAGCACCGGGCCGTCAGGCCGGTCCCCTCCACCTCGAAGGCGTTCCCGTTCCGGTCGAAGGCCCGCACCTTCACCCACTCCGGGCGCTTGACATAGCCCCACAGGCCGGGGACGGACAGACAGCCCTCCAGGCCGTTCTGCTCCCCCTCCTGGGCGAGGATCTCCGGGTTGACCAGCTCCATGGGTTCAAAGTTCTCGTCCATCACGATCACCGCCCGGCGCAGGATCCCCACCTGAGGTGCCGCCAGCCCCACCCCGTTGGCCTGGGCCAGCGTCTCCTTCAAGTCGTCCAGCAGGTCCCACAGCTTCTGGTCAAACTGGGTCACAGGATGGCAGACCTTGCTCAGGGCAGGCTCTCCATCCTTCAAAATCTCTCGAATCGACATATTGCGTCCTCCTTCGTCCTGGTTCTCTTTTTGCTCTTGCCTTTCCCCGTCAATAGGGGTTCAGATCCGCATACAGGGACACGCCCCGGTTCTCCCGGTCCTGGTGGGCCGCCCGGAGCAGGGCGGCCAGCAACTGCCGCAGGGCCCGGCTGTTTTGGGCCGTCAGGGTCAGCCGGTAGCGGTAGCGGTCGTTGATCCTGGCCACCGCCGCCGGGGCGGGCCCAAGCAGCTGCCACTCCTGGTCCAGCTGTCCCAGCGCCCTCTCCAGCGCCTGGTGGAAGCGGACACTGGCCCGCAGCACCGCCCCCTCATTCAGGCCGGAGGCCGTGATGAGGAATACATCCAGGAAGGGCGGCTCCCGGCGTAGCCGCCGCAGCTGGATCTCTGTGTGGTAAAAGCTGTCATAGTCCTGCCGGGCGGAGAAGCGGAGCACATCGTGCTCCGGCGTAAAGGTCTGAATCAGGGCCCGGCCGGCCTTTTCTCCCCGGCCCGCCCGGCCCACCACCTGGGTCAGCAGGGAAAAGGTGCGCTCCCCCGCCCGGAAGTCATCCACAAACAGGGATTGGTCGGCCAGCACCACCCCGACCAGGGTCACATTTTCAAAGTCCAGTCCTTTTGCCACCATCTGGGTCCCCACCAGAAAGGGCGCCTTCCCCCGGCGGAACTCCTCCAGGATGGCCTCGTGGGAGCGGGCGGCGGTGACGGTGTCCGTATCCATCCGCAGCACCGGCGTCCCGGGAAAGAGCGTCTCCAGCTCCTCCTGGACCTTCTGCGTGCCCACGCCGATGAAATTCAGTTTTCCGCCGCAGTCCGGGCAGGCGGGCGGCAGGGGCTGGGAGTAGCCGCAGTAGTGGCACATCAGCCGGCCGTTGGCCGAATGGTAGGTCAGCTTGACCGAACAGCGGGGGCACTCCGGCACCGCGCCGCACTCCCCACAGGACACCATGCGGCTGGCCCCCCGGCGGTTGAGGAACAGGATGGCCTGCTCCCCCCGGACCAGGGTGTCCTCCAGGGCCTGCTGAAGGGGGCGGCTGATGGCCCGTCCGTTTCCCGCCCGCAGCTCCTCCTTCATGTCCACCACCTGCACCTGGGGCAGGGCCCGGCGGTTGAAGCGCTCCTTCAGTGTGAACAGCCCGCACCGCCCGGTCTGGGCGCTGTACATGGTCTCCACCGAGGGGGTGGCCGACCCCATCACCAGCAGGGCCCCGCTCTGGACGCAGCGGTACTTGGCCACGTCCCGGGCGTGGTAGCGGGGGTTGTTCTCTGATTTATAGCTGGCCTCCTGCTCCTCGTCCAGGATCACCAGCCCCAGCCGCTCCAGCGGCGCGAACACCGCCGACCGGGTCCCGATGACCACCCGGGCCTCCCCCCTGCGGATGCGCTTCCACTCGTCGTAGCGCTCCCCCGCCCGGAGGGAGCTGTGGAGCACGCCGATCTGCCCGCCGAAATGGGCGGCAAAGATCCGCAGCAGCTGGGGGGTGAGGGCGATCTCCGGCACCAGCACCAGGGCGGTCCGGCCCCGTTCCAGCGTCTCCTGGATCAGGCGGAGGTACACCTGGGTCTTTCCGCTGCCGGTGACGCCGTACAGCAGGGCGGCCCCCGCCCCGGCGCGGCTCATGTCATTCAGCCCCCGGAAGGCCCGTTCCTGCTCCTCGTTGAGGCAGATGGGCCCTGCCGGTTCCACATCATCCAAGGGGACCCGGCGGAACACCTCCTGCCGCTCCAGGGTGAGCACCCCGCTCTTCTCCAGGGAGCGCAGGGTCTGCATTGAGGCCCCGGTGAAGTAGCACAGCTCCTTGGCGGAGGCGGAGCCCAGCTGGCACAACAGCTCAGTAACGGAAAAGCGAAGCGGCGCCGTCCTGCGCCGGGGGGTGACCAGAGCCATGGCCTCCTCCGCCGGCATAGCCAGCACCGCCAATTTTTCCACCTTATCGCCCACGCCCCGCTGGGCACTGGTCACCCGCTCCGCCGCCCCCCGCTCCAGCAAACGCCGGATGGCGGGCTCCGGGTCCTTCGGTCCGAATGCGGCGCGGATCTGCTCCATATCCCCCCGGCCGCCCAGGGCCAGCAGCAGCTCAGCCAGCTGCCGGGCAGGGGCAGAGCCCTCCGCCGCCTCATAAACCGCCGTGCGGTCCATCCCCTTTTTCAGGACGATCCAGTCCCGGAGGGAGAAATACAGCCCCGCGGGGAGCATGGCCTTCACCGCGTCATAGACGGTGCAGAAATACCGCTCCCGCATCCAGAGGGCCAGCTGGATGGCCGTCCCGTCCAGCACCGGCTCCGGGTCCAGGGCGGCGGTGATGGGCTTGAGTCCCTCCGCTCCGTCCGCTTCCTCCCGGAGGGCCAGCACCAGTCCGTCTGACCCCCGGTTTCCCGATCCGAAGGGGACCAGCACCCGCATCCCGGGCCGGAGCCTGGGCTCCAGTTCCCCGGGGACCAGATAGTCGTATGGCTTATCGATGGCGTAGACCGCCCGGGCCACCGCTACCTTGGCCACCATGCTCCGTCCCCCCTCTCAGCGGCTCAGGACCTCACACCTGGGTCTGCTGGATCTGCTCGATCTGCTCGTCCAGCTTGCCCTCCGCCACCTCGCGGATGGCGATGCTCACCGGCTTGTCGTCCAGAGGCTCCCCGGCCATCTCCGCCTCGGCGGAGATCTCACGGGCCCGGTGGGCCACCATATTCACCATCTGATAGCGGCTGGGGATCTTCTTCAGCAGATCTCTCATGGCAGGATATAACATCATAACAGCAAAACTCCTTTTCTTGTCAGTTCAGTTTCTTCCGGACTCAGGCAAACTGGGCCAGCATCCGGCTGCGGCTGTTCACGCGGCACTCCGCCGCGGTCAGGATGGCCTCGATCTCATGGACCGCGTTGGCCACCTTGTCATTGATGACCAGATAGTCATACTTTGGGATCTCCCGGAACTCCTGGCGGGCCTTGGCCAGCCGGCCGGCGATCACTTCCTCACTGTCGGTGTTCCGCCGATGGAGCCGGCGGGAGAGTTCCTCAAAAGAGGGCGGGATGATGAAGATGAACAGGGCGTCCGGACACCGGGTGCGCACCTTTGCCGCCCCCTGGACCTCAATATCCAGCAGTACGTCGATCCCCGCATCCAGCTTTTCCTGGATCAGCTTCATGGAGGTCCCGTAGTAGTTGTCCACATACTCGGCGTACTCCAGCAGCTCATCGTCGGCGATCATCCGCTCAAACTCCTCCCGGGAGACAAAGTTGTAGTTCACTCCATCCTGCTCCCCCACCCGGGGCTGCCGGGTGGTGTAGGAGACGGAGAAATAGATGTTGCTCCGCTGGGCAAACAGCTCGGCGATCACCGTGCTCTTTCCAACTCCGGACGGGCCGGAGAGCACAATGAGCTGTCCTCTCTCTTTTTTCTGATTCATTCCAGTTCCTCCTCACCATCATCGGCCTCGCGCTCACCGGCCAGGCGGTTGGCCACCGTCTCCGTCTGAAGGGCGGAGAGCACCAGGTGGTCGTTGTCCATAATGAGCACCGCCCGGGTCCGCCGGCCGTAGGTGGCGTCAATGAGCACGCCCCGGTCCCGGGCCTCCTGGACCATGCGCTTGATGGGGGCGGAATCCGGGCTGACGATGGCAATGAGCCGCCCGGCCGAGACCATATTTCCAAACCCGATGTTGATCAGCTTCACGCGGGCTCCCCCTTACTCCATATTCTGGATCTGTTCCCGGATCTTCTCGATCTCGGCCTTGATGTCCACCACATGGCGGGCAATCTCGATGTCGCTGCACTTGGAGCCGATGGTGTTGGCCTCCCGGTTGAACTCCTGGATCAGGAAGTCCAGCTTCCGACCCACAGCGCCGCCCTTGTCCAGCATCGTCCGAAGCTGCCCGATGTGGCTGCGGAGCCGGACGGTCTCCTCGTCCACCGCCACCTTGTCGGCAAAGATGGCCGCCTCCGTGAGGATCCGGGCGGGGTCCAGCTGGGTATTGGCCAGCACCTCGTTCATCCGCGCCTCCAGCTTGGCCCGGTACTCGGATACGGTCTGGGGGGAGCGCTCCTCCACCCGGCCCACCAGCTCCTCAATGGTGCGGGCCCGGGAGAGGATGTCCTCCTCCAGGCGCTGCCCCTCCCGGCTTCGCATCTGGTCAAAGTCGGCCAGGGCCAGGTCCAGCACCCGGCATATATCCTGTGCCTTCTCCTCCAGGTTCTCCTCCGCCTTCTCCGCCATCAGGACCTCCGGAAAGCGGGAGAGCGTCTCCGGTGTGATGCGGTAGGCGGTCGGCCCGCACAGCTGCGCCAGCTCCTGCAAGGCGTTGGCATACTGCTGGGCCAGAGGCCGGTTCACAGACACCCGCACCTCCTCTGCCCCGGCGCCGTCCAGGGTGACGAACACGTCCACCTTTCCCCGGGAAATGGTGTTCTGCACCCGGCTTTTGATGGACTCCTCCGCAAAGAGGTACAGCCGGGGGATACGGACGTTGCAGTCCAGATAGCGGTTATTCACCGAGCGCAGCTCCACGGTGATGGTGCACCCGTTCACCGTCTCCTCCGCCCGGCCATAGCCGGTCATGCTCTTGACCATAGTGGGTCACTTCCTTTTTTCCAGCGTTGTATTTCACAGACCGCCCGCTTTTCTGCAAGGCATTTTTACTTTACAATTCCTGTATTTCCTTGCTTATCGAAGCTTCAGTCGGGCCGTCATCATTCCGATCAGCCGGGACAGGCCCCAGTCATACAGGAGGAACACCAGGTTCCCCGCTCCGTAGAGGAGCCACACCGCTCCGGCCAGCCACTCCGGCAGGGCGGGCAGGAACAGCCCCCGGAACACCACCCAAAGCAGGGTGAGGGCCCCGTTGAAGCAGGCCAGCTTTCCCACCCACTCCAGGGGGCGGCTGGCGCACTGCTCCAGGCGGCTCTTCACTACTGGGTACAGACCCATAAAGCACAAATACATCAGGGCCACGCCCTTATCCGGCAGGATCAGCAGACCCAGCACAGAGGCCGCCGCCCAGCAGAGAAGCCCCGCTCCCCGTCCGGCCAGCAGGACCGCGCCAATGGGGAACAGCCCCGCCGCCGCCGTTACCCCAAGCCGTCCGGTGGGGGTGATACAGGCCAGCCACAGCACCGCCAGGCTCCCGGCCGCCAGGACACCCCCCAGGGCCGTCCGGCCGGCCTTTGAGGAAAACCGCCCGGCCATGTCAGTTACAGCCTCCGCACAGGCAGTTCATGCACAACATGGTGGTACAGCAGTCCATGCCGTCTACCACCGCTCCGCCGCCGTAGGGGCGGTAGGCCTGCCCCCCCTGCTGCATCATCGCCAGGGCCTGGCGGTACTCCAGGTTGCCCGGCTCCATCTGCACCGCCAGATTATAGTTCTGCATGGCCTCGTCCAGCCAGCCCCGGCGATAGGCCACGCTGCCCATCAGGAAGTACCACTCGCCACTCTTCTGTGGCACCTCCTGGAGCAGCCGCTCCGCCGCATTCAGGTCCCCCATGTTGATGAGGTTCCGCACCCGGGCGAAGGTAGGGTTCCCCCCGCCGTACTGCCGCTGCTGTTGCTGCTGTTGATAGCCGCCCTGGTAGTAGCCGGAGGACTGCTGCTGATAACCGCCGCCCCCGCTGCGCTGCTTCTGGATGGCCTCATAGGCCTCGTTGACTTCCTTCATCTTCTCCTCGGCCAAGTCAGCCAGGGGATTGTTCACATAGTTGTCAGGATGGTACTTGCGGGCCAGCTCCCGATACGCCTTTTTGATCTCCTGATCGCTGGCATTCTGGCTGACGCCCAACACGCTGTACGGATCTCTCATGTGCTGCTTCTCCATATCTTTTGTTTTTGGATCTGTTTCCAGCTCCCGTCAAACACGGCGCGCTGTACCAGCGGGAGCCCCAGGTACAGGATATTCTCGATCAGCGGCCAGCGGCAGCCGAAGTCAGCCAGCTGGGCCGCGGAGTACATCAGGTTCCGGGAGTGGTCCAGGGTGCGCGCCATGGCATCCCGGTCCCCCTCCGGTCCGAACCGGGCGGCCACAGGGTTATACCGCCCCGCTGTCCGGTCCTCCTCCAGGTCGTCCTGGGCGTCCAGCAGATAGATCCACCGGCCCAGGTGATAAAGCAGCTGCTCCATAGCCCGGTCCCGGCTCTCCTCCCCGCTGGAGGGAGCGGCCGCCCGGAGCAGCTCCGCGAAGGTGTCCGCCGCCCGGTCCAGGGAGGGACACCCCTCTGCCTCCAGTTCATCCAGCCGTCTGAGCTGTTCCTCCACCTTCCGGTCAAAGTCCGGCCGGCGGGACGCCGCGCGGCGGTAGGATGGCCGGAGCAGCCGGGCCAGCAGCAGGGCCGTCCAGCCCTTCCACCCCCGGTCATCCCGGGCCCGGTCCCGCAGCTGCCACCAGGTGAGCACCACACTCTCATCCGCCGCTGTATCCAGGGCGGGCGTGGGCTGGTACATGGTCTTTTTCCGCAGGGGATTGGCGTGGCACCGGCCCCGGCAGGGAGAAAAGGACTCCTCCGGCGGGGCCAGCAGCAGGGCCAAAAAGGTAAAATCGTAATTCAGGAACATGGGGGCCAGCCAGCCGTACCGCCGCCGCATGGCGGCGCACAGCCCGCAGTAGACTGCCCGGTACAAATCAAAGTCCCTGCATTTCAGTTCGTCCCGCAGGGGGCGCACATATCCGAACACAGCCCCCGGTCAGAGAGTCACCCGTTTGGCGACCACAAACTCCGGGGCCGCCCGCCGGGTGATCCACCGGTTGACCAGCACCGCCGGGAGGAATCCCACCAGCAGGCCCACGGCGGCCGTTCCCACCGAGGCCCCTTCCCCCAGACCCAGTGCCTGTCCCACCAGATAGCCAAGGCCCAGGAACACACAGGGCAGGGCAAACACCACCAGGGACAGACCGATGGAGTGTCCGGTAGTAGGCTCCACCTCCACCCGCTCCCCGGGCTGGACCCCGATAGGGTCGCTGGCCGTGGCCAGCAGCTCCCCCTGGGGCTGTTGGACGCAGCCGGCGCAGTTGCCGCCGCAGCTCTCCTTCAGTCCGCACTCCGTCTGCCGCAGCAGGGAGATCTGGATCACATCCTCTTTCAAACGCTTTTTCACCAGTGCATATTGGTTCAAGGGTCTCGCCTCCGAAGGTTTTTCTTTCCGTCAGTCCCCGCCGGTCAGCGTTTTCTGACGTTTACATTGATGGTATAGGTGCCCACCGGCCCCACCTCGTCGCTGGCGTTGAGGTACACCGTCGCCGCCACCGGGTAGGTCCCGGTGGCCGTCACGTCCGACAGGTCGGCCACGATGCGGATCTGGCTGGCGTCCAGGGATTCCAGCACGCTCTCGCTGCCCCGGATGACCACCACCCGCTCCTGGGTCACCACATCCACCTGATAGTTGTCCGGCTGGTTCACCGTCTCGATGTTGGTCACGGTAAAGGTCTTGGTGGACAGGCCCTCTACCGACACGGTCACCTGGGCCTCGGTCACGCCGTCTGCGTTTTCCAGGGTAGGAGACAGCACAATGGGCTTGGAGATGGTGGCAGTGTCCACCACCTGGGACAGGTCGATGCTGCCTAGAGAGATCTCCGTCAAGCCCTTCAGCTCCTCCTCGGAGCCCACCACGGTGATGGTGCTGGGCGAGATCTCACACTTGGCCTGCTCCGCCGTTGCGCCGCCGCCGGACAGCAGGTTGACCGTCAGCTTCACCTTCTTGACCACGCCCACTGTCATGGTCACATAGGCGGAGTCCTCACTGAGCTTCACGCTGCTGTCCGTGATGACCTCTCCATTCTCGTCCAGCAGCTTCAAGGGCAGCTTTCCGGCAAAGGACTGGTCCAGATCGTCGGCCTCCAGGATGGCGGCCACCCGCTTCACGCGGCTCACCTGCTCCGCGGAGCCCCGCAGCTCCACCGTCTCCGGATCGGCCACCGGCGTGCCCGCCTGATAGCCGTCGGCCACGCTGCCCTCCAGGCGGACCTCCACGTTCATGGTTTCCGTCACCAAGGTGTCCACCGTCACCGTCACCGGGTTGGACTGCTCCGGGAAGAAGGCCCCGGTGGTGTCCACATTGTTGGGCAGGATCAGGCGGCAGTTCAGCTCGTGCTCCCCCGTCTCTGTGATGGAGGACACGTCCACTGATGCGGTGATGTTGCTCCGGGTCAGGTTGTTCAATACGCTCACCGGGCCAGTGACCTCCACAGTCAGACTGCTCTGGGACAGGCCGGACACCGTCAGCCCCCGCTCCTCCAGCACCCGCTCATTGGCGATCTGGACCGGGACATTATAGATGGGCCGGCTCATGGTGGGGTCCTCCGTGTCCCGGATATACAGCCAGAATACCACCGCCAGCAGCACGGAGATGAGGATATAGACCCATCGGCTCTCCCGCAGACGCTCCATCATCAGTCCTCACCCTCCTTCCTCCGGGGCAGCAGGCCGGACAGCAGGCCGGACAGGGGAGTCCCCCGGTCCACCTCCTCCTGCTCCGACAGCAGCTCGTTGCGCAGCAGGCGTTCCAGGGTCTCCGGAGCCAGGTGCCGCTTGAGCATCCCTCCGGTGGCGGCGGAGATGGACCCCGTCTCCTCTGAGACGATGACCACCACCGCGTCGGAGTGCTCGCTCATCCCGATGCCCGCCCGGTGGCGCATCCCCAGGTCCCGGCTCAGGTTCACATTGCTTGACAGGGGCAGCATACAGCCCGCCCCTACGATCCGGCCCTCCCTCACGATCACCGCGCCGTCGTGGAGGGGAGCTTTGTTCCAAAACAGGTTTTTCAGCAGCTCACCGGTCACCGAGCAGTCCAGCGGCGTTCCCGTCTTGATCACGTCGTCCAGCAGGTCCCCCCGCTCGAACACCATCAGGGCGCCCACCTTGTCCCGGGACAGGTCGGTATAGGCCTCCACCGTCTGGCGGATGGCGCTCTCCAAATCGTGGGGCGAGGCGGGCCGCTGGCTGCTGAACACACTGGTCAGCTTCCCGCTGCCCATCCGCTCCAGGGCCCGGCGGATCTCCGGCTGGAACAGGATGACCAGCACCAGGATACCCCATTCCACCACCCGGTTCAGCAGCCAGCTGGTGGCGGTCAGCTGGATGGCCGAGGCCAGCCACATGGTCAGGATCAGCACCATGATCCCCTTCAGCACCCGTCCGGAGCTGGTCTTTCGCATGAACCAGAAGATATGATAGATCAAAAACGCCAGAATGGCGATGTCGATGAGATCTGAGACCCGGATGGTAGCCATAAACGGGATCTCTTCCTGGAAAAAATTCAAAACCGTCTCCAACACCTGGATCCCTTCCTTCCTGTCTCATCGGACCGGAGGCTCCTCCGCCCACAGTCCGCCTTATTTTAAGTATTATACGATATTCCGCCCCTGATGGCAACATGATTTCCCGGACGAACTGTGAAAATTTCATAAACATTCTGTCTATTCTTCTGGCAAGAATGATAGTGCTGGTTCGGAGCTCCCCAATCCGGACAGAAAAACAGCCAGCCGGTCCCCTTTGGGCGCGCCCGGCTGGCCTGGCAGTCCTCCGCCTTACACAGCTTCTTCTCTCAGCAGTTCCTCTGTGATGGCCAGCGCGCGGCCGATCTCCTCCGGGAGTGTAAAGGCAGACACGCTGGCCCGCAGGGTCCCGGACTCCAGTGTTCCCGCCGTCCGGTGGGCCAGAGGGGCGCAGTGAAGGCCTGCCCGCAGGGCGATCCCCCTCCGGCCCAGCAGCTCTCCCAGCTCCTCGCAGTCCCGGTCCCGCACCCGGAAGGACAGCACGCCTGACTGGGCTCCTGAATCCCGCGGGGCCAGATAGACCTCCGTGCCCGGCAGGCGGGACAGCCCCTCCCCCAGGCGGCGGATCAACTTCTCCTCCCGTACAGCCAGCCCGGCCTGCTCCCTTCGCCTCAGGAAGCGCAGGCCCTCCAGCAGGCCGGCGATCCCGGCGATGTTGTGGGTCCCGGCCTCCAGCCGGTCAGGCAGAAAGTCCGGCATCTCCTGGCGCAGGGATACGCTCCCCGTCCCACCCTCCAGAAGGGGCTCCGCCGCCCCGCCGCACAGCAGCAGGCCGGTGCCCTGGGGGCCGTACAGCCCCTTGTGCCCCGGCATGGCAATGAAGGCGGCCCCCAGCTGACGCAGGGAAAGGGGCAGGCAGCCGGCAGACTGGGAGGCATCCACGATCAAGGGGATCCCCCGGCTCCTGCACAGGGCGGCGATGTCCTCGATGGGCAGGATGAAGCCGAACACATTGGAAACATGGGTGCACACCGCCGCCCGCACCTCCGGGGTCAGCGCCCGGCGGAAGGCCTCCAGAGCGGCCGCCCGGTCAAACAGGGGGCTGTCCGCCACCCGCACCGTCACCCCCGGGATGGCCCGGAGCGGCCGGGTGACTGCGTTGTGCTCATAACCGGAGACCACCACGGTGTCCCCCGGCCGGACCAGGGATTTGATGGCCAGATTCAGCCCGTGGGTGGCATTGAAAGTAAAGACCACCTGTTCCGGCTCCGGCACATCAAAGAGGGCGGCGGCCTCCTCCCGGCAGGCAAAGGCGGTGTCCGCCGCCGCCATAGCGGGCCGGTGTCCCCCCCGGCCTGGGCTGGCCAGATGGCAGATGGCCCAGGCGCTGGCCCGGGCCACCTCCGGCGGCTTCTGTAAGGTGGTGGCGGCGCTGTCCAGATAGATCACAGCTCCACCTCCCGATAGCTCCCGTCCCCGGCGGTGATAAAGATCCGTCTGGGCTCCAGCCCTACCCGGTGGAGCACCCGCAGGGCGTCGGCCAGGCGGCGCTGGGACAGTTTCACAGAGTGGCTGCACCCCTCCCCCGCAATGCTCTTGGGGGAGCGCAGGATATGAGCCGTGATCCCCGCCCGCTCCAGCGCCGCGGCGGTGCGCTGGGCATAGGTCAGAGAGCGGCACACGATCAGATAATAGAGCATGGCATAGTTCCTTTCTCAAGGGGTGCTCAGCAGCATTTTCCCCCTGAGTCAGTGTATGTGGCCCTGCTCCCGCCGGTCACACCCGCTCCAGCAGGCACACCGCATGGGCGGCGATCCCCTCCTCCGCTCCGGTGAAGCCCAGCTTCTCCTCCGTGGTGGCCTTCACGTTCACCTGCTCCGGCGCAGCCTTCATCCGCGCCGCCAGATTTTCCCGCATCTGTTCCAGATACGGGGCCAGCTTGGGCCGCTGGGCCAGGATGGTGGCGTCCACATTGCCCACCTGCCAGCCCCGCGCCCCCAGCAGCTCCACCACATGGTCCAGCAGCTTCAGGCTGTCCGCCCCGGCGTAGGCCGGGTCTGTGTCCGGGAAGTGCCGCCCGATGTCCCCCAGCCCGGCCGCCCCCAGCAGGGCGTCCATCACCGCGTGGGTGAGCACATCCGCGTCGGAGTGTCCCAGCAGGCCCAGGGTATGGGGCACCTCCACCCCGCCCAGGATCAGCCTCCGCCCCTCCACCAGACGGTGTACATCATAGCCGTGTCCAATGCGCAGCATCACAGTTCTCCCCTCTCTCTTGCGTCCAGAATGGCCTCCCCCACCACCAGGTCAAAGGGGGTGGTCAGCTTGAGATTTTCCCGGCTCCCCTGGGTGAGGGAGACCTTCATGCCCAGCCGCTCCACCACAGCGCAGTCGTCGGTGAGCACCGCCCCCTCCTCCACCGCCCGGTGGATAGCAGCCCGGATCAGGTCCGCCTGAAACACTTGAGGCGTTTGGACGGCAAACAGGGTGGAGCGGTCCAGCGTCTCCTGGGCCACGCCCCCCTCCGCCCGCTTGACTGTGTCGGTCACCGGGATGGCCGGAGCTGCCGCTCCGGTGGCCGCCCCCCGGTCCAGCGCCTCCTTCAGCACCTCCGGAGGCAGCAGCGGCCTGGCTCCGTCGTGGATGGCGATGAGCTCCGCGTCCTGCCGCACCTCCGCCAGTCCGGCCTGGACGGAGTAGATCCGCTCTTTGCCGCCCACGACCACCTTGGAAACCTTCTCCAGGGCAAACTCCCGGCACAGGCGGCTGACCTCCACCAGCAGGTCCTCCCGGGTGACCACCACCACCTCGGCGATGTCAGGACACTCCTCAAAGACCCGCAGGGTATGTACCAGGACCGGGAGGTCCCCCAGCGTGGTGAGGATCTTGTCGATCCCCTCCATGCGGGAGGCCGTCCCCGCGGCCACCACCACCGCCGACCAGATGTGCGTCCTCTGCTTTCGGTTCCGGCCCAGCCGGGACAGAAATCCTGTCATCGTTTCCCCTCCTGCAACGAAAGAGGGACCCGTCCGCCAACGGCCGCTCCAAACACGGCTTCCGGACCCGGCGGCCGCCGGGTGCGGAGGGCATTGGCTGTCAGGCCCCTCTGTTTCTTTCTATCCTATTATGCCAGGGCGCGGTTGATGCGCTCCTCCACAGCCTCATAGCTGCTGCTTTGGCACATGACGATCTCCGAGATCAGGATCTGCTTGGCGGAGTGGAGCATCTTCCGCTCTCCGGTGGACAGGCCCCGGTCCACGTCCCGGAGCATTAGCCCCTTGACCACACAGGCCACCTGGAACAGGTCTCCGCTTTTCAGCCGCTCCATATTTTCACGGTAGCGGCGGTTCCAGTTCTGGGTCATCTCCACCTGGAGAGAACCGATCTCCTCCAAAACCCGGTCCGCCTGCTCCCGGTCCACGATGGGGCGGACACCGATCTCCTCGCTGTTCTCGGTGGGGATCATCACCACCATGGCCCGGACCGGCAGTTTCAGGACATAGTAGTCCCGCATCACGCCGTTGACCTTCTTCTGAACGATACTCTCTACAATTCCCGCTCCGTGCATGGGATGGACGACCTTATCCCCGATCTGAAACAACGGTGACACCTCCACTTCCACCATTTCCCGCATCATTCTGAGATCAGTCTGTACTGGTATCCGCCTTCTCCCGGGCCGTCCGTCGGGCGTGATCCACGTCCCACACCGCCGGTCCGGGAGGCTCTGCTGTATCAATTATTTACATTATAACCAATTTTCCCGCCCTTGACAAGTTCTATCACACTTTTTTCCTATGTTTTTCTGATTTTTCTCCTTCTCCCGTGTTCTTTTACAAGGTTTTTGCCCTGCATCCCCGAAAAACGCCGGAACGGGCCCCGGGCCGCAAAAAAAGGAAGCGCCGCAGCACACGGCGCTTCCTTTGTAAAACAGATTTTCGAGGGGATTACTCCTCGTCCTCCTCGGCAGGAGCCTCCTCCAGCAGAGCGCGGATGGACAGGGAGACCTTCTGGTTCTCCATATCCACATCGGTGATCTTCACGTCCACCTTGTCGCCCTCGGCCAGCACATCGCCGGGCTTCTCGATGCGGTGATCGGCGATCTGGGAGATGTGGATCAGGCCGTCCACACCGGGGACGATCTCGGCGAAGGCGCCGAAGGTCATCAGCTTGACCACGCGGACATTGGCCACGTCGCCCACCTCATAGGTGCTGGTAAACACGGTCCAGGGATCCTGGCTGTGGTCCTTCATGCCCAGGGAGATCTTCTTCTTCTCCTTGTCAGCGGAGATGACATACACCTCCACAGTGTCGCCCACCTTCACAACCTCAGAGGGGTGCTTGATGCGGCTCCAGGACAGCTCGGAGATGTGGACCATGCCGTCCACGCCGCCGATGTCCACGAAAGCGCCGTAGGAAGTCAGGGACTTCACGGTGCCGGTATAGCGCTTGCCGTCCTCGATCTCGGCCCAGACCTTCTCCGCAGCGGCGGCACGCTCGGCGCGCATCACGCGGCTGATGGAGCCCACCACGCGGCGGCGGGCACGGTTGACCTCGGTGACCACCAGACGCACCTTCTGCTTGAGCAGGGTGCTCATGGGAGTCTCACGGGGCAGACCAGTCTGAGAGGCGGGGACGAACACCCGGATGCCCTTCACAGACACCACGACGCCGCCCTTGTTGTCCTCGGTGACCACGCCGTCCAGAACAGTCTCGTTCTCACGGGCGGCCTCGATCTCCTCCCAGCCCTTGACCACGTCAAGGCGCTTCTTGGACAGGGTGACCACGCCCTCCTGATCGTTGACGCGGACGACGAAGGTCTCGATCTCGTCGCCCACCTTGACCAGCTCCTCAACCTTGGCGGTGGGGTCGTCGGTCAGCTCGGATGCGGGAATGTAGCCGGCGTGCTTGGTGCCCAGATCCACCTGGATCTCAGTCGGCGTAATTGCTACGACTGTGCCAGTGACCTTATCCCCCGTATTCAAAGTTTTGATCGAATTCTCCAGCATATCAGCGAAGGATTCCTCGATCTCCATGATTTCATCGCTCATTTTGTCACAAACCTCCTTTATTATCCACGCGGGAGTCGAAGCACCCGCCGTGATGCCGACAACTTCTGCCTGGGCCAGCCGGCTCAGATCCAGGTCTGATGCCCGCTCGATGAGCTGGACGTCGGAGCAGACCTCCCGGCAGATCTCCGCCAAATGCTTGGTATTGGAGCTCTTACCGTCGCCGATGACCACCATTGTGTCGCACTGCGCGGCCAACTGATGGGCTTCCTCCTGGCGTTTTGATGTCGCTCCGCATATTGTATCAAAAAATTCTGGGTTTGTACACTCTTTTTTTGCTTTTTTCACGCAGTCATTCCAGATTTTTTGTGTGGAGGTGGTTTGAGAGACAAATGTGAGGGGAAGGTCCCGCCGCTCCGGCTGTTCCTCCAGCCACTTCTCCAAGTCCTCCACGCCCGAGAGGACCACCGGACGGCTGCACCATCCGGCGATGGCCGCCACCTCCGGGTGGTCGGGAGCGCCGATAATCACCGGCTGCCTTCCCTGCTCCTCCGCCCGGGCCACGATGTGGTGGATCCGCTTGACATTGGGGCAGGTGGCGTCCAGGATGTCCGCGCCCTGTGCCTCCAATCGTCGGTAGGTCTCCCGGCTCTCGCCGTGGGAGCGGATGATGACCCCGTATCCCGACGGGACGTCCTCTACCCGGTCCACCGCCGTCAGGCCCTGCCGGGCCAAACTGCCCACCACGTCCCGGTTGTGGATGATAGAGCCCAGCATCACACAGGGACGGCCGGAGGCCGCGGCTTCCCCGGCCAGCTCCACTGCCCGGCGCACACCGTAGCAGAAGCCGGCCGACTTGGCCAGACACAGCTTCACTCCAACCCCTCCCCAAGGCGGTAGATCTCCGCCATCAAGCGTTCTGTGATCTGCTCCAGCTCCTCCGCCGTGGCCTTCCGCCCGGCGATTTTCGGATAGATGGGCTTGCCAATGACCACCGGGCTGGGCCGGAACCAGTACTTCTTCCGGGAGACATAGATCGGGACCAGCGGGGTCCCCGTCCGGGTGGCGAACAGTGCCGCGCCGCTCTTGCCCTCCACGTCCTCTCCCTTGCGGACCCGGGTCCCCTCGGGGAACACCAGCAGCTTCTGGCCCTCCTTCAGCCACTTGAGGGCCTCCTTCACCGCATGTACGTCCGCATGGCCCCGATCCACATAGATCACGCCGGCCTTCCCCAGCAGCCACCCCAGGACCGGCACCCGGGACAGCTCGATCTTAGCCATGGGCCGGACCATCCACCGCAGCGTACAGGCAAAGCACACCAGGATTGGGTCGCACAGGGCGGAGTGGTTGGCGCACAATACAGCCCCGCCCTCCGGGATGTTCTCCCGCCCCCGGGCCCCGACTGGGTGGGCAAGACTGAAAAACGGCCAGACGATGCGGTACAGGGCGTGGTATAGAAATCTCATGTTCACCGGGACAGCCCCTCTCTCACAATGGCCAGCAGAGCCTCCAGGCTGCCCGCCCGGTCCAGCTCGGTCGTGTCCAGCAGCACAGCGTCCTCTGCCTGGCGGAGGGGGGCGACAGCCCGGGTCCGGTCCTGTTCATCCCTGCGGAGGATGTCGGACAGCACCGCATCAAACTCCGCCTCCTGCCCCCGCTGGCGCAGCTCCAGCAGGCGGCGCTCCGCCCGGGCCTCCGGCGCGGCGGTGAGGAAGATCTTCACCCCCGCCCGGGGCAGCACCACCGTCCCGATGTCCCGGCCGTCCATGACCACGTCCCGCTCTCTGGCCTGCCGCCGCTGGAAGTCCAGAAGAAACTCCCGCACCGCGGGCAGGGCCGCCACCTTGGAGGCCAGGGCCGAGACCGCGTTCTCCCGGATGGCCTCAGTCACATCCCGGCCGGACAGGTACATCCGCTGCACGCCGTCCCCCCCGTAGTCCATCCGGATGTCCAGCCCCTCCAGCAGGGGCTCCACCTGCGCCGGGTCGGAGGGGTCCGCCCCCGCCTCCCGGGCCCGCAGGGCCACCGTGCGGTAGATGGCCCCAGTATCCACATACAAATACCCCAGCTCCTGGGCCAAAGCCCGGGCCAGGGTGCTCTTCCCGGCTCCAGCCGGGCCGTCAATGGCTATACTTCTCTCCTGCATCTTACCATACGCTCCGTTGTCTTGTTGTTCCCCCTTTTTCTTGCAAGAAAAAGGAGCAAAAAGAACTGCTGCCCCGGTCTCATGTGCCCTCCGGGTCCCTGGGCTCCCGCTTCGTGCCCCCGCCTCAAGACAGCAGGGGGCATGAAGCGTCAACCGTACGTCACGGCCCGGCCAGGAAGGCAGCCGCCCCCGCTCCTGCCGCCCGGCCGGTGGCCCAGGCGATCTGGAGGTTGAAGCCGCCGGTGTAGGCGTCCACGTCGATCAGCTCCCCGGCAAAGAACAGGCCCGGGAGTTTTTTGGACTGCATGGTCCTGGGGTCGATCTCCCCCACCTTGATCCCGCCGGAGGTGACGATGGCCTCAGCGATAGGCCGGGGCCCCTTGATGTGGATGGTCAGGCCCTTCAGGGTCTCCAGCAGACGCCGCCGCTCCCCCCGGGTCACGTCGTGGGCCTTCCGGTCCAGCGGGATGTCCGCCAGCCGGAGGGCCACCGGCACCATCAGCCGGGGCACCAGGCTGCCCATCACATTCTGCATATCCTTGTTGGCGTTGTCCCCCAGCTCCCGGAGCAGCCGGGCGTCCAGCTTCTCCTCGTCCAGGGCGGGCTTCAGGTCGATGACCGCCCGATAGCTGTTTTTCTCAAAATCCCGCAGATGGGCGCTGGCACTGAGGATCAGGGGGCCGGACAGTCCGAAGTGGGTGAACAGCAGCTCACCCTGCTCCTGGAACAGCACCTTTCCCTTCCGGTCCTTCATCCGCAGCGCCACATTTTTCAGGGCCAGGCCCTGCATCTCTCCGCAGAACCCCTCCTCCGCCTCCAGCGGCACCAGGGAGGGCCTGGGCGGTACCACGCTGTGGCCCGCGGACCGGGCCAGCTCATAGCCGTCCCCCGTCGAGCCGGTGGCGGGATAGGACGCCCCGCCGGTGGCCAGCACCACCCCGCGGCAGGGGATCTTCTTTTGTCCTTCCCCGTCCTGCCTCAGCTCCACGGCACACACCGCCCCGTCCTGTACGTCCAGTGCGGAGACCCGGCCCTGGATGACGGGCACCGACAGGCGGCGCAGTTCAAAAAACAGGGCGTCAATGATGTCGGCGGACCGGTCGGAGACGGGGAACACCCGGTTGCCCCGCTCCACCTTCAATTCCACGCCCAGCTCTGTAAAGAAGCGCTCCACCTCCGCCGGCGGCGTTTGATTCATGGCGCTGTAAAGGAATTTTCCATTTCGGGGTGTTGCAGCCAGCACTTCCTCCGGCGTACAGTGGTTGGTGACGTTGCACCGCCCCTTCCCCGTAATGTACAGCTTCCGCCCCAGCTTGGGGTTGCGCTCCACCAGGCAGACGTCCGCGCCCAGGCGGGCGGCGGTGATGGCCGCCATCATACCCGCGGCTCCGCCCCCCACCACAACAAGTTCATGGCCGATCTGACTCACTCCTGCACCTTCTCATAGACCCCATACTCCTCCCAGATCTTCTCCAGCGTCTGGAAGGTCTTGGACAGGTCCTCGTTCTTCTTTCGGCTCACCTCTACCAGCAGGGCGTTCACCAGGCTCAGCGGGGCCACCAGGGAATCCACAAAGGAGGCCATGTCGCTGCGGGCCTTCAGCGTATACTGGGAGATCTGAGCCAGGGGGGACGCCTCGCTGTCCGTGATAGCGATGGTGGTGGCCCCCCGGTCCCGGGCAAAGCTCACAGCCTGGACCGCCCGGCTGGAGTAGCGGGGAAAGCTGACGCCGATGATGACGTCCTCCTCCCCCACCCGCAGCAGGCTTTCAAACACCTCGCTGGGGGTATTTGCGGTGATCATGACCACATTGTCAAAGATCAGATTGAAGTAGAAGCCCAGGAACGTGGCGATGGCCGCCGCGGAGCGCACGCCGATCACATAGATCCGGCGGGCCGCCACAATGGCGTCGGTGGCATTTTCAAAGCTGTCCCGGTCGATCTCATCCAGGGTCTGGCGGATCTTGTCGATATCCGACTGGAGCACCATATCCAGCACATCCTGGTCGCCGATCCGGTCGTTGGCCACCTCGATGCGCTGCACCGAAGTCAGGCGGTTCCGGATCATTTTTTGCAGGGACTTCTGCATACTGGGGTATCCGTCATAGCCCAGCTCCGCCGCGAAGCGCACCACAGTGGACTCGCTGACGCTGACCCGCTTGCCCAGCTTGCTGGCCGTCATAAAGGCCGCCTTGTCATAGGACTCCAGAATGTAGTTGGCGATCCGCTTCTGCCCCTTGGAGAAGCTGTCCATATTTTCCTGGATCACAGCCAGAATATCACGATTCATTCCGTCTCATCCTCCCGCAGGCCCCCGGACGCGCAAAACGCCCGGGCGCACGGCTCCGCCGGCGTCCGGACTGCTCCGCCCCTCCGGGAGATCAGTTTCCTTGTTCTCCATGATAACGGTTCCGGGGGAAAAATGCAAGTTAATTCTGCAGGATTTCATTTTTCTCTTGCAAATTTTAGTTTGCTCCGGTGGGATCTATCCCCGCCTCCTCCCGCAGAAGGCGCAGCTCCTCCCCGGTCAGAGGCCGCCACTGGCCCGGCTTCAGCGCCCGGTCCAGCCAGACCCGGCCTTCCCGTACCCGCTTGAGGCGCCGGACCTCCAGCCCCGCCTGAGCGCACATCCGGCGCACCTGCCGGTTCTTCCCCTGGTGGATGACCACAGAAAGCTGGGTCACATCCTCCCCCCTGCGGCCCATCCGCACCCGGGCCGGGGCAATGGGCTCCCCGTCCAGCTCCATGGGGGCGGACAGGATTGGCAGGGCCCGGTCCACGTCGCCGGCCACCCACACCAGATACTCCTTCTCCACCTCGCCGCTGGGGTGGAGGAGCCCATGGGTCAGCTCCCCGTCATCGGTAAACAGCAGAAGCCCCTCTGAGTCCAGATCCAGCCGCCCCACCGGCCACACCCTCCGGCCGCAGCCGGACACCAGAGAGGCCGCCGTCCGCCGTCCCTTCTCGTCAGACAGAGTGGTCACATACCCTCTGGGCTTGTTCAGCATAAGATATGTACGCTCCGTCCGGGGCCGGAGGGGAACGCCGTCCACCTCCACCCGGTCCCGCTCCAGATCCGCCCGGTCTCCCAGGGCGGCCCGGCTTCCGTTTACCGTCACCCGCCCCTGTGAGATCCATGCCTCCGCCGTCCGGCGGGAGGCCAGCCCACAGGATGAGATCAATTTTTGCAGCCGCTCTTCCATATCAGGCCGCCTCCTTCTCGTTCAACGCTCTTCCAGCCAGCTTAGCAGCCGCCGGAGCAGTCCCCTTCGGGGCTCCGCCAGATCCCTGGGGACTGACGCTCCACACACCAGCGGGACCTCCCCGGCTGCCTCGTCCCCCACCGCTCCGCGGAGGGTGCCGATCCGCACCCCCTTCTGCACCGGAGCGGTGAGCTGCTCCAGGGGCAGATCCGGCCGAAGCTCCAGCCGCTCCCCCTCCCGCAGGGGCCAGCGCAGATCTGCTCCCGCCCGGACCGGACAGAAGGGGACCAGGCTGCCCCCCACCGGCAGGGAGCAGACCTCCTCCCCCACCCGGACCGCCGTCTCCATCTTCCAGTTGGAGAAGCCCCAGTCGAACAGGGCGGCATGGTCCCGCCAGTCGTCCGGGTCGTCCAGCGTGACAGCGATCAGGGTCATGCCCTCCCGCTCTGCCGCCGACACCAGGGTGCGCCCCGCCTTCTCTGTATACCCCGTTTTCAGACCCACACAGCCCTCGTACCGCCACAACAGTTTGTTGTGGTTGACGAAGCTCCGCCCCTCCAAAGTAACGGACCGGGTGGCGGCGATGGCCGCCAGAGTCTCGTTCTTCAGACAGGCCCGGGCCAGAAGGGCCAGGTCCCGGGCGGTGGAGCAGTGCCCCTCCGCATTCAGGCCGCTGGGGTTGGCAAAGCGGCTGTGCTCCATGCCCAGCCGGGCCGCCCGGAGGTTCATCTGCGCCACAAAGTTCTCCACGGTCCCGCCGCAGTGCCGGGCCACCGCCAGAGCGGCGTCGTTGCCCGACTGGAGCAGCAGCCCGTACAGCAGGGTCTCCAGCCGCAGCTCCTCCCCGGGCCTCAGATAGAGGGAGGAGCCCTCCGTCCTGGTGTCCTCCTCCCGGATGACCACCTTCTCCTCCAGAGGGTGGCCCGACTCCAGCGCCACCAGGGCGGTCATCAGCTTGGTGACGCTGGCGATCAGCCGGGGACGGTCGGCGTCCTGCTCATAGAGGACCCGCCCGCTCTCTGCCTCCATCAGGATGGCGGAGCCTGCGGAGGTGCCCATCCCATGGGCCGTGGGCAGGATATTCAGACACAGCAGAAGGGCCGCCGCCGCGGCCAGAAGGCGTTTCAATCCCCATCACCTCGTCGTTTGGATGGGTCCAGTATGCCCCGCCGCTCTCTTGCTTATCCCCGGCACTCCTGCCCCGCAGTCTTATTCCACCACGTCCGGGTCGGGCTGTCCCTTCTTCTCCTGCTGCTTCTCCCAAAACTCCGTCACCTTGTCCACCACCTCGGGGACCGCCTCGATGACCCGGTCCACCGTGGTTGCCGGAGGAGGCGCCACCGGCAGCAGCTTGACGCTCTCCCCCCGGATGATGAGGAAGGCCACCGGCTCCAGCTTGGCGCTGGCCCCGCTGCCGCCGCCGAAACTGTTGTCCGCCTCCGGCTTCTGATTTTTTGTGGTGAAGTCGCTGCCGCCGCTGGCGATGCCAAAGGACAGCCGGGACACCGGGATCAGGGTCACGTCACCTGTCTGAATGGGAGTTCCGATGATGGTATTGGCGTCCACCATGGTACGGATCTTCTCCATAGCCGTTCCCATCAGGTCGGTAAGAGGATGCTGCTTTTCCATTGTTCATGCCGCCTTTCTTCGCGTTTTGCTTCATGCTGTTTCATGCTGTGAGCTACGGCCCAGGGGGAGGTTTTCTTTTTCCCCGCCGTGCTCCGTCCTGCTTTTCTATGGCTCCGCCGCCCCGGATCACACAGCGGCGTTCTGTTTCTGTCCGGTCCGCTGCCGGTCCTCCCGGCGCACCGCCAGCAGCACGCTCAGGGCCTTCACACCGAAGCTCAGGCCCAGGGCCGCCAGCTCTCCCACCGTCAGGGACAGGGAGACCCGCCCGTACAGCGCGGGCTCCGTCCGTTCAAAGTCCACCTCCACCCGGACCCAACCGTCCTTGACGTGAAAGACGCGGGTCACCGGCTGCCAGATCGCCCCCAGCAGGGCGTTGGCCTGGCCGTACCGCAGGGCGGCGTCCGCCGGGTCGGGGGCCCCGGCCACCAGGCGCAGGCGCAGTTCGTCGATCTGGAGCTTTCTGCGGAACTGCCCCGCCGCCTCCAGCAGCAGGGGGAACAGCCGGCGTCCCAGCTCCAGCAGGCCCCGTCTGGACAAAAAGGTCGGGCGGGGCTTCTTCTTGCCGGAGGGCCTGTCCTGCCCCGTCTCTTTTGGACGATCCGGCCTTTTTCCTGCCGGTCTGGGGAAGATTCGGACCTCCGCAGGTCCGATCCGGAGCCAGGCCCCCTCCGTCTCCGGGGTGTACTCCCCCCGGAGCCCCACACGGAGCCCTCCCAGCAGGAACACCGCCGCCAGGGCAGCAGCCAGCACCGCCCACATCATGGTTCACGCTCCCCGGCGGGCTCCGGCCCCTCCGGTCCGGCCTCCTCCGCCTTCAGCCGGGCCACCCGTGCCTCCAACTCCAACGCCATCTGCTCCCCCTCCCGGCTGGCGGCAGGCAGCTCCGGAAGCTCCTCCAGGCTGCTCAGCCCGAAGGAGCGCAGGAAATTCCGGGTGGTGCGGTAGAGGATGGGCCGGCCGGGCACCGCCAGGCGGCCGCTCTCCTCGATCAGTTCCCGCTCCAGCAGCAGCCCCACCGTATAGGCGCTGTCCACCCCCCGGACCTGGTCCACATAGGCCCGGGTCACCGGCTGGTAGTAGGCGATGATGGCCAGCACCTCCAGGGCGGGCTGGGACAGCCGGGCGGGCTTGCGCCCCTCCAGCGTCCTGCGGATGCAGTCCGCCTGCTCCGGCGCGGAGCACAGCTGATAGCTGGCGTCCAGCCGCAGCAGCCGGATGCCCCGCCGCTCATAGCGGTACCGGTCCATCAGCCGCTGGGCTGCGGCGTCCAGAGTGGGCCGGTCAGTCTCCAGCCCCAGGCACAGCCGCTCCACGCCCACCGGCTCCCCGGCGGCAAACAGTACGCCCTCCAGAGCGGCCTCCAGCTCCTCCAGTTCCAAAACGCGCCCCCCTCTCTCTGCTTCAATTCTCTGTCCGTTCTGTTGCTTCAGATCCTGTCTCCTCCCCCGGCCCGGTACAGGTCACGGTGCAGTCCTCCGCCGTCCCCGCCAGACGCAGCCGCCGGTCCTTGCACAGCTCCAGCACCGCCAGAAAGGTGGCCACCACCTCCGAACGGCTCCGGCTGCCCCGGAACAGGGCCCGGAACCGGGCCACTCCCAGGTGGAGCAGCCGCTGGATCAGCTCCGCCGCCTTTTCCGCCACGGGATAGGGCTCCCGCCCCACGATGCCCTGAAAGGCGGACATCGGCGGGGGCAGCTTGTGGTCTGTACGGCTCAGCACCGCCTGCATCGCCCGCTGCAGGTCCTCCTTGGGGTGAACATAGTGGTAGGTCCGGTCCGGGCGGACCGCCTCCGGGGCCTTGGTGAGGCAGTCGCGGCCCACGCTGTACCGCCGGTCCAGCTGGGGGACCACCTCCCGGATCTTCAGATAATTCTCATTTCTCTGGTGGGCCTCCAGGGTGGCGATGAGCTGCTCCATCTCGCTCAGAGCCTCCTCGTCGTGGATGGACAGCAGCATCCGGGTCTTGATATAGACCAGGTGGGAGGCCATGGTGACAAACTCGCTGGCCACCTCCAGGTCCAGCTCCTTCCGCTGGGACATCCATTGGAGGTACTGGTCCAGGATCAGGGAGATCTGGATGTCCTTGATCTCCATTTTATTTTTGTTCAGCAGGTGGAGGATCAGGTCCAGGGGGCCCACGAAGTCCTCCAGATCCTCGGTTTTCACCTTGACCACCCGCTCCAGGTGATAGATGGGGCCGTCCATGGGCGCACCTCCCTCCCGCATCACCGGAAAATCATCAGAAAAAGTAGTACTCCATCAGGGCGAAGGGGAACTGGACCACGCGGCACAGCCCCCGCAGCACCAGCTCCATGGCCGCTGTCAGCGGGCCTCCGAAGGCGCCGGACCAGGCCAGCAGCACCACCGCCAGCATCAGATAGCGCTCATACCGGAGGACCAGGTAATACCACCGCTCCGGCAGCAGGACGTCCAACACCTTGGAGCCGTCCAGCGGCGGCAGGGGGATCAGGTTGAACAGCCCAAGGCCCACGCTCAGCACCGCCAGCTGGCACAGAAACAGCAGCAGGTAGGCCCCGGCGCGGCTCCCGCTCCAGAAGCGCAGCACCAGCGAGCCCGTACCCAGGGCCGCCAGCGCCAGCAGAAAGTTGGAGCCAGGCCCGGCCAGCGCAGTGAGCGCCATGTCCTGCCGGGGACGGCGGAAATTCCGCAGATCCACCGGCACGGGCTTGGCCCAGCCCACCCCCGCCGCCATCAGCAGGAACAGCCCGATCCAGTCGATGTGGGACAGGGGGTTCAGCGTCAGCCGCCCGTTGAGCTTGGCTGTCGGATCCCCCAGCCGGTAGGCGGCCAGGCCGTGGGCCAGCTCGTGGACCGTCAGGCAGATCAGGCAGGCCGCGCCGCTCATCAGGAAGAGAAGCATGCTCATCCAGTCCATGTGTTCGATCAATCCGGTCAGCGCGCCCATTGCCGCTCCCCCTCCATTGGAACCAAAATCACTTCATTATAACAATTTCGAGCGGGATTGACAAGGCGGAGTTATAAATAGCGGTGCAGATGGACCGTCCGCCGAAGCTGTAACCGGATCCATCCGCCGCCGAAACGGAATTCATCCCACACTCCATTCTGCCCCTCCGCCGCCGTCCTGAAACAGGGGACGAGACTGGTTTGAGCGGAAAACCCGGCTGCGCATCATGCGCAGCCGGGTTTCCTGTCAGGATGACGCTTCCACACTGGACAAAATGGCCCGCAGGAGCTCGTCCCGGCCGGTCCCCTTTTCCGCGGAAAAGGGGATGACCATGTCCTCCTCCCCCAGCTCCAGAGTCTCCCGGATGCGCTGGAGGTTCCCTTCGACCTCGCTCTTTTTCAGCTTATCCAGCTTGTTGGCCACCACCAGGAAGGGGCAGCCCGCCCCCCGGTACCACTGGGCCATGGTGCAGTCGTCCGCCGTGGGCTTGTGTCTGGCGTCCACGATCATCACGCCCAGGGTCATCAGCTCCGGGTCGGCAAAATAGCCCTCCATCAGCCGGCCCCAGCGGTCCCGCTCCCCCTTGGACACCCGGGCATAGCCGTAGCCGGGCAGATCCACCAGGTAGAAGGCGTTGTCGATCTTAAAATAGTTGATCTGGGTGGTCTTGCCGGGCGCGGCCCCCACCCGGGCAAAATTTTTCCGGTTCAGCAGGCGGTTGATCACCGACGATTTCCCCACATTGGAGCGGCCCGCAAAGGCCACCTGGGGCAGCGCGTCCCGCCGGAAGTCCTTTGGGGAGGCGGCGGAGAGGATAAACTCCGCCTTCTGTACATTGATGGACATACGCTCCCCTCCTCACTGGCGCAGCCGGGCCGTGCCCCGGGACTTCTCTCCGGGCAGCTTCCGGTCCATCGCCCGCTCGGCCTCCGCACCGCCGCTCAGGCAGCACAGTGCCTCGGCCAGCACCTGCTCCGCCTGGTCCACCAGCACAAAGCGCAGCGCCTTCCGGACTGTCTGGTCGATCTCATCCAGATCCCTGCCGTTTTCCGCCGGGATGATCACCGTCTTGATCCCGTTGCGCAGGGCGGCCATCGTCTTTTCCCGCAGGCCGCCGATGGGCAGCACCCTGCCGCGGAGGGTCACCTCCCCGGTCATGGCGATCCCCCGCTTCACCGGCGCTCCGGTGAGGGCGGACACCATAGCGGTGGTGATGGCGATGCCGGCGGAGGGCCCGTCCTTGGGCACAGCCCCCTCCGGGAAGTGGACATGGATGTCCTTCGACTGGTAGAAGTCCCCCTGGATGCCCAGCCGGTCCGCCTGGCTGCGGATGAAGCTGAGGGCCGCGTGGGCGCTCTCCTTCATCACATCCCCCAGGTTGCCGGTCAGCTCCACCTTGCCGGTGCCGGGGACCACATTGACCTCCACCTCCAGCAGCTCGCCGCCCACAGAGGTCCAAGCCAGGCCGTTCACCACGCCCACGCGCTCCTCCAAAGCCTGGCGCTCTGGGTAGTACCGGGGCGCACCCAGATAGTCCTTCAGCTCTTTTTCCGTGATGCGGATCTGCTTTACATCCTCTGACACCAGGTGCATAGCCGCCTTCCGGCAGATCCCGGCCAGCTTGCGTTCCAGAACGCGGACGCCGGACTCCCGGGTGTAGGAGGCGACCATCTCCCGGATGGCCCCGTCGGACACCTTCAGCTGGGCTTTCTCCAGGCCGTGGCGCTTCATCTCCTTGGGCAGGAGGTAGCGCTTGGCGATCTGGAGCTTCTCCTCGTCGGTGTAGCTGGGCAGTTCAATGACCTCCATCCGGTCCAGCAGGGGCCGGGGGATGGTGTCGGTGGTATTGGCTGTGGTGATGAACATTACATCAGACAAATCGAAGGGCAGCTCCAAAAAATTGTCCCGGAAAGTGCTGTTCTGCTCCGCGTCCAATACTTCCAGCAGGGCGGACGCCGGATCCCCCCGGTGGTCGTGGCCCAGCTTGTCGATCTCATCCAGCAGCAGCAGGGGATTGCAGCTCCCCGCCTGATTGATGGCGGAGATGATGCGGCCGGGCATGGCGCCCACATAGGTCTTGCGGTGACCCCGGATCTCCGCCTCATCACTGACGCCGCCCAGTGAGAGCCGGGCCAGCTTCCGGTTCAGCGCCCGGGCCACCGACATGGCCACCGACGTCTTACCCACGCCGGGAGGGCCCACCAGGCAGATCACCTGCCCCTTCAGGTCGGGGGCCAGCTGCTTCACCGCCAGGAACTCCAAAATGCGCTCCTTCACCTTTTCCAGGCCGAAGTGGTCCTTGTCCAAGGTCCGGCGGGCCGCCTCCACGCTCACCCGCTCCCGGGTCTTTTTCCCCCAGGGGAGCTCCAGGCAGACGTCCAGATAGCTGCGTAGCACGGTGGCCTCCGAGGAGCCGAAGGGCTGCTTGGCCAGACGGCCCACCTCTTTCTCCAGCTTCTCCCGCACCTCGTCGGGCAGCTTGGCCTCAGCGATCTTCCGGCGGTAGTCCCCAATCTCCGAGTCTCCGCCCTCACCCTCGCCCAGTTCGTTCTGGATGGCTTTCATCTGCTCCCGCAGATAGTAGTCCCGCTGGTTGTCCGCCATCTGCTCCCGGGCCCGGTTCTGGATCTCCATATCCAGCCCCAGGATCTCCACCTCCCGGCCCAACAGGCGGTGCAGGCGCTCCAGGCGGCGCACCGGGCGCAGCTCCTCCAGGACCGCCTGCTTATCGCTGTTGCGCATGGCGATGTTCTGGGCAATAAAGTCGGCAATATAGCCCGGATCCTCGCTGGCCAGCACATTGATGAGCAGGTCGGGGGCCGTCTTGGGGGCCAGCTCGGTGTACTGCTGGAACAACTCATAGGTGGAACGGATCAAGGCCTCCGCCTTGGCGGAATTCCGCTCATGCTGCTCACTGGGGATGGGCTGGACCTCCGCCTCCAGATAGGGGCCGGTGCGGGTCAGCCGCTCCAGGCTGCCCCGGCTCACGCCCTCCACCATCACCCGCACGTTGTCGCCGGGGGTGCGCAGGATCTGCCGCACATTGGAAATCGTTCCCACGGTGTACAGGTCCTTCTCCTCCGGGCGCTCCTCGGAGATGTCCTTCTGTCCCACCAGGAACACCGGGCTGCCGGAGGACATGGCCTCCTCCAGGGCCTTGATGGAGATCTCCCGGGCTACATCGAAGTGGATCAGCACATTGGGGAACACAGTCAGTCCCCGCAGGGCGATCACAGGCATCACAGAGGCACTCTCCATCGTCCACTCTTTTTTCATGGTACTCACTTCCTCTCAGGGGATTTCATACCGCCTTCTCCTCCCCAGCGCTGGGTGCGGAGGATGTGGGAAGGGCGGAACGCTGATAAAACAACAGCCCCGGGCCCGCCGCTTGGGGGGGCGCGGGGCTGGATCAATGCTTACTGCGCCGGCCGGAGCGATCCGCTCAGCCCGCGTTGGTACCGGGCAGACCGCCGCGTTCAGCCCGCAGGTCCGCCTGGCCCAGAGCCGGGCGCTGGCTGTGCTCCGGGTCCCGAAGGATCTCCGGCGCTGCCCCGCTGCGGATGCAGTCCTCAGTGATGGTCACCTTGACCACCTCGGGGTCGGAGGGCACGTCGTACATGATCCGGGTCATGACCTCCTCCAGGATGGCCCGCAGGCCGCGGGCGCCGATGCCCCGCTCCACTGCCCGGCCGGCCACAGCCTCCAGGGCCTCGGGTGTGAACTCCAGGTCCACGTCATCGTACTCCATCAACTTCCGGTACTGCTTCACCAGGGAGTTTTTGGGTTCGGTTAGGATCTGCACCATCTGCTCCCGTCCCAGGGACCGGAGCGTGGTGATCACCGGCAGGCGGCCCACCAGCTCGGGGATGATGCCGAATTTCAGCAGGTCCTGGGGCTGGATCTCCTTAAGCAGCTGGCCCACGTCCCGCTCCTTCTTGCTCTGGATCTCCGCGCCGAAGCCCATGGAGCGCTTATCCAGGCGGCTCTCGATGATCTTGTCGATGCCCTCGAAGGCACCGCCGCAGATGAACAGGATGTTCTTCGTGTCGATCTGGATGAATTCCTGGTGGGGGTGCTTCCGCCCGCCCTGGGGGGGAACGTTGGCCACAGTGCCCTCCAGGATCTTCAGCAGAGCCTGCTGCACGCCCTCGCCGGACACGTCCCGGGTGATGGAGGTGTTCTCGCTCTTCCGGGCGATCTTATCCATCTCGTCGATATAGATGATGCCCCGCTCCGCCAGCTCCACATCATAGTCGGCGGCCTGGACCAGACGCAGCAGGATATTCTCCACGTCATCACCCACATAGCCCGCCTCGGTGAGGGTGGTGGCGTCGGCGATGGCGAAGGGGACCTTCAGCACCCGGGCCAGAGTCTGTGCAAAGAGGGTCTTGCCGCAGCCAGTGGGCCCCATAAGCAGGATATTGCTCTTTTGAAGCTCCACATCGTCCCCGCCGCCGAAGTAGATCCGCTTATAGTGGTTGTACACCGCCACGGACAGGGCCACCTTGGCCTGCTCCTGCCCGATGATATACTGGTCCAGCACCTTATGGATCTCCCGGGGGGTGGGGATGGCGTCGGGCACCTCAGCGGCGGCAGTCTGGGCCGTGTCGCGCTCATCCTCCAGGATGCTCATGCACAGCTGAACGCACTCGTTGCAGATATAGGCGCCCGGCCCAGCGATGAGCCGGCGGACCTGATCCTGGTGCTTGCCGCAGAAGGAACAGCGCACTGCGCGCTGCTTGTCGTCATTTTTTGCCATGAATTTCTACCTCATCCTCGTAACAATACAAACAGAGTGGGGACGCAGGCCCCCACTCCGCGGTGCAGATCACCGCTTCTCGATGACCTTGTCGATCAGTCCGTACTGAAGCGCCTCTTCCGCAGTCATAAAGTTGTCCCGCTCACAGTCAGCGGTGACCTCCTCCACGCTCCGGCCGGTGTTGGCGGCCAGGATGCGGTTCATCCGCCGCTTCACTACCTCCAGGCGCTTCAGGTGCAGCGCCATGTCGGTGATCTGGCCCTGGGTGCCGGCAGAGGGCTGATGGATCATGATCTCCGCGTTGGGCAGGGCCAGACGCTTGCCCTTCGTCCCCGCAGACAGCAGGAAAGCGCCCATGCTGGCCGCCAGCCCAATGCAGATGGTGGACACGTCACACTTGACATACTGCATGGTGTCATAGATGGCCATGCCCGCGGTCACAGAGCCGCCGGGGCTGTTGATGTAGAACTGGATCTCCTTGTCCGGATCCTGGCTCTCCAGATACAGCAACTGGGCCACCACCAGGGAGGCGGTGGTGTCGTTGACCTCCTCAGACAGGAAAATGATGCGGTCGTTGAGCAGACGGGAAAAAATGTCATAGGACCGCTCGCCACGGGTGGTCTGCTCCACTACATAGGGAACTAAACTCATACGATATACTCCTTTTCAGACGGTGATACCAAAGTATGCCCGCCGGGCCGGAAAATGATTCCACTTTTCTGCCTGGAACAGGCAGAGGGCACAGACGGATACGCCCGGGGCGGCCCAAGGCCGCCCCGGGACCGGATCAGATCACTCCGCCTTGGGCTCCTCGGCGGACTCCTCCGCCTTCTTCTTGCGGGTGCGCTTGGGCTTCTCCGCAGACTCGCTCTCCTCAGCGGCCTCCTCGGTCTTCTTCTTGCGGGTCGCCTTCTTGGGCTTCTCGGCGGCCTCCTCTTCCTTCTTGGGGGCCTCGCCCACCTTGGCCTCGGCCACCACCAGCTCAGAGGCCTTCTGCAGCCGCAGGTCGTGCTTCAGGGCGTCCAGAGAGACGGCGGCCTTCACCTGCTCGGCGGTGAGCTTGTACTGCTCGGCCAGCTTGTTCACCTCGGCCTCGCACTCCTCATCGGTGATCTCCAGATTCTCCGCAGCGGCCACGGCCTCCAGAGCCAGCTCGGTCTTGACCTGGTTCAGGGCGGCGGGCTTGGAGGAGGCGCGCATCATCTCGGGGGTCATGCCCATCATCTTCAGATAGTCGTCCATGGACATCCCCTGGCTGGACATCCGCATGGCGTACTCGTCCATGATCTTGTCAAGCTGGGTCTCCACCATGCCGTTGGGGATATCAGCCTCCAGGTTGTCCACCAGCTGCTCCAGAATGGCCTGCTCGAAGTCGTTCTGGGCCTCGGCGGTGCGGCGCTGGGTCAGCTTCTCGCCCAGGTCCTTCTTAAAGTCAGCCAGAGTCTCAAACTCAGACACATCCTTAGCGAACTCATCGTCCACCGTGGGGAGCTGGGACTCCTTGACCTCCTTGACCTTGACCTTGAACACCACAGCCTTGCCGGCCAGATCGGCCACATAATCCTCGGGGAAGGTGATATCCAGATCCTTCTCATCGCCGGCCTTCAGACCGATGATCTGATCCTCGAAGCCGGGGACGAAGGAGCCGGAGCCGATCTCCAGGCTGTAATTCTCGCCCTTGCCGCCCTCGAAGGGCTTGCCGTCCTCGAAGCCCTCGAAATCGATGACGGCGGTGTCACCCAGCTTGACCTCGCGGTCCACGGAGATCAGACGGGTGGCGCGGCGGACATAGGGCTGCAGCTCATTCTCCACATCCTCATCGGTGACGCTGACCTCGGCCTTGGGGGCGGTGAGGCCCTTGTACGCCTTCACCTTGGCCTCGGGGCGGACAGAGACCAGGGCAGTAAAGATCAGGCCCTTCTCCTTGTTGACCTCCACGATGTCCATGACGGGGTGGCCCATGTCCTCCAGGCCCTGCTCCTTCACAGCGGCCTCATAGGCGCCGGGATAGACATCGTTGATGGCATCTTCATAAAACACGCCGGAGCCGTACATCCCCTCAATGATCTTGCGGGGGGCCTTGCCCTTCCGGAAGCCGGGGACGGCGATGCGGGAGCGGCTTTTCAGATAGGCCTTCTGGACCGCAGCCTCAAACTCGTCGGCTTCCACATGGATCGTCAGCTCGACCGTGCTGTTTTCTTTCTTTTCGACGTTGGTGACCTTCATGTAACTTTTCCTCCTGTGGATGCGGAAAGCGGGGCCCGGAATACCGTTCCGGGCCGCCCTCTGCCGCACCGTATACTTTCGCCACGATATTTTACCAGATATATGTCTGTTTGACCAGACCATTTTTCGGAATTCTTCGCGAATTTTTTGCTAATCCAGAATTTTTTTTGGCTGGAAGCCCAAATAGTCCGCCGAAACCAGGTCATATTCCACCCCGCCCTGCCGTCCGGAGATGGCCAGACGGTGGCTTCCACCATGGAGATGACCGTAAAAACACCGGCTGACCTGATACCGCTCCAGCAGATCGATGATCTCCTGACAGCGGTAGCCCTGGTAGAGAGGCGGATAGTGGAGAAAGCAGTATTTCTCCCGCTCCCCTGCCGCCTTCAGCGACGCCTCCAGACGGATCAGCTCCCGGTTGAAGATCTTTGCTCCATGCCCCTCCCGGTCCTCCTCATAGAACCAGCCCCGGGTCCCGCACAGAGCCACACCGCCATACAGGCGGCAGTTGTTGTGGAGGATCTCCAGGGTGGAGAAACCGTTTTCTGCAAAAAAGCGTTCCATTTTGGCGGCGGTGGTCCACCAGTAGTCGTGGTTCCCCTTCAGCAGAATCTTCCGTCCGGGCAATGCGTCCAGGAAGGCAAAGTCCTCCCGGGCCTGCTCCAGGCTCATGCCCCAGGACAGGTCGCCGCACAGGACCACCGTATCCTCCGGACCGATCTCTGCAAAGCCTGCCCGGAGCTTGTCCACATAGCCGCTCCAGCCGCCGCCGAACACATCCATGGGCTTGTCCGCGCCCAGCGAGAGATGGGTGTCCCCAATGGCGTACAGGGCCATAGCGCCTCCTTACTCCAGCATCCCCAGCACAGCGTCCACCATGTGCTCCTTCTCCACCGTCTGGCGGAAGCGGGGCTCCTTGCTCCGCAGCGCGGCCAGAGGGGCGGGGACCGGCTCGCCGGTGACCTGGCTGAGCTGGTCCAGCACGTCCAGGCCCTGGGCCCGGTCAGACACCCCCAGGGCGTCCAGCACGTCGGTGCAGAACTTGAAGGGGCTGGCGGTGGAGGCCACAATAGCCGCCGTCTCATCCCCTGTCTCCGCCCGGTACTGGCTCAGCGCGGAGAAGCCCACGGCGGTGTGGGGATCGATGAGGTAGCCGAACTTCTCATGGATGGCGGCGATCACCCGCTTGGTCTCCTCATCGCCGCAGCAGTAGCCCTTGAACAGCTTCTGGATCTTCTCCCGCACCCTGTCGCTCACCTGATAGCGGCCGGTGGCATTCAGCTGTTCCATATAGCCCCGCACCTCGCTGTCCTCCTGAGTGATGGCCAGCAGCAGGCGCTCCAGGTTGCTGGAGATCAGGATATCCATGGAGGGGGAGATGGTATTGAAGAAGGTGCGGTTGCGGTCATAGGTCCCGGTGGACAGGAAATCGGTGAGCACATTGTTGCTGTTGGAGGCGCAGATCAGCTTTTGGATGGGCACCCCCATGTCCCGGGCGTAGTAGGCCGCCAGGATGTTGCCGAAATTGCCCGTGGGCACACACACGTTCACCGGGTCGCCCAGCTCCAGCCTGCCGTCCCGCAGCAGGTCGCAGTAGGCGGAGATATAGTAGACGATCTGGGGCAGCACCCGGCCCCAGTTGATGGAGTTGGCCGAGGACAGGAAGTACCCCCGCCGGGCCAGCTGCTCCCGCAGCTTCTCATCGGAGAAGAGGCGCTTCACGCCGGTCTGGGCGTCGTCAAAGTTGCCCACCACAGAGCAGACCCCCACATTGGCCCCCTCCTGGGTGACCATCTGGAGCTCCTGAATGGCGGAGACGCCGTCCTTGGGATAGAACACCAGGATCTTGGTGTGGTCCACATCCCGGAAGCCCTCCAGGGCGCCTTTTCCGGTGTCGCCGGAGGTGGCCACCAGGATGCACACCGTCTTTTCCTCCTCCTGCTTGCGCAGGGAGGCGGTGAGCAGATGGGGCAGCATCTGAAGGGCCATGTCCTTGAAGGCACAGGTGGGGCCGTGCCACAGCTCCAGACAGTAGGTATTGCCGTCCAGGGCCCGCACCGGGGCCACCGCCGGCGTGTCAAACTTCTCCGGGCCGTAGGCCGCGTTGGCGAAGTCTGTCAGCTCCTTCACGGAAAATTCATCCAGAAACAGCTTCATCACATAGACCGCCCGCTGCTGATAGGACATATCCTTCAGCTCCTCCAGGGCGCGGCGGGGCAGCTTGGGCAGATATACCGGGGTCAGCAGGCCGCCATCCTCCGCCAGGCCCTTGGCGATGGCCTGGGAGGCGGAGAACTGCTGCTCCCTGTCCCTTGTACTGATGTATTGCATCTCGATCTCTTCCAATCTTTAGTTTCCCCTGTTGACGGGTTGGTACGGTCCGGCTCACGCGCGGACCCTCTGATGGACTATTATGCCATCTTTTGATTTTGAGGTCAACCCCGACGCCGCAAATCCGCACAGATCTTTCGCGCCGTTCCTCAAAAGGCGTTCTCGATCTGTCGGATCCCGGGCCTTTTCGTCGCCATTCCCTGGGGGGCCAGAATCTCCACTACGTCGAAGCGGGGCTGGAGCGGCGAAGGGTGCTGCTGGAGGTAGAGTTCCGCCGTGGTCCGCAGCCGCTCCTGCTTGCGGCGGTCCACTTGCTCCGCCCCGGTGCCGAAGCGCTCGCTCCCCCGCAGCTTCACCTCAATAAAGCAGAGGAACTCCCCCCGCTCCGCAACCAGGTCCAGCTCTCCGAAGCGGCACCGCCAGCCGGAGGCTATGATCCGATAGCCCTTCCGCCGCAGAAATTCCGCCGCCAGCGCCTCCCCCCAGCGGCCCCGGAGGCGGCTGTCCTCCCCGCTCACAGGTTTTTCAGGAAGGACCGGCGGTGGATGGGGCTGGGCCCGTACTGCCGCAGCAGCTCATAGTGGAGCTTGGTTCCATAGCCCTTGTGCCGGTCAAACTGGTACTGAGGGTACTCCTCCGCCGCCCGGACCATCCAGTGGTCCCGGCTCACCTTGGCCAGGATGGAGGCCGCCGCGATAGATGCTGACAAGCTGTCTCCCTTTACAATCATCCTGTGTTCCGTGATGATGGCGGCGCTGCGTCCCCGGTCCCGGTTGCCGTCGATGAGGGCGAAATCCGCTGTAGGGTTCAGGCGGTCGATGGCCAGCTGCATGGCCTTCATCCGGGCGCTGAGGATGTCGGTGCGGTCGATCTCCTCCGCGTCCACCCAGGCCACCGCCCAGGAGAGGGCCTTCTCCTGGATCAGTGGGAACAGCGCCTCCCGCTTTTTTTCCGTCAGCTTCTTGGAGTCGTTCAGCCCCGGCAGCTCGGTCCCCGGGGCGAGAATCACCGCCGCTGCGTACACCGGGCCGGCCAGGGGCCCCGCCCCCGCCTCGTCACAGCCGCAGACCGCGGTGTGACCGACCGCCAGGGCCTCCCGCTCATATTGCCAAAGCTCGTCCATCGCCTTCCCGCCCTCCTGTCTCATACTATTTCCTTAAACCTCTTCCGGGAGTTCCAGGGTAAAGCGTCCCAGCTTGCCACCCCGGTACTCATCCAGCAGCACCCGGGCCATCCGCTCAGTGTCAAACTCTCCCCCGGAGATCCGCATCCCCCGCTTCTGGGCGCAGGCCTCCAGCAGGCGGTAGCCGTAAGCCACCTCGTTCTCCTCCGCCTCCCGGGCAGGGACCTCCTTCAGGCGGTAGCTCTCCGCCAGCACATTGGGATACTGCGTCCCCAAAAATGCCATCAGGTGGCACCCCAGGGTCTCCACATCCATGATGTCGTCCTTCACTGCGCCGGTGAAGGCCAGGCGCATCCCGGTCTCCACGTCCTCAAACTTGGGCCACAGGATCCCCGGCGTGTCCAGCAGTTCCAGCCCCCGGTCTACCGTCACCCACTGCTTTCCCCGGGTGACGCCGGGGCGGTCGCTGGCCTTGGCCGACTTCTTCCGGGCTACCTTGTTGATAAAGGTGGACTTGCCCACATTGGGCACCCCCACCACCATGGCCCGCACCGGACGGCCCACCAGCCCCTTCTCCTGCCAGCGGGCGATCTGATCCTTCAGCACCTCCTGCACCACGCGGGAGAACTGACTCACCCCGGCGCCTGTTTTCGCGTCGGTCTCCAGCACAGACCAGCCCTTCTTCCGGAACCACGCCCCCCAGGCCCGGTTTCCGGCCGGGTCAGCCTGGTCCGCCCGGTTGAGCACCACCAGCCGGGGCTTGCCCTCCGTGATGGCGTCAATGTCCGGGTTCCGGCTGGACACCGGGATCCGGGCGTCAATGATCTCCACCACGATGTCTACATGTTTCAGATCCGCCTCGATCTGCCGCCGGGTCTTGGTCATGTGCCCCGGATACCACTGGATATTCATGGGTTCTCCTCCATTCCTCTCCCCCGCTTCGCGGGGACTGTACGAAAAAAGGAGCGGCAAAACCGCTCCTTTCTCGTGTTGGATTACAGGGCCTCCTTGACCTTGGCCGCCTTGCCCACGCGGTCGCGCAGGTAGTACAGCTTGGCGCGGCGGACCTTGCCGTGACGCACCACTTCGACCTTCTCGATGGAGGGAGCGTGGAGGGGGAACACCTTCTCCACACCGATGCCGTAGGAGATACGGCGGACGGTGAAGGTCTCCTCGATGCCGCCGTGCTTCTTGGCGATGACGGTGCCCTCGAAGATCTGGATACGCTCGCGGTTGCCTTCCTTGACCTTCAGGTGGACCCGGACGGTGTCACCCACGGTGACCACGGGGGGCTCGGCCTTCAGGTGCTTCTGAGTAAAAGACTGCATCAAATCCATAACATTTTCCTCCTGTTGTAGAGGCGTTCTTGCGCGCCATCGTGCCGCGCACCCCTGTGCGCGGCGGCCGCAGAGGACCGCCCGTTATTTCAGACTAAGGGATTTTATCACATTCCGGATCAAAATGCAAGCATTTTTCTCTCATTTTCTCTCCGATACCGCGTCCATCCCCGGAAACCACGCAGGCAGCCTCAGACCCAGCCATAGACCTCCCGGTGCGTCCGGGACATACGGACCTCCAGCGCCGGGAAACACCTGGCCAGATACTCCACGATTTTCGGGCACACCACCTGCTCAGTGGCGTAGTGTCCCGCGTCCATCAGGGTGATGCCCAGGGCCTTCGCCTCCAGGAACTGGTCATATTTCACGTCGGCGGTGACAAAGGTATCGCACCCCAGGGCGGCGGCGTCCCCCAGCATAGAGCCGCAGGAGCCGCCTCCCACCGCTACCCGGGACACCGGACGGCCTCCGTCAGTCAAGCGCACCCCCGCCGCGCCCAGGGCCTCCTTCACCAGCCGGGCATACTCGGTCCCGGAGCACCCTGCCTGGGGACAGCGGCCCACCCGGCCCACTCCGTAGGGCCGCCCGTTCCGGTCCACCCCGTCCTGGTGGAGCTGCTCCAGCTCTGTCAGCCCCAGGGCCCGGGCCAGACACTCGTTGACGCCGTCCTGCGCCGCGTCCAGATTGGTGTGGGCGCAGATCGCCGCCACGCCGCCCTCGATCAGCCGCAGCAGGATCCGCCCGGTGGGGGTCCCGTCGGTGATCTGGCGGGCCGGGTGGAAGATCACCGGGTGGTGGGCGACGATCAGCTGAGCGCCCCAGCGCTCCGCCTCCTCCGCCACCTCCTCTGTGATGTCCAGCGCCACCAAGATTTTTCCGACCTCCCGGCCGCCCCGGCCCACCAGGAACCCCGCATTGTCAAAGTCCATCTGGGTCTCAAAGGGGGCCCACCGGTCCATCGCCTCAAAGATCTCTGTCACCGCTGCCATGCTTCCCACTCCTCTCGCATCTCCAACAGCTCCTGCCGGAGGGCCGCCAATTCCCGCCGGCGGTCCTCCGCCCGCCCGTCTCTCGCCCGGGAAAGGCCGTCCAGCGCCCGGTCCAGCTTCTCCAGGAGTCCACGGAGATAGTCCCCCCGCAGGGGGTCCCGGCTCTGCCGGCCGGCCCACAGCTGGGCGGGCGTCATGGCGGGCTCCTCCCCCGCCTCCGCCCGCATCACCACATAGAGGGTGTCCCCCTCCCGGGCCAGTCGCTCTTCCAGGATATGGAAGCCTCCCTCCCCCAGCCGCTGCCGCAGCTCCGGAATCGAGCTCATAGGCTGGAGCACCAGCGGGATCTTTCGGGTCCGTACCCAGGGGGCCGCCTCCAGGATCTGGGCGATGGTCTCCCCGCCCATCCCGGCGATCACCACCGCGTCCGTCTCCTCCGGCCGGATCCCGGAGAGCCCGTCGCACAGGCGGAAGGCCATGCGGTCTCCACAGCCGTACTCCGCCGCCGTCTCCCGCGCCCGGCGCAGGGGGCCTTCCCGCAGGTCCGCCGCGATGGCGGAGGGGATCTTTCCCTCCATCAGCAGACAGGCGGGCAGATAGGCGTGGTCTGTCCCCACATCCGCCAGCCGGGCCCCCTCCGGGACCAGGTCCGCCGCCAGACGCAGGCGGGGACTCAGCTCGATCCGTCTTGTCATCATTCTGTTCTCCTCCCCGGGGACGCCGCCCCACGGAACAACAGGCCGGGGCGGAGAGATCCGTCCCGGCCTGTTCGATTCCGCTCTGCTGCGTTTTATTCTCCGTCGGCGATCATCTGGTTGACGGCGGCCAGCAGTTCGTCCACGTCAACGCCATGGACCATGCAGGCCTGCTCCACCGTCTCGCCCCGGGACGCAGGGCAGCCCAGGCAGTGCATCCCGATGTTCATAAACAGAGGGGCGGTCTCGGGGGCAATGTTCAGAATATCACCAATGATGGTGTCCTTAGTAATGGTCATGTCAGGATTCCTCCAGTTAGTCATTAGGATGAGGATAGTATACCCTAACCTCCGCTATTTTGCAACCAATTTTTCGCTCTTTTCTTTCCAGTGACGGTATCTGTCTCCATTCTGCTTACAAACTCCTGGCTCCATACGAAAAGATCACGGCTCCGCTGTTCCAAGCAGGAACTGGAACGTGCCAGAACCTCTGAAAAATTGTGACGAAAACTCAGCAAGTGTCGGAGATTGTTTGTCTACTGCCAAACGGCAGAGCTCGATGATCACTGCCTCCATTTGAATGTCCCTCACTAAGTTCTGTATCTCTTCATCCCAATTCATAGCATAATCCACTTCATATACCCCACGATCCATTTCACTTTGAATATTTTACTACTATTTGATAGTAAAATAAACACAATCAAACGATAGTAAGCAAAATAATAGCAGCGAGGTGAATTTTGATGTACTTCCCACGGCTTTTGGACCTGAGGCAGGACGCGGACATGACGCAGAAGGAGGTCGGCGCCCTTCTGGGCATCGACCAGCGGGTATACAGCAGCTACGAGACCGGAAAACGTGAGATCCCCGTCCGGCACCTGATCCTTCTGGCGGATTTTTACCGCACCTCCATTGATTATATCGTCAGACGGATCAGAGATCGATACCTGAAGTGATCCCATTCTCCCGAAAGGCAACAAAAAAGGACGCCCAGTGGGCGTCCTTTTTCACAGACTGTTTACGCTCAGCCCTGCTGCTCGCGCATCTTGGCGAAGCACTCGCTGCAGTAGACAGGACGGTCGGACTTAGGCTCGAAGGGGACGCGAGCCTCGCCGCCGCAGGCAGCGCAGGTAGCGGTGAAGTACTCACGGGGGCCGCGGGCCGCGTTCTTGCGGGCGTCACGGCAGGCCTTGCAGCGCTGAGGCTCATTCTGGAAGCCGCGCTCCGCGTAGAACTCCTGCTCACCGGCGGTAAAGGTGAACTCGTTGCCGCACTCTTTGCATACCAGGATCTTGTCTTCGTACATAATGGTTTTCCCTCTCTTTGACTCGTTGCCCATAGTCATGGCTTGGGCGGTGTAATATTGCGATCAGCTCTCGCTGGATCCGCTGGAAGAAAATTGCCGGGCCACCTTCCGGCGGACACGCTGGATCGCGTTGTCCACCGACTTTTGAGGCCGTCCCACCCGCTGAGCGATCTCTCCACAGGACAGTCCGCTCAAATAGGGCGGCAGGATCTTGGCTTCGAACTCAGATAACTGGCCCTTCAGAGCGGCAAGCCGCTCTCTCAGTTCCTCCCTGCCAATAATGACATCTTCTGGGCTCTCTTCGCTGGAAAACAGATACGCATTGGTTCCGTCAAAAAGAGGGGGTTCGAATGAAACGCTGTGATTCAAAGGGAAATGTTTGTTGCCCTGCGCCGCCCGAATGGCGCTGTACAGCCGCCTGCGGATGCAGACCTCTGCATAGGTGCGGAAGGATGCGTCCCTTCCACTTTCAAAGCTGCGAACGGCGCTGAGCAGGCCCATCATACCCTCCTGGAAGAGGTCCTCGCTGTCCCCTCCCGACAGAAACAGCGGACGGGCACAGGCGCGCACCATGCGGCCATAGCGCTGGACCAAGGCTTCCTCCGCGGCGGCGTTTCCCGCCCCGGCCAGAAGGCATATTTCCTCGTCCGTCATGGACTGGAAATCCGGGTTTCCTGAACTTGTATTTTTGTTCTTATACATCATAAACAAATTGACTGGTTTTGTCAAGGGCTATCCGGAAAAAATTTGTTCATTTTTCCATATCTCTGTAAATTTTTTCTAAATCAGCACTCCACAAGGCCGGGGATCAGGGCGGCCAGGCGGTCCGCAGCGGCCTGGGCGGTCTCCTCCGTCTTGGCCTCCACCATCACGCGCATTAGAGCCTCTGTCCCGGAGGGGCGCACCAGCACCCGTCCGCTGCCGGCCAGCTGCTCCTCCTCCCCGCGCACCGCGGCCCAGAGGGCGTCACTGGCCATGACAGCCTTTTTCACGTCGTTGCTGGCCACCGGCACATTGATCAGCACCTGGGGATAGCGGGCGCAGCTGCTGAACACCTCAGACGCCTTCTTTCCGCTCTCCTTCAGGAGGGCCAGCACCTGGAGGGCCGTGAGCTGTCCGTCTCCGGTGGTGGCATAGTCCAGGAAGATCATGTGGCCCGACTGCTCGCCGCCCAGAACATAGCCCTTTTCCTGCATCCGCTCCAACACATTCCGGTCGCCCACGGAGGTACACTCCAGCTTCAGGCCGTGCTCCCCGGCAAAGACGTGCAGCCCCAGGTTGGACATCACCGTGGCCACCACTGTGTCCCCGGGCAGCTGCCCCTTCTCCTTCCGGTCCAGACCGCAGGCGGCCATGATCTGGTCCCCGTCGATCAGGTTCCCCTGCTCGTCCACCGCCAGACAGCGGTCGGCGTCTCCGTCGAAGGCAATGCCGATGTCATAGCCACCCGCCTTGACCATGGCGGCCAGGCTGTCGATGTGGGTGGAACCGCACTTGTCGTTGATGTTCACCCCGTCGGGGTCGGCGTTGATCACGTCGGTGCGGAGCTTGGGGAAGCGGTCGAACAGGCGGGCGGCGGTGGTGTAGGAAGCGCCGTTGGCGCAGTCCACCAGGATGCGCAGTCCGGCCAGGTCGCTGGTGATGGTGGACTCCAGATGGTCGATGTAGTCCAGGGCGGCCTTCTCCGCCACATAGCTCACCTTGCCGATCTCCGCTCCCGTCTTGCGGGGCACGTTGTTGTGGGCAAAGAGGACGATGTCCTCGATCTTCTCCTCCAGCTCGTCGGACAGCTTGAAGCCCTGGCCGTTGAAGATCTTGATGCCGTTGTGCTCAAAGGGGTTGTGGCTGGCGGAGATGACGATGCCGGCGTCCGCCTTCTCGTCCACCGTCACCCAGGCCACCCCCGGAGTGGGCAGGGTGCCCAGGTCCAGCACGTCGGCCCCGGCGGTGCACAGTCCCGCGATCAGAGAGCCCTTCAGCAGGTCGCCGGAGATCCGGGTGTCCTTGCCGATGGTGACCAGGGGCTTCTCCCCCGCCTTCTTGCCGCTGGCCAGCACCTCGGCCGCGGCCAGTCCCACCTTATAGGCCAGATCCGCGTCCAGGCCAGCGTTGACCACGCCGCGGATGCCGTCCGTTCCAAACAGTTTTCCCATAATTGCAACACCTCATTTTTTCTCTGTTCTTTTTCTTGAAAGAAAAAGAACCAAAAAGAACCTTGACGCAAAACTTTGTTTTGCTCTGTATCCTCAAAACCTCACAGGGCCGAACGTCTCACAGCGTCAGCTGGTCCAGGCCGCTCCCGCACTCCCCTCCGGGAACGGGCAGCCCCAGATGCTGGTACGCCTTAGGGGTGACACAGCGCCCCCTGGGGGTCCGGGTGAGGAAGCCCAGCTGCATCAGATAGGGCTCATATACGTCCTCCAGGGTGACGGACTCCTCGTTGATGGTGGCCGCCAGGGTCTCCAGCCCCACAGGGCCGCCCCGGTAATTTTCGATGATGCTTCGGAGCATCCGGTGGTCGATGGAGTCCAACCCCAGGGAGTCGATTTCCAGGGCGGTGAGGGCCTCATCCGCCACCTTTTTGGTGATCACGCCTCCGGCCCGCACTTGGGCGAAGTCCCGCACCCGCCGGAGCATCCGGTTGGCGATGCGGGGCGTGCCCCGGCTGCGCCGGGCGATCTCCATGGCGCCGTCCGCCTCGATGGGCACCTCCAGGATCCCGGCGGACCGGGTGACGATGAGTGCCAGCTCCTCCGGCGTGTACAGCTCCAGCCGGAGGGTGACGCCGAACCGGTCCCGCAGGGGGGCAGACAGCTGGCCCGCCCGGGTGGTGGCCCCGATCAGGGTGAACCTGGGCAGATCCAGCCGGATGGAGTTGGCCGAAGGGCCCTTGCCGATGATGATGTCGATAGCATAATCCTCCATGGCCGGGTACAGCACCTCCTCCACCGAGCGGTTGAGGCGGTGGATCTCGTCCACGAACAGGATGTCGTTCTCATTGAGGTTGGTGAGCAGGGCCGCCAGGTCCCCCGCCTTTTCAATGGCGGGGCCGGAGGTGATGCGCACGTTGACCCCCATTTCATTGGCAATGATGCCGGACAGAGTGGTCTTGCCCAGCCCGGGGGGGCCGTGGAGCAGGACGTGGTCCAGCGGCTCGTTCCGCATCTTGGCCGCCTGGATGAACACCTCCAGATTGCCCTTGGCCTTCTCCTGGCCGATGTACTCCCGGAGGGTCTTGGGCCGCAGGGAGTATTCTCCCTCGTCCTCCCGGGTGAGGGAGGTGGTCACCAGAGGCTCCAGGTCCTCATTCTCATATTCCGTTCCGGAAAAGTCGATAGACAACGCTTCACTTCTCCTTCCAAATCAGTTTCCGTCACAATATCGCCCGTTCTCAGGTCGCTTCCCGTTCATCTGCTCTGTGGAAAACCCAGAAGAGCCGGGACAGCCTTTCAGAACAGTCCGATCAGCACCAACAGCATACAGAAAAAGCCGCCTAAAAACAATGCTCCCGCCCAGATGCCGTGGCGCTTCATGTTTGCCTCATCCTCCTGAAAGAGCCAGCCCTCCAGCCGCTTTTCCATCAGAATTGAAAAAAGAGTAGAAAAAAGCAATCGAAACGATCCAGAGAATCATTCCTACCACGACCAGCAGCAGCGAAATCATATCCTGCCCTCCGCCAGTTCCCGGAGGGTATCCAGGAAAAATTCCTCCCCCCAGGTATTGAACTTAAAGAACATCCCCTGGCTGCCACCGGAGGTGATGGCCGACAGGAACAGGTCCTCCCCATCTCCCACCAGGGTGAGGGTCATGGACAGGCGGTTGCCTCCCGACCAGCTGTACCGCTCATACACACGGACGCAGCAGCGCACCCCGGCGCACTGTACACAGCTCTCATCCTCATAGCTGGCGGAAGCACTCTTGTCGAGGATCCCGTCGTGAAGATAGCGCAGGGTCTCGTCAAAATCGCCCCGGAGGCGGGTCTCATACTTGGCCATCGTGCCCCTCCTTACTGCTTCATCATCTTCTTCAGCGCCGCCTTGATGATCTGCTCCAGGGTCAGGCTGTCCAGGTCGATCCCCTTGAGGGCCACGTTGATCTCTCCCTGGGAATAACCCAGCACCGCCAGGGCGGCAGACGCCTCAGACAGCTTGTTTTCCGGGATGACGGTCACGCCGCTGCCGCCATAGACCTCCCCTTTGGCGGAGATGGTCTGACCCTTGGCCAGCTTATCCTTCAGCTCCAGGATCACCCGCTGGGCGATCTTCTTCCCGATACCCTGGGCGCAGGTGAGGGCCTTCTCATCCCCGGTGATGATGGACAGAGCCAGATTGGCCGGGGTGCTGGCCGACAGGATGGACAGGGCCGCCTTGGGGCCCACACCGGACACCGAGATCAGCTGCTGGAACAAATTCAGCTCCTCCTGAGTGGCAAAGCCATACAGCTCCATGGCGTCCTCCCGGACGTTCAGATGGGTAAAGACTTTTCCCTTGTCACCCTTTTTCAGGGCGGAGAGGGTATAGCTTGTGGTGCGGCAGGCGTAGCCCACCCCGCCGCAGTCGATCACGGCCAGGTAGGGTTCTATGTGGGCCACCGTGCCGCTGAGATAGTAAAACATTTCGCTTTTCCCCCTGTGTTGAGTTCGAAATGAGGAATGAGGAGTTAGAAATTCAGGCGCGTCCAATTCCCCATTCCTAATTCCTAACTCCTAATTCACCTGGTATCGTACCGGTTCGGGTCAAAGACCCGCTCTGTATTCAGCAGGCTGGTGGCCGACCGCCCGTGGCAGATAGCGATGGCCAGAGCGTCAGCGGCGTCGTCCGGCCGGGGGATCTGCTTCATGTTCAGCAGGCGCTGGGTCATCAGCATGACCTGCCGCTTGTCCGCCCCGCCATAGCCCGCCACCGCCTGCTTCACCTGCATGGGGGTGTACTCGAAGATGGACACCCCCAGCCGCTCCGCCGCCAGCAGGATGACGCCACGGCCATGGGCCACGGCGATGCCGGTGGTGATATTTTTGGAGAAAAAGAGCTCCTCCACCGCCATCTCGTCCGGCTGGAAGGTGTGGATCAGTTCCTCCATGTCCCGGTCGATCTGAAGCAGCCTGCTGGACAGGGGGATCCCCGGCGGCGTGGTGATCACGCCGTACCGCAGCAGGGTGTTTTTCCCCCGTTCCGCCCGGATCACGCCAAACCCGATGGTGGCCACTCCGGGATCGATACCTAGTATGATCATGCCGCCCTCCTTGTGTTATCGGCTTATTGTACCACACTTCCCGGCAAATGGGAAGGTTGGAAATGGGCCGATCGACGGCAGAGCGAAAAAAGGGACCGCCCGGGGGGCCTGCTGCATAGCATGGTCCGGGGGTGGTCCGTCTGTCTTGCTTTCATCGCTGGGCCGGGAGCGACGCCGCCGCTGCGGCCGCCGCCGGAATGGCCGCATCCCTGGCCCGGGGGCTGACCCAGGAGGAATTGAGCCGCTTGGCCGCTTTTTTCACCGTTCTGGGAGATCTGCTGGCCCTGTACGCCCTGGACGCGCCGGAGGGGCGGCAGAACGCTCCCCCTACCGGCCCATGAAGGAGCGGATCTCCTCCATCCGCTCCATCCCCTGCTGGTAGCCGTCCGCCCACAGCAGGCGCAGCTTCTCCACATCCCGCTCGATGCGGCTCACGCCCCGGAGGTCCTCCGGGGCCAGCACCAGCACCTTTCCCTCCTTCTCCAGGCGGAAGAGCTCCTCCCGGGCCCGGTTGTCCCGCTCCGCCCGCTCTCTCATGGTCTGGCAGAAGTTAGGATACTCCCGGTACCGCCGCTCGATCACCGGCAGCAGCTTCTCCCGCTTCCGCACGAAGCTCCTGGGCTTGGTCAGGATCACAATGGCCCGGTCGCAGCCCATCTCAAAGGCCCGGGGATAGGGTACGGTCTCTGCCGCTCCGCCGTCCAGATAGGGCTTTCCCCCCAGCCGGTAGACCGGGAACATCAGGGGCATGGCGCAGGTGGCCTGAAGCAGCAGGAAGCTGTCGTCCCGGCGTGGGACCTCCAGATACTCGGCCTTGCCTGTCTCCAGATTGGTCACCCCCGCCTCCACCTTCCCGGGAAAGGCGGCAAAGGTATCGTAGTCAAAGGGAACCAGCTCATTGGGGATGGTCTCATAGGAAAATTCCAGTCCAAAATAGCTGCGGTTATGCCGGTCCAGCAGATTTCCAAGGCCCATATAGCGCCTGTCGTTGGCAAAGCGGGTCAGGATCTCCAGATTGCGCCGGGGCTGACGCGAGACATAGCTCACCCCATAGGCGATCCCGGCGGATACGCCCACGACATAGTCCGTCATCAGATCCTCCTCCAGCATCGCGTCCAGCACCCCGGTGGAAAAAATGGTGCGCAGCGCGCCCCCCTCCAGTACCATGCCGACCTTCATTCCGCAGACCTCCTAATATGACTGTCCGCCCCGGCCTCTCCCAGACGGAGGGGCCGCAGCATTTCTGCGGGTATTATACCCCCTCCCGCCCTCTTTTGCAAAGGTCAATGTTGACAAAGCCGCGGAGCAGGCGGTATCATCCTTTTGATGATACCGGTCATATCGACTTGTAAGGAGGCACTGCTATGTCAAAAATCGCACACAGCGTGGAAGATCTGATTGGACACACCCCCCTGCTGGCTCTGGAGCGGTATGGGACCCGACACGGCTTCTCCGCCCAGGTGCTGGCCAAGCTGGAATACCTGAATCCCGCCGGCTCCGCCAAGGACCGTGTGGGTCTGTCCATGGTCCAGGACGCGGAGGCCCGGGGGCTGCTGAAGCCCGGCGCTGTGATCATTGAGCCCACCTCCGGGAACACCGGCATCGGCCTGGCCTGTGTGGCCGCCGTCCGGGGCTACCGCCTGATCCTCACCATGCCGGATACCATGAGCGCGGAGCGCCGGGCCATGCTGGCCGCCTATGGGGCGGAGCTGGTCCTCACCCCCGGCGCGCTGGGGATGCAGGGCGCGGTGGAGAAGGCGGAGGAGCTTGCCCGCTCCATCCCCGGCAGCTTTATCCCCGGGCAGTTCGACAACCCCGCCAACCCGGACGCCCACTACCGCACCACCGGCCCGGAGATCTGGGCGGACACCCAGGGCAAGGTCGATGTGCTGGTGGCCTGTGTGGGCACCGGCGGTACCCTCTCCGGAACCGCCCGCTATCTGAAGGAGCAGAACCCCGCCATCCATGTGGCGGCGGTGGAGCCTGACGCCTCCCCCCTGCTCTCCGGCGGCCAGGCCGGCCCCCACCAGATCCAGGGGATCGGCGCCAACTTCATCCCTGACACCCTGGACCGGAGCATCTACGACCAGGTCATCCGGGTCCGGGACGAGGACGCATTTGCCGCCGGACGGGAGCTGGTCCGCACCGAGGGCGTCCTGGTGGGAGTCTCCTCCGGCGCGGCCCTGTGGGCCGCCGCCCAGCTGGCCCGCCAGCCGGAATATGCGGGCAAGACCATCGTGGTCATCCTTCCCGACTCCGGCGACCGCTATCTCTCCTCCCCCATGTTCGCGGAATGATCCTTGGCGTTATCTCTTGAACTGAGGCAGCGCCGCTTTTTCGACAAGCTGAGCCCCCGGAGCGATGCTCCGGGGGCTGCATATTTCTCTCTGTATTGGGTGTTATACCTGCTGGATAAAGCGGAGGAAGGCCGTCTTTCCCTCCGGACTGCGTCCGTATACGCCCGCGTGCTCCAACACCTGGGCAAAGACCAGGCCGGTCTCCTTCTGGACGATCTCCAGCGCGTTCTCCCGGGTGAAGGCATACTTGCCCCGGAAGCCCTCCGCCCAGTCAGCGTGCTTCTCCGTGCGCTCGTCAGCCCGCAGGTCTGCCCCGGACACCAGGGCGTCAGCCACGGCGGCCAGCTCGTCCTTCAGCCGGGCAGGCAGCACCGCAAGGCCCATGACCTCGATCAGTCCGATGTTCTCCTTCTTGATGTGGTGGAGCTCGGCGTGGGGGTGGTACAGGCCCAGTGGGTGCTCCTCGGTGGTCAGGTTGTTGCGCAGCACCAGGTCCAGCTCGAACTCTCCGTCCCGCATCCGGGCGATGGGGGTGATGGTGTTGTGGGGGACGCCGTCGGTCTCGGCCAGGATCACCGCTGCCTCGTCGGTATAGCCCCGCCAGGAGGCCAGGATCCGGCCGGCCAGCTCCACCAGCCGCTCCGCCTGGGCGGATCGGATCCGGATCACCGACATGGGCCACTTGACGATGCCAGCCTGGACATCCTCAAAGCCGGGGAAGGTCACCGGGGTCTCCACGGGGGCCCTCTCCATAGCAAAGGTATAGCAGCCGCCCTGGAAGTGGTCGTGGGCCAGAATGGAGCCGCCCACGATGGGCAGGTCGGCGTTGGAGCCCACGAAGTAGTGGGGGAACTGCCCCACAAAGTCCAGCAGCTTCCCAAAACAGGCCCGGTCGATCTTCATGGGGGTGTGGACGCTGTTCAGGCAGATGCAGTGCTCGTTGTAGTAGACATAGGGGGAGTACTGCATGAACCAGGGGGAGCCGTTGATGGTGATGGGGACGATGCGGTGGTTCTGCCGGGCGGGGTGGTTCACCCGACCGGCGTACCCCTCGTTCTCGGCACACAGGGCGCACCGGGGATAGTTGGAGGCCGGCAGGTTCCGGGCGGCGGCAATGGCCTTGGGGTCCTTCTCCGGCTTGGACAGGTTGATGGTGATGTCCAGTTCTCCGTACTCTGTGGAGACCTTCCACTGCATATCCCGGGCGATGCGGTCCCGGCGGATATAGTTGGTGTCCTGGCTGAATTTATAGTACCAGTCCGTCGCCCGCTTGGGATCCTCCCGGTACAGGGACTGGAAGGTCTCAATGACCTGGGCGGGCCGCGGGGTGAGGCGGCCCATCAGCTCGGTGTCGAACAGATCCCGGTACACCACGGAGTTTTCCGCCAGCACGCCCCGGGCGTGGGCGTCGTCCAGCAGCTCCTCCAAGATGGGGGCCAGCTCCAGCTCCTCCCACTCCTTCCCGGGGTCGGTATAGCTGTCCAGCTTCAGGGCGTCCAGAATGGTGTTGACCGCCCAGACGGTCTCATTTTCCTGGATCAGCCCAGTGCGCAGGGCGTAGGTGACCAGCTTGGAAACGGCTTCATCGATCATTGCCGCCACACCCGCCCCTCAGTCCGCAAAGCCGTGGGGATGGCTCTTGTGCCACGCCCAGGCGGAGGAGACGATGGTCTCCAGATCGGCATACTGGGGCTTCCAGCCCAGGACGTCCTTGGCCTTGTCCGAGGAGGCCACCAGCTGCGCGGGGTCGCCCGCCCGCCGGGGGGAGATCTCCGCGGGGATGGGATGGCCGGTGACCTTCCGGGCCACGTCGATGACCTCCTTGACGGTGAAGCCCACCCCGTTGCCCAGGTTGAACACGTTGTTGTCCCCGCCCTTCAGCAGGTAGTCCAGGGCCAGGATATGGGCCTGGGCCAGGTCCGTGACGTGGATATAGTCCCGGACGCAGGTGCCGTCCTTGGTGGCGTAGTCGTCGCCGAAGATGGAGATCTTCTCCCGCTGGCCGTTGGGCACCTGGAGGATCAGGGGGATCAGATGGGTCTCCGGGGCGTGGGCCTCGCCGATGGCGCCGGAGGGGTGGGCGCCGCAGGCGTTGAAGTACCGCAGGGCCACATACCGCAGGCCGTGGGCCCGGCTGGTCCAGGACATCATCTTCTCCATGGCCAGCTTGGTCTCGCCGTAGCAGTTGGTGGGGACGGTCTTGTCCGTCTCCAGGATGGGGACCCGCTCCGGCTCGCCGTAGGTGGCGGCGGTGGAGGAGAACACGATCTTGTCCACCCCGTGGGCCACCATGGACTCCAGCAGACAGATGGTGCCGCCCAGGTTGTTGTCATAGTACTTCAGAGGATCGCTCATGGACTCGCCCACCTGGGAGGAGGCGGCGAAGTGGATGACGCCCTCGATCTTCTCCTGCTCAAACAGCCGGTCCAGAGCCTTCCGGTCCCGGATGTCCAGCTCATAGAAGCGGGCCTTGGGATGCACGGCGGCCCGGAAGCCGGTGAGCAGGCTGTCCGCCACCACCACGTCCCGGCCGGCGTCGATGAGCTCGTACACAGTATGGGAACCGATATAGCCGGCTCCGCCCAACACTAAAATCGCCATATTCTTCATTCCGTCCTTTCTATTCCGCTGTTCCGCCTGACGTCATTTCAAGACCACACAGCCGCCCTGGGGCCGGATGTGCAGGATGTGGCACATCCCCGGACCCAGCAGCTCCTCCATCCCCCGCCGGAAGGTCTCCAGCTTCTCGTTGGGGACAAAGGCCTGGATGGTGCCGGCAAAGCCGCCGCCGTGGACCCGGATGGCGCCGGAGCCGCCCAGCAGCTCCCGCCCCACGGCCAGGGCCACCGGGATGGCCTGCTGCTGAGGGGCAGCCGCCGACCAGGTGTTCTGCAGGTTCAGGGCGGAGGACAGCCCCGACTGGTCCACCAAAGCCAGGAAGGCGTCAAAATCTCCCTGCTCCAGAGCCTCAGCCTCCTGCTCCGCCCGGCGGTCCTCCTCAAAGAAGTGCATGGCCCGGAGCACTGCCCGGTCGCCGCACTCCTCCCGCAGCTGGGGCAGGGCAGCCCGGAAGGCCCCCTCGTCCACATCCCGCAGGAACTTCTCGCCGAAGCGGGCGGCCACTGCCCCCATCTCCCGGGTGATGTCCGCATAGTCATCGGTAAGATCCGCGTGGCAGGAGCCGGTGTCCACGATGCACAGGGCGTGGCCCGACCGGGTGAAGTCGTACTCCACCTTCTTCACCACGGGGGCAGCAGGGTCGGCAAAATCGATGGCCACCGCGCCGCCCACCGAGGAGCCCATCTGGTCCATCAGTCCGCAGGGCTTGCCGAAGTAGACGTTCTCCGCGTACTGGCCCACCTTGGCCCGCTCCACAGGATCTAGGGTCCCGCCGCCGAAGAAGCAGTCCACGATGGTGGCCACCAGGATCTCATAGGCGGCGGAGGAGGACAGGCCGGAGCCGGACAGCACCGTGGAGGTCACATAGGCGTCAAAGCCTGCCGGACGGCATCCCAGCTCCACCAGCCGGGCCGCCACTCCCCGCACCAGCGCGGGGGAGCTGTTCTTCTCCTCCTCCCGGACCTTCAGATCCCGCAGGTCCACCTCCAGGGCGGGGTAGCCCTCCGACCGGATCCGGACCAGGTCCGTCCCGTTGGGGGCGGCGCAGGCCAGCATATCCAGATCCACACTACCGCACAGCACACGGCCGTGCTGGTGGTCGGTGTGGTTGCCGCCGATCTCCGTCCGGCCCGGTCCGCTGAACAGAGCGGCCTGGGGCCGCGCTCCGAACTCCGCCTCAAAGGCCCGGACCACCCGGACCGCCCGCTCCCGTCCCTTTTCCAGGGAGGCGTCGCTTCCATCCAGGGCATACAGCCCCCGAAGCGCCTCGTCCCCCCTGCCTTCCTGCAGCTTCTGTAACAGCTCTCCCGTGGAACCCATAGACGTCACCTCTTTCTCATTTCTACTACACAGTATATTTATTTTTACTAAAAATTCAATCCATCTTTCACAGATTCTGAAAGTTCGGCGGCTTTGACAGAAAATACCCTGTGTTTCTGGTCATTCCGCCGGGACAGGCCCGGTGCTGCTCCGCACGGTCAGAGATGAGGGCACCACCACCTTCAGCGGCACGGTGCGCTCCGGCTCCCGCCCCGGAAGGGCCACCCGCTCCCGCAGCAGACGCAGGGCGGCGCGCGCCATCTCCTCCACATGGGCAGACACCGACGTCAGCGGCGGCTCCACTAGGGCGGACCGGGGCGTGTCGTTGAAGGAGACCACCGACAGATCCCTCGGCGCGTCCAAACCGGCCAGCCTCAGGGCCCGGATGGCCCCGATGGCCGTCTCCTCGTTGGCCGCCAGCAGAGCCGTGGGGCGAGTCCCTCCATTGGACAGACGCTCTCCCACCGCTCTAGCCGCCGCTTCTGTCTCCATGGGGCAGTCCAGCAGCCAGTCCCGGCACTCCAGCCCCCGGGCCTCCAACTGCTGAGAAAAAAGCTGGCGGCGCACCTCGGGGGCCCGGCGTCCCAAGTCATCCAGCTTCCATTCCGGGCCGATAAAACCCACAGATCGGTGTCCCAGTTCCACCAAATGCTCCAGAGCCATAGAAATGCCCAGAGAGAAGTTCAATACCACTGAGTCAAATCGACTCTCCAGCGGGGAAGAGTTTAAAAATACGATCTGAGGGCAGATGGACTCTAAGGCTGCGATCTGTCCAGACCGAAACTTTCCAATGGCAATGATCCCATCCAGAGCCTCTCCCTCCGGAGTCAGGAATCCCTCTCCCCGGCTCTCTAAAGGCACCGCAGTATACTTCCGATCCAGGCATCCCTGGCGGACAAACCCACTGAGGTAGAGGTAGAAGGGGTCCTCCAGCTGCTGGGCCGGCGTGAGCATCTCTGCGATCCCCACCCGGAGCACCCCCTTGGGCGCCCGGCCCCTGCGGCTCCGTGTGGCGGTATAGTTCAGCCGCCCCGCCTCCTCCAGCACCTTCCTTCTGGCTTCCATGCTCACCGACAGCGCTGGATCGCCCGACAGGATCCTGGAGATGGTGGCGGCGGAGTAACCCGTCCGTTCCGCCAGCTCCCGCAGCGTAGCCATGGTGATCCCCTCCCTTTATTTTTACTAAAAATAAAATAGCACAGAACAGGAGGCGGCGCAAGTCCCCGGAGGGCTATTCCTCCAGAAAACTCCGGAAATTTTCCTGGTTGACCTTCCGGTAGGGAAGCCAGACATAGTGCTCCGCCGTCAGTTCGGCGGTCTGGGCCGGGTCCTCCCCGGCGTACAGGGCCAGCGCCAGATCCATCAGGACCTGGGGCATCTCCTTGGCGTTCTGCACCGTCCCGCTGAGCGTCCCTGCCTCCATGGCCTCCAGGGCCGGAGCGGTGGCGTCCACGCCCACGATCACAGGCATCTCCTCCGGGGCCACCCCCGCCTCCAGCAGCACATCGATGGCCCCCAGCGCCATATCGTCGTTGTTGGCAAAGACCGCCTCGATCCGGCTGCCAAACTCCTGCTGCCACTGGGACATCTTGGCCGCCGCCTGCCCCCGGTTCCAGTTGGCGGTATCGCTGGCCAGCTTCTCCACCGAAACTCCGGCGTTGGTAAGGGTCTTGATGGAGTACTCCGTGCGCAGCAGGGCGTCCTGGTGGCTGGGCTCCCCCTCCAGCATCACATACTGGAGCACGCCGTCCCCGTTCCGGTCCACCCGCTCCCGGTCCTCCTGCCACTGCTCCCACACGATCTGACCCTGAAAGATCCCGGACTGCTCCCCTCTGGGCCCCACATAGTAGGCTTTCTCCCACCGCTGGAGGTCCTCCTCCACCGGCTGGCGGTTGAAAAAGATCACCGGAACACCGGCCTCCTCCGCTTTGTCCACGATCACGGCCGCCGCGGTGCGGTCCACCATGTTGACGCACAGCACATCGCAGCCCCAGTCCAGAAAGCGATCCACCTGCTCCATCTGGAGGGTCTGGTTGCTCTGGCCGTCGGCGATGCTCAAGTTGATCTTCAGCAGGCTCTCCCCCTCCTTCTCCCGGGCCAGACGCTCCATCTCCTGGACCACATTGGAGATAAAGGTGTCGTCCTGCTGATAGATGGCCACGCCCACCCGGACAGTCTCCGTCTTCTCCGGATCCCGGTTCTCGCAGCCGGTGAACAGAAGGACGCAGGCCAGCAGCGCCGGGAGCACAGCGGCCCGCCTCCGGTCAGGACATGACCGGGAACAGCAGCTTTTGATACTCTGATTCATAGATCTCATCGCCTCCCACCACCGAAAAGGGCAGTGTCTCTGTCAGCGGCTCGGTCTTCTCCCGGGCCGCTTCCGCCGCCTGCTGGACCGCCAGATAGCCCGCGGCGTATTCACTCCAGGCCGCCACAGCTGAGATGGTCCCCCGCTCCAGCCAGGCCGCGATCCGGCTGGTCACACCCACTCCGTAGAGGGCCGCACTGCTTCCGGCGCGTTCCTTGGCCTGGGCCGCGGCCTCCGTGGCCCCGATCTCCAGCGCGACCACCTGAGCCAGGGCGCCCTCCTCATCCAGGCGGATCAGCTCCTCCTCCCCGGTCTCCGACCAGCGGAGCACCGTGGCCCCGCCGCGGATCAGAGCGGCCTCCGCCGCCTCCACCCGGGCCTGCACCCCGGTATTCTCCGGGAGGCAGTCCAGAAGCAGGACAGTCCCGCCCCGGTACTCCTCCAGGGCCCGCCGGGCCAGCGCCCAGCCCAGCGCTTCATTGTCCGGTGTGATCAGGGCCACCGCTTCGGGCAGTTCCGACTCCAGGGTCACTGTGGGGGTGCCCCGCGTCAGGGTCTCCCACTCCGCGCCCAGGTCCGCCGGGTCCACCGGAGCCAGCACCAGCGCGTCGGTCCCCCGCTCCACTTCCCGGCGGAGGAGTTCCTTCTGCTCCTCTCGGTCATTGTCCGCCCCAGGTGTCAGGAATCGCAGCTCCGCCCCCAGATCGCCCGCCGCCTGCTCCATCCCCAGGCGGGTATTGGCCCAAAGGCTGCTGTCCGCACTGCGGATCAGAACAGAGACCTCCACCGGCTCCCGGCTGCGGTCCCGTCCCTCCAGATCCGGGGCCGCCAGGGACAGCAGCACCGCCGCCCCCAGCGCCACCAGAATGGCCAGCTGGATGATCCCGTTTCTCCGATCTTTCACGAGTCCGCCTCCTTCCGATAGGGCCGCGACGCCTCCTCGTCCAGTGCCGGCAGATGGATCCGCACCAGCGTCCCCTCGTCCGGCTCGCTCTGGATGGTCAGCCCGTACTGCCGTCCGAAGGTGAGCTGGATCCGCTGGTGGACATTGCGCACCCCGATGCCGGAGCCCTTGGTGTTGATGGCCGGCCGGTGCTCCTCCAGCAGCTGCTCCGCCACCTCGGGGCGCATCCCAAGGCCGTTGTCCTCCACATCGATGAACAGATCGTCCCCCCGGCGGTAGGCCCGGACCGAGATGACGCCCTCGTCCTCCGCCGCGGACATCCCATGATAGATGGCGTTCTCCAGAATGGGCTGGACGATCAGCTTCAGGGTATACAGCCCCTCTGTGCCAGGCTCCGCCGTGATCTCGGTGGTGAAGCGGTTTTTATACCGGATCTGCTGGATGTTCATATAGTGGCGGGCGTGCTCCAGCTCATCTGCCAGGGTGATGATGCTGCTCCCCCGGCTGAGGGAGATGCGGAACAGCCGCGCCAGGGAGGTCACCATCTGGATTGCCTCGTCATACCGCCCGGCCTCCGTCATCCAGATCACCGAGTCCAGGGTGTTGTACAGGAAGTGGGGGTTGATCTGGGACTGGAGCACCTCCAGTTCCGAGCGCCGCTTCTGCGCCTCCTGCTGGACGATGTCGTCCATCAGGTGGTGCATGGTGGACACCATGGACCGGATGGACCGGCTCAGGTGCTGCACCTCATAGCACCCCCGCTCCTCGATCTCCACGTTGTCCCGGCCGGCCTCCAGCTCCTTGATGGATTGCTCCAGACGGCGGATGGGGTCAGAGATATGGGCGGAGATCCGGAAATTCAGAAAGGCCATCAGGAAGATGGAGAACAGCAGCAGCGACAGTCCAAACAAGACCATTTGGTGGGAGTCCGCCTCCAGATCCTCCATAGGCACCACACCCACCAGCTTCCAGCCGGTGTAGCCCACGGTCTTAACGGTCACCTGCCGCTCCCGCCCCTGAAAGCTCTCCCGGTGGCTCCCGTCGGAGTAGCCCGCCGCCGCCCGGTTGTTCTCCTCCAGCAGGCCGGCGTAGATCAGCTGCTGCCTCGGGTGATAGATCAGCTCGCCGGAGCCGTCGATGAGATAGAGGTAACCGCCGTTGGACAGCTGTACATCCCGGCAGATCTGCTCGATGCCGCCGAAGCTCATGTCCACCAGCAACACCCCCGTCTCGGTGGCCCCGCCCCGGGTAAGCTGCACCTGACTGCTCAGGGAGACCACCCACCGGTAGCGGGCGTCCTGCTCTTGGAACAGGTTCTGGACGTGTGGGGTGGAGAAGTGGAAATTCTCCATCTTTTTGATGGCAGCCTGGAACCAGCCGCTGTCCCGAAGCTCCGCATCCGGCTTCAGCTCGGACAGGGGCGCGGCGGAGACCAGCCGGCCCTTCTCGTCAAACACGGCGATGGACACGATGGACTCCCGGTTCTCCTCGTACAAAAGACTCATGCCGGACTCCAGGGAGCCCTCCTCCAGATCGGTGTTCTTGATGATCCGGTAATACAGGGTGTCGGACACCCGCATCATCCGCCGCAGATAGCCGTCCAGGTTCATGTTCACCTGGGCCAGGACCCGCTGGCTGTTGTCCTCCATCAGCTCGTATGTGGTGGTGGAGAAGCGCAGGAACAGGCTCATGCCCATAAATACCATGCCCACAATAGCCACCGCGGTGAAGGAGAGGGAGATCACCATCTGGATCCCCATGGCCCGATAGCGGCCCACCGCACGCCCTGTCACCTTACGCAGCAGTTTTCCCACACGCGCCCTCCTTCCTAAGACCGCGCCTACCGCTCGCCCCCTGCCCGGTATTTGGAGGGAGAGATGCCGAAGCGCCGCTTGAACACATAGCTGAAATAGTTTGGATCGGTATACCCGGTCTTTTCCGCGATCAAATAGGTCTTGTCGTCGCTCTCCAGCAGCAGCTGGGCGGCCCGCTCCATCCGCACATTGGTCACATAGGCAATGAAGCTCATCCCCTCCTCCCGCTTGAACAGGGTGGAGAAGTAGGCCGGGGACAGGTGGAGGTGGGTGCACACGCTCTCCACACTCAACTCGCTGTCGGCGTAATGCTGGCCAATATAGTGCTTGGCCCGCTCCACCGTCCGCCAGGCGGAGTCGCTGCGCTGGCGGCCCAGCAGCTCCCGCAGGTTGAGGCAGCGGTCCACGCACCAGTGCTCCAGCTCGTCCAGGGAGCGGAACTGGGAGATGGGCATCACCCCGGTAAAGCCGGGACCGAACACCGCCTCCAGCTCCACGTCCCCCGCCCGGGCCAGCCGGATCAGGGCGGTGGTCAGCTCCAGCAGGAACAGACTGCATTGGGCCAGGTCCATCCGGTGCTTCCGCAGCCGCTCGATCAGGCTGCACACCAGCTCCTCCACCTGCTCCGCCGTCCCCAGCTTGACCGCGTTGGCCAACTCCCGCTGGTCATCCTCATCCAGAGACAGCTCCGCGGAGGTCCCCGGCTCGATGTCGCCGATATAGAGCACCCGGCCGCCCCCCATGAGCACCCGGTAGTCCAGAGCGGAGCGCGCCCCCTCGGTGGACTGGCGCAGCTCTCCCAGGGCTGGGCAGGACAGTCCCACGCCCACCGTCAGCTCCAGGCCCAGATAATTCAGCGCCAGGGCCCGCAGGCGCTCCAGCTCCTCCAGCAGGGTATAGGTCTGATCGGTCTGGGCCAGAAGGGCCACACTGTCGTTGTACAGCACCGTCCGCACCACGCAGTCCAGGCTGGCGTACTTGTTCAAAAAGCCCTGCACGGAGAGGAGCAGCAGCTCATCCCGCTGCTCCGCCTCCTCCAGGCTGTTCACAGCAAACAGGGCCACCGTCCAGGGCCCCTCGGGCATCTGGATCTCATACCGGGCCGCCCGGTCCCCGATCTGCTCCGACCGGACCTGGCCGTCCAGCAGCCGGGTATAAAACAGCTCCCGCAGGACTGGAAGACTCTCCTCATACCGGCGGCGCAGGCTCTCCATGTCCCGCCGCTCCGCCTGCTGCTGGTCCAGCTGGTCCTTCAGCCGGAGGAGGACCCCGCTCATCTCCTGGGCGTTGATGGGCTTCATGATATATTCCGATACGCCCATCCCCACCGCCTGGCGGGCATATTCAAAGTCATCAAAGCCGGAAAATACCACTGTCTTGGCGGCAGGCAGGATTCGCTTCAGCCGCCGGCACAGCTCCAAGCCATCCATGAAGGGCATCTTGATGTCGGTGAGCACCACGTCCGGACGGACCAGCTCGGCCAGCTCCAGAGCCTCCTCGCCGTTGTCCGCCTCCCCCGCCAGGGTAAAGCCCAGGCTGTCCCAGTCGATCTTCCGGCTGATCCCGGCCCGGATCTCCTCCTCGTCGTCCACCAGCAGCACCCGATAACGCTCCATGCCGTCCGCTCCCTTCTCCGTCCGCTGTCCAGGGCCCGCGGGCTTCTCCGGCGTCAGAGAGGCGGTCTCCCGGGCCGGCGGCGCGCTCCTTTTCCCATGGCCGCTTTCTCTGCCATTATACCATATCCCGCTCCATCTTTCCAGCATACTGCCCGTTTCTCCTTTCTGGCACAAAGGGCGCGCCGCTTGTCACGGCGCGCCCTATCAAAAGTCCGGTGCGATTATTTCTTGACCAGATACTTGCGCATATCCAGGGCGCAGGCGAACAGGATGATGCCGCCCTTGACCAGATAGATCAGGTCCTGGTTGACGCTGGCCATGTTCAGGCCCACGAAGATCAGCCGGAGCAGCAGCACGCCGATCACGATGCCGCGGATCTTGCCGATGCCGCCCACGAAGGAGACGCCGCCGATGACGCAGGCGGCGATGCCGTCCAGCTCGTAGTTCAGGCCAGTGTTGGCGGTGTTGGAGCCCACGCGGGCGCCCTCCACAAAGCCGGTCCAGCCGTACATAGCGCCGGCCAGGGCAAAGACCAGAACGGTGGTCATCAGCACGTTGACGCCGGACACCCGGGCGGCCTCCTCATTGGAGCCCAGGGCGAACATATTCTTGCCGAAGGTGGTCTTGTTCCAGATGAACCACATGACGGCCGCCAGCAGGATGGCGAACCACACATAGTTGGGGATGGGGGTGCTGGTGCCGTTTCCGGTGGGCACGCTGATGATGGAGCCCTTGATAAAGTCGCTGTAACTCTTGTCCAGACCGGAGATGGCCATGCCGCCGTTGTTGCCCATCTTGACGTACAGCAGCAGGCAGGAGTACAGGATCAGCTGAGTGCCCAGGGTAACGATGAAGGGATGCAGCTTGAACTTGGCCACGAAGAAGCCGTTGAACACGCCCACCGCGGCGCCGATGGCCATGGCGATCAGGATGACCACGGGGATGGGCAGGGTGCCGATCTCAGGCCACATCTTGTTGGAGGTGGTGACCGCCTGGAGCAGGGACGCGGAGATACAGGCGGTCAGGCCCACGCAGCGGCCGGCGGACAGGTCGGTGCCGGTCAGCACGATACAGCCGGCGATCCCCAGGGCCAGGGGCAGATAGGCCGCCGTCTGGGAGAGGATGTTGATGAGGGAACTGGGCTTGAGGAAGTTGGGGTTGATGACCTGAATGACGATCACCGCGATAATCATCAGGATGTACAGCGCGTTGTTCAGCAGCAGATCGAAGGCTTTTTTGGAATCAAAGCCGTTTGCCTTGGCGGCGAGCTCTTTGGATTCAGTGCTCATGGATGTTTCTCCCCTCTTTACACATATTTGGCCGCCAGGGTGAGGATCTCCTCCTGGCTGGTATTCTTGGCGTCCACCTCGCCGGCCACCTGGCCGCCGGACATGACGATGATCCGGTCACACACGCCCAGCAGCTCAGGCATCTCGGAGGAGACCATGATGACTCCCTTGCCCTCGTTGGCCAGGTCGATGATCAGCTGGTAGATCTCATATTTCGCGCCCACGTCGATGCCGCGGGTCGGCTCGTCCAGCAGCAGGACCTCCGGCTTGGTGAGCAGCCAGCGGCCGATGATGACCTTCTGCTGGTTGCCGCCGGACAGGGAGCGGATCTGGGTCCTCTGGCTGGGCGTTTTGATGTGCATGGCCTGAATGGCCCACTCGGTCTTTTCCTTCATCTGCTTGTCGCTCAGGCAGACGCCGCCCATCAGATAGTCTTTCAGGCTGGAGATCACCGTATTCTCCCGAATGTCCCGGATGCCGAAGATCCCGGTGGCCCGGCGCTCCTCGGTGAGCAGGGCGAAGCCGTTTTTGATGGACTCCTTGGGGGTGCGGTTCTGGATCTCCCTGCCGTGGAGGATGATGGTTCCGCCCTCCCGGGTCATGGCGCCGAACAGGTTCTCCAGCACCTCAGTGCGGCCGGAGCCGTCCAGTCCGGCGATGCCCAGCACCTCGCCCTTGCGCAGCTGGAAGGTAGCGTCCTTCAGGCGGGTGTACTTGCCGGCGATGTGCTGCACATCCAGGATCACGTCACCGGGCTTGTTGGTCTTGGGCGGGAAGCGGTTGGTCAGTTCCCGGCCTACCATGAGCTTAATGATCTCCTCCATGGTCAGCTCCTTGGCCGGGCGGGTGGCCACCCACTGGCCGTCGCGCATGACCGTGATGTCATCGCTGATACGGAGGATCTCGTCCATTTTATGACTGATATAGATGATGCCGCAGCCCTTTTTCTTCAGCATATCGATGATGCGGAACAGATGCTCCACCTCAGTCTCGGTCAGCGAGGAGGTAGGCTCGTCAAAAACGATGATCTTGGAGTCATAGCTGACGGCCTTTGCGATCTCCACCATCTGCCGCTGGGAGACGGGCAGGGTGGACATGACCGCCTTGGGGTTGACGGACACCTCCAGGGTGTCGAAGATCTCGCGGGTGCGCTTGGCCATGATGCGCTCGCTGACCATGATGCCGCCCACCTTGGGGTAGCGTCCCAGCCACAGGTTGTCCTGCACGGTGCGGGTCAGGGCCTGGTTCAGCTCCTGATGGACCATGGCCACACCATTTTCCAGGGCCTCCTTGGAGCTTTTAAAGTGGATCTCCTTGCCGTCCAGGGTGATGGTGCCGGCGTCCCGGTTATAGATCCCGAACAGGCACTTCATCAGGGTGGACTTGCCGGCGCCGTTCTCTCCCATCAGGGCGTGGACCGTGCCCGCCCGGACGGTGAGGTTGACGTTATCCAGGGCCTTGACGCCGGGGAACTCCTTGCTGATCCCCTTCATTTCCAGCAGAACTGGATGATCCATGAATATTCCTCCTCTCTCCTCTGCGTGGAGCCGCTGCCTCTGCCTCTCCCATGAGATGGGGCAGAGGCAAAGGCTCCACGGATGGGAAGGGGGCTGCCCCGGAGGGCAGCCCCGCGTCCCGCTTTCTCACAGATCGGGGCGATCTGTTGGTACCGCGTTGCTTACTTGGTGTACATGGCGTAGGGGACCTGGATCTTGCTGGGGATGGTCTCGCCCTTTTCGTCCACCGCGAACTTATAGCTCTCGGTGTTGGCCATCAGGTCAGCGCCGTCCTTGACGTTCTTCACCAGGGTGGCGATGGTGGCGGCCATGGCGTCGCCGTCCTGCTTGACGGTTCCGGTCATGATGCCGTTGTCGATCTTCTCCACGGCGGAAGCCATGGCGTCCACGCCGTAGACGGGGATGACCTTGTCGCCGCCCTCCAGGTTCCAGCCGGCGGTCTGCAGAGCGGAGATCGCGCCCTCGGCCATGCTGTCGTTGTTGGCCAGGACCAGCTCGACCATGTTGTTGTTGCCCTCGTTGTACTGACCCAGGATGGTGTTCATGTAGTCAGCAGCGGCCTGAGCGGACCAGGCGCCGGTCTGGTCGACCAGGTACTTGGAGGCGTTGTTGGCGTCATAGAACTCCAGGGCGGGCTTGCCGGCCTCGGCCAGGACAGCGTTGGCGTCCTCCACGCCGTACTGAGTGCGATAATCAGCCTCGGGGTTGCCCTCCTGGCCCTTGAACATGACATAGGAGATCTTACCGTCGCCGTTCAGGTCCACCTTGTCGTAGTTCTCCACCAGGTACTCACCGGCGGCCTTGCCCTGCATATGGCCGGCCTCGGCGGGGTCGGTGCCCACGAAGGCGCTCTCCTCATAGCTCTCCAGCACGGAGACGTCGAAGTCGCGGTTGAAGAAAACCACGGGGATGCCGGCGGCCTTGGCGGCGTCCGCGATGTTCTGGGCGGCGTCGGGAGAGGCGTTCTCCACCACGTTCACCACCAGCAGGTTGTAGCCGTCGGAGATGGCGGTGTTGACCTGGTTCAGCTGCTCGCCCTGGTTGGTCTGGGCGTCGAAGTTCTGGTACTGAACGCCCAGCTCATCCAGCTGCTTGTCCATTGCGGTGCGGACGGTGGTGATGTAGGCGTCGGCGAAGTTGTAGTAGAACACGCCGACCTTCAGATCGGAAGTCTGAGAGGCGGAGGCAGAGGCGCCGGAGCCCTCAGGCTTGGAAGCGCTGCCAGAGGTGGAGCCGGAGCTGCCGCAGCTGGCCAGCAGGCTGACCGTCATGGTGGCCGCGAGAATCAGAGCAAGTTTCTTCTTCATTTTCATTCCTCCTGTTGTGGTACGGATCTGTACGAAACATTTCCTTCCTAAGCGGAGCCTTCCGCTTTTCGTCCCCTATTGTATCCCCGGCTTCTGGAAAAAACGATAGAAATTTTTTGGCTCTTCTAGGAAAAAACTTGGATGTGTTTCGGAGCCCTCCCCGTTTTTTTGTAGAAAAAAACAAGAACAGGCCCAGTGGTGTCGGATCCGGCCTCCGGATGGCCCCGCACACCGCCTGTATTTCTTATGACAACAGCCGCACCAGGCGGTGCGGCTGTTGAGACTGTAGAAACAGGGTCCTTAGTCCCTAAACATTCGTTGTAGGTGCCGTCAGGACTTCTAAAATCTTTCAAACCACTTTCCGTTGAAAATGCAGCACAGCCACTTTTTCAAGAAGGATCGCACGAAAGTTTCTCCATATCCATGGATCAGAAGGACGACCCAACCGGCCTTCTGGCCGGCGGCGCGTTTGCGCCGTACAAGCGTCTCCGCCGCAGGCGGAAACCTTGGCGCAGAGCAAATTTACTTTGCCCGAGCATTGGAATTCCAAGGGGTGCAGGCCGCAAAGCGGCCGGAACCCAAAAAGAAAGACATGACCTATGGTCATGTCTTTCTTTTTGGAGCGAGTGACGAGGCTCGAACTCGCTACCTCCACCTTGGCAAGGTGGCGCTCTACCAGATGAGCTACACTCGCAACAGCAGGGCTTATATTAGCAGATTTTTTCCCCACTGTCAATACCTTTTTTATATTTTTGTGTTTTTCCTGTCTCTCGCTGCTCCCCTTTATGCGTGGGCCGGGATCAGGCCGCCTCTCCACACTGGGGGACCAGGTCGCTCCGCCAGGAATACCCCGCCCCGGTCAGCTCCCCGTCCGTCCAGAAGCGGAACTCACCCTCCCGGGTCAGATCCACATGGCGCCAGCCGCTGTCCGTCTCCACCACGTTCCACTGGTGGGCGGTTCCGTTCAGCTGCCCGTCCACCACCGCGCAGTTCAGCTCCGCCTGGGTACACAGCAGGGCAAAGGACAGGGCCAGTCCCTGGCTGTCCGCCCCACTCCCCAGCAGCGCGTCATAGGCGGTGGAGCCTCCCGCCGGGTCGTATGCTCCGGCCAGTCCGGCCAGACACGCCAGACGCTCCCGGACAGAAGTGCCGGCACACTCCTCCGCCAGGCGCTCCGCCTCCCGCCGGAGGGAGTTGCGCTGGCTCTCCAGGGTCTCCCGGGACTTGGGATAGGTCAGCAGGATCTCCACGATCCTGCGCGGCCCGCTCTCCGGATACATGGCAATCTCCGCCTCCGGCATTCCCAGGGCGGAGGCCGGGTCGGAGAGGTAGGCCTCCCGCACCAGCTGCCGGAGATAGGCCTCGTCCTCCTCAAAATAGCTGATGCGCAGCACCACCTCCGGGGAGAAGGCGGCCAGGGCCTCGCTCAGCTCACTGCGGATGGCCGAGGCTCCCGTGGCGTCTGTGATGGCAGCCACCTGCTCCCGGCTGCGGCGGTAGGTGATGTGTACGTCCGCTTCATAGCTGCCCACGATGGGAGCCACATTATATTTGATGTACTCCACCGCATACGCCCCCAGAGGATCCTCCTGGACCACCTCCAGGCAGGCCTCGTCCAGCAGGGCCCGCACGTCCGGTTCCTCCCCGTCAAAGCGGATGGAGCCGCTCTCCGCCCCCCGGTTGATGAAGTAGATCAAGCCGTTGACCACATCCTGATAGCTCTCCGCCCGCAGGGTGTTGGCATCCCCCTCGGACACCAGAGTTGCGCTGTGAGGCTCGACAGAGCCGTACTCCCGGGTCAGCATCGAAGCGCAGCCGGTCAGCAGCAGGGACGCCGCCAGCACTCCGGAGAGGATCGTTCCCTTCATGCGTCTCCTCCCAGTGCGGTCACATTCCCAGCTCCTCGCCGATGAGGACCACCTCCATGGTCTCCACCGGCGTGGGCCGGCCCCAGATCACCGACAGGCCCCGGCAGATCCGCTCCGGGCTCTTGCAGTCATAACAGCGGTCGGCCTTGACCGCGCAGGGGGTCTTTCTCCCCAGGCGCTGGGCGTTCTTTGGAGCGGCCACGTTCCGCGCCCGCCACAGGGCCCGGTCATAATCCGGCTCGATCTTGTTGACCCCGACCACAAGGTACACCCTCTTGTGGCCGTACACCGAGGAGGCGATCCGGTTGCAGGTCCCATCGATGTTGACCAGCTCCCCGGTCTCTGCCACGCCGTTGGCGGAGGTCAGATAGACCTCAGTTCCGGCCGCATCCTCCAGGCTGCCTCCCTCCCAGTGCCACACCACCCGGTTGTGGGCGGACAGACGGGGATAGAGCTCCATGGCTTTGACGGTCATAGAGCCGCCGATCCCCACCGTGGTCCCATCGATCTGCCGGTCCAGGTAATCCGCCGCCGCCTGTGCGGTGGCAAAATAGCTGCTCCGGATGCCGCGGTCCTCCAAATTTTTTCTCAGCCTCTCAATGTCTGCCATGTCCTGCTCCTCTCCGGGCCAGGGGCCCTATGTTTTCTGTCTCAGATCTCGTTTTTCTGATAGGTCTTAAAGCCGTTTCCGGTCACCTCATGGGCGTTGCAGACGATGATAAACGCGTTGGGGTCCACATCGAAGATCAGTTCCTTCAGGGATACGATCTCCTTCTGCTTGAAGGCGCACATCAGCACCCGCTTCTTGTCCCCGGAGTATGCGCCCTCGCCCTTCAGGATGGTGACGCCCCGGTCCATCCGCTGCACAATGGCCTCAGAGATCTCCCGGTCGAAGTTGCTGATGATATAGGCAACCTTGGCCGTGTCCAGCCCATACAGCACCGCGTCCGTGACATAGGCGGAGACCACCTGGGCAATGATGCCGTACAGGGCGGTGGTGATGTTGCCGAAGGCCACGGCCACCAGCAGGATCACTGCCATATCCACCACCAGCAGCAGCTTGCCCATAGATGCCCAGGGCAGCTTCAGCTTGACCAGGCGGGCGATCAGGTCGGTGCCTCCGGTGGTGGCTCCTTGGGCAAAAATGATGCCCAGGGCCAAACCGATCATGGCCCCGCCGCAGACCGCCGCCAGCATCTGATCCATGGGCTCATAGTGGATCAGGGCCAGCACGTCCACCGCGGCGGAGGACAGGACCATGGAGTATAGGGAGCTTACCAGCAGATGTCCGCCGATGTACTTCCAGCCCAGGATAAACAGGGGGATATTCAGCACAAACACAAAGGCGCCGATGGGGATGACGGGGAGATAGGCGTTGACGACCTGACCCACGCCGGTGATCCCGCCAAAGCCGATGAGGTTGGGGGTATAGAACCAGTCAAAGCCGATGGCGTATAAAATGGAACCCACCGTGATCCAAAAATAAGAGACTGCGGTCTTTTTTAACATTGCTTGTTTCATAGGCATCATCCTTTCCTCTCCTCCCCTGCGGCCAAGCCGCGGGATCTCCACTCCAACTTATCACAGAGACACAGCTTTCTGTTTTATCACTCCAAGCCCGGACCGGCTGTTACTCCAGAAGGGACATCTGCTTCTCCCCCCGGTCCTCCTCCCGCAGGATGGACCCGGCCACAGGCAGGCTGCGGGCCCGGTAGCGGGCAGTGTTGACGATGGCGGTCTCTGCCAGGGGCAGGACCTGGGTGACCGTCCGCTTGGGCTTGAGGGCCATGACGTTCACTCCCTGGGTGGTGCGGGTGGTCTTGGGGGCCAGGACGGCGGTGTGGAACACCATGCACCGCCCATCGCTGGAGTACAAAGCCAGCTCCAGCTCCTCCCGCAGCAGGAAGGCCGTCACCAGGGGCGACTTGTCGGAATAGGCCCCGGTCAGCTTCTTCCGCCGGGTCTGGGTCTGATAGGCGGACAGCTCCACCCGGGCTGTCTTGCCGTTCTCAAAGCAGAACAGCAGCTGGCCGGAGTAGTCCCCCGGGATGCAGGCCCACAGGACCCGCTCCTCCCCATCCATCCCCAGCTTGGTGGGGAGGTAGTCGCCCAGAACGCTGGCCTTACTGTCGTCAAACTCACTCAGCCGGGTCTTGTAGCACTGCTGACGGTCGGTGAACACCAGCAGCTCATCCCGGTTATTTCCCTCCCAGTACAGGAAGGGGCCGTCCCCTTCCTTATATTTCTGGTCGCTGGCCATCCGCAGGGACTGGGGCGTGATTTTCTTCAAATAGCCCTCCCGGGACAGGAACAGGTGCACAGGATAGTCGGGGGTGTCGTCCTCCTCCCCCTGGGCGTTCTCCGCCTCGTACTCATAGAGGATGTCGGTGCGGCGGGGCACGGCGTACTTCTTCCTGACCTCGGTCAGCTCGCCGATGATGATCTTTCGGATGCGCTTTGGGTCGTTGACCGTGGCCTGGAGGTCCTCGATCTCCGCCTCCAGGGAGTCCACTTCCTGGGTGCGCTTCAGGATGTACTCCTTATTGATGTTGCGCAGGCGGATGTCGGCCACATACTCCGCCTGGACCTGGTCGATCCCGAAGCCGATCATCAGGTTGGGGACCACCTCCGCGTCCTCCTCTGTCTCCCGGATGATCTGGATGGCCCGGTCGATGTCCAGCAGGATGCGCCGCAGGCCCTGGAGCAGATGCAGCTTGTCCTGCTTCTTCTTCATGTTGAAGTACACCCGGCGGCGGACCGAGTCCGCCCGCCACGCGGTCCACTCCTCCAAAATTTCCCGCACCCCCATCACCCGGGGCATCCCGGCGATGAGGACGTTGAAGTTGCAGGACTGGGAATCCATCAGCGGAGTCATGCGGAACAGCTTGCTCATCAGCTTGTCCGGGTCGGTCCCCCGCTTCAGGTCGATGGCCAGTTTTAGGCCGGTCAGGTCGGTCTCATCCCGCATATCGGCGATCTCTTTGATCTTGCCCGCCTTGACCAGCTCCGAGACCTTGTCCATAATGGCCTCCGAGGTGGTGGAGTATGGGATCTCATAGACCTCGATCAGGTTCTCACTCTTGAGATAGCGCCACTTGGCCCGCACCTTGAAGGAGCCCCGCCCGGTGCGGTAGATCTCACCCAGGGCGGCCGCGTCGTATATCAGCTCGCCGCCGGTGGGGAGATCCGGGGCCTTCAGGGTGGAGAGGATGTCGTGGTCCGGGTTTTTCAGAAAGGCGATGGTGGTATCGCACACCTCGCCCAGGTTGAAGCCGCACAGGTTGCTGGCCATGCCCACCGCGATGCCCTGGTTGGCGCTCACCAGCACATTGGGGAAGGTGGTGGGCAGCAGGGCGGGCTCCTTCAGCTTGCCATCATAGTTGTCCACGAAGTCCACTGTGTCCTGATCAATGTCCCGGAACAGCTCGCCGCAGATGGTGTCCAGCTTGACTTCGGTGTACCGGCTGGCCGCCCAGGCCATATCCCGGGAGTACACCTTACCAAAGTTGCCCTTGCTGTCCACAAAGGGATGGAGCAGCGCGCCATAGCCCCGGGACAGGCGGACCATGGTATCATAGATGGCCGCATCTCCGTGGGGGTTGAGCTTCATGGTGGCCCCCACCACGTTGGCCGACTTGGTCCGCGCCTTGGTCAGCAGCCCCATGTCGTACATGGTGTACAGCAGCTTCCGGTGGGAGGGCTTGAAGCCGTCGATCTCCGGGATGGCCCGGGAGACGATGACCGACATGGCGTAGGGCATGTAGTTCAGTTCCAGCGTCTCAGTAATGGGCTGCTCCAGCACCTCGGCGTGCAGCCCCATCACGTTGGGGTTATCAAATTTCTTTCCCTCCTGGGGAGTCTTCTTTTTTGCCATGGGATTCCTTCCTCATTTAAATTCCATATACATTAAAAATAATTACCTGGTCTGCCATATAATAAAATCAATTTTCTTCAAACTTGTGATTCCTGAGTCAGGATAATATCTGTCAAATTTTTCAATTACACTTATTGCTTCATCTGTCTTTAGGAAATAGTCATACCAATCTATAATTTCTTGATATATATGGAGGATTTTCTTCATTCTATTTTTGTCATAAGTATATGGTGCCTTCATACCAAGATTTTCAAGTACATATTTGTCCCACACAGGATAGTGTGGATCAATCACAGATAGCATCTTACTGCTGAATGATGCTTCCATGCGCCCAGTATTATTATATATTTCCTGCAAAATATCTGAGAAAGATACCGTTTGATTTTTATATTTTTCTAACAAGCCGTAATATACAGCGTAAAATTCTGGTTTTCTGCGTTGAACACGATAAAATCCATTATATCTATGCTGAAAATCCAGATCAGTGGCTGTGTTCACAGAATGTAGTGCTCTCATGATATATTGATACTGCACAAGCTTCGGTTTAATTTTAGGCAAAATAGACTCCACCTTTGAAAACTGCATCCTGCAACACTTCCATTCTATAGGCACACAATAAAGTTTCTTTGGTGCATACTATTTCATTTATTACGAAATATCCGCCAATTCCAGATATTTATACCCATTGTCCGCGATGTGGCTCTTGCGGCCCTGGAGGTCGTCCCCCAGGAGCAGGTCGAAGAAATAGGCGGTGCGCTCCACATCCTCGGGCATGACCTTGATGAGGCGGCGGGTGGCCGGGTTCATGGTGGTCAGCCACATCATATCCGGCTCGTTCTCACCCAGGCCTTTGGAGCGCTGGATGTCGTACTTCTTCCCCTCCAGCCCGGCCACAATATCCATCTTTTCCTTGTCGGAGTAGGCAAACCAGGTCTTTTCCTTACAGGTGATCTCGTACAGTGGGGATTCGGCAATATACACATACCCCTTTTGGATCAGGGTGGGGGTCAGGCGGTAGAGCATGGTGAGGATCAGGGTACGGATCTGGAACCCGTCCACATCGGCGTCCGTACAGATGACAACCTTGTTCCAGCGCAGATTCTCCAGGTCAAAGGAGGCCAGGTCCTTCACGTGCTTATCCTTCACCTCCACGCCGCAGCCCAGCACCTTCAGCAGGTCGGTGATGATCTCGCTTTTGAAGATCTTGGCGTAGTCAGCTTTCAGGCAGTTGAGGATCTTGCCCCGCACGGGCATGATCCCCTGGTACTCCGCGTCCCGGCTGAGCTTGACCGCGCCCATGGCGGAGTCGCCCTCCACGATATACAGCTCCCGGCGGGACACATCCTTGGTGCGGCAGTCCACGAACTTCTGTACCCGGTTGGAGATGTCCATGGAGCCGGACAGCTTCTTTTTGATGTTCAGCCGGGTGCGCTCCGCCGTCTCCCGGGATCGCTTGTTGATCAAAACCTGCTCGGCGATCTTCTGTGCATCCTGGGGATTTTCGATGAAATAGACCTCCAGCTGGGCGCGGAGGAAGTCGGTCATGGCCTCCTGAACAAATTTGTTGTTGATGGCCTTCTTGGTCTGGTTCTCATAGCTGGTCTGGGTGGAGAAGTTGTTGGACACCAGCACCAGGGCGTCCTGGATGTCGTTGAAGCTGATCTTCGCCTCATTTTTCTGATATTTGTTCTGCTGCTTCAGATAGGCGTCCAGGGCGGAGACAAAGGCCGATTTCATGGCCTTCTCCGGAGAGCCTCCGTGCTCCAGCCAGGACGAGTTGTGGTAGTGCTCCACCACCGACACCCGGTTGGAGAAGCAGAAGGAGACGGACAGCTTCACCTTGTACTCCGGCTTATCCGCCCGGTCCCGGCCCTTCCGCTCCGTCTGCCAGAACACCGGCTGGGTGAGGGGCTCCTCCCCCGCCAGCTCGGTCACATAGTCCAGGATCCCATTGTCATACCGGAAGTCCGTGGTGGAAAACCTCCCGGCGGAGGTCTCCTCCCGGAAGCGGAAGGTCACCCCCGCGTTCACCACCGCCTGCCGCTTCATCACGTCGGTGTAGTAGTCCACGGGGATGTCGATGTCGGTAAAGACCTCCAGATCGGGCTTCCATCGAAAGATGGAGCCCGTCTTTTTTCCCCGGTCTGTGGGCTCCTTGTGCAGGCCGCCCACATTTTCTCCCTTTTCAAAGTGGAGGGTGTATTTGAAGCCGTCCCGCCAGACGGACGCGTCAAAATATTCGCTGGCGTACTGGGTGGCGCAGGAGCCCAGGCCGTTCAGGCCCAGGGAGTACTCATAGTTGTCCCCGTCCCCGCCGTACTTTCCGCCGGCATACAGCTCGCAGAACACCAGCTCCCAGTTATATTTCTGCTCCTTCTCATTCCAGTCCACCGGGCAGCCCCGTCCCTGGTCCTCCACCTGGATGGACCGGTCCAGGAACCGGGTGACGGTGATCAGGCTGCCGTGACCTTCCCGGGCCTCGTCGATGGCGTTGGACATGATCTCAAAGACCGCGTGCTCACAGCCCTCCAGGCCGTCCGATCCAAAGATCACCCCCGGGCGCTTCCGCACCCGGTCCGCACCCTTCAGGGCGGAGATGGATTCATTTCCGTAACTTGCTTTCTTCTGCGCCATAGCTTCCTCTTCCTCACTGCTTCCTTGAAAAATCCGTACGATAACAGAGTAATGATACCTCATTTTCCGGGGAAAAGTCAAGGAACCCCAGCCTGCTCCCAAACCACAGGGTATAAAATCTATAATTCCACCCAAAACTGTACCACAAAGGAGGGCAAAAAATGGGTTGTTTTCAGGTGTTTGAGGACCATGAGGGGATCGAAGCGGACATTCTCCGCCGGCTTTCCGGTCTGGGCGGCAGGCCGGAGGCCCGCTCTGCCGGTCAGCGGCCCGCCCTACTGGTGGTCTCCCCCCGCGCCGCCCTCCGCGGTCCCATCGCAGCCGCCTGCCGCACCGCCCTGCTGCCCGGGGATCCGCCCCTGCCAGAGCTGGAACTCCAGGCCGCCAGCGCCGTCAGCTATGGCTCAGGCCCCCGCAACACCCTCACCATCTCCAGCCGGACCGGGGACCGGCTTTGGGTGGCCCTTCAGCGGGAGCTGGTCACCGTCCAGGGACAGGTGGTGGATCGGCAGGAGTTCCCCTGGCGGCTCTCTCCCGGGGCCTCCCCCCAGGCGGCGCTGGCAGTGGCCGGGGCCCTTCTGCTGCTGGGGATCCCTCCGGAACAGATCTCCTCCCCGCCCCAGTAAAAATTTCGGCCCCGCTGCTTGACAAACCTACTTGTCCGGTCTATAATCAAAACACCCCTCCCCAGGGGGGTGTCATTGCGGTAGATTTTTCATTACAAGGGCGGCAAAGCCGCCCCTCCGGAAATTCTCCGCTTTGCTCCGAATCTGCGCCGCACTCGCGGCGGGGCGCACAGCGCCCTTCATGGGCGGAGCAGACAGAAATCACGAGGTGATACAATGAAACAAAAATTCAACGTCACAGGCATGACCTGTTCTGCCTGCTCCGCCCATGTGGAAAAGGCGGTCAACAGGCTGGACGGCGTCCAGAAGGCTGAGGTCAGCCTGATGACCAATTCCATGACCGTCCAGTACGACGAGGACGTCCTATCCCCCGGCGGCATCATCGACGCCGTCATCCACGCGGGCTATGGAGCCTCCCTGCCCGAGGCGGCTGCCACCAAGACAGGCTCCGCCCGGCCCGAGGCCCGGATGGAGGAGGAGCTCTCCGCCATGAAGCACCGCCTGATCTGGTCCTTTGTCTTTTTGATCCCCCTGTTCTACATCTCCATGGGGCACATGATGGGCGCCCCCCTGCCTGGGTTCCTCCTGGGCCCGGAAAATGCGGTGGCTTTTGGCCTGACCCAGCTGCTGCTCACCCTGCCAATTATGTATCTCAACGACAAATACTATCAAGTCGGCTTTCAGACCCTGCTCCACCGCGCGCCCAACATGGACTCCCTCATCGCCGTGGGCTCCGCCGCCGCCGTGGTATACGGCGTATTTGCCATCTATCAGATGGGCTATGGGCTGGGACACGGGGACCTGGAGCTGGTGGCGCGGTACCACATGGACCTGTATTTTGAGTCCGCCGGCATGATCCTCGCCCTCATCACCCTGGGCAAGTTCCTGGAGACCCGCTCCAAGGGCAAGACCAGCCAGGCCATCACCCGTCTGATGGACCTGGCCCCCAAGACCGCCGCCGTCCTGCGGGACGGACAGGAGGTTGAGATCCCCGTGGATGAGGTCCGGGTGGGCGACCGCATCGTGGTCCGCCCCGGCCAGTCCATCCCGGTGGACGGCGTAATCGTGGAGGGCAGCTCCGCCGTGGATGAGTCCGCCCTCACCGGCGAGTCCCTCCCTGTGGACAAGGGCCCAGGGGACAAAGTGGCCGCCGCCGCCATCAACCGTTCCGGTTCCTTCACCTTTGAGGCCAGCCGGGTGGGCGAGGACACCACCCTGGCCCAGATGATCCGTCTGGTGGAGGAGGCTTCCTCCTCCAAGGCCCCCATCTCCAAGCTGGCCGACAAAGTGGCCGGAGTCTTTGTCCCAGTGGTCATGGCCATCGCCGCCGTCACCGCCCTGGTCTGGTTCGTGGCCAGCGGCTATGACGTCACCCGGGCCCTCACCGCTGGGGTGGCAGTCCTGGTCATCTCCTGTCCCTGCGCCCTGGGTCTGGCCACCCCCGTAGCCATCATGGTAGGCACAGGCAAGGGGGCAGAAAACGGTATCCTGATCAAATCCGCTGAGGCTCTGGAGACCCTGCACACCGTCAACACCGTGGTGCTGGACAAGACCGGCACCCTCACCCAGGGCAGGCCGGTGGTCACCGACATCCTCCCCGGCGAGGATATGGACGAGGAGGGGCTGCTCATCCTGGCCGCCTGTCTGGAGGGTCCCTCGGAGCACCCTCTGGCCGCCGCCATTGTGGAAGAGAGCAGAAAGCGGGACCTCCCCATCACCTCCGTGGGCGGGTTCACCGCCGTTCATGGCCGGGGCGTCCGGGCTGTACTGAGCGGCCGGACCTTTCTGGGTGGAAACCGGGCTATGATGGAGGAGGCCGGCGTGGAACCCGGCCCCTTCCCCGCCCAGGCGGAGGTGCTGGCAGAACAGGGAAAGACGCCCCTGTACTTCGCCAACGAGAGCCGGGTGCTGGGTCTCATCGCTGTGGCCGATACGCCCAAGCCCACCAGCGCCGCCGCGGTGGCCGCCTTCCGCCAGCTAGGTCTTGAGGTGGTCATGCTCACCGGCGACAACCAGCGCACCGCCGACGCCATCGGCCATCAGCTGGGGGTCACCCAGGTGATGGCTGAGGTCCTCCCCCAGGACAAGGAGCGCATGGTCCGCCAGCTCCAGGAGGAGGGCCGGAAGGTCGCCATGGTGGGGGACGGTATCAACGACGCCCCCGCCCTGGCCCGGGCCGACGTGGGCCTTGCCATCGGGGCGGGCACCGATGTAGCTATCGAGAGCGCGGACATTGTCCTGATGAAATCCGACCTGATGGACGCCGCCGCCGCTGTGGAGCTCAGCCGGGCCGCCATCCGGAACATCAAGGAGAACCTGTTCTGGGCCTTCTTCTACAACTCCATCGGCATCCCTCTGGCCGCCGGCGTATTCTATCCCCTGCTGGGTTGGCAGCTCAACCCCATGTTCGCCGCCGCCGCCATGAGTCTGAGCTCGGTGTGTGTGGTGTTCAACGCCTTACGCCTGCGCTTTTTCAAAAGTAAATTCAAGTCCGTGCCCCCGCCGGAGCAAGCCCCCTGTCAGGAGGCCCGTCCCGCTGACGTCACAACAGAACCGACAGAAGAACACAAGGAGGAAAAAGCTATGACCAAGACCCTGAATATTGAAGGCATGATGTGCGCCCACTGTGTGGCCCATGTGGAGAAGGCCCTGTCCGCTCTGGGCGGTGTGGCCTCCGCCAAAGCCGACCTGGAGGGCAAGTGCGCCACCGTCACCCTGGCCGCCCCGGTCTCCGATCAGGAGCTGAAGGACGCGGTCACCGAGGCCGGATACGAGGTGGTGTCCATCCAGTGAAGGCGGACCACACCCAGGTGACCCGGCTCTTAAAGACCGCCCGGGGACAGATCGACGGCATTTTGAAGATGGTGGAGGAGGACCGCTACTGCCTGGAGGTGTCCAGCCAGATCATGGCCGCCCAGTCCATCCTGAAAAAAGCCAACCGCATGGTGCTCAAGGCCCACATGGACTGCTGCGTCCGGGAGGCCGTCGCCTCCGGCGCGCCGGATGAGAAACTGGAGGAGCTGGCCGCCCTGCTGGATAAGCTGGCCGACTGAGCCCCAGCCACGATCAACCGCAAAGGACCGCCGCGGCAACTTGCCGCGGCGGTCCTTTGCGGTTATCCCTGATAGAGGGCGGCTGCCGCGCCGCCGTCAAACAGGCGGTCATACTGCATCCGCTGGTAATCCTCGATCCTCTCAGTATAGGCGTTGGTCTCCAGATGGCTGTACGCCTCCCCCAGGGCGTCGGTGTAGCCCACAAAGGTGAGGGCGGGCAGCGTCTTTTGCAGGTCCCACAGGAAGGCCCCATAGGGGTTTCCCTCGATCCCGGCATAGCGCAGCAGGTACTGCCCCAAAAAGTTCAGACTGGTTTCCTCCGGTCCGTCCCACTCCACAGGGTAGTTGGCCCACAGCACAAAGGGCACCCGGAAGCGGCCCATGTACTGCTCCATGGTCATGTCCTCCTGCCGCACCCCATAGGCCCGGTCCAGGAACTCCTGCTCCACCGAGGGCTGGTGGTCCCCGAACATCAGCAGAATGGTGGGCTCCTCCTGCCGGGAGAAGTAGTCGATCAGCTGCTGAAAGGCCCGGTCCGTCTCATTGGCCAGGGTCAGATACTGCTCCGCCATGGGATATTTCCCCGGCGCGTCCGTCAGCCGCACCTGGGCGGGGTAGTCCTCCACGGTATAGCTGCCGTGGTTCTGGATGGTCACGTTGAACAGGAACAGGGGCTCCCCCTCCGCCTTGTGCTCGAACTCCCAGATGATCTGCTCAAAATCGGAGCGGTCGCTGACATAGCCGTGCTCCATGCTCTGGGGCACATCCATGTCCTCCCCGCACTTGAACTGGTCAAAGCCCAGCCGGGGATAGGCCCGGTCCCGCTGCCAGGAGGTCCGCTCCCCCGGGTGAAAGGCCAGGGTCCGGTACCCAGCCTCCTTCAGGAGCGAGGCCATGGAGGGGGCGTCATCCAGGATGTACTGCTGATAGGGGATGCTCCCTGAGGGCAGGAATGCCATGGAATTCCCGGTGAGAAATTCAAATTCGCTGGCGCTGGTCCCCGCCCCAAACACCGAGGTGTAGGCATGCCCCCACACCCCGTTGTCCAGGGTGCGGAAGGTGTCGGTGACGCTCTCGCTGAGGGACAAATTCCCGAACTCCTCAAAATCTGCCCAGGATTCGTTCATAATAGCCACAATATTGGGGCGCTCCGCCCCCACCGCAGCCGGCTCCTCTGGGACCACCTGGTTCAGGATCTGCCCCAGGCGCTGGGGGCTCATGTCCTCCGGCTCCTCCACCTGCATGAACTCCGTGTTCCTCAGAAAGACCGCCAGGGCCCCGCCGGTGCGGTAGGCCCCCACCTGGTCCCACACGTCCGTTTTCACGCCGAAGGCACCCAGCCGCTCCGTCTGGACCACCGGGACCAGGCACAGCGCTCCGGCCAACAGACATACTGCCCGGGTCCGCAGGCCGCTCCGCCCCGCCCAGGCGCGCCCCCGCAGCAGCCAAATCAGCCCCGCGATCAGCGCCAGCCCCACCGCCATCTGCCAGGTAGGCCGGTAGGAGTAGCTCCCGGACACCGCCGCGGCGGTCCCCAGGGCCGTCAGGTCCCAGGGGAGCACCGGGCTGCCCCGGTACAGGGCCACAAAGTAGTTGGCCGTCCCCCACAGTCCGCACAGAATATGGAGGAGCACACAGCACACCGCCGGCCGGCCGGTGAGGCCGCACATCAGAAAATAGAGGGCCCCCACGCAGATCACATTGGCAAGAGCCGCCCCCGGAGCCGTCTGCCAGGGCCAGGCTCCATAGAGAAACTGCATCAAATAAAATGCAGTGACAGGGGGCAGCAGAAAGAGGGCCGCCCTCAGCAGACGGAAGGACAGCTCCTCCCGGTGGATCACAGATTTTTTCACCATCATATCGGCGCTCCTGTTTATTTTACTTTCATTTTACAGGATGTTTATTTTACATGATTTTTCGACACTTGTCAAAGGCTGCCCGCTCAACGGGGCCGTTTCCATCCAAATACCGGAGCACTCTGGACGGGAGGCAGGATGACCCGGGAACCTTTCCCCCTCCCCGCCGTCTAAGCTCATACAAGCATATTAAGCTTGAAAGGAGATCGTTCCCATGAAAAAGGCCCACTTTCTTCCTCTGGCGCTGGCCTGTGTGATGGCTCTGTCCGGCTGTTCTGTTCCAAAAAAGCCCTTCCGGGAGCTGACCGGGGCGGAGATCCGCTCCGCCTCTGTCCGCCTGTCGCCCCCCGACCTGACAGTCCTGATCCAGGACACAGACCATCTGGCGGAGCTTTTACAGGATGTGACCCTCTATGAGGCGGATCCCTCCTACACCGAGTACGCGGGACAGGCCGCAGCCTTTACCCTGGAGCTGGATGACGGCACACAGACCACGGTCACCGCGTTCAGCCCCTTTCTGATCCTGGACGGGGTGGGATACCGGACGAAGCATGGCCCCTGTGAAGCCCTGAACCGCTATGCCAACGATCTGCTGGCAGAGGACGGCGCCCCTCTCCTGCTGACGGAGCCGCCGGCCCTGACGGTGATCTGCGGCGACACCGCTGCCGGTGCACTGCTGGGAACCTACTCCTGGCAGTGGCAGTCCTCCGGCGGTTCGTGGGAGGGCACCGCATCGGACAGCGCCCACCCGCTGGACTGCCGGGAGCTCCTCCTGCCCCTGGAGACCGGGGAGGAGACCGCCGCGCTCCGGTTCCAGGCAGAGCCCGACTCCATCGTGGACGTCCGCTGTTGGAGCGACGCCCACTGGTCTGACCCCGATGCGGAGGCGGAGCCCTGCGCCTTGGACGGAAACACCCTCCAGTTGAAGCCGGGCGGATATATCTATGAGGTCACCGCCCGGTGGGATGACAGCCAGGGCTCCGGCGGAACAGCGTGCTACGCCTTCTACATCCGGAGCTCCCACAGCAGCCTGTGCGGTTATCCTCCGGCAGACAGCCTGGGGGCAGACCCCTCCATCACCTGACCGGAACCCAGCCGGTCCCCCGCCAAAAAACCGGCCAGCGCCGAACAGATGACCAGCGCCTGAGCATCTGCGGGGGGACATCTAAGACATATTTTCAAGCGGGTGGCCGGGGTCTCCCCATCGGAACCTGCTGGTAGTCATCAAACGCAGCGATCTGCCCCATGGATACAGGAAAAGGGACCTGCCGGATCGGCGGGTCCCTTTTGTATGATCTTTTCCTGACAGCAGATCACTCCTGCTCCCAGTTGTGGTAGACATTCTGAACATCGTCGTTATCTTCCAGGAACTCCAGGAGCTTCTCCATGTTCTTGATGTCTTCCTCGTCGGTGAGCTTCACATAGTTCTGGGGGACCATCTGGACAGCCGCCTCCAGGAAGGTGTAGCCCTTAGCCTCCAGACCGGCCACCACATCATTGAAGGCGTCCGGGTCGGTGTAGATCTCAAAGACCTCGTCATCGGCCTGCATATCGTCGGCTCCGGCCTCCAGAGCGTCCATCATCACAGTGTCCTCGTCCAGGTCCTCAGAATCCATGACGATCACACCCTTGCGGTCGAAGGACCAGGACACACAGCCGGTGGCGCCCAGGCCCTTGCCGTACTTGTCCAGCAGGTGGCGGACCTCAGGCGCGGTGCGGTTGCGGTTATCCGTCAGGGCGTCCACGATAACGGCCACGCCGTTGGGGCCGTAGCCCTCGTACACCACATTCTCAAAGTTATCCGTGTTCCCGGCGCCCAGGGCCTTGTCGATGGTACGCTTGATGTTGTCATTGGGCATATTGGCCGCCTTGGCCTTGGCGATCACAGCCGCCAGGCGGGAGTTGTTGGCGGGGTCGCCGCTGCCGCCGGTCTTGACCGCCACGATCATCTCGCGGGCAATTTTCGTAAAAATCTGAGAGCGCTTGGCATCCGCCGCGCCCTTGGTTTTCTGTATGTTGTGCCACTTGGAATGTCCGGACATGGTTATCTTCCCTTCTGTGAATTTCAGATCAAAAGCGACAGTATTATATCACTAGAACTTGAGTTTGACAACCCCGGTCCCACTTTTCTTGTAAGAAAAGTGGGTAAAAGAACTTTATGCGACACTACGTTTCGCCTCTGCTCATGATAGGACGTGGTTTGGTTTTCAGTTTTGGTTTCAATATCTTTCTTGGGCAGGTTTCTCGTGGGGGAATTTCGCCGCCTGCGGGCGGCACGTGACTTTCCTAGCGATGGGAAAGTCCCCAAAGGATCGCCAGGGGACACACTCCTTACACTTGCAACGGTGGCTTCCCAACACAGTATACCCTGCCTTGATTTGATTTTTGATCTTTCCGCATTTCGAGGATCTTTTCCATGTCTCTTCTGTTTGCTTTCTCATAACTCTTATTTTTCGGCAAAAATCTTTATTTCGGACACTCCTCTTCATAGAGGCGGGTCCAAGACCCGCCCTCCGTCCACAGATGGCGAAACTCCTCCCGCAAAAAACACATGAAAAATAGTTGGAGCGACCCCGATGACAGGGCCGCTCCCAGGTAAAAAGAAAAGGAATGAGGATAGACGCGTCACCGCAGACCGGCGCATTTTCCGATCTGGATGATGACGGTAGGCAACAGGGCCAGGATGGCACACAGGCCGATCTGCTCCAGGGTGAAAGGGGCCACCTGGAACAGGCCCTCCAGAAAGGGGACGAATAGCACCGCCGCAAGAAAGACCACCCCTGCGGCAAAGGCAGCTAGACTGGCCTTGTTGGACAGCAGCCCCAGGGCAAACAAGGACTGACGGCCCCGGCAGTTGAATCCATGGAACAGCCGGGCCAGGGTGAGGGTGGCGAAGGCCAGAGTCATGGCCAGGGGCGCCCCCCCACTGTTCAGCCCCAGGAAGTAGGCGGCCATGGTGGCGGCGGCAATGAGCAGGCCGTAGATACCGATGCGGCCCAGCAGGCTCCAGTTCAAGATGGGCTCGCTGGGGTCCCGTGGCTTCTGAGACAGCATGTCCCCGCTGGAAGGCTCTACCCCGATGGCGATGGCGGGCAGGGAGTCGGTAAGAAGGTTGATAAACAGCAGATGTACCGGCAGGAAAGGGTTAGGCAGGCCCAGAATGGAGGTGACCAAAACACTCAAAATGCCCGCCATATTACCCGAGAGCAGAAAGGTGATGGCGTTTTTGATGTTGGTGTACACCCCCCGGCCGTTGACCACCGCCTTGACGATGGTGGCGAAGTTATCGTCGGCCAGGATCATGGCGGCAGCGTCCTTGGACACCTCAGTGCCAGTGACCCCCATAGCCACGCCGATGTCCGCCGACTTTAAGGCGGGGGCGTCATTCACTCCGTCGCCAGTCATGGCCACGATCTTCCCCCTCCGCTTCCAAGCCTCCACGATGCGGATCTTGTGCTCCGGTGAAACCCGGGCGTAGACGGACACCTGCTCCAGCTTCTGGTCCAGAGCGCCGTCATCCATCTCGTCCAATTCGTGGCCGGACAGAGCCAGTTCTCCATCCTGAAGGATGCCGATCTGCCGGGCGATGGCGGAGGCGGTGACCCTGTGGTCGCCGGTAATCATCACTGTGCGGATACCGCCCCGCTTGGCATCGGCCACCGCCTGGATGGCCTCCGGCCGGGGCGGGTCGATCATGGAGATCAGGCCGATGAAGGTGTATTCCCGCTCGTTGGTAAAGTCCAGACGGGTAGCGCCAGGCATGTCCCGGTAGGCGAAGGCGAGCACCCGCAGCCCCTTGCTGGAGAGTTCCTGGTTCACCGCCAGGATCTGCTCCCGCCGCTGGTCCGTGAGTTCCACCACGCCCTCTGAAGTGAGCAGCTGGGTGGAGTGCTCCAGCAGGACATCCAAGGCCCCCTTGGTGAGCATAACGGTCTCTCCCCCATCCAGCACATGGAGGGTGGACATGAGCTTCCGGTCAGAGTCGAAGGCCAGTTCACACAGGCGGGGGTACTGCTCCCGGTAGGCGCGCTCCTCGATACCCATGCCGTCACCGATCATGATGAGGGCCACTTCAGTGGGGTCACCCACGGCGGTCCCCTTCTCCTCGTCGGTGGTGGCGTCGCTGGCCAGGATGGCCGTCTGGATCAGCCGGCGGTGGATGGGCTCCTCCATGGTGAGGGCGGAGCAGTCCACCAGTGAGCCGTCCACATAGGCGGTCTGGGGGGTCATCCGGTTCTGGGTGAGGGTACCCGTCTTATCCGAACAGATCACCGACACGGCCCCCAGGGTCTCCACCGCCTTAAGCTCTTTCATGATGGCGTTCTCCTTGGCCATCTTCTGGGTGCCCATGGCCTGGACGATGGTGACAATGGAGCTGAGGGCCTCTGGGATGGCGGCCACCGCCAGGGCCACTGCGAACATCAGGGAGTCCAGAATGGCCTGGGTGCCGAAGCCCCCCGCATGGTACAGGGACAGGGCGAACACCCCCACGCAGATGATGAGGATGATCATGGCCAGCCGGCGGCTGAACTGGTCCAGGCTTTCCTGGAGCGGGGTCTTGCGCCGCTGAGTCTGGTTCATGAGGGCGGCCACCTTCCCCAATTCGGTGTTCATGCCGGTGCTGGTGACCACCACCAAGGCCCGGCCATATACCACCAACGAACCGGAGAATACCAAGTTCTTCCGGTCCCCCAGGGCCACCTTATCCCCCTCAATGACCGCCTCGGTCTTCTCCACCCCCTCGCTTTCGCCGGTGAGGGAGCTCTCGTTCACCTTCAGGGAGTAGTTGTGGAGGATCCGGCCGTCGGCCACCACCATATCCCCCGCCTCCAGCTCCACGATATCCCCGGGGACAATCTGAACGGAGGGGATGATCAACCGCTCGCCGTCCCGGAACACCCGGGCGGTGGGGGCCGACATAGCTTTTAAACTCTCCAGGGATTTTTCTGCCTTACAGTGCTGTACCGTTCCCAGCACCGCGTTAAGGATGAGCACGGCAAAGATGACGATGGTGCTCTCCGCGTTGCCCGAGAGCATAGAGATCACCGCAGCCACAACGAGGATGACCACCAGCAGGTCTTTGAACTGCTCCAAAAACACCTGCCACACCGGCTTTTTTCTCTCCTCCCGCAGGGCGTTTGGACCATTTTTTCTATGCGTTCCTGGGCCTGCTGGGTGGTAAGGCCCTCCTCCCGGCTCTCCATGGCGTGGAGAACTTGCTGCGGGGTCTGAGTATAATATTGGGACTCCATGGACCCATCTCTCCTTTCTTCCTTCTCCGACTGTTTGCAGCCTAAAAGGAAATGAATTGCGTTTTTGAACTTGGAGCGATAGAGGCCTGTTGGACGGGAAACAAAAAAAGACCTCTGCATAAGCGCATCCATGTAAACGCTTACGCAAAAGTCTTGTTACCGATTGCTCGGTGTCCGCCGCCAGGTCTGAAAAACCAGGCCGTGGTGTTGACAGCGGTCCTGCACTACTCCCTTTTGCTTGTGGAGCTAGTATACCAGTCTGCCTCCTCCCTGTCAAGATGGAAATGAATCTTTTTTTCAAAAATCCTGCAAAATACCAGCAGCCGTCTCACGCCGCCGCTCCGCCTCCCCGTCTGCCGCCGTGGGACGCTCAATTCCCTGCCCATAAAGACCGCAACACGGCAGCACATCCAAACAAGAGGCAGAACGAAGTTTTGCACAATGTTCTTTTGCCTGCTCTTCTCACAAGAAAAGCAGGCGGCCCGAAGGCCGCCCTGGGAAACAAAAAATATTACATTATCGGAATACCTTCCCATCCCCATCCAGCACCTCCCGGCGGTGGAAGGTGACGAAGTCAGGGGCCAGGTCGGGATACTCGCGACAGAAGGCAGCCCGGATCAGTTCCGGATTAAGCCCCGGATTCTGGGCCCGCACCACTGCGTCCAGGGTGAGGGTGTCGCTCTGGCACTCCAAATTGAATCTCTGGATCAGTGGGATCAGATCCACCTCCGTATAGCCCGCCTTGGCCTTGTTGGACTTTTTCCGGATGACCAGGCTGTCCCGGCGGAGCAGCTCCTGCATGGCGGGCTCAGACTCCTGGGGGCGGCCCTCAGAGTACTCAAAATTCATAATGTAATTGAGGTAGGTCAGCTCCTTCAGCTTCCGCTGTGCCGGATAACACTGGTGGATGATGATGCCCTCCGGCATGGCGGCGGTGAGCCGCCGGGGGACCTCCTCCGGGTCGGCGCCCTCCAGCAGACCGAACTCCAGGATCTCACACTGGCTGGAGTAGCCCACAGACAGGGGCAGGGCGATGGAGACAAAGGGGTGGGGGGTGAAACCCTCGGTATGCTTGATAGCGATGCCCGCCCGGGCAAAGGCCCGCTGGAAGGTGCGCATCAGGTCCAGATGGGAGATATACTTCGCCCGCCCTGTCTTCGAAAACAGCAGCCGGTCAGCCATTGCACACACCTCCTGAAAGCAGTCTGTTGGCCCCGCAGCCGGAGCAGCGGGTGCGGCAGTCCGGGGTGGTCACGCTCTGATAGCACAGCTCCCGCTCCCGCCAGAGGAACTCCGGGGTGACCATGGGGTCGATGCGACTCCATGGGAACACCTCGTTCCGGGGCCGCTCCCGGTGGGCGTAAAAATCTCCGTCCAGGCCGCAGGCGGCCAGGGCGTCCATCCAGCGCTGGAAGTCAAAATATTCGCTCCAGGAGTCAAACTTGGCCCCGTGCTGCCAGGCCCACTCCAGCACATCGGCCAGCCGCCGGTCGCCCCGGGAGAAGATGGCCTCCAGATAGCTGGTCTGTGGGTCGTGCCAGTTGTAGGTGATGGACTTGTCCCGTTTCAGGGCGTCCCGCAGCAGGTCCACCCGGCGCTGATACTCCTCCACCGGGATCTGAGCATCCCATTGGAAGGCCGTGTTGGGTTTGGGCACGAACCAGGAGGTGGACACGGTGATCCGCACGCCCCGGGCCTTGTTGGGGGAGCACTCCCGCCAGGCGAAGTACACCTTCCGGGCCAGATCGGCAATGCCCAGCACGTCCTCGTCGGTCTCGGTGGGCAGGCCCAGCATAAAATAGAGCTTTACGCCGTTCCACCCGCCGGTGAAGGCGGTGCGCACCGACTGGAGCAGGTCCTCCTCCCGCAGGTTCTTGTTGATGGCGTCCCGCAGGCGCTGAGTCCCCGCCTCCGGGGCAAAGGTCAGGCCGCCCTTCCTGACCCGCTGGAGCCGCTCCATCAGGTTCATGGAGAAGGTATCCGCCCGCATGGAGGGCAGGGACAGGCCGATGTCCCGGGGGGCGCAGTAGTCCAGCAGGTCGTCGCACAGCTCCAGCAGGCAGGGGTAGTCGGTGGAAGACAGGGAGGACAGGGTCATCTCCTGATAGCCTGAGTCCTCACAGGCCGCCTTGCCGTACTGGGCCAGCAGCTCCGGGCTGCGGGAGCGCACCGGACGGTAGACATAGCCCGCCTGGCAGAAGCGGCAGCCCCGGATACAGCCCCGGAACAGCTCCAGCATCACCCGGTCGTGGACGATCTCCGTGGAGGGGATGATGGTCTTGACGGGGAAATAGGCCCCATCCATATTCTCCACCACACGCTTGCGCACCTTCTCCGGGGTGCCGGAGCCCTCCCGGATCCGCATTTCCTCCAGTGTGCCGTCCTCCCGGTACACCGGCTCATAAAACGCCGGGACATAGATCCCCGGGATCTGGGCGGCCTCCTGAAGGAACTCCTCCTTGGACCAGCACTCCTCCCGGGCCTGGCGGTAGAGCTGGATGTACTCCAGGGTGACCTCCTCGCCCTCGCCCACCACGAACAGGTCAACGAAGGGGGCCAGGGGCTCCGGATTATAGGCGCAGGTCCCCCCCGCCACGATCAGCGGGGTCAGCTCCGGCCGGTCGGCGGAGCGCAGGGGCAGCCCCGCCAGATCCAGCATATTCAGCACATTGCTGTACGCCATCTCATAGCCCAGGGAAAAGCCGATGATGTCGAAGTCGGAAATGGGGTCGCCGCTCTCCAGACCGTAGAGCAGCAACCCCTCCCGGCGCATCTCGTCCTCCATGTCCCCCCAGGGGGCATAGCAGCGCTCGCACCAGAGGCCGTCCACCTCGTTCATCAGGCCGTACAGGATCCGGCAGCCCAGGTTGGACATACCGATCTCATAGGTGTCCGGAAAGCACAGGGCATATCGGGTGTCCACCGTCCGCCGATCCTTTACAATGGCGTTATATTCTCCCCCCGTGTAGCGGGCAGGCTTCTGCACCTTCGGCAGGATATGTTCCAGTGTCCGATTCATGTCGCTCCTCCAGTTCTCTCTGCATAGGTAAATTCTATTTTACCTGTTTCCGCCGAATATGACAACCCCTTTTTCCTTCCTTTTCCGGACACAGCGCAGAAAATAACCAGCAGGAGGTCAGAAATAATGTGGCAGTCCCTCCAAAGCATACCAGAAGCCCCCCAAAAAGAAGCAATCCCGCAGTGAGAAACCGGTCCAGACGCGCCCCGAGCCAGTGGGCCCGGGCGGGACCCATCAGCCAGGCCAGCACACACCGTAGCACCCGCCCTCCATCCATCTGCCCCACAGGCAGCAGGTTAAAGCAGGCCAGCGCCAGATTCAGCCCGGCAAACAGTCCACCCCCCGTCAAAGGGCTGAAGGCCAGGGCCAGCGCCAAATTGGCACCCGGTCCGGCCAGAGCGGCCAGCAGCTCTCCCCCATAGGACAGTGTCCGGTCCACCTCCATCTCCGCCCCCACCGCCGTCAGACGCACCCGCCGCACCCTGGCCCCCAGCGCCCGGAGGGCCGCCCAGTGGCCCAGCTCATGGAGCGCACAGGCCAGTAGCGCCAGAGGAACCACGCCCTGACGGTCCAGGTAGTTGAGCCACGCGGTCAGCAGCAGAAAGCCGCCGGTGACCTCCACCCTGCCCAGCCGCGTCCTCAAGCGCTCAAAAACTCCACATAGTAGGCGGGATCCAGGTGCAGGCCGTTCCACTTCAGCTCCAGGTGCAGATGAGGGCCGGTGGCCACCCCCGTGGAGCCAACCTCCGCCACCTTCTCCCCCGCCGCCACCAGCTGTCCCTTGGAGACACACAGCTTGCTGCAATGGGCATAAAAGGACTTGATCCCGTTCCCGTGGTCCAGCTGGAGGTACAGGCCGTGGGTATCATTTTTCCCGATGTAGTCCACTGTCCCGTCAGCAAAGGCCCCGATGGCGTCCCCCTCCTGCCCGCCGATGTCCACCCCGTTGTGAAACTTATACTCCCCATCCACAGGGTGGTCCCGGTAGCCGTAGTCAGAGCGCAGATGGCCCAGCAGCGGAGTCACCGTCTGGAGCTCCCCCAGGGAGATCTGGTCCATGGTGTAGTTCTCCGGCAGAGCGGGCCCTGTGTAATCCGCCCGCAGGATGACCGTCCCCACAGCCGGGGCCGCCGGCTCCGCCTGTACCTGCGCCGGGGCCGGGGCCTGCGGCGGAGCAAGCCAGTCCTCCGGGACCTGCTCCAGGCGGAGATAGTGGGCCACCCGCTCCGCGGCCCCCGCCGGCCGGTTAAGAAAGTCCTGTTCCGTTTGGAAGGCCGCCCCGGCGGCGTAGTCCTCCGCCCCCTCGGGCAGGCCGCCCTCCGCGCCGAACACCTGGATGCAGAATTCCCCCAGCTCTCCCAGGATGGGGCCCTGACCGGACAGGGATTCCCCCAGTGCGGAGAAAGCGGCCCGAAAGTCGGTGTCCGCCGTCAGAACAGTCTGGAGCCGCTGTTGGAGCTGGGCCATCCGGCTGGAGGGCGACGCGCCCCGCCCCGCGAAAACCGCCAGGAACAAAGCCAGACAGACCCCCAGCTGTATCAGGCGCACCCGCTCCCGGGAGCGCGGTGCAGCTCCTCTCCCCCGCTCCGCTGGTCTGGGCGGACGCGCTCTTCTTCTTCGGCTGACCCACTGTGCGGACTGGTTGTACATCCCGACCCCTCCCTCATCCGGTCTCTTTCGGACCCTTCAAGATATTCCCGGGAAGTTTCCGATATTCCTCTTGACAGCAGGGAGGGAAATTACTATAATAGAATAGCTTTCATAATCGGGGTGTGGCGAAGCTTGGTATCGCGCTTGGTTCGGGTCCAAGAGGCCCCGGGTTCGAATCCCGGCACTCCGACCATCGGTGAGTCTTTATGGGACTCACCGATTTTTTATTTATATTTTTCATTTCCGAATAGTAATAATTATTGTTGCATGGAAATGTGCAGCTTTTTGTGATTTGGGACTGATACGGTACAATAAGGGACCTGTTGACACTACCACAACACCGACAGAGCATATAATACACTACACTTTGCAAGCAAAGTCGTGTGCCAAGGGGCAAGCCCCTTTGGAACCCCCGGACAACAAAGCAGGCTGAATACCTCGCACTTTTCCGGTGCTTGATACTCAGCCTTTATTTGTTGTCAGCAGCCCGTTTCACGGTCTGTTTTCGCCCTTTGTAAAGTTTGACGTATTGAGTTTTATGGGGGATCTGAAGGAAAAAGTACAATGATGATTTTCCAGTGTCACGCAAATTTAAAGTATAAATTTGGGAACCAGAATTTCTGGTCGACAGGCTACTATATGAGCACCATAGGTATCCAAGAGAAGGCCCTGAGGAAGTACATCCAAGGGCAATAGAAAATCGGATCAAATCGTGGATAACGAGAGTACGAAAACCCTATACCCTTTTAGGGCTTGTTCAAGTCACGCGTTTTACGCGTAGTCTTTACTTTGCACCAAAGCGCCGGTAAGTCCGGCACTTTGGTCATGCTCCATTCTGAAGCCATGTTCTGATTGGGTTTACTCCGCCAAGGCGCAGAACTTACAGGGCTCGTCCACCGTGACGGTGTACTTCTCCAGCAGAGTCACCGGGTGGTAGGACAGCTTACTGGTGCGCAGGCCCAGGTCGCCAGCGTCATCCTCCCGGTTGATAAAGTGAACGCCCTCATGGGCAAACTGCTGGGCAAACTGGGCCACCAGCATCTGATAGCAGCCCTGATAGTCCCGGTCTGCCTTCTCAATGTGGGTGAACAGGGTATCCCCCACGATCTCCCCCAGGGCAAAGCCCACAATCTGGCCGTCTACCAGGAGCATCCCCCCCAGCATATCATAGGTGTCGTAGTTGTCCAGCACCTCCCGGGTCTTGGCCAGGTCCTCGTGGAAAGAGGCGGACGCCTTATCCCGCCCTGCGGCATACCGGTCCAGGAACGCCTCCACCTGGGGGACGTCCTCTGGGGTGATCACCCGGAAGGACCAGGTGCCGTAGGTCTTCAAAAATTTGTTCACATGGTTGCGCTGGCCGCTGAGCTTCTTACCCCGGAAAAATTTCAGATCCTCCGCCCGGTAGAGGTAGTCGAAGGCATCCCGGTTAGCGATGGCGGCGCTGTTGGGAAAGGCCTCCTGCAGGCGGTCCAGCTCATCCCTTGGGACTGGGGTGAAGGCAATGGGCATATTCCGGCGGCAGCAGTAGTCCGCGATCTGCCGGTAGTGCTCCGGCCGTCCGCCCCCAAGGGGCAGTGTAAAGGTGGGGCCCAAACCAGGGTAGTCCACCTTAAAATAGAGGGAGCCGTCATAGACCGCCCACTCCGTCTTGTACAGGTCCCGCCAGATAAAGACGGTACCCGGAGTTGTGTCACAGACCCGGCTGCCGCTGTATTGAAAGAAGTTGCGGAGCTTAGGCAGGTCCTCCAGCTGTAACGGGTGAAAATCCAACATAAATTCTAATCCTCACTGTTTGATCTGTTTTTCTAGTGTGTCCGTCAGGCGGCCGGAATACCAGCCGGTCACGCCGTTTTTTTTCATCAGGCAGCCCCGGGAGGTCCGGGCTACTAGGGAGAGCGGGTCACCGGGGAGGACGGGCAGGCGGTAGTCCGTGGAGTCCTCACACCACAGCCGCTCCCCATCCCGCCGGAGGTAGGAGGTCAGGATATACAGCTCCCGGCCGGACTCCAGGTGCCGGCACAGGGAAAACTCTTCTCCGGACTCCAGCAGCTCCAGGTCGGATCGGCCCCAGCGGATGTTGATGGAGTCGGGGGAGGCCTCCTGCCGGTCCAGGGCGGTATAGACCGGAAGACCGTCATACGCCTGCCAGGTAAACGTGTCGGAGTCCTCCGTGGGGAAAATCAGGGCGTTGAGCTGGCCGTCCAGCTTCAGCACACAGCCCCCATCGATGGAGATGATATTCTGCTCCCGGGCAAAGAGCGGTGCGGCGGATGGAATATGGGGGTGATACAGCGTCACCGGCCAGTGTCCCACCACCACATATTTGTCAAAGCGATGGCCCTGCCCCAGAAAGTTGTCGTTCTTCATGCACTTCCAGCGATTCAGCGTCTCCATGTGCTCCCGGGAAGGGACGCCGCCATGGACAAAGAGGAGGTGCTCCGTCTCCAGGATGGTGGGCAGCCCCCGCAGCCAGGCGCGGATCTCCGGATAAGCCTCCCGCAGGGCAGCCCGCAGAGCGGGAAAATCCCGCCAGTTCGAAAAGCCCAGCTCCTCCGCCAACTGGCGGATGGTACTCTCCGGGTGGATGGGCAGATAGGCGGAGTAAAAGCGCCCGTCCAGCTCATCCGTATCAAAAAAGCGAAGGACCAGCCCGTCACAGTTGCCGCACAGGGGGTAGACGGTGTGGGTGCGGGACAGCTCCATCACATACCGCAGCAGGGCGAGGCTGTCCGGCCCCTTCTCCAGCAGATCCCCCACCAGCACCAGGATGTCAGACGGGGTCAGACCCACCTGGTCCATCAGCCCCCGGAAAAAATCCAGATTTCCGTGTACGTCGCTGACGGCGATGATACGGCGGCCCGGTTCAAACCAGGGACGGATGACGACGGCCTGATCCATGGGACAGCTTCCTCCTTCGGCGATCGGTGTGCGGGCTCCGGGCAGATCCGGCGGCTCTCGATACCGCCATCATAACACAGAAGCGGAAAAAAAGGCAAGGGAGCGGGAGACAGAAATTCAGAGGACAGCAGAATAAAAAGTGACATTTTCCACAAGGAAGGGCCCAGAGTGCAGAAAAAACGCAGGTTTTCCACAGAAACTCTACAAAATTCCCTCCGCTGAGCGGAGCCATCCAGCAGGCTCCCGGCGCTTCTCATCCGCAGAAAACCGTGTTATGATGATAGGACACAGAAAGGAGTGGACGCGATGCAGGTCCCTGAGCACTACATATCCGATGTGCAATTCTTCTTTGACGGAAAACCCCTGGAACTGGCGCTGTATCAGACCCTGGCGGAGCGCATGGCAGAGACCCTTCCGGACGACGTCTCTGTGAAGGTGCAGAAAAGCCAGATCAGCTTCTATGCCCGCCGGCTGTTCGCCGCCGCCTCTCTGCCGGTGCGCCGGAAAAAGGACTGGCCTCGGGAATGTCTGGTAGTGACCGTCGGGCTGGACCGCCCCCTGAACTCCCCCCGGTCCGCGGTGTCTGTGGAGCCCTATCCCGGCCGCTGGACCAACCACATCCTGATCACCCGCCCGGAGGAGGTGGATGGGGAGCTGATGGAGTGGCTGCGGGAGGCCCACAACTTCGCCCTGAGAAAGCGTTAAAATTCACCCTGAGCAGCCGGAGGACAAATCCCGCATTGACAAGCGGGGAGGCATGGGGGATAATAGCAGACAAGAGTCTCTCGACTTGGCATACCACACCAAAAGGAGCTGTTGCGATATGACAAAGGTAAACCAGAATTTTCTAAAGCTGCCCGGCAGCTATCTCTTCTCTGAGGTCGCCCGGCGGATCTCCGTCTACTCCGCCGCCCACCCCCAGGCCAGGATCATCAAGCTGTCCATCGGCGACGTGACCCGTCCTCTGGCCCCGGCGGTCATCCAGGCGATGCACCGGGCAGTGGATGAGATGGGCACCTTTGAGGGCTTCCACGGCTACGGCCCGGAGCAGGGCTATGCCTTTCTGCGGGAGGCCATCGCACAGCATGACTACGCCGCCCGGGGTGTGGACATCAAGCCGGAGGAGATCTTCGTCTCTGACGGCGCCAAGAGCGACTGCGGCAACATCGGCGACATCTTCGGTACGGACAACGTCGTTGCGGTGTGCGACCCGGTCTACCCGGTCTATGTGGACACCAACGCTATGGCCGGACGGGCCGGCGAATATCAGGAGGAGCTGGGCCGCTGGTCCTGGCTGGTCTATATGCCCTGTGTGGCGGAGAACGGCTTCACCCCTGAACCCCCCCAGGAGAAGGTGGACCTGATCTACCTCTGCTTCCCCAACAACCCCACCGGCGCAGTGGCTACCCGGGAGCAGCTGAAGGTCTGGGTGGACTACGCCAACGCCAACGGCGCAGTGATCCTGTACGACTCCGCCTACGAGGCCTTCATCACCGAGGAGGACGTCCCCCACACCATCTTTGAGATCGAGGGGGCCCGCACCTGTGCCATTGAGTTCCGCTCCTACTCCAAGACCGCCGGCTTCACCGGCAACCGTTGCGCCTACACCGTGGTACCCATGGAGCTGAAGCGGGACGGGGCCAGCCTCAACGCCCTGTGGAACCGCCGCCAGTGCACCAAGTTCAATGGGGTGCCCTATGTGATCCAGCGGGGTGCAGCCGCCATCTACACCCCGGAGGGCAAGGATCAGACCCGGGCGTCCATCGACTACTACCGCCAGAATGCCCAGGTGATCCGGGAGGGACTGACCGCCGCGGGCCTGTCCTGCTTCGGCGGTGTGAACGCCCCCTACATCTGGATCAAAACGCCGGACGGGATGGGCTCCTGGGACTTCTTCGATCTGCTGCTGGACCGGGCCAACGTGGCCACCACCCCTGGCGCGGGCTTCGGCCCCAGCGGCGAGGGCTATATCCGCCTGACCGCCTTCGGCGGCGCGGAGGCCACCCGAGAGGCCGTGGAACGGGTCAAAGCGGCCCTCTGATCTCACTTCCCACAGTTTGAATGCCCCCGGCCCCGGATCTCTTCCGGCAGCCGGGGGTTTTTTCTGCGGCGGAACGGCCCACCGCGTCCTCCCGCGCTTTTCAAACGGAGCGTGATATGGTATGATACTGTCTGCTGAATCAACCGCAAACCGGTCGATTCCCGCGGCGGCGGACCGCCGGAAAGGAGCAAGAGCGTATGAAGATCGTTGTGATCGACGGCCAGGGCGGCCGTCTTGGAAAACTGCTGGTCGAGGCGGTCAAGGACCGCATCCCCCAGGCGGAGGTGCTGGCCGTGGGCACCAATGGCATCGCCACCGCCACCATGCAGAAGGCGGGGGCCGACTATGTGTCCACCGGTGAAAATCCGGTGGTCCGCAGCGTGATGGACGCGGACGTGGTGCTGGGCCCCCTGGGAATCGTGGTGGCCCACTCCATCCTGGGCGAGGTGACCCCCCGGATAGCGGAGGCCGTGGGAGGCTGCCGGGGAAAAAAGATCCTGATCCCCATGAACAGCTGCGGCGTGTCGGTGGCCGGAACCCAGGAGATGGGTCTGGCGGGGTATGTGAAGCTGGCCGCCGATCAGGCGGAGGCCTTTCTCCGGGGAGCCAGGTGACCTGTGGAGACGCGCATGAACCTGCCTGGGATGGGGGCGGCCACCCCCTCCCTGCTGGGATACGGCTGTATGCGCTTCCCGCTCCGGCCAGACGGCCCGGTGGATGAGGCGCAGGTCGCCCGGCTCATCCACCGGGCGGTCCAGGGCGGCGTCAATTATTTCGACACCGCCTGGCCCTACCACGGCGGCGAGGGGGAGCCAGTCCTGGGGCGCATCCTCTCCCGCTATCCCCGGGAGACCTATTATCTGGCCACCAAGCTGCCCTGCTGGGAGATCTCCAGCCGGGAGGACGCGGCGGAGCGCTTCGCCCGGCAGCTGGAGCGGCTCCGGACGGACTATGTGGACTTCTACCTCCTCCACAGCCTGAGCCGGAACACCTGGCGGCGGATGAAGGAGCTGGGGGTGGTGGAGCTTCTGGAGGAGGCGCAGCGCCGGGGCCGAATCCGGTGGTTCGGCTTCTCCTTCCACGACAGCTTCTCCGCCTTTGAGGAGATCCTCCGGGCCCGCAGCTGGGATCTCTGCCAGATCCAGCTCAATTACATGGATACCGAGCATCAGGCCGGCCTGCGGGGCTATGCGCTGGCGGAGGCGCTGGGGATCCCGGTGGTGGTCATGGAGCCGGTGAAGGGAGGCTCCCTGGCCCAGCTGCCAGATGACGCCTGCGCTCCCCTGCTCCGGCTGGATCCGGAGGCCACTCCGGCCTCCTGGGCCCTGCGGTGGGCAGCCAGCCTGCCCCATGTACAGGTGGTGCTCAGCGGCATGGGGAGTATGGAGCAGCTGGAGGACAACCTGCATACGTTTCAGGACTTCCGCCCCCTGGACCGCCGGGAACGGGAGGCCGTGACCGAGACGGCGGAGCGGCTCCGCCGCCGGCTGAAAAACGGCTGCACCGGCTGCGGCTATTGTATGCCCTGTCCGGCCGGGGTGGACATCCCCGGCAGCTTCCAGATCTGGAACGGGATGTCCATGTACCAGAACCGGGAGATCACCCGGCGGCAGTGGGAGGGGCTGGACCAGGAGGAACGGCCCGATCTGTGCCACCGCTGCGGCCAGTGCGAGCGGCGCTGCCCCCAGCACCTCCGGATCCGGGCCCAGCTGGCCCAGGTGACCGGGGATGTGGCGCGGTTCCTCCGGGGGGAGCCGGACGGCTCAGAGCCAATTTGACAGTTCCCCAGTCCCATGTGATCGCTTCATAAACGATACAGCCATACACACAGAGAGAGGGTGCGCATCCGCGCACCCTCTCAGTCTGTCGCAAAAGCGGCGCAGCCGCTTTTGCGACAGTCTCTATTCACATCCTCACAGCAGGAAACGCACCATCATCGCCAGCACCAGGATATGGACTGGATAGAACAGATAGCAGGCCGTCTGCACCCAGCGGCTGTGGTACCCCTGGCGGCCCCGGTAGAGCCAGATGGGGATCAGAGCCAGAAGGGCAAAGCCCTGCTGGGGGAACTCCACGGTCAGCCCCAGGATATTGACCTGGAGCACCAGGCCCGCCAACAGCCCGCAGTTGATCCAGATCATCCCGGCGGCCTGGCCCAGGCGCTGCCACCAGAGGCCGCCCCGGAACAGGTAGAACAGCAGAACGGTGAGCACACCGGCCCCGTAATAGTCCACCATGGCGATGGTCCCCGCCAGCCAGCCCGCCAGGGACATCCCCGCCGCAGCCAGGAGCGTGAGCCACAGGTTCCCCCTCCGCTTCACCCGCTCTATGACCCACATACAAAACAGGGCGATCAGGAAGGTCCAGATCACATTTTGGTGGAACGGGAAAAAGGAGGTCCCGGCGTACATCAGGTCGAAGGGGATCTCTGACAGCAGAGCCAGCAGCAGCAGGCGCAGGACATACCGCTTCAGGTCCCGGGTGTGGAAAAAGCCCTCCACCAGCAGAAACGCGAAAATTGGAAAGGCGAGGCGGCCCACACAGGTCAGCCAGTCCTGCCCGGCCACCAGCGTGGCCCATATATGGTCGCAAAGCATAAAGGCCATGGCCAATATGTGGAGGGTCAGGCTGCTCACACCACCTGCACCGCGCGCCCCACAGTAGTTTACTTGCTCCATCTCAGGCCTCTTTTCCACGCCGTTCCAGGGCGTTCAGCACCTTTTTCTGCACTGGGAGCCGCTGAGACCGGTGGTATTGTCCCCGGTACCACTCCGCCAACTCCGCCGCCGTTTCCGGCGGGAGCAGCGCTGTCAGCGTCAGAACGTGCCCCTGGGCGGCCTCCCGCATGGGGTCGGTCAGCTCATGGTACCCCTCCGCCTGGCTCAGGGTCAGCAGAAAGCGGGCGGTCTCCGCCGCCGCCTCCGGGGCCAGGCCCTCCCGGACGGCCCGGGCCACCAGCTCCCCCGCCGACTCATAGAACCGGAGGTGGCAGGGCTCCCGCCGGGGATCCCGGCCCAGTCCCATAAAGCCGTCCCCCGGCCGCAGCCGGGACACCGCCTGCCGGATCTCCCGGTCATACTCCTCCATACAGGCCGTCAGGGCCCTTTTCAAATCATCCATGTGGTCCTCCTTCTCCCCGCACCGGGGGCCGCCAGGGCACGTCCTGGAACCGCTCGCCGCACACCATGCCCTCCACCGTCCCGGCTGTCACATCCAGGATATGGGCCAGAAAGGCATCTGCCCGCTCCTCAGGCAGCAGAACGGTCAGGGCGATGTCCGCCCCATAGTCCGCCTCGGCGATCACGCCGCCGAAGCCCTCCGTCTCCAGCTTCATCCGCTCATACTGGGCGTAGGAACAGGGCAGCAGCACCTCGATCCACCGGCGCACCACGGAGATCCCTGCGGCGTCCAGGGCGTCCTTGGCGCTCTGGGTATAGGCGCGCACCAGCCCGCCCGCGCCCAGCAGGATCCCGCCGAAGTACCGGGTGACCACGCATACCACATTGACCACGCCCTCCCGCTGAAACACATTGAGCATGGGCTGTCCCGCCGTCCCCTGGGGCTCCCCGTCGTCGGAGTAGCGCACTGGGCCGTCCTGGATCAGGTAGCACCAGCAGTTGTGCCGGGCGTCATAGTACCGCTTCTTCATCTCCTCAATGCGGGCCCGGGCCTCCTCCTCCCCCTCCACGCGCCAGACATGGCCGATGAAGCGGGACCGTTTTTCCACGAACTCCGTCTCGCTGGGGCCCGTGGGGATGTAATATTCTGTCATGGATCCTCCTCAAGAGGGGCGGCCGGAGCCGCCCCTCCCATCATTCTTTTCCGGTCACCGGACCTGGATCTGCCCCAGGATCTCCCCGATGGAGCCGGTCAGGACCAGGTCGGCCTTCCGGTCATAGGGGGTTGGGGATTTATTGATGAGCGCCAACCGGTCCCCCCGGTAGTAGTTCACCAGCCCGGCGGCGGGATAGACCACCAGCGAGGTACCCCCGATGATGAGCAGATCCGCCTGCCGGATGTCCTCCAGTGCGCCCTCCAGCACCTGGGCCTCCAGGCTCTCCTCATAAAGCACCACATCCGGCTTGATCACTCCCCCGCAGGTACAGCGGGGCACGCCGGCGCTCTCCGCCACGGCAGACACCGGCCAGGGCTTCCCGCAGGACATACACCGGTTGCGCAGGACGGAGCCGTGGAGCTCCCACACCCGCCGTGAGCCCGCCGCCTGGTGCAGGCCGTCGATGTTCTGGGTGACCACGCTGCGCAGCCGCCCCCCGCGCTCCAGCTCGGCCAGCTTTTTGTGGGCGGCGTTGGGCTTGGCGTCCAGACACAGCATCTTGCTGCGGTAGAAACGGTAAAACTCCTCCGGCTGCCGGTCAAAAAAGCTGCGGCTCAGGATGGTCTCCGGGGGATACTGGTACTGCTGGTGGTACAGGCCGTCCACGCTGCGGAAATCCGGGATCCCGCTCTCCGTGCTCACCCCCGCTCCGCCGAAAAACACGATCCGGCTGCTCTCGTCCACCCAGCGCTGCAATGTCTCGATCCCTTCCATGGTCTCCGCTCCTTTCCACACATCTGGTCATTGTGCAGGGACATTATAGCATCTCCTCCCCGGTTTGACCAGAAAAAACCGGAAACCCTGCATAGATTCTTCCTGCTCTGCGCATACTGCCTCTATCTTGTCACAGCGAGGTGTTCCGCATGACCACAAAAAAGCTGGGCGGGCAGACCGCGGCGCTGGCCTGTCCCCCCTCCCTGCTCTCCTTTGCCAATGTAGTGGGGAAAAAGGAGGGGGAGGGTCCGCTGGCAGCCTGCTTCGACTATGTTGACACGGATGACGCCTTCGGCGCGTCCACCTGGGAGCAGTCCGAGCGGGCCATGCAGCAGAAGGCCCTGACCCTGGCGCTGGAAAAGGCAGGGCCGGGAGAGGGGCAGCTGGACTGGCTGTTCGCCGGCGACCTGCTGAACCAGTGTGTCAGCTCCTCCTTCGCCGCCCGGGATCAGCAGTTCCCCTTCTTCGGGCTGTACGGCGCCTGCTCCACCATGGGCGAGGGCCTGGCTCTGGCCTCCATGACATTGGATGGCGGCTTTGGGCAGCGGGCCGGGGTGGTGGTCTCCTCCCATTTCTGTACCGCGGAGCGGCAGTACCGCACCCCGCTGGAATACGGCAGCCAGCGCACCCCCACCGCCCAGTGGACCGTGACCGCCGCCGGAGCCGTTCTTCTGTCCCGGGAGGGGCCCGGTCCCTATCTCACCCACGTCACCCCGGGCAGAGTGGTGGACAAGGGAGTCACAGACACCAACAACATGGGGGCGGCCATGGCGCCCGCCGCCTATGACACCATCCGCGCCCACCTTCAGGACACCGGGCGGGAGCCCAACTTCTATGATCTCATCGTCACAGGCGACCTGGGGCAGTTGGGAGGCGAGCTGCTCCAGGAGTTGTTTCAGCAGGATGGGGTGGATCTGGCCCCCCGGTACAGCGACTGCGGCCTGATGATCTTCGATCTGAAGCGTCAGGACGTTCACTGTGGCGGCTCCGGCTGCGGCTGCTCCGCGGCCGTCCTCACCGGCCATCTGCTCCCGGGGATGCGCGCCGGCCGGTGGAACAACATCCTCTTCTGCCCCACCGGCGCCCTCCACTCCCCCACCACTTCCTTTCAGGGGGAATCCATCCCCGGGATCTGCCACGCCATCGCCCTCTCCAACCGCCGCCCAGCCTCCTGAGCCCGGCGGCCCCATCTTCCACTATGACCGTGAGGTGTTTTTTCGTGCAGTATCTCAACGCGTTTCTCTGCGGCGGCGTCCTGTGCGCCGTGGGTCAGGTGCTTCTGGACCGGACCAAGCTCACGCCCGCCCGGATCCTGGTGTGCTATGTTACGGCGGGCGTTCTGCTGGGCGGCCTGGGGCTGTATGCCCCCCTGGTGGAGTGGGCCGGGGCGGGCGCTACCGTCCCCCTCACCGGCTTCGGCTTCACCCTGGCCAAGGGCGTACAGAAGGCTGTGGCCCAGCACGGTCTTCTGGGTGCGCTCACCGGTGGGATCTCCGCTACCGCGGGCGGGATCACCGCCGCCATCTTCTTCGGCTTTCTGGTGGCCCTCCTCTTCCGCGCAAAGCCCAAACGCTGAATACAGGACAAGCCACAAGACAGCGCCCCGCCGGTCCGAATGGACCGGCGGGG
>OJPN01000014.1_pt1 | contig 128480 bp, 115 predicted proteins | sample 1598511 | NCBI WGS metagenome assembly OJPN01 (sample SAMN03922485, study PRJEB24848) | human gut metagenome | isolation source: stool sample | host: Homo sapiens | place: Germany | collected 2011-05
GTATGGAAGGCAGAATTGAAAAGCTGAGTGCCAATATCGACACCCTAACCCGTGTATTGCAGGAAAGACTTGTGATGCAATTTCCATATGTACAGCAGTAAATAGTATATACAAGCAAAAATATACTAAAGAACTAATCATATGGCACAGGGGCTGTCGTACTTTGCAGTACGGCAGCCCATCTTTATAGGAAAGGAAAATAATATGCGCTATAAAATAATTACCTATACTCTCTTTCTTCTCTTTGCACTTGGTCTTATTGGCATAGCCTCCATAGTCAGCGCACAAGCGAGGCCTGCCAGCACCTATACAGCATATGTGGTACGCATTATAGATGGTGATACCATTCATGTACGCGATATAACAGGCGAAGCACACCGCATCCGCCTTGCTATGATAGATGCACCGGAAAGGGAGCAGCCCTTTGGTACGGAAGCAACAAAAAAATTAAGCGAGCTGTTACGCCAAGGCACAGTCCGCTTGAAGGTGAAGTGTATTGATAAGTATAACCGTGAAGTTGCTTTTGTATATTGCGAAGGAAAGGACGTGAGCGCCGAAATGCTGAAGGAAGGCATGGCACTGCATTACCACATAAACTTCGATAAATGCGAAATGTATGATAAATTTGAGGCAGCAGCCAAGCGCTGCCATAAAGGCTTATGGTCACAGGAAAAAATTGAAAAGCCTTGGGATTATCGCCAAAATCTTGCTAAAAGGAGACAAAGCAATGTTCATAAAGACCTTTTCCAAGCCTGATTACCCATCCGATCTGGAGCTGACGGACAACACGCTCGATGAAATTGCTTACGAATATAACCATTGGGATTACATGAACCGCTTCCCTGATTACATCAACAGCGATACCATTACCAGCCTTGTTTACGAAACCGGTGACTGGTACTTTTATACTAATGATAAATACGTAGACCATTACTTTGTCCTGGCCTTTGTCAACTGGTCCAAAATGCCGGTCATCCTTTCCATGTGCGAAACGGAAGCAGAAGCGCAGGAGCATATAAGGCTACTGGCTATAGAACTGAACAATAAATAATAAAATGCTCCGCCTACCCTAAAAAAAGAGTAAGCGTAGCATTTTTATTGTTGAAAAAAGGATATTTTAAGAAATAAAATATATCAAGCAGTCTGCAAAAGTTGCTGCATCTGTGCTAGGAGTTTAGACATGAATCTCTCATACTTGGTTGATTGTTTGTTTCACTTCTATTGTACCAAGTTTTGATGCTTTACGCATTTTTTATCTTCTGAAATATGCAGAGCAAGTGGACAGATCATGATCTGGTGGAGTACTGTATTCGCGAGAATTATCTCAGCAATCTGGCATTATTGTTGACAAAATTAAGTTAAGTAACTACCCAACCAATTATTTATCTGCCGTATTACTCAGATAAATTATATGATAAACGCAAGCAGGATAAACTATCTTCAAATTTGTCCTGCTTATTTTTTTGCGTTAGGAGGTGAATAAAACGACAAAAAAAGCCATTAGTATAGTGAGAACACAAAAACAACCGCTTAAGCACTTTCCCCAAGCACCCAAGCGGTCATTCACAGCCTTATTCACTTCTCATACTTAAATTCAAACACGCCAAAGCCCTTTCCCTGCGTCAGATGACTTACGTCATTCAGGCGGAACACAGCATGCTCATGCCATTTGTTAATCCCCAGAACAGTTACGCTGGCAGGCTGCACATCAACCGAAAAGTTAAACGCCGCCACCTGCTGCATATCCATTCCCAGCCAACGGAAAATAATATTCTGAATCGTTCCCTTATGCGCAACAATCAGCAGATTTTCCTTGTCGACATCCGCACAATGCCACAAGCCGTGTACATTACGACGATAGAACTCATTGCGCGTTTCACCGCCGGGATAGTTGCGGTGATCCAGCTCCTGTTCGGAAGCAGGCTTGCAAAAATGCTTCTTGGCCTCTTCCTCGGTCATGCCGGCAGCAATGCCGTTATTCTTTTCCCGCAGGAAACGGCAATGCTCTATTTCGCCCTTAAAGCCAAGCTCCTCGGCAATAATCTGCGCCGATGCGGAAGCACGCTGCAAATCACTTGCCAAAATGCGCAGCTTGCAATTGCGTCCGGCAAAATCCTTCGCCAGCTTTACCGCAGCTGCCTTTATCTGCGCCCTGCCCTTATCGGTCAGCTTTGAATCCGTCCAGCCGCCGGTCAATCTTTGCGTATGATGCGTTGCTTCACCATGCCTCACTAAGATAATCATCATTCAGCCTCCGACTATTCTTCGTTATGACTGGCATAGTTTTTGAGCAGCTCAACCTGCGTTTCCAACAGATGCAGCATATTTTTTCGATGCAGCGCCGCCTTTTTCACCTGCTCGTTATAAGCCTGTTCGGCCATAGCAGCCTTGGCATCAGCCTCAAAAATAATTTTACGGCTGCGTTCCTCTGCATCTCCCACCAGTTTACGATATTTAGTATTTGCATCCAGCATCATTCTGCCGGCTTCGCTGCGAGCATCCTCCAGCAGCTTGTTAGCCTCGCTGGCAGCACTGTTAGCGCGTTTTTTGCAGACATCCTCGGTAGTAATGCGCAGTTTATCGGCATCTACCTCGGCAGTGCTGCGCAGCTTTTCGGCATAAGCCTTAGCCTCTTCGCGCAGCTTATTGCATTCAGCCATCGCTGCCTGCAGCATATTATCGGTTTTGTTCTTCGTCTGATTATACAAGTCCTCGGCATGCGCCATGGTATCGTCGTGCAGCTTCTGCGCCGCAGCCTTCGCTTCGCTCAGCTGCTGCTCGCACTTCACTGCCGTTTCCTTCTCCAGCAGCGCCGCCTTCTTTTCACTTGCGTTCTTCACCTCGTCAGCAGTTTCCTGCGCCACAGCCAGGGTGCTCTGCATGGTAGCCTCCATCTGCTGATAATATTCCAGCTTGGAGCTGACGCGCTCGATAGTTTCCTTCTGCTCCAGGTTATCCAGATAAAGGTATTCGTATTCCTTAATCAGCTTGGCAAGAAACTTGTCTACCTCTTCTACCTCATAGCCACGAAAACCCTTGGTAAAAGTTTTTTTCTTTAAATCCTCCGGATTAAGCATGGTTTATCCTCCTAGATATAACGCTTCAGCGTTACGCTGATGCGTCCTTTTTTAGTAGTGCCGCGGATTTCCTCAATCTCTACTCGTCCACGGCCGCGGAAGGAAATTACATCGCCCTCGTTCACCGGCTGTGCCGCCTTTTTGGCTTCTTTCCAGTTGACCTTGACATTCAGGCTTTTGATTTCATCCGCCATACGGCTGCGGCTTACGCCATAGCCTGCCGCTGCCACGGCATCAAGGCGCAAATCAGCGACTGTCGCGTTAATCAGCTTAACCTTTTCTTCCTTCTGCAGCAATTCCTCGCGGGGAATTTCCGTAAGCGTTACCGGCGCAGAACCGATTTGCGTCAGATTGCCGGTAAGATAATTTACCAACGATTTTTCTACTACGAACTGCGCTCCCTCGGGCACAAAAACAATATCACCCAAGGCCTCACGCTTACAGCCTGTGCCCATAAACGCACCCAGGATATCGCGGTGCGACAAATCATAATAGCGCTTATCCCAGGCCGCCAGAAAATAGGCCATGCCGAAATCCGGCTGACCATAAAAATCATCGGCAACAAAGGCAGCCTTCACTCTTTCGGCATTACTGAAGCCGCCGTCGCTTTCCAGACGCACATTTTCATAGTTTGCCGCAATAATTTCCGCAACGTTATAGGCATGAGGATCAAGAAACTCGCTCACACGGAACTTGCGTGATTTATTGGCGCCCTCGGCCAAGTCCAGCAGCTTGGCCGCCAGCTGTTCGTCACCGCCGGCTTTAAAGTAACGCAGAATTTTTTCTCTGTCTGCCATAAATTATTTCCCCTGTAATTCCTTATCTCTTTGCAGCACTGCCTGCACCGCATCATAAAAAGCACCGCGCACGCCATGGTTTTCCAAAGCATGGATACCGGCAATAGTCGTGCCGCCGGGGCTTGTTACCTGGTCGCGCAGCTGTGCCGGATGCAGGCCGCTTTCTACGCACAGCTTGCCGCTGCCTGCCATTGTCTGCGCTACCAGCTTAATAGCCAGCGCACGCGGCAGACCGGCACGCACGCCTGCGTCAGCCAGTGCATCAATAATCACAAAGCAATAGCCCGGTCCGCAGCCGGAAATAGCGGTAATCGCCTGCAATGCTTTTTCATCTACAAATTCTATTTCGCCGCAGCTGCTAAAAATTGCTGCCGCAGTCTGCTTCATCGGCTCGGTTACAGCCTCATCGCAGCAGATAGCAGTCATGCCGGCGCCTGCTGCCAACGGCGTGTTGGGCATCGTGCGGACTACCGGGAACCCCGGAGCATAGGCATGCAGCTGCTCCAGCGTAACACTGCCCATGATAGAAAGCACCCAGGCATCTTTTTTCATCGCAGCTATCAGCTCAGGCACCAGCGCCACCGGTGCAACCTGAGGCTTAACGGCAAAGATTACCAGGTCAGCATCCTTTACTGCCTCTTTATTATCCGTAGTAACATTTACGCCAAAGGCTTCATGCAGACTGCGCGCATGCGCCTCAGTCGGCTCGCCTACGTTAATCATTTCCGGCGCAATCAAACCGCCGCCGATAATTCCTTTGATAATAGCTTTGGCCATAGCGCCGCCGCCGATAAATGCAATTTTCTTTACTGCTATTTGTCCCATGGATTATTTCCCCTCTCGTCAGGCTCGTGCTCTTCGCCCGCATCTATATCTACGTTTTTCGGGGCGCATATAACAATATTGCGGCCCAGCTTTTTCATGCTGCCGCCGATAGCATAAACAGTACCGCTGATAAAATCAGTCATACGCTTGGCAACAACATTATCTGTCTTATCGTAATTAACAACTACAGCCTGGTTATCACGCAGATAATCGGCAATCTTAGGAGAATCATTGAAATCGACAGGCTCCAGCAGTACAACTGTCATCAGCTTGTCGGCAATAGGCAGGTTAATGGTTTTGCTGCCCATTTTTTCATTTTTAACCGGCTCCGGCTTTGCTGCCGAACCCTTAAAGTTCAAAATGGATTTGCGTTCACGCTTAGGCTCCTCTGTCGGTGCCGGAGCGGCAGGCTCCTTGCTGCCGAAGAAACGCTTCTTGGGTTTAGCCGGCTCCTGCTCGGTCTTGGCAGGCTTTTGCTCCACTTCTTCCTCGATGATTTCTTCCTCGTCATAAAGACTTAATGCATTCATGATTTTATCAATAATATTCATTACGTCACCAACCTTATCTATGTCTTAAAATTTCAGACTATAATCACGCTGTCCGAACAAGGCTGTGCCTACACGCACAATATTAGCGCCCTCTTCAATCGCAACTGTGTAATCGTTGCTCATACCCATAGACAAAATATCTGCCTGCGGATACTGCTGCTTTAAGCGGGCGAACGCACGGTAGCCTGCCGCAAACACCGGTCTTGTCTGCTCAATATCTTCGCATTTCTGGGCAATAACCATCAGTCCGCGCAGACGCACATGCTTATATTCGGGCAGCTTCGGCAGCAGCGCCAGATAATCCTCTTTATCAAGGCCGGACTTTTGCTCCTCATGGGCAATATTCAGCTGCAAAAGGATATCCTGCACCTTACCGATGCGTTCTGCCTCCTTATCAACCGCAGCCAGCAAATGCTCGCTGTCTACCGACTCAATAAGATCAAACAAGGCAACAGCCTGGCGCGCCTTATTCGTCTGCAAATGACCGATAAGATGCCAGTAGCCGTGTTTGCCCAAGGCCTCCTGCTTATGCTTAGCCTCCTGCACGCGGTTTTCGCCTACGTTGGCAATGCCCAAGGCTTCGATATCTGTAATAATTTCGGGCGGATGATTTTTCGTCACCGCCACCAGCGTTACCTTATCTCCTGTGAGCAGGTCTTTATTTTTACGCTGGTCCAAAGCAGACGCTATCTGCTCCTGAACCTGCTTTAAATTATCAGCTAACAATGTATTTGCCCCCCAATTCTCAGCAAAATGATTTGTGGCAAAGATTCTGCTTTTTATTATGCTTTAAAAGCTCTTTATCCTTATATTTTAGCATACGTGTAAACCATTGTCACGAATAAAAACAGCAAAGAGCTGCCGCACAAAAGTGCAGCAGCTCTCAATAAATTTATCTTCGTTATGATAGCTATTAGTATAACAGCTTGTTAGCAATAACCAGACGTTGGATTTGGTTGGTGCCTTCGTAGATTTGCATGATTTTAGCGTCACGCATCATCTTCTCTACGGGGTACTCTTTGGTGTAGCCATAGCCGCCCATTACCTGAACAGCGTCGGTGGTTACTTGCATAGCGGTATCAGCAGCATAGCATTTAGCCATAGCAGCCTCTTTAGAGAATTCCATGCCCTGGTCACGCATCCAGCAAGCCTTTTGAACCATGAGGCGAGCGGTTTCAACCTTCATAGCCATGTCAGCCAGCATGCCTTGAACCATTTGGAAGGAAGCAATCGGTTGGCCGAACTGACGGCGCTCCTTAGCATATTTAACAGCGCAATCCAGAGCAGCCTGAGCGATACCTACGGAAACAGCGCCAACGAACGGACGAGCGCTGTCTAAGGTGTTCATAGCAATACGGAAGCCTTCGCCTTCGCGGCCTACGCGATAGGACTCAGGAATAACAACGTCTTGCAGAACCAGCTCGGTAGTATTGGAAGGACGGATGCCCATTTTGTTTTCTTTTTTGCCAACGGAGAAGCCCGGGGTGTCTTTTGGAACGATGAAAGCAGTCAAACCACGGATACCGCCGGTTTTACGGGTGTTAGCGAATACCAGGAAGATTTCTGCCAGACCACCGTTGGTGATGAACATTTTGGTACCGTTCAGAGTGTAGGTACCCTCTTCCTTGTTGTGTACAGCACGGGTAGAAACACCGCCTGCATCACTGCCTGCACCGGGTTCGGTCAGAGCGAAAGCAGCCAGACCGCCGTTGTTCAGGATATCGCAATACATTTTCTTTTGTTCGTCGGTGCCTGCCAGCAGAACAGGTACAGTTGCCAGGCTGTTAGCAGCCAAAGAGGTTGCAACACCTGCGCAGCCCTTGCCCAGCTCTTCATAAATAGTAGCAACAGAAATGCTGTCCAGACCGGGGCCATCTAATTCTTCCGGAACAATAACGTTCAGCAAGCCCATTTCGTTAGCCTTGTCAATCAGGCCGTCACGCATATGGTTTTCTGCATCCATTTCAGCAGCATAAGGAGTAATTTCTTTTTCAACAAACTCCCTTACCATTTCCTGTAATTCTAATTGTTCCTCGTTTAATGCAAAATCCATCATATCCTCCTTGATATCAAGCGGTCTTCCGCGTCATTTCCCTTCCAAATCAACTCAGGCAAGCTCACCATTTGGCGGGTATTTCTTTAAATCTGTCGACGACAAACATTGTTGTTAAAATCGTCCCAATTAAATTCTTTTTGCTGTCAGTCATTTCAGCCTCGATAACCATCGTAGAATGTCCGGAATGCTTAATATGGCTTCGTACCGTTAAGGTAGTCGGCTCATGGACACCTTTGATAAAATTCATGCTGAAATTAAGAGTTGCCACTACAGCGCCCACGCTTGCACCGGTAACACCCAGAACGGAGTCTGCCAAGGCCAACATCACTCCGCCGTGACAAATGTCACGATGATTAAAATGCTTCGCCGGATCAACGTCAATGCTGACTTCAGCACTGCCACACTTTATCTCACCAATATGCACACCGAATTTAGTCATAAAATTATTATCCGTGTACATCTGGCGAATATAGGCAGGAACATCCTTGACCTGCTCCACAGCTATCATCGCCTTTCTTCGGACAGCAGAAAATATTACTGTCAATATATCTTTGATATTTTACCACAAAACAGCGCTTAACTCAACAGTTTCATGCAAAAAAATAAGCTGAAAGGAAAGTTTTAGGGATAATTTTTTCAATAATCGCACTTTGGTATAAGCGCGAAACAAAATGGCTGCCGCACTTTGAGTACAGCAGCCATGCAAGAAGCATATAAATTAATCGATAATATTTTGCTTGTAATCGTGATACAGAGTCTTGAGCTCTTCCATAGTTGCTCCCATCTCAACTTTAAGCTTGGAAACAGTATCGTAGTCGCCTTCGGCAACAGCTCTGCGGATAGCAGTGAAGATGCTCTTCTCTTCGAAGGAATCCTTAGCCAGCTTAGCGCGCAGGTTCTGGATTTTACGCCACATTGCCAGGTCGCAGTCGGTGCAGGTTTCCTGGTTGTGCAAGCGCTTCATATCGATAACAGCCTGATAATTTTCCGGAATCAGACGAGTCAAAAGCTCGGTTTTCCAACGAATCAGCGCACCCTGCATGAAGGAGTCGATATATTCCTTCTTCAGGATATTGCCTTGGGTGAGCACGGCAACCTTTTCCGGATATTTTTCGAAGGCGCAGAGATTTTCCCAAACGGTAGCAGGCGGTTCACCGAACAGCTTGCTGCGTTCTTCCGCAGTGAAATCTTCGAATACGTCTTCCTCAGTGCGGTATTGACGGTCGGTATCCAGATAGAAGCCTTCTTCGCCGGCCTTCTTGGAAATTTCTTTTTCCAGAGCCTTCAGGTCCTTGCCGGATTCTACGCAAGCCTTGATGCCGTCGAGGCAGGACAGGTAGAAGGCAGCAATAGCAATATAAGTATTGGTGTACGGGTTCGGAGAACGCATTTCGATACGGGTAGCTTTATCGTTGTCCAGATCGCGGATCAGACCTGCAAGAATGGTTCTGTTACGGGACGGGTTATCCGGGCTCAGTCCAAGGCTAGTAACGATGCAGACAGGAGCTTCAAAGCCGGGTTTCAGACGGTTCAGAGAGTCAATGGTGCAGGAGATAAACGGATTGGTTACCTCGTAGTTTTTCAAAAGGCCCATGAGAGCGCCGTAGCCTACAGCGGACAGGAAGTCCTCATGCATATCCTTCGGCGAGAACAGGTTGACAATCTTGCCGTTTTTCATTTTTGCGGCAATGCCTACATGTGTATGCTCACCGCTGCCTGCAACACCGGGAATCGGTTTAGCTTGGAAGGAAACCTCCAAGCCGTTCATGCGGAAAACTTCTTTAACGATGATACGTGCCAAAAGCTCGTTATCCGCAGTCTGTACGCCGCTGCTGAACTTCCAGTCAACCTCCAGCTGCTCCATAACGTGAGTCATATGACCTGCGGCATCAATCTGACCTTTAACGCCGCCACATTCCTTATGGCCCATTTCAGGCTCCAGGCCGTACAGCTCCAAAGTCTGAATAGTCTGCTCCAATGCAGTACGCACGTTGCCGCGGGTACGCTGCCAATATTGCTCCTGCATTACCTGAGAAGAGCTCAAAGCCTCCAGCGGTGCGTCTTCACGCGGAGTTTTTACCCAAAATTCCAGCTCGGTAGCACTGGTGAAGAGCAACTTTTCAATCTCAGCAGGATTTACATGCTCCAAACCGGCAATTACCGGATGCTTAGCAAACAAATCCATGATTTCTTTTTCTACATAAGCCAGAGTATCATTCAAAATAGAACGGGAATCAACATGATTGCCGTTGTGAATCAGATAGCAGGGAATGCGCAGAGTACCGATCATACGACCGCTTTCTGCGTCAAAATGCTCATAGTTATAATCAACAAACCAGTTAACGGTTTTATCAACCTTCATATCAACGCGGGCATCGTTCAGAGTAGCGATACCGGTCAGTACAACGGAAGAACCGTCAGTCTGTGCTGCGCTGCCTGCCAAAAAGCCATCGATATCCTCGAGGAAAATCTTCATCGGGATTTTTTCGTCGGTATCATTACCGGCAAAATCCACACCCATCAGAGATACAAACTGAATCTCCGGATGCAGAGTCAGAAGCTCACGCAGAGTGCTTTCGTTTTGTTCTTCGGGTTTAATTACGTACAGTAAATCTTTGTTGTTCATGATCAGTGCAGCCATAAGGCTGCCTCCTTTCTCAATACTCCCTAATTATCATGCTACAGAAAAATGCTCCCTACATATTTTCTGCAAGATAAACGAAAAAGGACCTTTTTAAGCATGGACACACTACTTCCTTACTCAAAAAAGTCCTCGTTGACTGTCTTACTATTATAGCAGATATTAAGTGCTTTTGTCCAGCTTTAATTTCTGATAATGAACTGTCAGGCAAGCAGGCGGACAAGAATTTCCTCCAGCTTTTCATATCCACGTCCGCCCTGACGCAGCTTTATATTCATATCCGATAGTCCCAGCAAAGCTTCCGTAAGACGCTTTTCATCAAAGCGCCTGCTGTCGCGCTCCAAAAATCTGTAGGCATATGGGCTGCGCATCCCCATCTCATCCATAATGCCCTTCTGGTCGTAGCCTCTGCGCTTCAGCTCCAGATAACGCAGCACCTGACGCAGCTTGAAAGCAACAGTTGCGCTGAGCGGCAGAATATAGGTTCCGTGCTTGCGTTCGCTCGCCAACAGCTCCAGACACTGCTTCAGCTTGCCTGCCATAATATAATTGGTCAGCGCAAAAGATGAAGCGTTGGGCAGCAGTGCAAAAACATTCAGCACATCCTCTTCCGTCCATTCTCTGCGTCCTGCGGCATAAATTGCCAGCTTGCCGATTTCCTGCTGCAGCAAATCCAAGGGAATTTCTTCCTTTACCGGCTCGATATATTCGCTGATAGCCGCCAGCGCATCTCTGGTAAAATGCGCGCCGTATACTGCTGCCTGCGCGTACAGCCAGTCATCAAGCTCTCTTTCCTTAATGCGCTCGCACGGACAAATCAGTGCACTTGCTTTAAGCTGCTTATACAGCTTGGTCCGCTTATCCATTTTCTTACTGCTGATTACAAGCAGGCAATAATCCGGTACGTCGCTGACAATTGCCGCCATCTGCTCCATTTTCTTGGAATCGGTATCATCCTGCGCATCTGCAGCACTGTTTGCTTTGGCAGGCTTTGCTGCCCACAGCTTTTCGTCCTTCAGGAAAATCAGCGATTTGCCGCAGAAGAAGGGATAGCTATTGACGGCTGCCTGCAATCCGGACAGGTTGGTGTCCTTGTCAAAGACCGTTATTTCGCGGTCAGCCTCCGGCGTATCGCCAAAAACATATTCCGGCAGCGCGGCAATAATGCTGTTGCGGTAGTAATCCTCCTCGCCGCACAAAAGCAGTACCTGCGCCTGCGGCAGCGGCTTATGCTGTTGTAATTTGGCAAGCAATTCTTCTGCTTTAATGTCCATGAGTATATTCGCACTCCTAAAAAACATTTTTATTATATACATAACTATAGCATTTTATTCCCTCTGCGTCAAAAACAACTTTAATGCACCCCAGTTCATCCGTTCTGACAACATTGCTGCCTATTGCCTGCAAACGCTCCAGCGTTTCCTGATGCGGATGGCCGTAGCGGTTGCCGCGCCCGCAGGAAATCACCGTCAGCTTAGGCTGCACCTGCTCCAGAAATTCCATACTGCTGCTGTAATGCGAACCGTGGTGTCCTGCCTTCAGCACAGTGTACTGCTGCAGCTGCAGCCCTCGCTCGCGTTCTTCCCCCATGTCGCCTGTAAACAGCACGCTGCCTTGCGCGCTATGCAGCGCCGCCAACGTGCTGGCTTCGTTACCCGGCACAGCCTGCTGCGGTACATCAACTAAAACAAGCTCCGCAGTAGCGTCCAACGTATAGCGTTCACCGCTCTGCACAACATGCGCCTGCGTCCTGCCGGCCTGCGCCAAAATTTCCTGCTGCACCCTTTGGCTTTCCTCCGTCAGTGCTTCATTGGGCAGGAGCAGCTTTTTTACCCGCAGCTGTCGCAATAAATCCGCCGCAGCACCCACATGGTCAAAATCATAATGGCTTAAAAGCAGGATATCCGCTTCACGCTTGCCAAGATAGCGCAGAAATGGTGTTATCACGTGCGTTGCAGTCGAAAGATTTTTTAAGCCGCCGGTATCAATAATTGCCACCCGCTGCGACGGCGTGACGATAACAGCGCAGTCCCCCTGCCCAACGTCCAGAAAATAGCAGGCTAACGGCAGCGTGCAATACTGCTGATAAGCAAGCGTCCCGGCAAGCAGCAAGGCATGCAAAAGCAAGATGCAGCGACGCTCCCTATTACTCCAAAATTGCAGCCAGGGGAAATCTGCCCACACAAAGAGCGCTACATAATAGATTACAAAGCAATAAGCAGGCAGCTTGCCGATAATTACAGTGCTGTACGGCAGTTCGGCAAAAAAGTGTGCCTGCGTCAGCACCTGCGCCGTCAGCCAAGCAGCAAGCTGCAACAGATAATCACCGCAGGCAGGCAACAGTGCGCCCACGAGTGCCATCTGCGCGGCAATTTCCAACACCGGCACCAGCACGATATTGCTTACCAGGGCAATCAGCGAAATTTGGTGAAAATAATAAACCTCCAGCGGCAGTACAGCCAGCTGTGCTGCCAGTGAAACTGCTGCCGCCTCGCCTATCGGCGCAGGCAAAGCCTGCGGCAGCAGCCTTTGGCATGCAGGCAACAGCCACAAAAGACCGGCCGCCGCCCCGAACGATAACTGAAAACCGATATCGGCCAGCCATAACGGCTGCATGCACAACAGCAGTGCCGCCACCAGACACAGCAAGCGCCCGCGCTCTGCACCGCTGCCGCCAAGCAGCAGAACGCTGCTCATAGCCAGTGCTCGCAGCACCGGAGGACGCAAGCCGCAGAGCAAAGCATAGGCAGCCAGCAAAATGATAACAATAACCTTACGCCAGGGCAGCGGCACCCACTGCAGCAAAGCAAGCAGCAGACCTGTCAGCAGCACAATATGTGTACCCGAAACCGAAAGCAGATGTGCCAATCCGTTATCCGTAAACAGCTCGCGTGTTTCTTCATCCAGCCTGCTGCTACCGCCAAGCACCATGCCGCTCAGCAGCGCCCCATATTCAGCGCCGGCTGCTGCCTCTATGCGTTCGCTCAGCTTTTTGTTCCACAAAGCAAAACGCTGCCACCACAAAACCTGCGACTCTGTCTTTAGCAGCTGCGCCTTGCGCAAACGTCCGCCCAGCTCCTGCACTCTGTTATAGCTTGCAGCATCAAAGCCTCCGGGGTTACGCAGGCTGTCCAAGCGCTCCAACGTACCTTTGAGTACCACGCAGCCTGCCTGCGGCAGCTCGCCCTTCACGCTCACGCGCAAACGTCCGCTGTAAGCAAGCTCCGTATCGCTATATACTTTTTGACAACGTAGAATCGCACTGCTAAAACCTTCCTGCCGGTGCACGCTCAAAGGCTCCACCGCACCCTGCACAACCAGTTGCCGCCCAAAGCAGGAAACAAGCTGCTGCTCGGCGGACGGTAGCACGGTTAGCAAGCGAAAGGATAATATACAAAGCAGCATGACCGGTAAAAATAAGCGTAGATAACGTGTTTTCTGCAGCACTAATCCACCTCCACATAATCACGCAGCTTTGCCAGCTTGGCTTTGCCTATTCCCGGCACACGCAGCAAATCATCCGCGTTGGTAAAACGCCCACTGTTTCTTGTTTCCACAATGCGCTGCGCCAGCGCCGGACCTATGCCCGGCAGCTGCTGCAGCTCAGCGGCGCTTGCGCTGTTGATGCGCACGCGCTGCACTGCAGAGTTATTTTTTTCTGTGCCTGCTCTGGTACTACCAACCTTCTTCGTGCTACTTGCACTATAACTGGCAGTTGCCTGAGCGTTTTGCCTCTGCGTTCTGCTTGTCCGTGCAGCCTTCTGCACCGGTACCCGTATCTGCATACCGTCGCGCACCTTGCGCACCAGGTTGACACGCTCACTGTCAGCATTTTCCGTCAGGCCGCCGGCAGCAGCAATGGCTTCTTCCACTCTGCAGTTGGCAGGCAGGTCGTAAATTCCCGGCTCCAGCACGGCGCCGCTCACCTGCACACGCACAGTTTTTACCTGCACAGCTTTAGATGTAACATCACCTTGCGTGGACTGCGGCAGGCTGCTGACGGGCAGTGTTTTTGCTTCGTCGTTGGTGCTTATAAGGTTGGTGATGATGCAGCCTGTGAGGAGAACGGCGATGAAAATCAGTTTTTTTACTTTTGCTTGCATGGGGATCCCTCCTAAGGGTGTTAATAAAATTAAAATTCAGTCTTCAATTTCTAGTATTACTTCTTTCGTCCCCGAAAGAAGTAACAAGAAAGGGGCGCGCTTTGCGAAAGCGCGGGAAACAGTCGCTTTTTTGCTCGCACAAAAAAGCTCAGCAAAAAATGCTTTACCATATTCCCTTTGGTTCGTAGTAAGCTAAAGGCTACTGCAACATAGCAATGAATGTGCAAGCATTTTTTAAGGCTTAGACTAACGCGAAGTTTAGTCACCCGATACAAGTCTTAGACAAACCACAAAATACATCATAGGTTACGAAGAACAATTAAAAGAACTTCGAACAAGCGCTAGTAACAGCAAAGCGACCCGATTTAGAGAGCTTTTTGGTAAAACTTTTTCTCCGGAAAAAGTTTTTGTTTTACCGCGCTTTACAAAAAGCGCGAACCTTTCTTGCCAACTTCTTTCAGTTATGAAAGAAGCTGAATAAACATCACAAAAAAACAAAAAGAGCCCCCAAGAATAACAATTACGTTATTCTCAGAGACTCTGAAAATGTAAGCGTTATTTAGTACTACTAAATAATGTCATTGCTGACATGCACTGCTTATTTTTTTGTCCGCGCTACAGTCTGCGGAAACTGCCTGTTGCAGGACAGCTGTAACTGCGGTAGTTGCTAGTCGGAAAATTATTTGGCAACGATGTTTACCAGACGGCCGGGTACGCAGATAACCTTACGTACGGTTGCATCGCCGATGTGAGCCTGAACGTTAGCGTCAGCCATAGCAATTTTCTCCAGCTCTTCTTTGGTAGCTTCAGCCGGAACAGTCAGACGACCGCGAACCTTGCCGTTAACCTGCAGAACGATTTCTACATTGTCAACCTTCAGGGCTTCTTCATCGCACTCAGGCCAGCTTTGTTCATGTACGCTGCTGTTGGCATCAATAGCACCGCGCCACAGCTCTTCGGTGATATGCGGAACAAACGGGCTCATCATCTTGATGAGGTCGGAAATTGCTTCGTAAATCAGACCTGCATTCGGCTCTTTGGCAGCTTCTTTATAAGCATAGAGAGCGTTAACCAGTTCCATCATAGTGGAAATAGCAGTGTTGAAGTTGAAGCGGGTTTCGATATCGTTGGTAACCTTCTTAATGCTGCTATGCAGTACACGGCGCAGGTCCTTGTCTGCTTCGCTCAGGTTGCTGTGATCGTATTCGGTAACCTTTTGTGCCAGAACAGCTTCAAATGCTTGTACGATACGCCAGATACGGTTCAGGAAGCGGAAGGAGCCTTCAACGCCCTGGTCGCTCCACTCCAGCTCTCTTTCAGGCGGAGCAGCGAAGAGGATGAACAGACGCGCAGTATCTGCACCGTATTTGGAAAGAATTTCTTCCGGAGAAACAACGTTGCCCAGAGATTTACTCATCTTAGCACCGTCTTTGATTACCATGCCCTGAGTCAGCAGGTTGCTGAACGGTTCATCATAATCAACCAGGCCTGCGTCACGCAGAACCTTTACAAAGAAGCGGGAATACAGCAGATGCAGAATAGCATGCTCAATACCGCCGATATATTGGTCTACAGGACCCCAATAGTTATTGAGTTCCTTGTCAAACGGCATCTTGTCGTTGTGTGCGTCGGTATAACGCAGATAGTACCAGGAGGAACACAGGAAGGTGTCCATGGTATCGGTTTCACGGGTTGCGTCAGCACCGCATTTCGGGCATTTGCAGTGAACGAATTCTTCGGAGGTTGCCAGCGGAGATTTAGCACCGGCAGTAAAGCTTACGTCCTCAGGCAGGCGAACCGGCAACTGGTCTTCCGGAACCAGAACCTCGCCGCAGTGCGGGCAGTAAATGATAGGAATCGGAGCGCCCCAATAACGCTGACGGCTGATCAGCCAATCGCGCAGACGATAGTTTACACGGCGTTTACCGAAGCCTTCAGCTTCAGCCTTATCCATGATAGCGCTCATAGCCTTGTGCATTTCCATGCCGGTGAATTCGCCGGAGTTAACCAGCATGCCTTCTTTTTCTTCGTAAGCGCAAGTCATTTCTTCCAGCTTCAGCTCTTTGCCAACCGGGCAGATGGTAACGATTTTTTCAATGCCGTATTTGTCAGCAAACATCCAGTCACGCTGGTCACCGGTAGGAACGCCCATAACAGCGCCGGTACCGTAATCATACAGTACATAGTTGGTTACCCAGATTTCTACCTTGCGGCCGGTGAACGGGTTAATGCAGTACACGCCGGTGAATACGCCCTCTTTTTCGGATTCGCTGGAGGTACGTTCAATTTCGGACTGATTACGAACACGCTCGCAGAAAGCGTTGATTTCGTCAGCCTTCGGATTGTTTTCGCAAATCTTTTTAATCAGCGGATGCTCGGCAGCCAGAGCCATGAAGGTTACGCCGTAAGCAGTATCCGGACGGGTGGTGTAAACAGCAACCTTATCATTCAGTGCAGGAATTTCGAAGGAGAATTCCAAGCCTTCACTGCGGCCGATCCAGTTGTGCTGCATGGTTTTTACGCGCTCGGGCCAGCCCGGCAGCAGGTCAAGATCCTTCAGCAGCTCATCAGCATAATCGGTGATTTTGAAGAACCATTGGCTCAAATCCTTTTTAACAACCTCATGGTCGCAGCGCCAGCATTTGCCGTCGATAACCTGCTCGTTAGCCAATACGGTGTTACAGGTATCGCACCAGTTTACGGCAGATTCCTTTTTAACTGCCAGACCGCGTTTGTAGAACAGCTCAAAGAACCATTGAGTCCATTTGTAATAATCTTCCTTACAGGTGGTAACCTCGCGGTCCCAATCGTAGGACAGACCGAGAGCCTTCAGTTGGCGAGTCATGTTAGCGATGTTTTCCAGAGTCCATTTTTTAGGCGGAATGTTGTGTTTGATAGCAGCGTTTTCAGCAGGCATACCAAAGGAGTCCCAGCCCATCGGATGCAGAACGTTGAAGCCCTTCATGGTGCGGAAACGTGCGATTACGTCGCCGATAGAATAGTTACGAACATGGCCCATGTGCAGGTTGCCGGACGGATAGGGGAACATTTCCAGAACGTAGGATTTAGGCTTATCCTTATCCATCTCTACTTTAAAGGTTTTGTTTTCTTCCCAGTATTTTTGCCATTTAGCTTCAATATCATGGGGAGCATACTTTTCTTGAATCATTTCATTACCTCCCAGGTATTATTGTTGGTCGAAAATAAAAAATCCCCGACCTTAAAGAAGGTCAGGGACGAAAAATTCGCGGTACCACCCTGATTGCGGCTACAGCCGCCACTCAATTAGCCTTAACGCAGCATCACGTCCGCACATTTCCTTGCGGCTTCTTCACGGTGAGTTCATCTGCCCTAGCTGCCGGCTCGCATCACCCGCCGACTTTCTGAAAGATACTGCAGACTACTGCTCCGCTTCACAGAATTTGAATAAAAATATCTTGTATATTATATAACGCCAAACAGGAAAAGTCAAACTTCTGTGTCAGCGTTTATTTTTTCTTTTTCTTCGGTACCAGCTTCTGACCCAGCTGTCCCTTGACGATAATCAGCTGGTCACGCAGCTCGGCCGCCGCCTCGAAATCCAGCGCCTTCGCCGCCTCCTGCATCCGTCTTTCCAGCTCGCGGGCCAGCGTGTTCAGCTCCTTAGTTGATTTCTGCTTCAGCTTCTTGCTGCTGCCATAGGACGTTGCCTCCTCGGTGTCTGACACCTTCGTCAGCTTAATCAGCTGGCGTTGCTCCTTGTAAATCGTCTTAGGTGTAATGTGGTGCTCCTCGTTATACGCCTGCTGCTTTTCACGGCGGCGGTTGGTTTCATCAATCGCGCGCAGCATACTGTCGGTAATGCGGTCGGCATACATAATAACACGACCGTGAGCATTACGCGCAGCACGTCCGATGGTCTGAATCATCGCCGTATCACTGCGCAAAAAGCCTTCCTTATCGGCATCCAAAATCGCAATCAACGATACCTCCGGCAAATCAAGACCTTCACGCAGCAGGTTGATGCCTACCAGCACATCAAACTTACCGGCACGCAGGCTGTCGATAATCTCCGCTCTTTCAATCGTGGCGATTTCCGAATGCAGATAGCGCACACGCACACCTGCCTGCTTCAGATACTCCGTCAGGTCCTCCGCCATGCGCTTTGTCAGCGTAGTCACCAGCACACGCTCGCCTGCAGCAGCAACCTTGTTGATTTCGCCCAGCAAATCATCAATCTGTCCCTTAATCGGGCGGATTTCAATCTGCGGGTCCAAAAGGCCTGTTGGGCGGATAATCTGCTCAACGACATTATCTGCCTGCTCCAGCTCATACTTCGCCGGCGTAGCAGAAACATAAATCGCCTGCTTAATCTGCGCCTGAAACTCATCAAAGGTCAGCGGTCTGTTATCATAGGCCGACGGCAGACGGAAGCCATGCTCCACCAACATCTCCTTACGCGAGCGGTCACCGGCATACATAGCGCGAATCTGCGGCAGCGTCACGTGCGACTCATCCACCACCAGCAGAAAATCCTTAGGAAAATAATTTACCAGCGTAAACGGCGGCTCACCGGCCTTGCGTCCCGCAAGATGGCGCGAATAGTTTTCGATGCCGGAGCAATAGCCCATCTCCTGCATCATCTCTAAATCATAATTAGTGCGCTGCTCCAGACGCTGTGCTTCCAACAGCCTGCCATGCTTATTCAGCTCATCAAGACGCTCATCCAGCTCCTCGCGAATATCATTCATAGCGCGTTCAAGATTCTCACGACTCGTAACATAGTGGCTCGCCGGGAAAATTGCCACATGATTGCGCTGCGCCAGAATCTCGCCTGTCAGCACATCAAATTCCACAATGCGGTCAACCTCATCATCGAACATTTCAATGCGCACAGCCTTCTCGCCGTACGCCGCCGGAATAACCTCAATCACATCACCGCGCACACGGAAGGTGCCACGCTTGAAATCAATATCATTACGCGTATACTGAATCTCCACCAGCTTATGCAAAATCTTCTGGCGGTCGATAATCTGCCCCAAGCGCAGCGACAGCACCATATCATAATACTCCTGCGGCGCGCCTAAGCCGTAAATGCAGGAAACACTGGCTACGATGATAACATCCTTGCGTTCAAACAAAGCGCTGGTCGCACTGTGGCGCAGCTTATCAATCTCGTCGTTAATCGAAGCATCCTTCTCAATATACGTATCCGACTGGGGAATATAAGCCTCCGGCTGATAATAATCGTAATACGAAACAAAATATTCCACCGCATTCTCCGGGAAGAACGCCTTCAGCTCACTCGCTAGCTGTGCCGCCAGCGTCTTATTATGCGCAATCACCAGCGTCGGCTTGCGCACCTTATTGATTACCTGCGCAATCGTATACGTCTTGCCCGTACCCGTTGCACCCAGCAGCACCTGCGTGCGCAGGCCCTGCTCCACGCCCTCCGCCAGCTTGGCAATCGCCTGCGGTTGGTCGCCAGCAGGCTCAAACGGAGCCTGAATTTTAAAATCCATGTTCATCACCAACTGTAAAACACTAAATGCGCGATTATTATATCGTTCCAATCAGAGCAATTTCTTAACGTAAATTTCGTGTGGAACCAAGACGAAGTGCCGCAAAACTCGCGCGAAGCCAACAGATACTTCAATACAAGTTAAGCATAGCGCTCAAACAGTTGCGACACTTCTGTGGTTCCGGACACTCATTCACTAAAATTGCTATTCATTACACGATATAACAATCGTGCTGCTAACTAACCCTTACACATCCAGCTCAACACTTACCGGACAATGGTCGCTGCCGAAAACCTCATTGTGAATCTCCGCGCTCTGCAGCTTATCCGCAATTCTGTCCGACACCACAAAATAATCAATACGCCAACCCGCATTCTTCTCGCGCGCCTTAAAGCGATAGCTCCACCAGCTGTACTTAACCTCCTCCGGATGCAGATAACGAAAGCTGTCCGTAAAACCTGCAGCCTTCAGCTCACGGAACTTAGCACGCTCCTCATCCGTAAAGCCTGCATTCTTGCGGTTAGTCTTAGGATTCTTCAAATCAATCTCCTCAGCCGCCACATTCAGATCACCGCAGACAACAACAGGCTTCTTCGCATCCAGCTCCTGCAGATAAGCACGGAACACATCCTCCCACACCATGCGGTAATCAAGACGTGCCAGGCCATCCTTGGAATTAGGCGTATACACCGTCACCAGATAAAAGCTCTCAAACTCCAGTGTAATCACACGCCCTTCCTTATCGTGCTCCTCCTGGCCCAGGCCATAGGTAACAGCCAAAGGCTTAACCCTCGTAAAAACAGCAGTACCGCTATAGCCCTTGCGCTCCGCACTGTTCCAATACTCCTCATAGCCGGGGAACACAAAATCCGCCTGCTCGCGCTGCATCTTCGTTTCCTGCAGGCAAATAATATCCGGCGCAGCCTCCTGCAAAAAATCGGCAAAGCCCTTCGTCATGCAGGCACGCAAACCGTTAACATTCCAGGAATATAATTTCATAAGTTCAACCTCTTTTCCGTAAATTTATCTGCCACCGCAACGGCAAAATCACCGTGCGGTTTTTATACTCTATTTGATTATTGTAACATTCCACGACAAAAAATAAAAGAGCTGCCCTCAGCACAGCCTCGTCATCACCGATGACAAAATGCGCACGGCAGCCCTTAAATTTTAGAATTTGATTTGCGACGGCTCATAATCAACTGTTGTCTTGATGAAAGCAATCTCATTACAGTATGGATACTGCGGACAATACACGCATTCCTTCCATACCTTCTGCGGCAGCTTATCCTTCGCCGTTTCAATATAATCGCACTTGGCAAAAAATCCCGGCTGATAGGTCAGAGTGAAAAACATCGTCACTCCGCGCTCAATGCCCTCCTTTTCCAAATGCTCCACCAGCTGACGGCCTATGCCTGTTTTCTGCAGGCTCGGTTCCACAGCCAGCGAGCGGATTTCCGCAAAGCGGTCCCAAACGAAATGCAGCGCACCGCAGCCCAACAGACGGTTGTTTTCCACCGCTAAAATATAATCGCGCAGATTCTCATAAATCGCATTGCGCGCACGTGGCAGCATCAAGCCTTCCTTTGCATAATAATTCAGCAATTTGTGTATATGTTCTACATCGCCGAAAGTTGCCGGTCTAAAAACAATCATTTTTCAAACCCCCTCATTTGTATTACCTATATCAGTTTATCAAGCGTAACTGATTTTCTATATATTATCACGAATTACAGCTGAGTACAAGAATAAAAATACAAAAAAAGGAATTAACCAGTGCAATAAAATACTGATTAATTCCTTTATAAAATATGTTTACATTCTTTCCTTCAGCATATCTGCCGCAGCACACAAAGCCACAATAATCGCAGCCGGTCTCGGCGGGCATCCGGGCACGGCAATATCAACCGGCACAACGTCAGCTGCACGTCCCACAACAGCATAAGTGTTGCCATAGGTTTCGCCGCCGCAGGCACAGGCACCGCAGGCCATAACCATTTTCGGTTCAGGCATTGCAGCATAGGTCATACGCAGCGCCTGCTCCAAGTTACGCGTAACTACGCCGGTCACCATCAGCATATCCGCATGACGCGGAGAAGCAACGAAGGCGATACCGTAACGGTGCAAGTCATAAACAGGGTTACTCATCGCACCCAGCTCAAAATCGCAGGCATTGCAGCTGCCGGCGTCAAGATGACGTACATGCAGAGAGCGTCCCAGCTTCGCCGTAACAGCTTCACTGACCTCAACGGCACTGTCAGCCAAAATCTGCGCCAAAGCATCATGGTTCGTGTGCACCAGCGCCTTACGCGCGCAGGCCTCTACACAGCGGCCGCAGAAAACGCACTTACTGTAATCTATTTTTGCTTTACCGTCAGCCACGCTCACAGCTCCTACCGGGCAGGCAGCAGCACAGGCACCGCAGCCGTCGCAGCTGCCGTCGCACTGCAGCTGACCGCGCAGACGCTTGTGGCCCGTAGTATCAATATTTTCGGTAGCAATCTTTCCGTGAAGAATTGCCTCCAGCATTTTTAACATCTTGCCACCTCCTTAGCGGTCTATGCAGGCATAGCATAACTCAAAGCTCTTATTTATTAACGGGAAGTCCGGAATGATATCGCCCTGTACTGCCACAGTCAGCGCCGGCCAGTTAGGATAGGAGGCACTGCGCACAAACAGGCGGTCTATGCGGCCTTCCTTATCCAGCAGCAGGCAGTGCAGATTATCACCGCGGGCAGATTCGCTGAGGCCCCAGGTAAAATGACCTTCCTCCTGCTGCAGCTCGCCCAGCTCTACTGCCAGCTGCGTTTCCGCGTTGCGGCGCAGCTTGCTGATAAGCTGACGCACCAGCTTCAGGCTCTGGGCAACCTCACCGATACGCACCTTAATACGTGCTTCAACATCACCCGCTGTTTCCGTAATAACCTCAAAATCAAGCTCATCATAAATACCGTAGCCGATATCCTTACGGCTGTCACGGGTACTGCCGCTGGCACGCGCACCCACGCCTACCATAGCCAGATCAAAGGCAGTTTCCTGACGTACTCTGCCGGTGGTACGGATACGGTTGACGAAGTTCGCCTGCTCCCACATGATATGTACCATATCGGCATAAACAGCTTCTACCTCACGCAGAACCTCTTCGATTTCCTCCAGCATAGCGTCGGTAACATCGTACTGCACACCGCCGGGGATAATCAGACCGCGCAGGAAGCGGTTGCCTGCCAGCATTTCGTTAAGCTGCATCAGATACTCCTTCAGACGCGTGCCCATGCTGATTACAGGCGAGAAGCCGACACCGGCGCAAATATTGCCAGTATCGCCCACATGGTTATACAAGCGCTCCATCTCCGCAGCCAAGGTACGGATTAACCACGCACGGTAAGGCACCTCTGCCTCCGTGCATTTTTCTACCGCCTGACAGAAGCTCAGCGTATTGGCCACACTGCAGGCACCGCAGATACGTTCTACAATCGGCAGTGCTTCCATCGGTGTCAATCCTTCGACAGCCTTTTCAACACCACGGTGGGTAAAAAACAGCTTGGCATCCAGCTGCAGCATAGCCTCACCTGCCTGACTGAAGCGGAAATGACCGGGCTCGATGATGCCTGCGTGAATAGGGCCTACAGGAACCTCAAAGAGGCCTTCGCCCTGCGAGGTAAGCATTTCATATTCACGGTGTCCGCGTGCATCATAATCCTTGGGATATTTTTTCAGCAGCGGATGAAAGCCTTCGGGAAAGCTTTCATGCAGCACCAGCGGACGCATATCGGGATGTCCCTGCGGCTCGAAGCCGAACATATCATGCAGCTCGCGCTCATACCAGGCAGCAGCCGGCAGCAGTGTAGTCAGTGACTGATATTCCAGCGGACCGTCCGCGGGAAACGGAGCCTTCAAAACATCGATATCGCGTTTTTCAGCATTATAGAACAGGCAGTAGATGGCCAGACCGCCGCCCTGCAGCGTTTCGTCTGCACCGAACATAGCAGCCAGCGGACGCTTGCCGCTGTCGCTGCAGATATTGGCAGCACCACGCAAATTTTCCGGTTTAACTAGCATTATCTCAGCCTCCTATAATCCGCACAGCCTGGTTCAGCAGATTGTTGAGCCAGGGAATATTTTCAAAGCCTGCTCCCACTACGCAGGACAAAAGCAGCAGCGCAGCCAGCACAGGCACGTCAGTTGCTCCCAGCAAATCGCCCAAGGGCTGACGCTTAGATTTATCGCACAGCATACGCATGCCGTGGTACAAAATACCAATCAGCACACCGGCCAACAGGATAATCAACAGACTGCCTGCTACCCAATGTCCCTCACGGAACATAGACGCCATAATGTAAAACTTACTGAAGAAAAGTCCCATCGGCGGCAGGCCCAAAATGCCCAGCATACCGGTAAGCCAGAAGGTTGCGGTATGCGGTACATCCTTAATCATACCATGAATACGCATCATATTACGAGTCTGATATTCCTGAATAATCGTACCGGCAACATAGAACAGCACGAACTTAATCATCGCATGACTGTACATATGCAGCATCACAGCCTTCAGGGAGAAGGCGGAAAAGACGCCGATACCGGCAACCATAATGCCGATGTTTTCCATAGAGGAATACGCCAGAATACGCTTAACGTCACGCTGTACAACAACGAACGGCACGGCAATCGCCACAGTCAGCACGGCAAAAAACAGCAGCATGCTGCTCATCATCGCAGCGCCTGCTGTCGGCAGCAGGATAACCAGATTACGCAGCAATACATAAATAGCACAGCTGCAGAGCGCACCGCTCAGCATACCGCTGGTCAGTGACGGAGCCTCGGCATAGGCATCAGGCAGCCAGGTGTGCATCGGCGCCATGCCTGCCTTCGTACCGTAGCCGATAACGATAAACAGCAGTGCCAGCTTGGTCATCGCCGGGTTCAGGCTGTTGGCATGCTCATGCAGATACAGCCAGCTGAGCGCCTTTTCGCCGCCCAAAGCATCAAGCTGTGCGTAATACAGCACCAGTGTACCCAAAAGTGCCAAGCAAATGCCGACGGTACAAACCATGATATATTTCCACGTTGCTTCCAGAGCAGCGCGGGTGAATTTAAAGGAAATGAGCAACGCACTGATTAAGGTAGTCGCTTCGATGGCAACCCACATCAGGCCCAGATTTTTTACCAGCAGTACGATGAACATTGTCCAGCAGAAAAGCTGCATCAGCGCAAAGTAACGGCCAGTCTGCAGCTGCTCGCCCTTGAGCACGCCGCAGCGCTCCTCACGCGTAAGATAATTACGCGCAGTCCAGGTTGCTGCCAGATAAAGTGTGGTAATAATAATAATTACCCACATATTCAGCGCATCAATGTAAAAATAATCGTCTACATAGGGCACAGCAGGATTAAAGGACTTTGCCATCAGCGCCACGCACACACCTACCGCAGTTGCCGTCAGGCGGTGCAGCCAATGCAGGACATTATTGCCGAAGCCCGCAACCAGTGCCAGCACCGCGCACAAGGGTGGCAGGCATAACAGTATCAAAATATATGTTAACATTACATCCCCTACCCTTTCAGCTTGTCCAGCACATTTGTATCCGTCGTTTTAAACGACAGACGCAGACGCGAGGTTAAAATAACAAGAATAACAACAGCAATCAGCACATCAAGGAAAATACCCAGCTCGATAATCAGCGGCAAGCCTTCGGTCATAATCAGGCCGAGCAGATAAATGCCGTTTTCCAAGGTAATCAGGCCAATCATCTGCATAATGGCACGGCTGCGCATAACAATCAGCGCCAGACCGGTCATAATCATAAACATAGAGGTCGCTAAAATATCGCGGCCCTCTGCCTGCGGCAGCAGACCGTCAATTACCATGTAGCCGAGTGCCAGACTGCAGGCTGCAAAAGCAGTAGAATAATTTACATTGATATCGCTGACAATTTCACGCTCATCGCGCAGCTGATTCACCACGCGCAAAATAGCGTAAGGAATAAAGAGCACCTTAACGGCAATCGTCAGCACACCGGGCAGCCAGGCATGCAAACCGCTGCCATGGCTCATACCTACGACAAGGCAAGCCGCCGCAATCAAGGCAGATTGCAGCGCCAGACACAGAGTTGCACGGCGCAGCTCCACAAAGCGCGTCTGCAGGAAAACGATAAACATTAAACTTACAACCAAATATTCCATCGTTACCTCCTTACTGTGCCACTACTGCCAACAGCAGCATCAGGCCCGCTGCCGCCAAATATACACGCACCTTGAAAAGGCGCATTTTATTGTTCAAGGTTTCTACTACGCCTACTGCTACCGCACCGATAAGCACCTTCAGCACTACCGGCAAATCCAGCGGCAGATACAGCATAGCGAAAAGCACTAAGAATACCAGCAGCTTGAGCTGGTTTGCCCAATGGATGAGAGCCAGCAGACGGCCGGAATATTCCAGTGTCATACATTCATGGATCATCGTCAGCTCCAGATGCGTATCAGGGTTATCAACCGGGATACGGCTGTTTTCGGCCAGCAGCACCAGGAAGAAGGCAATGCAGGTCAGCACGCCTGCTACCGTCAGGTTGACCTCATCCGTACGCAGGCTCATGCCTGCCAGCGAAGTGCTGTTGGTGTGCAGCACGTTGGAAAGCACGGCCAGCATTACAACAGGCTCAACGAAGGCTGCCACGTAAACCTCACGGCTGCCGCCCATACCGCCGAAGGCGGTGGCTACATCCATCGAGGAAACTGCCATAAAGAAGCGTCCCAAAGCCAACAGATATACAAACACAAAAACGTCACCAAAGCCGGCCTGCCCGCCTAAAAAGCCCGGCAGCATGCAGGCTGCAGCAAAGGTCGTCAGAAAATATACGCAGGGTGCCAGACGGAAGGTGATGCTCGTATAAGGAGTAAGCATAGTTGGCTTGCCCCACCATTTGCGGATATCGTAATACTCCTGCCAGATGCTGCTGCCGATACGGTTCTGCATCCAGGCCTTTACCTTTTTAACAATGCCGGTAACCAGCGGAGCGCACAAAAGCAGCAAAACTGCCTGCGCCATACCGAGGGCCAGCTGTAACAATTCATTCTCTAAAATCATTTATAAAGCGCCCCCCATACCAGTACCAACATCATTGCCACCATAACATAGGCAACATATAAACGCACACTGCCCTGCTGCAAACGGCGCAGGAAATTGGAAATACTTACAAAATGCTTCTGCAGCGGCTGATAAAGCTTTTCCGTAATCATATCGGGAATTTCCAGCTTGTAGGAAAGCTGACGGCCGAAGTAAGCATGCTCCTTGCGCATGTAGGTTACCTGACGCTTTGGCTTCAGCAGATAATCAAACGCACGGCGTACAGGCTTACTGAAGCCGGTTGCGGAATACTGCTGACGCTGCGTCGGATAGGTACCGCAGTTCCAGGTAACGTCCTCCACAACAAAGCAGTCCTTAACAGCCAGCCACAGCACTGCGCCCAGCACCAGCAGCAAAGCCAAGAGCAGCAGCGGCTTGTAGCAAATAGCAGTACCAACGCCGGCCCACGCCAGATTCATACCGAAGGCATCAAGAGCCACAGGCATGCCCAGCGCCAACAGAGCGGCGCGAACGACCGGCAGCGGATAAAGACCGCAAGCAACAACTAAAACAGATGCAACGCCCATAGCAGCGAGCATAAATTTATCGGATTCGTGCGCATGCTCCACAATTTCACTGCGAGCACGGCCTAGGAAGGTGATGCCGAAGAAGCGTACAAAGCAGCCGAGAGCCAGTGCTCCGGTAAAGCCCAGCAGAATAAAGGATACCGCCGTCCACAGACGGATATCCTGACCGGCGCAGCTTGTGCCCATGCTGATAAAGCTCTGCAGCACCAGCCATTCCCCGGTAAAGCCGTTCGTCAGCGGAATAGCGGCGAGCGCCAGCGAACCGACGAAAGCAAAGACAGCGGTATACGGCATCTTGCGCGCCAGGCCGCCGAACAGCTCCAGGTTCTTGCTGCCGGTGCCGTGCATAATGCTGCCGGCACACATAAACATCAGCACCTTCATAATGCTGTGGTTAAAGGCATGCACCAAAGCTGCCACAAAGCCAAGCATATAAAAGCTGCTGCCGGAAGCCTTCATCAGCATACCACAGCCAAAGGCAGCAAAAATTACGCCCATATTTTCCACAGAGGAGTAAGCAAGCACGCGCTTGATATCCGTTTCCATCTGCGCATAGAGTACGCCCAAAAATGCGGATACTACGCCTGCCAGCAGTACAACAACACACCACCAATAATTCCAGGCAGGCAAAAAGCTGGACATAAAACGACCGAAGCCGTAGAGAGCAATCTTCAGCATAACACCGCTCATCAGCGCAGAAACGTGACTTGGTGCTGCCGGATGCGCCTTAGGCAGCCACACATGCAGCGGCACCAGACCGGCCTTTAAGGCAAAACCGGCAAAGGCACAGACAAAAACAAGATGCTGCCAGCTGCCCTCCAACGTATTCTTGGCCATAGCAGCAAAGCTGAAGCCCTCGCTGGCAGAGCCTGTCAGCAAAAAGGCAATCATAATCGCAGCCGTACCGACGCTGGTCATAACCAGATACTGATAGGCAGCATTCCAGGTAGCACGCTTTTCGGATTCATGGTTAACCAGCATAAAGGAGGCTACGGCCATAATCTCCCAGAAAAGCAGGAAGCTGAAGGCATCGCCGGCCAGCAGCACCAGCACCATAGACATGATAAACAGGCACCACATGCCGCCCAAAAGGCGCAGACGGCTGCCCTCATAGCTACGCGCATAACCGAGCGCGTACAGGCTGGTAACAGCACCGGCGATACCGGTCAAAAGCAGAAAGACTGCGCTCCAGTCATCGCAGCCTAAAGAATACGAGCCCCAGGTCAGGGGTGCAGGGCTCATGCCACCAAAGAGCTGCAGGCCTGCCGCATAAGCGCAGACAGCGCTGCCAAAAAGGGCAGCGCTGTTAGCAAGCCAGTGTGCAGCACGCTGCATGCCGTGGGGAAGCAGCATGGTTAATACGCCGATGCCATAGAAGCCCACAGCCACTAAAAACATTTCCATTTCATCACCTACACATAAAAATTTCAACTTCTTCACAAAAATGACATGTATCGTTAATTATAACATATTTGTTGATTGCGTAAAAGCAAATTACTGTTAAGCAGGCAAAAAAATACACCGAACCCGCAGAAATTCCACAGGTCCGGTGATTTATAATAAGGCTTCGGCATCAAATGAGCTTCCGCAGATTATATTTTTGCTCTTACTCCTTCGCCCGCAGCGCCAGCTGCTTACGCAGCCTGTGGCGCAGCAGTTCAATAAAGCCTGCCGGCTCCTGCACCCGCAGCAACGGCCCGAAGGATAAAACACGGATAACCATTTCCGTTTCATCACTTTTGTTATACATCAGCTGCAGCCTGTAATGCTTTTCATCCAAGCGCTCCGTTATCTTTTCCAAATGCGAAAAATGCAGCATTGCCCGCTCCAGAGCATTGCGCTCATCCGTCAGCAGGACGGTAACCGCACAGCGCTCCGGTTCCAGCAGCATACAGGCTTCTTCTTCCGTCTGTTCCAGTATTTTGCAGCTTTTGATACGCCCCATATTAACATAATGCAGATGGCGCTCGCACACCGCCTTCAGGCGGAACTTGTCATCCTTTGACGAATATTCCAGCTGCAGCGGCAGATATTCCTTCCGCACGCTTTCGTTTTTGCCGCTGATAAAGCTGATTTCTACCCTGCGCTTTTCCGTTATCGCCTGCAGCAGCAAACGAAAATGCTGTTTGTACTGCGGAGCATCATAATTGTCACCGTCGCTGTAACGGTCGAAATACACAAACTGCTCCTCACTGAACAAAGGCTCCACATCCTCCAGCCCGCTGCAGTCCACATCAAAAAGCTGTATCCGCTTATCCGTCAGCAGGCTTTTCAGCCAGCGACGCTGCAATGTTGTCAACGGCATCGCCGGTGCATGCCGCAGCGGCGTAGTCATATCCTTCTGCAGCAGCGGCCAGCTTCCGTCCTGCAGTGCCTTGGGAATGGTCAGGCAGCTGTCGGCAAAAGCCTGCTCCCGCACCAACAGCTCCAAGCTGTCCTTCGTCAGCTGTTTTTCCTGCGCCTGCCGCAAAATGGAGCTCACAACATTAAAATAGGTGCCGTATATTTCGTTAAAAAAGCTGTCATTTTTCGCCATCCGCTTGCACCTCCTGCAGATAATAGGCTGCCGTCTGCTCCAGATCATCATAAAAAATGCGCTCTATTTCCTCGTTACTGCAGCTAAAAGCAGTAATACGCCCGATAAAGGTGCGTATCCACGGCAAAAGCTCACGCGCATCATACACAGCAGCACTGAAGCGATAATGCTCCGCATCCAGCTGTCGCACCGTTCCGCAGCGCTTTTCGCGCTCCAGGCGCTGCACAATAAACTGCTCGTCAGCTGCTGCCTCCACCGTAAAGCTGATTTCCTCCAACCTGTCCGTCCTGAGCATGCCTGCGCCCCAGATATGCGGCGCCGCCTCCTGTGCCAGCTGCAAAAACTCCTCATAGCGTCCTTCGGCGCGTTTAACCTCAATACTTTCGATATGGTCCAAACGGTTGAACAGCAGCTTTTGCGCAGCATAGCTATAGCTCAAAAGATACTGCCGTCCTGTCCTCGTGCTGCAGTAAATTTTCAAAGGACAAACATATTGCGGTATGCTGCTGCCGCCCTTGTCACAGCGGTAAAGCGTTACGGACTGCCTGCTGTTCATCGCCTCCAGCAGCTCGTACAACAGCTTGCTGTCCATCGTATATAAAATAAAATGATGCTTAAAGGCAAAAACTTCGCAGTCCTCGGCAAATTTATCCAGCAAATAGGAGCCTGCCTCTCCCAAAGGCGCCGCCTCGGAAAAGAAGGCGCAGGCAAGCTGCCAACTGCGCCAGTTCACCTCATCACGCGCCAGACAGTAAAGATTGCGCCGTCCCTGCTTCACCAGCCGCAGCATTCCCAGCGCAGTATATTCATTCAGCTTGTTGCGCACCGTCGATTCATCGGGCTGACGCAGCTGATTGTCAAAGCAGTTGAAATAACGGCTGCACAGCAGCTCCAACAGCTCTGCCGCCGAATAGGCCTTGCCGTCGGCAAGAATATCCAGCAGATAAAAATGCAGCGTTATATCCATGGACGTAAAGCTCTTGGCCTTCCAGCTTTTATACAAAGGATTATGACTGATACTGCTGCTGTCGAAGGAAATGCGGTAGGCTCTGCCGTCCGCTTCGCTTTTGAAGCTCATGTAATCTTCCAACCAGCTGTCCAGACGCCGGCGATTATCATCGTAGCTTCTGGAGCTTTTAGCGGTAAAATCCTGCCGCTTTTCAAAGCCGTACACATAAAAGCGCCGCATAAAATTGCGGATATCACTGTAATTTTTAAAAAGCTCGCTATAAGCCATCTGCTTTATTTCCCCTTCCGCTCCAAATTAATATTAGTATAACATAAGCAGCGTATCTCTGTAATTACAAAAACGGCGCAGCAGATTTTTGCATCTGTTACGCCGTTAATTTTATTTTTTATTCAACTGTTACGCTCTTGGCGAGATTGCGCGGTTTATCAACATCACAGCCGCGAGTCAGCGCCGCATAGTAGGCCAGCAGCTGCAAGGGCAGCACTGCCATCAGCGGTGCCAGATATTTATCCGTACGCGGGATGTAGATAACGTGGTCCGCATATTTTTCCAAAGAGGTGTCGCCCTCAAAGCCTATGGCAATAACCACAGCCTCGCGCGCCTTAACCTCCTGCAGGTTGCTGACTGTTTTATCATATACATCCATCTGCGTTGCCAGTACAATTACCGGTACACCGGAAACAATCAGCGCCAAGGTGCCGTGCTTCAGCTCACCTGCCGCATAAGCCTCCGCATGAATGTAGGAAATTTCCTTCAGCTTCAGCGCACCCTCCAACGCTACGGCATAATCAAGGCTGCGTCCCAGGAAGAAGGCATCCTCACTGCTGCCGTATTCACGCGCAAACACCTTAATCTGGTCCACGTTTTCCAGCATTTTATGAATCTGCTCGGGTACAAAGGTCAGACCCTGCACCAGCTCCTGCTCACGCTCGGCACTCATGCTGCCGCGCAGACGGCCTACATAAATCGCCAGCATCAGCATTGCCAGAAGCTGTGTAGTGTAAGCCTTGGTAGATGCCACGGCAATTTCCGGACCAGCATAGGTATAAACAACCTGGTCTGCCTCACGCGCAATAGAGCTGCCGACAACATTGGTAACCGCCAGAGTGCGGGAGCCAAGACGTTTAGCCTCGCGCAGTGCTGCCAGCGTATCGCTGGTTTCACCGCTCTGGCTGATAACAATCGTCAGGCTGTTGCCGTCAACAAGCGGGTTGCGGTAACGGAACTCGCTGGCAATATCCACCTCAACCGGCACACGCGCCAGCTGCTCCAGATAATATTTGCCGACAATACCTGCATGATAAGCGGTACCGCAGGCCACGATAAAGATTTTATTGATTTCGCGCAACTCCTCGGCTGTCCAGTTCAGCTCGGGGAAGCCGATGGTTTTTGCTGCCGCATCCAGACGGCTAGTCATGGTATCGCGCAAAGCCTTGGGCTGTTCATAAATTTCCTTCAGCATGAAATGCTCAAAGCCGCCCTTTTCCGCTGCTTCCGCGTTCCAGTTAACGACAAACACCTTCTTGCTGATGGGAGTGCCGTTAATATCCTGCACCCATACACCGTCTGCCGTTACCGTAGCGATTTCTCCGTCGCTCATGATAAAGGTACGGCGCGTATGATTGATAATAGCCGGAATATCGGAAGCGATAAAGTTTTCACCCTCGCCAAGGCCGATAATCAGCGGATTATCCTTTTTGGTGCAGATGATTTTATCAGGCTCGTATTCGCACATAAACACCAGACTGTAGGAGCCCTTGATAAGCTTCAGCACCTTTTTGACGGTTTCTTCGAAATCTCCGTCATATTGGTCCGCCATCAGATGAGCTACAACCTCGCTGTCTGTTTCGGACAGGAATTCATGTCCCTTGGCAATCAGCTCTTCCTTCAGGCCAAGATAATTTTCAATAATACCGTTATGGACAACGACAAACTTACCGCTGCTGTCCGTATGGGGATGCGCATTGCGATCCGACGGACGGCCATGCGTTGCCCAGCGTGTGTGACCGATACCTACATTGCCCACAGGCATATTGCCTGCCAATTTCTGGCGCAGTGCATCCAGACGGCCTACACATTTTTCTACACGAATGCTGTTGTTTTCATAAACAGCAATACCGGCAGAATCATAACCACGATACTCCAGCTTGCTCATACCATCAAGCAGAAAGGGAGCAGCTTCGTGATTACCGATATAACCTACAATTCCGCACATAATAATGCCTCCTTAAGTTTTCTTTGCCCTTTCTGCCACCGTGCTTTTCTCTCCCCCGTTACCGGAGGGCTTTGTACACGGTTTGCGGTCTGCAGCCGGCCGTGAGGCATCCGCTGACTGATCGATAACCTCATTCCTCGTCCACCGCCTGAGCGGTGCATGCGCTTACATCCTTCACTGTTTGCTTTTGGCAGCAAAGACAAGGCTCTGCTGATTTATGAGCAAACAGACAATGAGCCGCGCAGGCAGGCAGTCCCACGCGGCACATCCTCAGACTAATCTAATTTTACAATATGATAACTGGCAGGTCAAGAAAACATTCCTTGAACTTTTCTTGCCTGATGCTTGCCTGCAGGCGCTTCATATAGTATAATCCCATCTTAGATAATTGAATTTTGTTTTTTATATTCGTAAGTCCTAGATGTGATAAGGGTTTGAGCAGCTAAAAACAGCTTTTTTATGTGGGAAGTTTGAGTAATAGTATAAGACGTGAGGGATTTGTAAATTTAATCAGAACGGTTGTCAAACGCTTTACTTTGTGCTATCATAGAAATAGAAAAGGTGCCGCCGATAGACGGTTATCCTTGAACATTTAGTTATAAAAAATAACCGCTTGTTTTGCAGACTGGGCGGTTATTTTTTTGCGTGAATTTGACCTAGCGCATAACCTAGAGCGAATCCTAGAGCTACTGAAGTCAGACATAAGCCGAGAACAGAGATAAGATTATCTAAAGTCATCATTGGTCTCACCCCCTCTTGCCATTAGATTTGCAGTAATACAGAATCTTGCTGCCAAAGGGACAACCGCCTACCGTTATGGAAGCACCATAAAAATATTTTAGCACAAAAACGAACAAGCTGTGAAAGTTTCTCTGCTCAAAAACAGAGCACATAGCGTACAAACGCCCAACTATTACTGTTTGGTAATAGTTGGGCGTTCTCTTTTGGTATAGCTGTTGTTGTATAATTGTTTTGTCAGGAGTACAAATATGCTCCACCTGTTTTTTCCAGAATAAGATTTTCGATGTCATAAACGTCGTAATATCGCTTACTTATGCAGTAGCTGACAATTTTGTCGGCAATGATGTCGCCAGATAAAGAGTAGCCTGCGATGTTGAGCATTTCTTCTGTCTCTTTGTTATTCAGCTCCAAAGCCAGGCATAAGCAGAGAATCGTACTTTTGCTAGGCTTGTAGCCGGTGTCCTTCATACTGCGAATTTTGGAAAAAACAGTTTTAGAGACGTGCGCTTTTTTATAGAGTTCGTTTTCTGCGATATCTTTTTCCTCGCAGTATTTGATGATGGAAGGATAAATGTCGCAGGTGTTAGAAAAGCTTTTGACGATATTTTTAATATTGCTCAATGACGACAGGGGTGGCGTGCATACCATGCCGGCGCTGACTGAAGCATGACGAGATGCAGCATAGGCTGTAATGACATAGTTGGATATTATTTCTTGATAGTTTTCTCTTAAATTTTCTATTACGCGTTTTTCGTTCGTCATAGTGCAGACCTCCCGAAAGTTTCTTGCAAAGAAACCAAAAAGTGCTGCTTATAGTGTAACATATAAGCAAGGAAAGATAAAGTGAGCAAAAATAACAGTGTTAAAAAGTAACTGTACATTTTGCGAAGATAAAAAAGACATTTGCTTGACAGGGGGTACAGAGAGGTATAGTGAAGTAAAGCTTTATCTTCTTAATAGATTTATAGACGGAATGGAGGAGTTTAAATGAGTAATAGAGTTCATTTAGATTTTAACAAAGCATTGGCAGTGGCAGTAAAAGCTCCAATGGTAAAAATAGATCGTGCAGAGTTTTTAAAAAATAATTTCTCACGTGAAGTTGAACCTAAGATGGTAGATAAAATTGTACAGACAAGTCCTATTAAAGCAGGAGTAAGTGAGCATATTTTGAAAAAAATAGCTAGCGAGTGTATTAAGAACGAGACATACAACGTATCAGCTTTGTCATTGGGAACAGGCTTTGGAGGGGTGTTTGGTATTACGGCTGATTTTGCACAATATTTAGTTCACGTATTGAGAATATCACAGAAATTAGCATATATTTATGGTTATCCTAGTATTATTTCCATTGATGGTGGTATGGATGACGCAACTAAAAATATAATCTTACTGTTTATTGGAATGATGTATGGAGTAAAAAGAACTGACGAAGTTATTGCTAAACTATCAATAACCTTGGCTGAACAAATCGCTAAAAATATTAGCAGAGAGGCGTTGACAAAAACTGCTTGGTATCCACTATTAAAAGAAATTTGTAAACAAGTGGGCATTAAAGTGACAAAAGATACTTTAGGTAAAGCTGCTACTAAAGTATTTCCGGTGATTGGAGGAGTGGTTAGTGCAGGATTTAGCTATTACTGCTTCGGTAAAGGGGCAGAACGCTTGCATAAAACTTTAAGAGAAAATCCCGTAAGATAACGAGTTGAAGAACTGTGAGGTGGCTTCTTATGCCAGACAACAAAATTTTAATAATGATTGGCGGTATGGCCTTCTTGCTCCCTGCGGCACCTTTCCTCGCATTAGCAGGTATCGGACTGATTGTTGTTGGTTGTATAATTTATTCCGTAATCAAGAGTTTTGATGAGTAATAGTATAAGACGTGAGGGATTTGTGAATTTAATCAGAACGGTTGTCAAACGCTTTACTTTGTGCTATCATAGAAATAGAAAGAGTGCTACCGATAGACGGTTGCCCTTCAAAATTAACTGTTAAAAATAACCGCTTGTTTTGCAGACTGGGCGGTTATTTTTTTGCGTTTTTCAAGGAAATATACAAAAGCAGACCATTGCATCCGAAAATGATGTAAAGGTCTGCTTTTAATCTTTATTCAGCAAGGAAGCCTGCTTATGCCAGCTCCTTAGTTACAACGTCAGCAATAGCGTTGGCAATCTTCTCCAGACGCTCCTGCTTCGGTCCTTCAGCCATAATGCGGATTAAAGGCTCAGTTCCGGAAGCACGTACCAGAATCTGACCGTTTTCGCCCAGCTCCTCCTGGTATTTTTTGATTACTTCCTGAATAGCAGCCTTTTCTTCCCAGCCATTTTTATTCTTCACGCGTACATTCAGCAGAATCTGCGGGAATTTAGTCATTACGGTGCCCATCTCGGACAGAGATTTATTGTTGCGAACCATTGCGCACAACAGCTGTACCGCAGTCAGAATGCCGTCGCCGGTTTTAGCGAATTCGGAGAAAATGATATGACCGGATTGCTCGCCGCCGATAGAATAATTGTGCTTGAGCATTTCTTCCAGTACATAGCGGTCGCCTACAGCAGTTTTGACAGTCTTGCCGCCATGAGCCTTCATAGCCTGATGCAGGCCAACGTTACTCATAACAGTTGTTACCAGCATATTGTCATGCAGCTTGTTGCGCTTCATCAGCTCCAGAGCGCAAATCAGCATAATCTGGTCGCCGTCCATAGCCTCGCCGTTTTCGTCAACTACCAAGCAGCGGTCAGCATCACCGTCATTGGCGATACCTACATGAGCGCCAACCTCGACAACCTTCTTCTGCAAAGCCTCCAGATGAGTGGAGCCGCAGCCGTTGTTGATGTTGATGCCGTTAGGCTCGTTGAAAATTGCCACAACCTCAGCACCGAGACTGCGCAGGATAACCGGCGCGATTTCGCTGTTGGCACCGTTGGAGCAGTCCATAACAATCTTCAGACCGTTCAGCTTAGCATAAGCAGTGCTCAGAATGTGCTTAATATACAGCGCAGACAAATCCTTTTCATGAATAATCTGGCCTACGCTGCTGCCGCTTACTGCCTGAGTGTAATCAATCGGTGCAGCAACGATAGCTGCAATTTCGTCCTCTACTGCGTCAGGCAGCTTGTAACCTGTCTGAGAGAAAAATTTGATGCCGTTGTCTTCAAACGGATTGTGAGAAGCAGAAATTACTACACCGGCGTTAGCCTTAACCTCACTGGTCAGGAAAGAAACTGCCGGAGTAGGCATAACGCCCAGAAGATGTGCATTGCCGCCAGCGCTGCAGATACCTGCTGCCAAAGCACTTTCCAACATTTGTCCGCTGCGGCGTGTATCTCTGCCGATAATAATTTTCGGGCAGGAAACCTCGCGGCCAAAGTATTTTGCGGCAGCATAGCCCAGCTTAAAGGCCAGCTCCGGAGTAAGCTCTACGTTCGCCACACCGCGAACACCATCAGTACCAAATAATCTTGCCATTTTTTGTAATAACCTCCCTAATGTTAATTCGTTTATATGTGAGTTGGGAATTGTTGACGAAAAAATAAAATTAAGAACCTCTCCTTGGGGAGAGGTGTCATCGCATAGCGATGACGGAGAGGGGTAACACATAACATAACGCTATGCGTAAAAGTAAATGCTGCAAAATCCCCTCTCAGTCGCCCTACGGGCGCCAGCTCCCCCCAAGGGGAGCCTAATTCTCAGTATTACTCTCCAACCTAAATCACTTCACCGGCGCGAATCTTTCCATAATCGCACGCGCCACATGATAGCCATCAAGCGCTGCGCTCATAATGCCGCCGGCATAGCCTGCTCCTTCGCCGCAGGGGTAAAGCAGATCATGCGTCAGCGATACATAGCTCTGCCTGTCGCGCTCTATGCGAACCGGCGCCGAGGTGCGTGTTTCCACACCCGTCAGCAGCGCGCCGCCGTCGGCGTAACCCGCCAGCTTGCGGCCGAAGCTCGTAATGCCCTCGCGCAGAGTATCCGTAACGTAAGCAGGCAGCACCTTGTCTAAGCTGCAGGCCGCAAGTCCCGGACGATAGCTTGGCTGTACCATGCATTCCAGGGACGGAGTGCTGCGCTTCAAAAAGCTGTCCAGATTCTGCGCAGGCGCATAATAGCTGCTGCCTGCCGCCGCATAAGCAAGCTGCTCATAGCGGCTCTGGAATTCTACGCCTGCCAGCGCACCCTCGCCAAAATCCCGGCTGTCCACATTCACCACCAGCGCACTGTTGGCTATGCCGCTGTCACGCTTAAACATGCTCATGCCGTTGACAACCACGCCACCGGCCTCCGAAGCGGCGGCAACTACCTGACCGCCCGGGCACATGCAGAACGAATAGGCTGTGCGTGTTTTATCCTGTGTATGGTAAACAAGCGCGTAATCCGCTGCGCCCAGCAGATGATGTCCCACAAAGCTGCCGTACTGCGCCCTGTCAATCAGCTCCTGCGGGTGCTCTATACGCACGCCGATAGCAAAGGGCTTCGCCACAATGCCAACGCCCCTGCGTGCCAGCATAGCGTAGGTATCGCGCGCGCTGTGACCGCAGGCCAGCACCACGGCTCCTGCCGCCAGCCTTTCGCCGCCGTCAAGGATTACACCCTGCACCGCATTATTTTTGATATCCAGATCAACCACATGCGCATCGTAACGCACGCTGCCGCCCAGCTCCGCAATACGGCGGCTGAGCCCCTGCACCATCGCACGCAGCTTATCTGTGCCAACGTGCGGCTTGTGCTCGTACAAAATATTTTCCGGCGCGCCTGCAGCTACAAAAAGCTGCAGGATTTCGGCCATCATAGGATCGTTTACACGCGTGGTCAACTTGCCGTCCGAAAAGGTGCCTGCACCGCCCTCGCCAAACTGTACGTTGGACGCGGGGTTAAATTCTCCCGTCTGCCAAAAGCGCTGCACATCCTGCACACGCTGCGCCACCGGCTTGCCGCGCTCCAAAAGCAGCGGCTTATAGCCATGCTCTGCCAACTGCAGTGCTGCCAAAAGGCCTGCAGGACCGGCACCGATAACCACCGGCGGTGCGCTCAGCGGCAGTGTGCCAAGCTCAAGCGTCGGCTGCTGCTGTTCCTGATATTGCGTGATGTCGCGATCCGCCAGCAGGCGCTTCGCCTGTCTGCCGCCTGTTTCAACCTCTGCCAGCACATGGTAGTTGAGGCAGATATCATTTTTCTTGCGCGCATCCACTGCCTTGCGTACTATCTGCACACTGCCCAAAGCATCGCGCGGTATACCACATTTGCGGCACACCGCCTGCTCCAGCGTCTGCTCCTGACGCAGGCTGATACGCACATTGTTAATTTTCAGCTTCATCTAAAATTAATTCTGCCTTTCTACCGATATTTTAATCTGTACTGTACGTCTTTCGGGAATAACCTTTTCCGGCAAATCCAGCTCAGCCGCAACAACGGTGCTGCCGGTCAGCTTGCTTACATCCACCGGCTTGGTCTTGACATCCTTCAGCTCCTTCAGCACGGAAGGCGGTGCGGTAACGCGAACGCTTGTCGGCACAATCTCTGTTTTGGTAACAACAATACCGGCAGGCAAATCACCACTCATAACCAGCTTAACCGGAATATCCAGCGAATGCATCTGGCTTACCATATTGGCCTGCACCATAACGCGCTCAGGGATAATTCTCATATTGGGAATATCGTAGCCGTCGTCACTCACGGCAACCAGCTCGCTTTCCGTCTGGAAGCTGCCGCTATGGTTACTGATATCAATAGGAGCAACCACACGGTTTACCTTATCTATACGATGCGTTGCACCGCGCAAAGTAACCTCCGCCGGAGTAATTATACTGCTGCCGATGGTCATATCACCGTTCACCGCGCCCACGATACGCGTAGTAACGGGAACCTTTTTCTCGCTTACCGTATCCACATATACGGAAACCTCCTTAGGCGTTACGGATACAATCTCGCCGCCGGAGTAGGTTACTGTAATCGGCAGGCTCTGCTGACCTTCGGTTATATTTTTTAAATTGATAGAAGCATTGATTTCGGCACTCAGATTATCGGAACTCAGCTTGGCACGCGAACCGCGCACCTTAACCAGAATTTTATCTGGAGCATTAAAGACCATCATATTTTGCGGCAGATTTCTCTGCTGCAGGCGCACCTCAATATTACGCTCGATAATCGGGTTCTGGTCGGTCATTACATATACCCACAGTCCACAGGCCATGAGCAGGCAGATAATCCTTGCCAACAGGTTTTCCTTACGCGCCAGCCTTTGCAAAAATCTCATTTTTTCTCACCGCCCCACAAGCTCTTGATTTTATCAACCAAAGAATTCTTAACTGCTGCATGCGGACGGAAAATTGCCGTGCGCAAAATTTCCTTCACATCATCCACCGTCAGATAACGCATCAGCTCACCGTTGCGGGCAATGGAAATCGTACCGGTTTCCTCGCTGACAACAAGAATCATCGCATCGGACTGCTCGGACATACCGATAGCGGCACGATGGCGGGTACCAAGCTCCTGGCTCAGATTACGGTTTTCCGTAAGCGGCAGCAGGCAGCAGGCAGCAACAACGCGGTTGCCGCGGATAACGACAGCGCCGTCATGCAGCGGTGTATCCTTAACAAAAATGTTCTGCAGCAGTCCCGAACTCACCAAACCGTCAATCGGCACACCGGTTTCGATACGCTCTGCCAGACCGGTAGCACGCTCAAAAACCATCAGCGCACCTACCTTGTTTTTGCTCATCACCTTAGTGGCATGAGCAACGGCATCCAGCATCTCCTCCAGCTCCTGCTCGTCCAGCTCGCTGCCCTTATGAAACAGCTTGCCGCGGCCGATTTGCTCCAAAGCACGGCGCAGCTCCGGCTGAAAGACAACAGGCAGGGCGACCATAATCACCGTCATGCTCTTTTCCAGCAGCCAGCTGATAACATGCAGGTTCAGCCAACGGCAGATAAGCGTGAAGCCTATCAGCACCATGAGGCCCTTGCCCAATGTTGCGGCACGGGTGTTTTTCAGCATCAGGAACAAACGGTAAAGAAAATAGGCAACGACGACAATATCTATAACATCCAAAAATGTGATTGTCGAAAGCAAGCCTTGCAGTTGTATCATCATAATTGCATTGCTCCTATCTATCAGACACTATCGACTAAGCGCTAAGCCTTAGTCCATTTTCAGAATCGCCATGAATGCCTCCTGCGGCAGCTCTACACTGCCAACCTGCTTCATGCGCTTTTTACCTTCCTTCTGTTTTTCCAGCAGCTTACGCTTACGGCTGATATCGCCGCCGTAGCACTTCGCCAGTACGTCCTTACGCATAGCGCGGACGTTTTCGCGGGCAATAACCTTGTTGCCGATTGCTGCCTGTACCGGAATTTCAAACATCTGACGCGGAATCAGGCTGCGCAGCTTTTCAACCAGCTGACGGCCGCGGACGGTAGCAAATTCCTTATGCACAATCGCGGAAAGCGCATCGACAGGCTCGCCGTTCAGCAGGATATCTACCTTCACCAGATCAGAATAACGATAGCCGGACAGCTCGTAGTCCAAAGAAGCATAACCGCGGGTAGCGGATTTCAGACGATCAAAATAGTCAAAGATAATCTCACTCAGCGGCAATGCGTAGTGAATCATTACACGGGTATCATCAAGATAAGTCATGTTATCGTATTCACCGCGTTTTTCCTGACTCAGCTCCATAACAGCGCCTACATAATCCTTCGGCACAATGATGGTTGCATTAACGAAAGGCTCCTCAACATGGTCGATAACAGTCGGGTCCGGGAACATAGACGGGTTATCTACCATTTCAACGTCGCCGTTGGTGCGGAACACCTCATAAATAACGTTAGGCGCGGTAGTAATCAGGCTCAGATTATATTCGCGCTCCAGGCGCTCCTTGATAACGTCCATATGCAGCAGGCCCAAAAAGCCGCAGCGGAAGCCAAAGCCCAGCGCAGTAGATGTCTCCGGCTCAAATACCAGAGAAGCATCGTTCAGCTGCAGCTTTTCCAAAGCATCACGCAGGTTATCGTAATCGGAATTCTCTACCGGATACAAACCGCAGTATACCATCGGTGTAGCCTTGCGGTAACCGGGCAACGCTTTTTCGGCAGGATTATCGGCATCGGTTACGGTATCGCCTACGCGTGCATCCTTAACATTTTTGATGCTGGCAGCAAAGAAGCCTACCTGGCCCTCCTCCAGCTCATCAACATTGACAATGCCGGGTTTGAAGTAACCAATCTCGGTAACATCAAATTCCGCACCGGTTGCCATCATGCGAATCTTCATGCCCTTGCGCAGACGGCCCTGCATAATGCGTATATATAAAACTACGCCCTTGTAAGCGTCAAATTTGGAGTCAAATACCAATGCCTTCAGCGGTGCTTCCGCATCGCCCTGCGGCGCCGGCACGCGCGCTACGATTGCTTCCAGCACGTCCTCAATGCCAATGCCTGTTTTGGCACTGCACAAAACTGCGTCGGAAGCATCAATACCGATAACGTCCTCGATTTCCCTTTTTACATGCTCCGGGTCCGCACTCGGCAAATCAATCTTATTGATAACCGGAATAATCTCCAGATCGTTATCCAGCGCCAGATACACGTTAGCCAATGTCTGCGCTTCAATGCCCTGAGTAGCGTCGATAACCAGCAGTGCGCCCTCGCACGCTGCCAGTGCACGCGAAACCTCATAGGTAAAGTCTACGTGGCCCGGAGTGTCGATAAAGTTCAGCATATACTCCTCTCCGTTGCGTGCCTTGTAAATGCTGCGCACAGCCTGCGCCTTGATGGTGATGCCGCGTTCACGCTCCAAATCCATGGAATCGAGAATCTGCTCCTCCATCTCACGCTTGCTCAGCGTTCCTGTATATTCAATCAATCTGTCCGCCAGGGTAGATTTGCCATGATCTATATGGGCGATAATAGAAAAGTTGCGAATGTGATTTTGTTCAATCATAAATTACTCTTCCTGCTCCTTCATTAAAATGTATTATTGCAGGCCAATATTGGCTTGAGCCTGTTTTATTAGTACTAATTATTATACCATTATCCGGCAAAGCCTGTAAACTAAAAAGAGAGACAGCTCGGTGCCATCTCTCCTCGTACTGCGTTTTATTTCAGTTTAGTGTCCTCAAATTCAACGCACTTGTAGTAATTGTCAATTTTATAATTTAGCTTATCGAGCGTTTCCTGCATCTGCGCCATGCGCTCGAGCAGCTTGGCACGCTCCTCGATTAAAATTTCCTTGCGTGCCGCCCTTGTTTTGTCGCCCTGCTGAAACAGCGCCACATATTCAATCAGGCTTTCTACCGAAATGCCTGCTGCGCGCATACATTTGGCAAAGTTTACCCAGTTGCAGTCTGTTTCGGTGTAGTCGCGAATACCGCTTTCATTGCGGTTCACAGTTGGAATCAAGCCGATGCGCTCATAATAACGCAGCGTGTCCGCAGTAATGTCATAAATTTTGCTTACTTCGTTTATTTTCATTCTGATTACCTCCTGCCAAGATACCTTTCTTGCTTCCTGCTTTTATTTTAACATTTGGAGTCAGCTCCAGGTCAAGCGTCCGCAAAATATTTTTTACAGGAACAGTCAGGCATATTTGTGATTTTCTCTTGCATAATGCTCGCATTCGTGGTAGAATAATGCAGTACAAGAAAATTCAGGAGGTGAAATTCGTTGCCGAACATTAAATCTTCCATCCGCAGTGTAAAGACCGACGCAGAACGTCGTGCTAAAAACGCTCCGATTAAAGCAGCTCTCCGCAATGCTTCCCGCAAAGTAGAGGCTCTGGCTAAAACCGGCGCTAAAGAAGACGCTCAAGCTACTATGGCTACTGCTTCCGGTTTGCTCGATAAAGCAGCTCGCAAAGGCATTATCCATAAGAATGCTGCAGCTCGCAAAAAATCCAGACTTGCAAAGAGAATCAACGCTATGGCTTAATTCTTACAAGCTGACCTGCTCTGAAAAGAGCAGGTTTTTTGCATTTCAGGGATAAATTTTTGCAGGCAAGCCATCCCCAAGGTCATGCCCAAAAATAATTTCTTTTGTATATCCATCCCTTGATTGCGGAACAAATATATCTTCCCTGTAAGGGGATGTGGCTGCGAGCACCGGCGAGCAGACGGAAGGGTTGTTACCGCTTCCGAAGCAGCAAAAGCTGGATTCCTCAGCATCATTATAGCGTAAAATAACAAAAGCATCCCCACACTTTTACTGCAAAAAGTGTAGGGATGCTTAATTTTTTATTAGCAACAGTCATTTCACTGCCTAAGCCGCACGCCCGCCTTACTCCCGGCAGACACCGCAACGACGGCAGCCGTCAAAGCACATCGGCGTAAACTTGCCGCTTTCGCTGCGCTGCAGCTCGGCCGCAAGATACTCCTGCGTCACGCCCATGTCCAGATGCTGCCACGGCAGCGGCTGGCCTACCTGCAACTCGCGCTCCGCCAGCTCCTCGGCATCAAGGCCTTCTTCCTTCAGCACCTGCTTCAGGCTGCGGCCTTCCACATGTGCCTTCAGCAACGCTTCGCCGATACGTCTGCTGCCGCGCGCCAGCACGGACTGCACCACGGTTTCCTTCAGCGATTCGGTAATCAGCTTAATGCGCTTTTCCTTCTTTAAGCCGTCGCCCAAAATCTTGAAGCGCTTCTTCAGCGTGCGCACATTGCACAGCGGCGCCCATTGGTACGGTGTAAAGGGCTTGGGCACAAAGCCGTTGACCGAAATTACCAGCTCGCCCTTGTTGCCCACCGCATCCATCTTGGCACGCACGCGTTTAATCATCTCCACCGTTTCGACGATATCCTCGTCCTCTTCTCCCGGCAGACCGATCATATAATACAGCTTGATATTGCGCATACCAGCAGCAGCAGCCAGCTTGATAGAATTATAAACGTGCTCCTCCGTAATGCCCTTGTTAATCGCAGCGCGCATCCGCTCGCTGCCTGCCTCCGGCGCTACGGTCATCGTGCGCTGTCCGCTCTGTGCCAACGCATGCGCAATCTGCTCCGTAAGCATATCAGCACGCATGCTGGCCACGGAAAACGGTATCTTATGCTCTACTAAGTATTCCGTCAGCTCCGCCATCTGCGGATGGTCGGAAACGGCAGCGCCCATCAGGCCCACCTTTTTCGTGCGCTCGGGACGCTTGGCAATATCTGCCAAAATATTTTCCAGCTTACGCGGACGCGGCTTGCGGAAGCAGTAGCCTGCCATGCAGAAGCGGCAGTGACGGCCGCAGCCACGCGCCACCTCGACGATAAACATATCCTCAAATTCCGTTCCGCTCGTCACGATAGCAGAGGTGTGCGGATACGCGTCGATATCACGCGCCCACTGGCGCGCTACCTTCGCCGGCGCACCTTCCTGCGGCAGCAATGCGGTAAACTCACCCTCATCATCGTACTGCGCCGTATACAGGCTGGGAACATAAACGCCCGGCACCTGCGCCAGCGCCGCCAGACGCTCTTGCTTGCTTTCCTCGCGGTAGATGGTATCCAGCACATGCTGCACTGTTTCCTCGCCCTCGCCGATAACAAAGGCGTCAGCCACAGCAGCCAAAGGCTCGGGATTAAAGGTAGCACAGGGACCGCCGATAATCACCAAAGGCTCACGCTGATTGCGCTCCGCCGCCCGCAAGCGGATATTGCCCAAATCCAGCACCGTCAGCAGATTATCATAATCCATTTCAAAGGACAGCATAACGAAGATAACGTCAAAATCTGCCAGCGGACGCTGGTTTTCCAAGCTCAGCAGCGGTGTTTTGCTTTTGATATGCTCCTGCTGCAATCGTTTATCCGGCAAAAAGAAGCGCTCGCAGGCACTGTCGCCGCGCTCGTTAATCATCTGATACAAAATGTGCATTCCCAGGTTCGACATGCCCAGATGGTAGACGTTGGGGTAAATAAACGCTACCGGATGGCGTAAGCCCGGCGGATACACCTGCGCGCCGGTTTCATTTTCTCTTGTTTCTTTAATGTAGTTTTTGATTATCCAGGACAAAGCATTTCCTCTCCGAGTATCTATAATGTATCAAGAAAATATCAGCGCAAAATTACGCTGATATCCTCTTGTATTTTACTGATTTTTTTCTGCCAGCTTACGTTCAAACAAATCGATAACTGTTTTCAAAACCTTTAAGCGGGCATAATATTTGTTATTGCCCTCAACCACAGTCCACGGTGCATACGAGGTATCGGTGCGCACCAGCATTTCGTTGACTGCCGCTTCGTAGGCATCCCATTTATCACGGTTACGCCAGTCCTCGTCCGTAATTTTCCACTGCTTATTGGGGTCAGCCTGACGGTCATTGAAGCGTCGCAGCTGCTCATCCTTGTCAATCTGCAGCCAGAATTTGGCGATGGCGATACCGTGCTCGCTCCACTGCGCCTCCATATCCTTGATTTCATCGTAGGCACGCTGCCATTCCTGCGGTTTGGCAAAGCCTTCGATGCGCTCTACCATGACACGTCCGTACCAGGTGCGGTCAAAAATTGCTATAGTGCCCGGCTGCGGCAATTTAGTCCAGAAGCGCCACTGATAATGGAACTGCTTTTCAACCACGTTCGGCGCCGCAATCGGATGCACATGGAAGCCCAACGGGTCCAGTGCCGCCGTCAGTCTGCGGATAGCGCCGCCCTTGCCGGCAGCGTCCCAGCCCTCAAAGCCGATAACTACCGGAATCTGCGCCTTGAACATTTCAATCTGCAGCTGTGTCAGCTTTTTCTGGTACTTGTCCAGCTTTTCCTTATATTCTTCTTTAGTAAGCTCCTTATTGGCGTCAATCGTGCTCAGCACATCGTAGTTTGCCGCGGTGCGCTTGTCGGCAGCAGGCTCTGCAGGCATCTGCACGGCCTTTTCGATAGCGTCGGCAATCTTGGTGAAAACCTCCAGACGCGCGCTGCGCGGATCATCGTCGGCAATCAGATGCCAGGGAGCGTTTACCGTATCAGTGGCCTCCAGCATTTTTTCGTAATGCGGCAAAAATTTATCGTAATCTTCGCTTTCATCAATCGCAGGATTCAGGTCACGCCACGCCTTGCCCAGTGTTTTGGCATTCTTGGCGATATTTTTCTTTTGCTGCTCCGGTGACAGATGCAGGAAAAATTTAAGCACAAGATAATTATCGTCCGTGAGCATTTTTTCAAAGTTGTTGATATGCTCAAAAGAAACAGCAGGATACTTGGTGTTATCCTCTTTATCCGCCAGCTCGTTGGCGTTTTTCAGATAATACCAGCTGCGGTGATAAACGGCAATATGTCCCAACGCCGGCAAACGCTTCCAGAAGGCACTGAAAAACGGCTGCTCCTGAATTACGCCGCGCAAACGCACGCTGGAATAAACATTAAAGCCGCGAGCATCCATCTGCTGCATCATTTCGTTAATCAGCGCACTGCGGCGTGCACCGCGCCATCCCTCAAACACGATGATAATCGGTCTTTTGGCGTCGCGGGCCATGCGCTGAGCCTTTCCCAGACGTTCACCCAGCACTTCCATCTGCCTGTTGTATTCTTCCTTGGACACTTTTTTACTCAAATCCAGCTTTTCCAGCATTCTCCAACATCTCCTTACTGTTTGCGAGAATCTTTAAATCAGCGCTCCTCGTAGGGGTTCAGAGCGCGCGGTTTTCCTAATACCTCTGCCATGATAATGCCGTTGACGAGCGCCGCATGCTTCAGCTTTGCGCGCTTTTTGGGCGCAGGCTGCGCCTGCTGTGCGTAGTGTGCGTTAAACGCCGCTGCGGCAGCGTTCATCTTTGCTTCGTCGTAGCTGTAATCCCCGCGGGGGTCGTAATAAACCTTGCCCTTGTCATGCACAAGGGCTTCGTTTTCACGGTGAATTCTGCCGGTGTGGTCATGCAGAGCTTCACCGTCACGGTGAACTCTGCTGCCATCATCACGGTGCACACGCGTTCCGTCATGCACTACGCCCTGGCTGCTTTGACGCTTGCGCGCCTGCGCCGCTTCCGTCGTCTTTTTCAGACGGCGTTCAAACTCGGCGGCAATATCTTTAGGCTTAGCCTGCGTTTGCTGCTCTGCCTGCGTCGGCTCCGCCGTTTCCTGCGGCTGCTCTTGCGGCAGCTCCCGCTGTCTGCGGCGGCGGTTGCGCCTGTCCAAAAATACGTTGGCCAGCATTACGAGGACAAAAAGCAGGGGGATTAAATCATGGTCAAACAAACCACCCATAAGCTGCACCTCGCTTATTTGCCGCCCTCAGGCTTTTCCTCGCCCTCCGGGCTTACCTCGGCAATCGTGCGGCGCATCTGCGTATCTGCCTGAATGTTGTTCAGGCGGTAATAATCCATTACGCCCAAGCGGCCGTTGGCCAGTGCTTCTGCTATCGCTGTCGGCACCTTAGCCTGTGCTTCCACAACCTTCGCCTGCATTTCCTGCGTATAGGCCTTCATTTCCTGCTCCTTGGCAACAGCCATCGCACGGCGTTCCTCAGCGCGCGCCTGAGCAATGCGCTTGTCTGCCTCCGCCTGGTCGGTCATCAGCGCAGCGCCGATGTTACGGCCTACATCTACGTCCGCAATATCAATGGAAAGAATTTCAAAAGCGGTGCCTGCATCAAGGCCTTTATCCAAAACCGTTTTGGAAATATAGTCGGGGTTTTCCAGTACCTTGCTGTGGTCGGCACTGGAGCCTACGTTTGTTACAATGCCTTCGCCGACACGCGCAATAATCGTTGCTTCGCCGGCACCGCCTACCAGGCGGTCAATGTTGGCGCGCACTGTTACGCGTGCCTTTACCTTCAGCTCAATGCCGTCCTTGGCAACAGCGCTTACTACCGGAGTTTCGATAACCTCGGGGTTAACGCTCATCTGCACAGCCTCCAGCACGTTGCGTCCCGCAAGGTCAATGGCACAGCCACGCTCAAAGCTCAGCTCAATCTGTGCTCTGTGGGCAGCAATCAGCGCATCAATAACGCGGTCCACGTTACCGCCTGCCAGATAATGCGCCTCCAGTTGGTTAACATTAACGTCAAGGCCTGCCTTGTTCGCCTTAATCAAAGGCAGCACAATCTGTGACGCGGGCACACGGCGCAGGCGCATACCGATAAGGTTGAAGATGCCTACATTAACACCGGCGGCGATTGCCGAAATCCACAGGCCCAACGGCACAAAGTTAAGAAAAATCGCGATACCGGCAATAGCAATGATTACTGCAAAGCCACTGCCGAAAATCATACTGAATAATAAATCCATAACGTCACTCCTTCGTCTGTTCTACAAAAATTTTGCTGCCCTCCACCCGCACGATAATCACGGGCGCGGACTTTTCGATATAATCTCCCTGACTGCTCACGTCAAGACGCTTGCCGTCCACCAGAATCGTGCCTGCAGGACGCAGCGTAGTCAAGGCTGTGCCTCTTTTGCCCACCAGCATGCTCCAGTTTTTGCCGCCGGTGTAGCCCTCGCTGTTTTTTTGACGTGTCCACAGCACAAAGGGATTATACTTGCTTTCCTTAGGCAGATACACGCACAGCAGCGTAATTACCAGCACCAAAAACAGATACACTGCCAACAGCACCAGCGCCGCCCAGGCATTGCCGCCCAAAACGTAAAAGCCGCCGACTGTCAGGCACACCATGCCGCTGACACCGAAAATTCCGAAGCCCGGCACAACAAATTCTATCAGCAGCAGGACAAGGCCCGCCAGCATAAAATAATATTCCAATGGCATGACTGCACCTCCTCAACGCTTGTACATTTATAGTATAGCAGAGGAAAAGCTTGAAGTAAATTTAAAGTTTGAGATGCTGCAAGCCTGCGGACAAGCTGCAAACAAAATCACCGGCGTGACTTGACGCTTACGTAACATCAGCTTCTTTCATAACTGAAAGAAGCTGCAAGAAAGGTTCGCGCTTTTTGGAAAGCGCGGCAAAGCAAAAACTTTTTCGGGAAAAAGTTTTACCAAAAAGCTTTAAATAAGCTGAATCGCTTTGCTGGAAATAGCTATTTTTTCGTAGTTCTGCCGAACGGTATACGCGGTAGTGTTTACAAATCTGTGGTTAGCTTATGCCCAGACTGGCGTGACTAAGGTTGGGGTTAACTGTAAGCTGAAATGCCTAAGGTTTGCATGAGCAGCTATGGGGTATCCAAGTGTTTCGCTGCAAGACGCTAAAAAAGACCTTAGCATCAGCTTTTGCCGCTGCCAAGGTCTTGATTTTTATTTAGCTTCAGCCTTCAGCCAGCACCTGCCGCAAAAGCTCCAGCGCGCTCGCTTCGCTCGCTTTGTTCGTGCCCAGCTCACCGCGGAAGGCACGCGCGAGGATGGATTTCTTCATCAGGTCGATGCTTGCCAAGGCCTGCTCCGCTACCTGCTGGGCTGCGCGCTCACGCGCCAGCAGGTCGTCGATGAGGCGCACGATTTCGTGCTGTTCGGGGAGGGATGGGAGCAATACTGGGAAATTTTTTAATTGCGTAGAATTTATTGATGCTAAATTTGTTGTTTGCTTAGAGCAACTCAAGAAATATTTCTTACCATATCTACTGTTAGACTGATACGCCAAAAAACAATCAAACAAAATACTGGTATTAGGTCGAACTGCAAAGACATGATTCTGATGCAAACAACCTGGTATTTCGTTATTCCACACAGTTCCCCTGCCCAATTTATCGTAGTCACCACCTTCTGTAAACAAAACATCTCCTTTTCGTAGAGAATATCGTTCAATTAAATTTACATCTATGGCAATTTCCTTAATTTCATCTAACTTAAGATAACCATCTTGAACATTTGCTACACGTAGGTATGGCAACAATTTAGTTTCACCATTATAATGCTTACCTTTCATAACGCCAGTTTGAACAAAAGCAACCTCGTGTAGCTTTTTCTCTTCCCAACTTTCATCGCTCACGCCATTTTCACGGCGCCACTGCTGTGTCAGCTCGCCCGTAAATGCCTTGTGCAGAATTGCTGCCTTGCGCACGGCAAAGCTGTCCGCAACCTCCTGCAGTCGCTCCTTTGCTTCGTCGAGCTTGGCAAAAAGCTCTTCGATGCGCTCGACAATGCGTTGCTGTTCGGAGAGTGGAGGAAGAGGAATGGGATATGTTTGTACATATTTAGGTTGCGCCCTCATCAAAGAACCACCAACGCCAGATACATTAGAAAGCATAAACTCTCTAAAATATTTTGACTGAAAGCAGTACATTAAATAATTTGCATCAATATGATTATTCCTAATGATAATCCATTCAGAAGAAGCTATCAATTCATTATCAGTAAACTGACTAACTTTCCATACACGATTTATTCTTGGATTGATTTTGCACAACAAAACATCTTTCTTGCAAACACTTTGTTTTGAAGAACCTATGTCTGAGCCTGCGATAATTTCAGGATAATTGTCAACCATACTTGGAACACTGTACAACTCAAAAATTTTATCCGGTTCACTAATAGGGTTTACTGATTTAGAAATATATTTATTAACTTCTCCAAGCCTTACCCACACCCAATTCTCCGGCACCTCATAAGGCTGTTTCTCCGCAGGCACCAGCGCCTGCTGCAAGCGTTCTTCTATTGTCAATGCTGTCTTTTTCTTTGGCATTGCCAGCTCTCCTTTATAAGCAAACATTCTATTGCTTTAATCTATAATTTATGATAAAATGTTTTTGACAACCGGTTCACGGGGTGGGATTGCCTTCATTCTCTACGAATGGAGGTGATGTCTATGGTATATTTCAGCTTTCAGGATTTAATGTCCTTTGGAATTTTTATCGTAGCATTACTTACGTTCATTTTTCAGAACAAAAAGTAAAAAAGTTACGGACATAGAAAAACCGCCCCCTGACTTTGGCGAGTTCGGAGCGGATTTTTCTTAACTTACTCGGCAACCCACCTTGTGGGTGTCCTTCATTCTACATATCTAGTATACCACAGAAGCCTTATCTTTGCAAGTTTTGAATTTGTGCTCAGGATGCAGGAAAGCCTCTCCTTGGGGAGAGGTGGCATCGCGTAGCGATGACGGAGAGGGGTTCACTATAAGAAAGCTCAAATACTGCACTCCCCTCTCAGTCGCCCTAACGGGCGCCAGCTCCCCCCGAGGGGAGCCTCTGTCTTCCTTCATCATTCACTCTATTCTTATCTTTGCAAGCTCCTCAGCTCCTGCGCCACACTCTGCAGCAAATCCACGGCCTCTGCCAGCTTTTCCGCAGCCTCCGCCGCGCTTTCCGCCGGGTCCGGCAAATCCTCGTAATCCAGCACGCTGTCATCCTTAATCAGGCCCAAATCCAGACTGTTGCCCTTCTGCGCAATTTCCTCACGCGTAAAGCACTGCCAGCGCTCGTCCGCCACCTTGCTTCTGTCCTCTGCCGTATAGGCCGCCTCAAAGCCGGCAAAGTCACTCGCCTTCAGCGGGTTCGTCTTGCCGAAGGACGGCATATTGGTGCGCAAATCATAAAACCACACGGCCTTGGTGCTGTCCTTATCTGTTTTTTCGCGCGTAAAGAAAAGTACGTTGGTCTTGACACCCTGCGCGTAAAAAATACCTGTCGGCAAGCGCAGAATAGTGTGCAGATTGCACTTATCCATTAAGTCGACACGAATCCTTTCGCCATCACCGTAGGCAAAAAGCACATTATCCGGCAGTACCACGGCAGCGCGCGCCTTGCCGTCAGCCTTCAGGCTGCGGTAGATATGCTGCAGGAAGTTCAGCTGCTTGTTGCTCGTGGGATAGGTAAAGTCGTCACGCGTTGCGCGCTCGCCGCCTTTTTTCGTACCGAAGGGCGGGTTGGTCAGCACCACGTCATAGCCCTGCATTTCCTTGCCCACGTTGGAAAGCGTATCACCCAAAATAATTTTGCTCTGGATGTCATGCAGCATGGCGTTCATCAGCGCCAAGCGGTGCGTATCATGCACCAGCTCGCAGCCGGTGAAGGCCTGCGTATATTCAAACTCCGCCGTTTCCTCATCCAAATCAAAGAAATCGTTCGTCTGCTCACGCACGAAGTTGCTTGCCGCAATCATAAAGCCGAAGGTGCCGCAGGCAGGATCGTTACAGCGCTCGCCGGCCTTGGGTGCCACCAGGCGCGTCATTACGTCAATCAGCACACGCGGAGTGAAGTACTGCCCGGCGCCGCTCTTCTTTTCGTTAGCGTTTTTCTCCAGCAGTCCCTCGTAAAGATTACCCAGGCCCTCCTCCTTCGCGCTGAACCAGTCCAGCTCGTCAATCGTCCTGATAATCTTTTCCAGGTTCTTCGGCTCGTCGATGTTAGTCGCCGCGCCCTTGTAAATCTCCTGAATACGTCCCGTGCACCGCTCGCCCAAATAATCAAGCAGCTCCTTGTAAAAGCTCTTCAGCTCCAATCCCTTGCGCGCCAGCAAATCCTCCCAGCGATAGCCCTCCGGGATATTTTCCTCGCTGCCGGTTTCCTTGGCCATTTTCAAAAATAAAATATATGTCAGCTCCGTAACGTACTGATGATAGGTAATGCCGTCATCACGCAGCACATTACACAAATTCCAGAGCTTTGCTACAATCTCCTGTGTATTCACGCAGTTTTGCCTCCATCTTCATATAAATAACCGTTGAATTCGCTCACGATATTATCCAAATCGTCGGCGAATATTTTTTGTGCCCGCGCATAACCGCCCAAGCGCTGCAATCGTTTGTCCTCCTTAAAGGCCTCCACGCTCAAAATATCCTGCTGCTGCATATAGCTGCGGATGATATCCAGCCATTTCTGCTGCGCAGGCGTAAATTTGTGGTTTTTATTCAGCTTGTCAAAGGCACGGCTCAGCTGTGAATTTTTGCTCACTAGCTCCGTTCCCAGCATATAGCGCCTGATAAGGCTGATAATGCCTGCCACCATCGTGCTGTTCGTGTATTCCGAATAGGCATCGTTCAGCTGCAGCGCCGTAAAGCCGTTGGCATCGAGCGTCAGCAGCAGCTCCTTCAGCTGCGCCTTTGTCAAATCCTTCGGACGGGTGCAAATAATATGCAGGGCAGCAATTTCGTTGGCGTGGCTCTTTAAATACGCCGCAAAATCGTTCAAGTAATCTCCGGGCTTGGTCTTGTGCGCACCGTACCCGCGCGTATGACCGGTAAGCTCATCCTTGCCGTCGTAAACCATACCACCCATATTGCCGCCAGCCCGGTATTTTTCCAGCTGCACCAGCGCCTCCTTATGCTGCAGCATAAGCTCCTTGGCCTTGGCGGCATCTGCCTTCTGCAGCTCGCCGGCAAAGGCTGCCACATCCTTGCCCGTCGCCAGCACAAACTCCTTCTTCGTCTGCTCGTCCAGCCTGTTCACCTTGCGGCGCAGCTTTAAGGCCACCTGCTTGGCAATATCGGTAATCGCCTCCGCTGCCTCCGCTTCATCAAGCTGCTTCAGCAAATCCTGCACGGAAATCTGCGGATTGGCAACCGCAGGCATCGTCACCACCGGCTGCAGGCTGTTATATACGCCCACCGGGTCATAAATCTCAAAATGATCCTTGCCGATTTTATCGCAACGGCGTGTCGCACGTCCCAGCATCTGCTCAAACAAAATACGCGATTTCACGCAGCGCATAAAAACCAGCGTGGTAATCTCCGGCACGTCGATACCGGTAGTCAGCAAATCCACCGTCACCACAATGCTCGGGAAGCGTTCATTCTTAAAGCGCTTGATTTTCTCCTGAATCTTTTTCTGGTCACCGTTGGCCACGCTGCCGGTAATCTTCATAATCGCATCGCTGTCCAGATTATCCTTGGCATAAAGCTCCTGCAGTATGCTCACAATCATATCGGCATGCGTATCGGTAGCAGCGTAAATCAGCGTTTTGCCGTAGGTTTCCGGCGCGTCGGGATAAAGATTTTTGGCAATCTCCGCCAGCACGGCCCTGTTGAATTCCGGCACGATAACACGGCGGTTGAACTGGTCGACGTCAAAATCGACATCATCGTCCAAATAAGCCGTATCAAGCTCGCCTGTTTGCTTGTTAATATATTTAACAGTATCGCCCTTTTTGAGCTGAATTCCCTGCTCGCTGAGCTTCGTTGTCAGCTGATGCGGTGCGTCATGGTCAATCAGATAACCATCCAGCACAGCCTCGCGATAGGTGTAGGTATAAACAGGCTCGCCGAAAATTTCCGTTGTCTGCAGGGCAGGCGTTGCGGTGAGCGCAATTTTTACCGCGTTAAAATAATCCAGCACATAGCGGTACTTGCTCTGGTAATCGCGCTGGTCGCGATAAAGCTGCTCCGCCTCCGCCATTTCCTTATCCAAAATATAACCGCGGTGAGCCTCGTCGATAATAATTAAATCGTAATCGCTGACTGCTGGAATGCGCTCCTCACTTTCGGCGTACATAATACGCTTCATCATGCCCTGTACGGTAGCAACGTGCACGGCAGTTTCCGCATCAATCAGCTTATCGGTAAGCTCCTTGATATTGTAAATCTGGTCCAGCGTCTGCAGGCTTTCCAGCTTAACCTCTTTAAAGACATCCTGCGCCTGCACGCCCAAAGCGTTGCGGTCAACAAGGAATAAAATACGCTTAAAACGCTTTGCCTTCAAAAAGCGGTAAATCATGCCCAAAACCGTGCGTGTTTTGCCGGTACCTGTGGCCATCGCCAGCAGCGCCGTCCGCTTGCCGCAGCGCACTGCATTATCCACCGCCTGCACAGCCTTCAGCTGATAATCACGCAGATGCAGGCCGTTTTCATTCTGCAGGAAATCATACGGCAAAGCATCGAGAGCAGCGTTGCCCTCCGCGGTATTTTCCTGCAGCATTTCTTTTAAACCTAAGGGAGAAGGCCAGCCTGCCATAGCCCGCGGCATATTGCCGCTTTGACGCAAATCCGCAAACCAGATGCCGGATTTTATCTGCAGCTGCTGCACATACGGCCTGCCGTTAGCAGCAAAAACAAAGGGCACCTTAAAATCCTGCCACTGCCCCAGTAAATATTCCGCATCGCATTTTCTCACAGCGCGCGCGTAATCCTTGCATTGGTAGCTGATGACGCTGGAAATATCCGTGTCCCACTTTTTCGCTTCGATAATGCCCACAAGCTTCTCGCCGATAAAGAGCGCGTAATCGGCGTAGCCCTTTTCCTCATTGCCCGGCACCTTGTCCGTAGGCCATTCGGCAATCGCCAGATTGCGTCCCTTCGCAGGACGGCAGCCCTTGCTGTAACGCAAAACAGTGGTGTCGGCCTCCCAGCCAACCTGACGCAGCTGCTCATCAATCAGGCAGCGTGTTTCCGCTTCCGTCTTAGGGCGCTTGTTGGCAGCCTGCAGATTCGTTTTGCTGCGCTCCTGCTGCGGTACTGGCACAGCCTTCTGCGCCTTTTCATCATCCTGCTTACGCAGGCGCGCTTCCTCGGCCTTGTCCTTGGCAGTTTCAACAAAGGCTGCCTCCGGCTGCTCCGCCGGTAAATGATATTCCTTGGGCTGATAGGTATAATCACCGTACACCTGCATGAACCATTCGCAAAGACTGTACGCCTGCGGCAGCAGCAGCTTGGCCTTCTGCAGCGAATCCGTACCCTCATGGCGCGCTTCGTTGCCGCCCAAGCGCAGGCGATGCATAATGCGTGCCAAATCCTCTGTGATATACTCTTCGTTTTCCAGCAGGCGGATTTTGTTTACCAGTGTATCCTTCATCTGATAAGGCATTGCTATATTGTCAAAATCAAACATTTTATTAACGATATCTTCGCACAGCAAGCCCAGCTTAAAAAGGCAGGAATTGGAATCGCTGTACAGATAGCGCTCCGCGAACTCGCCTGTTTTTTCCAGACCGGGAAATTGTGTGCGTAAAAAGCTGAAGCCAGATGCCATAAAAACGGCCTCCTTTGAGCTGTAAAAATGATAATAATATATTTATATTCGCCTTGAATTAAAATTTACCTGCTGAATATGTTTTCGCAAAAGGCAATACCGCTGTAATAAAAAAGCTACCTGCCCTCCTGCGTAAGGAAAGCAGGCAGCCATTAGCTCGGCAAACCGCTGTAAAGTAAAATAACCGCGCCAAGATTTCTCTTAGCACGGTTATCAGTTGTTATTTGAGCAATTCACGAACCATAACGTTAATACGTTTGCCATCTGCACGGCCTTTGGTTTTTGCCATAACTGCCGGCATTACCTTGCCCATATCCTTGGGACTTGTAGCGCCAACAGCAGCAATAACTTCTGCCACGATAGCCTTCAGCTCGTCATCGCTGAGAGCTTCCGGAAGATATTTTTTCAGTATAGCAATTTCTTCCTTAGCTTGGGCAACCAATTCGTCACGACCTGCTTTTTGGAATTCCTCAACAGAATCCTGACGCATTTTGACCTCTTTCATCAAGACAGCCAGAACCTCATCATCTGTAAGTTCCTTTTTGTCATTGATTTCAACATTTTTAATATTAGCACGCACCATGCGGATAACAGACAAACGCAGTTTACCTGCTTCTCTGTCCTTCATGGCCTGCTTCATATCAGCAGTCAATTGGTCTTTTATAGACATACAGCCCGCCTCCAATTATCTGGTTTTACGTTTTCTGGCTGCTTCGGATTTTTTCTTACGTGCAACGCTCGGCTTTTCATAGTGCTCGCGTTTTCTTACCTCAGAAAGAATGCCTGCCTTTTGGGTTGCTCTTTTAAATCTGCGCAGTGCGCTGTCTAAAGTTTCATTCTTGCCAACTTTAATTTCTGCCATCTGTTCTCCCTCCCTCCACACACTTAGGGAAGTGTATATGCAAATTAAGTTTTCAGCTGTTGCCAGCTAAAAACACTTACTGATTAATTATACAAGAAAAGACAAGCATTGTCAAGGTTTAGCACGGGGGCCAACCCAAAGCTTTGCCGCCAATTACGTGAATGTGTAAATGTTTTACTGTCTGACCGCCTTCATCGCCAGTGTTGATAACAACGCGGAAGCCTTTTTCAGCAATTCCGGTCTTTTCAGCGATCATTTTAACCTTGCCCAGCATGTATGCAACCAGCTCGGGGTCCGCAGTAGTGATGTTAGCTGTGTGGTCCTTAGGCATCAGCAGCACATGAACCGGAGCAGCCGGAGCAACGTCATTGATAGCAATCATTTTATCATCTTCGTACACTTTGGTAGAAGGGATATCGCCCTTAATGATTTTACAAAAAATACAATCCTCAGCCATTTCATGTCCCTCCTCTCATTTATCGTATCTAGTTATATTCTGTATTTATTTCTTTTATCCTGCTAAAGAAATAATTTTTTCACAAATTAATTCAATTCGCCCAGCAAAAAATCCTCTTTGATGCCGGTAATTTTTACCTTGGCAATGGTGTTGGCCAGCTCCTTGGTTCCCGGAACGACAACACGCAGATAAGGTCCGCACAGGCCCTCCATATGCGCATCGTCCACAGGCTGCTCAAACAGCACCTCTTCCACCTTGCCGACAGTGCTCTGCAGCATTTGCTGATGCAGCTCCTCGTCCACCTTCGCCAGACGCGCCGCACGCTCGCTCTTCACTGCCTCATCCACCTGCTCCGGCATTTCGGCAGCAGGCGTACCCTTGCGCTTGGAATAAGGGAAGATGTGCATTTTGGCAAAGCCGCATTTCTTGGCGAATTCCAGCGTAGTCGCAAAGTCCTCCTCGGTTTCGCCGGGGAAGCCCACGATAACGTCCGTAGTAATTGCCACATCAGGCACCTGCGCACGGATTTCATTCACCAGCTCCGTAAAACGCTTGGTATCGTAAGGACGGTGCATAGCGCGCAAAATCTTGTCACAGCCACTTTGCAGCGGCAGATGCAGGTGACGCTGCAGGCGCGGTTCCTCGGCCATCAGCTGCAGCAGGCGCGGCTCCACCTCCACGGATTCCAGCGAGCCGAGGCGCACACGTTGCACGCCCTCAACGCTCAGCGCCGCCTTTACTGCATCATACAAAGTAACGTGCTTGCCTTCCTTCGCCAGCTCCTTGCCGTAGCAGCCAAGGTGAATGCCGATGAGCACAACCTCCTTGTAGCCTGCGGCAACCAGCTTGCCAACCTCCTCGCGGATGCTTTCCAGGCTGCGGCTGCGCAGCGGACCGCGGGCAAACGGGATAATGCAGTAGGTGCAGTATTGGTTGCAGCCCTCCTGAATTTTGAGGAAGGCGCGGGTTTTATCGGTTTCCGTGCCAACGCCTAGCTCTTCGAACTTAGTGTCCACAGTCATCTGCTGCACATTGTCCAAAATCTCCGTGCGCTTGTGCTCCAGCGCCTCCTCGACCAACTCCACAATGCGTCCGCGCTCCTGATTGCCGATGATTACATCAACACCCTCGATAGCACGCACCTCCTCCGGCGCAGTCTGCGGATAGCATCCGGTGACAACCACCAAGGACAGTGGATTATGACGCACAGCGCGGTTGATAATCTGACGCGATTTGCGCTGACCGGTATTGGTAACAACGCAGGTATTAACTAAATAAACGTCTGCCGGTTCACCGAAAGGCACAACCTCATAGCCTGACGCACGGAAAATCCCCTCCATGCTGGCAGTATCGGCCTGATTAACCTTACAGCCCAGCGTATAAAATGCAATTTTTCTCATCTATGTTTAATCTCCTAAATCTCCGGTTTCATAAAAAATCGCTGAAATAGCGACAAGGCCTGCCGTTTCCGCGCGCAGAATGCGTCTGCCCAGCGATACGGGCACAGCGCCTGCTGCGCGTGCCGTTTCCAGCTCCGCTTCGCTGATGCCGCCCTCAGGACCGATAATCAGCAGCAAATCCGTCAGCGCGCCCTTCGCCTGCGCCTCCTTTAGCGCCGCCTTCAGGCTCTTTTTATCCTCGCACTCGTAAGCAATAATCTTCATAGCGCAATCATTCGCCGCCAGCATCTGTGCCATCGTCTGCACAGGCTGCACCTCGGGAATAATATCGCGCTTGCTCTGCTTGGCAGCGGACTCGGCAATCTTCTGCCAGCGCTCCACCTTCTTGGCAGCCTTCGCACCGTCAAGGCGTACTACGGAATGCTCCATAGCCACAGGCACCACGCTGTAAGCGCCCATCTCCACAGCCTTTTGGATAATGAACTCCATCTTCTCGCCCTTCGCCAGGCCCTGCGCCAAAATCAGGCGCACCGCCGGCTCATGGCTTTCCGCCAGCTTCTCTAAGCAATGCACAGTCACGCACTCGCTGTCAATCGCTGTAATCTCCGCCAGCGCACTCACGCCGTCATCACTCACAAGCTGCAGGTGCGCACCCGGCTGCATCCGCAGCACCTTACTGATATGACGTGCATCCACGCCCTCAATAGTCATTGTTTCGTTATATAATTGCGGTACAAAAAAACGATGCATATAGGTTTCCCCTTACTTTTTCTTCTTCATCTGCATAACAACCCAGCCGCCGCGATGGTCAACCGCATCAACATAAAGGCCCTGCGCCTGCGCCGCAGCCTCTACATCAGGCATGCGCTCCTCAATAATACCGCTCGCCAAAAGCACACCGTCGTCATTCAGCTTCTGCGGAATATCCTGCAGCAGCATAATAACAATATCGGCAATAATATTAGCGATAATAACATCAGCCTTGCCCTCAGTACCATGCAGCAAATCGCCCTCGCGCACCTCAATCTGGTCGCTCAGACCGTTATCCGCCACATTCTCCTTTGCCACGCGCACTGCTACAGCGTCAATATCAACAGCCTTAACAGACTTAGCGCCCAGCATCGCTGCAGCAATCGCCAGAATGCCACTGCCGGTACCAACGTCAAACACGGTAGAATCAGGCGTAATAACCTTCTCCAAACGCTCCATCATCATATTGGTAGTGTGATGCGTGCCTGTACCGAAGGCCATACCCGGATCAATTTCAATAACATGCTCGCCTTCCTTAGGAGCATACTCCTCCCAGCTCGGCTTAATAACAAGGCTCTTGCCCACATGAGTAACATGGAAATACTGCTTCCATTCGTTAGCCCAATCCTGCTCGCTCACCTTGCGGAAGCGTGTATTGCCGAAACGGTACTTGCCGATGCGCTCCTCAATCAGCGCCAGCTGCTCGTCAATCTCCGCCAAGCGTTTTTCCAGCTTCTCATCATCAGCATAATAAGCGCTGACGGTAACAACCTCGGTATTCTCCTGCTCGGGAATATCGCACAGCTCCCAGGTACCGCTGTTTCTCAAATCATTAATCAGCTGCGGATCCTCAATCGCAACTCCCTTAGAACCGATGCTCGTCAGCATATCTGCTACGGCCTCTACTGCTTCATGCGTTACCGCTACATTAACTTCTATCCAATGCATTGTATGCACTCCTTTGAAAATTATTCATTATATTATTATACACTATCATAGCAGGAAATGTACACAATCACTTGACGCAATGCGCCAATCAATTTATACTTGATGTAGTACTTTATACTATAATAATTAAGGGAAAGAAAAGAAGGTAACCAAATGCTCTCATTAGACAAAATTTATCATGCAGCCTTCATCCTTAAAAGCGTAGCACGTAAAACAGATTTAATAGCTGCTCCGCATTTAAGCGAAGGCAACAACTTGTATCTGAAAACAGAAAACCTGCAGGTAACAGGCAGCTTTAAGGTGCGCGGTGCCTACTACAAAATCAGCCAGCTTACACCTGAGGAAGCCAGCAAGGGCGTTATCGCCTGCAGCGCCGGCAACCACGCGCAGGGCGTAGCACTTGCTGCAACCAGCATGGGCATCAAAAGCGTCATCTGCATGCCGGACGGCGCACCGATTATGAAGGTAGAGAACACCAAGCGCCTGGGCGCGCAGGTGGAGCTTGTTCCCGGTGCCTACGACGAAGCACATGACCGCGCCGTACAGCTGCAGGAAGAAACAGGCATGACCTTTATTCATCCGTATGACGACGAGCTTGTCATTGCCGGTCAGGGCAGCATCGGCCTGGAAATTTTAGACCAGCTGCCGGATGTAGAAGCAGTAATCGTACCGATTGGCGGTGGCGGCCTTATCAGCGGCGTAGCCTTCGCTATCAAAAGCCTGCGTCCGGAGGTTAAGGTTTACGGCGTACAGGCAGCAGGCGCAGCCAGCATGTACAACGCCTTCCATGACCATAAATACGAAACTCTGGAGCACGTCAGCACCTTTGCCGACGGCATTGCTGTAAAAACTCCTGGTGAAAACACCTACGAGCTCATCAGCAAATATGTTGACGATATCGTTACCGTCAGCGAGGACGAAATCGCAACCGCTATTTTAACATTAATTGAAAAGCAAAAACTAATTGCCGAAGGTGCAGGCGCAACTCCGGTAGCAGCAGCCTTGTTCGACAAGCTGCCGATTAAGGACAAGAAAACAGTCTGCGTTGTATCCGGCGGTAACATCGACGTTAACATTCTTTCACGCGTCATCACCCGCGGTCAGGTTACCAGTGGCCGCAGAGTCAACCTTGTTATCATGCTGGAGGACCGTCCGGGCCAGCTGCTCAAGGTCAGCGAGATTATCAGTCAATGCGGTGCCAACGTTGTCGGCGTACACCACAACCGCAGCGATGCCAACATGGCCATCACCGGCTGCTTCCTCAAACTGGAGCTGGAAACACGTGATGCCGCCCAAATCAAAGAAATCGAAGACAAGCTGACGGCAGCAGGCTTCAAGCTGGTCAGCGACCAAACTGCAGCACAGCATTAACAACAAAAAAATTACCACAGCCTACATAAAATGTAAGCTGTGGTTTTTTATTTGCAGAGTTTGCGATTTTTAGGCGCTATATTCCTCTATCTCTCAAGAGTGGGGAGAATGTATCAGAGGCGATGCGAAGCCGACGAACGCGTACTTTTAGTACGTGGAGGAGGGTTTGCGATGCATATGATGCATTGCACCCCACTCTTATTCTACGGTAACGCTCTTAGCCAAATTCCTAGGTTTATCTACATCCAAGCCCTTGGAAACACTCACATAATAACCCATAAGCTGCAGCGGAATAACTGCCAAGCTGGTCATGAAATGCTCGTCAGTCTTAGGAATATACACTGTGAAATCAGCGGTATCCTCAATGTTATAGTTACCATAGGTAGTCAGGCCCATCAGATAAGCGCCACGGCTGCGGCACTCTACCATGTTGCTGACAGTCTTTTCGTAAAGCTCGCTTTGAGTCAGTACGCCGATAACAAGAGTACCGTCCTCAATCAGGCTGATAGTGCCGTGCTTCAGTTCGCCGGCAGCATAAGCCTCACTGTGGATGTAGGAAATTTCCTTCATCTTCAGGCTGCCCTCCAGGCTGACAGCGTAATCCAGACCACGGCCGATAAAGAAGATATCCTTAGCGTTTACCTGTTTAGCTGCAAACCATTGGATACGTTCCTTATCTTCAATAATCTTTTGGATTTTATCCGGCAGCTGTGCCATTTCCTGAATCAGCTCCAGATATTTAGCTTCATCAATAGTACCGCGAACCATAGCAAACTGAATTGCCAGGCAGTAAGCAGCAATCAGCTGAGTGCTGTAAGCCTTAGTAGTTGCAACGGCAATTTCCGGACCTGCCAGAGTATAGAAAACATTATCAGCTTCGCGGGCAATAGAGCTGCCTACTACGTTGACGATGCCAAGAGTTTTGATGCCCTTTTCTTTAGCCAGACGCAGAGCTGCCAAGCTGTCGGCGGTTTCGCCGGACTGGCTGACAATGATAACCAGCTCGTTCTTACTCAGCAGCGGTTTGCGGTATCTGAACTCGGAAGCCAGCTCGGTACGAACTGGAATCTGTGCCAAATCTTCAATAACATACTGTGCTGCCACACCTACATGGTAAGCACTGCCGCAGGCAACGATGCAGATCTGGTCAATCTTTTTTATATCCTCGTCGCTGAGGCCGACAGCGCTCATATCCAGCTTGCCGTCAACCAGTACGGAATTCAGAGTATCGCGTACTGCCTTGGGCTGCTCGTGGATTTCCTTCATCATGAAATGTTCAAAGCCTGCTTTTTCGGCAGCTTCGGCATCCCATTTGATTTCGGTCAACGGTTTTTCGATTACTTCTTCATCAACGTTGTAGAAGGTAACCTCGCCGTTAGCCAGACGAGCCATTTCCAGATTGCCGATGTAATATACCTTGCGGGTGTATTTCAAAATAGCAGGAACGTCGCTGGCAACATAGCATTCGCCGTCCTGAACGCCGATAATCATCGGGCTGTCCTTGCGGGCAACATAAATTTCGCCGGGATATTCCTTGAACATTACTGCCAAAGCATAGGAGCCGCGCATACGGATCATAGCATGGCTCAGAGCATCGGTCGGAGTATGCTCGTATTTTTTATAGTAGTAGTCAATCAGCTTAACGGCAACCTCGGTATCAGTCTGAGAATAGAAGGTGTAACCGTTATGCAGCAGCTTTTCCTTCAGCTCCTGATAGTTTTCGATAATACCGTTGTGTACGGCAACTACATTGCCATCAGCACTTGCATGCGGATGCGCATTAGTTTCAGAAGGCTCGCCATGGGTTGCCCATCTGGTATGACCGATACCACAGGTACCAATGAGGCTTTGTCCGCCATTAGTTTTGGCATAAAGCTCCTTCAGACGACCTTTAGCCTTAACAATCTGCACCTGTGCACTGCCATCGCGCACTGCGAGGCCGGCAGAATCGTAACCACGATATTCAAGCTTAGACAGACCATCTAACAGAATAGGCGCTGCCTGCTTATTTCCACAAAATCCAACAATACCACACATAAATACTTTTCCTCTTTTTCTACTATTTTTTCTTTTTGCCTTATGCTTCAAAGCCATTAGGGTTGTTCTTCTGCCAGTTCCAGGAATCGCGGCACATGTCCTCAATACCCAGCTCTGCCTTCCAGCCAAGCTTTTCCCACGCCTTTGACGGATCTGAATAGCAGGTGGCAATATCCCCTGCACGACGTTGGTCAATTACATAAGGTATCTTAATTCCGGTAGCCTTTTCAAATGCTTTGACTAAATCCAGCACTGAATAGCCAATACCTGTACCAAGATTATACACCTCTACGCCGCATTTGTCATCTATTGCCTGCAAAGCTTTCACATGACCTTTAGCCAAATCCACTACATGAATAAAGTCACGCACTCCAGTACCATCAGGAGTGGGATAATCATTACCAAAAACATGTAGTCGCTCCAGCTTGCCAACAGCTACCTGAGTAATATACGGCATCAGGTTATTGGGAATGCCATTGGGATTTTCGCCAATCAGACCGGAGCTGTGCGCACCGATAGGGTTAAAGTAACGCAGCAGAACCACATTCCACTCCTGATCAGCTACATACATATCACAAAGTATTTGCTCCAGCATCGACTTTGTCTGGCCATAAGGATTAGTGCACTGCCCTTTAGGACAGGTTTCCGGAATAGGCACTACAGCAGGATTACCGTAAACAGTAGCCGAAGAGCTGAAAATAATATTCTTACAGCCTGCTTTACGCATTACGTCCAGCAGTACCAGAGTACCGGAAATATTGTTCTCATAATACTCCAAGGGCTTCTGTACCGATTCGCCCACTGCTTTCAAACCGGCGAAGTGAATACAGCAGTCAAAGCTATGCTCATCAAAAACTTTTTGCAGGCCGGCACGATCCCTGATATCAGTTTCATAAAAAGGGATTTGCTGACCGGTGATTTTTTCTACACGCTGCAGTGCCAGCCTGCTGGAATTAACAAGATTATCTACTACTACAACACTGTGACCAGCTTTAAGCAGTTCAATGACAGTATGCGAGCCGATGTAACCAGCTCCGCCTGTGACTAAAATATGCATTTTTTCACCTCAATTTTTTCGCATCAGGCAGCTATTAATTTCTGCCTACAGTATTATTTTACAACCTGTCGCCTTAAACTAAGGTAAACAAGCCAACAACCTAATTCATGATATCAGCTACCAATAATCGGCTTATTTTCCATAGTATTTACCAGCTTAGAAAGCTGCCATTTTATCGTTTCCGCCGGCTTGTCGTAATTGCCCATATCGCGCAGTCCACTTTCACGCACACGCTTCTTCAACAGCTTATTGCCATCCTTTTTATATACGAAAAGATCTGCATCCGCTACAACACGCACATAGGTATCATGGTCAAAGCGGAATCCCCAGCCGCTGACAAGGCTTTCATCCATTTCATAGATGCGTGCAACAACCAGCACATCCATTTTGCTTTTTTCCGCCAAAGCGGCTAAAGATGCTGCATCCAGCTTCACACCATCACGCACAGCCTGGCTCACCAGCATCTGAGGCTCGCCGCCATCTATAATCTGATAATATGGGAAACGATAGGCCAGCTTGACCATCTGGCGCCACTCCTTATAAACAGCGCCGTCCACGCCTCCATCCTGGTCGATTACCACAAAGCCCACAGGACGCTCCGCAAAATCTGCCCGCGCCGTCTGCGGTACCAAGGCTGTAAACAAGGAGGCAAATACTGCCAAAAAGCAGACCTGCAGCAGCCATTTAAATTTTTTCATAAGTATCACCTGCCAATTAATCGGCATTCGCTGCCAACAGCAGCTCAACAGCTCCGCGTGTCACCTGCACCATATAGCCGAAGGCACGCTGATAAACATCAGGCGGTGCTACGCTTTCGCTCTGCGTGCGCTTAACTACCACGCCGCAGACAGCGCCAGCCTCTAAGCCTAACGCCTGCGAGGTCACGAACAAAGCAGAGGTTTCCATTTCATAGTTCAGCACGCCCAGCGCCTGCCATTCCTGCATCGTCCCGCGGAAGCGGCGCGGTACATAGCCGGTGAAGCTGTCGTAACGCTCCTGCCCCGGCCAGAAGGTGTCGCTGGAGGCCGCAATGCCCAAATGATAGGGTGCAGCGGCATTCTTCGCTGCCAGTACCAGTGCGGTTGTCACCTCAAAGCTGGCAACAGCCGGGAACTCCAACGGCGCATAATGCTGCGAGGTGCCGTCAAGACGAACTGCTGCCTTATCAATAATAATATCACCGAGATTAACCTTTTCCTGAATTGTTCCCGTCGTACCGAAGCGGATGAGCTTTTTGATGCCCATACGCGCCAGCTCTTCCAGACAAATTGCTACGGAAGGACCGCCCATACCCGTAGAGCAGACAAGCACTGGAGCATCATTGATGCGCGTCAGCCAGCTGGTGTATTCACGATGGCTGGCAATAAAGCTTGCATCACTGCCCAAGGCCTTCGCTAAAGGCTCTACACGTCCGGGGTCACCGGGAAGCACGGCAACAGTTGCGCCCTGCAGTTGCTGTGCCGAAAAACCTACATGGTATAAAATCTCCTCAGGTGCTGCGTAATGTTTGCTCATATTGTCCACCTCTTTCAAAACAAGTCCGCTTTAGTTCCGGTAAGGGTTGGTTCTATTTTCATATAATCGGCAATCGTCTGTCCTATATCGGCAAAGGTCTGCATAGGCTTAAGCTGCTTGCATTCAATGCCTGCTCCCGAAAAGAGTACGGGAATTTTTTCGCGCGTATGGTCCGTGCCGCTCCAGCTGGGGTCATTGCCGTGGTCCGCCGTCATCAGCAGCAAATCGTCCGGATGCAGCAGAGCGGTAATTTCCGGCAGTCTGCTGTCGAAATATTCCAGTGCCTCACCATAGCCCTGAATGTCACGGCGATGTCCGTAGGAGGAATCAAAGTCTACAAAATTAGTAAAGACAATAGTATTGTCCGGAGCATCAGCCACAGCCTGCTTCGTAGCATCCACCAGCTTATCCAGACCACCGGCCGCATAATGCTTCGTAATACCGCGATGCGCAAAAATATCGGCAATCTTGCCTACGGCGTAAACGCTGCCGCCGGCTGCAACCATTTTATCAAGCAATGTCGGCTGCGGTGCCGGTACTGCGTAATCGTGACGGTTGGTTGTGCGGGTAAAATCCGCAGCACAGGTGCCGACGAACGGACGCGCTATTACCCGGGCAATATTATACGGCTGCACCAGCTTAAAAGCCAGCTTGCACAAATCATACAAGCGCTCCAGGCCAAAGGCTTCCTCGTGCGCTGCTATCTGCAGCACGCTGTCGGCGGAGGTATAAATAATCGGCTTGCCGCTTCTTACATGCTCCTCGCCCAGCTCCTTGATGATTTCGGTACCGCTGGCATGACATTCGCCCAGCACGCCAGGCAAATTGCCTTGGCTGATAATTGCATCCACCAGCTCCTGCGGAAAGCATTTCGGCACATCCGGGAAATAGCCCCAGTCAAATTTAACCGGCACACCGCTGATTTCCCAATGTCCGCTCAGCGTATCCTTACCGCGGCTGACCTCCTGCGCATAGGTATAAGCACCGATTGTATGCTCGGCGCCCAAGCCTGCCGGCAGTGCTTCGCCACGGCTTAGCTCGGCAGCTGCCTGCAGTCCGTGCTCAGCCAGATGCGGCAAATGCAGCGGCTTCGGCGCTTCGCCTGCACGGCGCGGATTTTTTGCCAGCCAACCACAAATATGCCCTAAGGTATCTGCACCCTTATCACCGTAAGCTTCGGCATCATGGGCATAACCGATACCGAAGGAATCCAACAACAGAATAATAGTACGAGCCATTTTTTCACCTGCTTTCTTAAGCAAAAGGGAGCTGCTAACACCAACGCTAAACAACTCCCCTAAAATCAGAATCCTAAACTTTCACCGACTAAAATGACTTTAATGCGTCCCTTATTACGACTGGTACGCGTTATAACAATCTGCGAGCAGATGCAGTCCGCGGAAAGGCAGTCACCGCAAAGGCCGGCTTTATAACAAGGTGTCTGCAGGTCTGCAAACCTTTTGGCATTTATCGGCGCAACCACATTGCGCGCTCTGTCCATTGCAGCCTCCAAGGAGCCTGTAACCTTGTTCATACCGGCAATAACCAGCACCTGCTTCGGTCCGAAAATCAAAGCGGCACAACGGTTACCGTTGCCGTCAATATTTACCAGCTGACCGTCGTTGCTGATAGCATTGCTGCTCATTAAATATGTATCACACAAAAGCGCCTGACGCATCAATTCTGTTTTTTCTTCCGGAGTTGCTGCCGCAGCTCTGTCGATAACCTTATTGCGCTCCTTTACTGCGCTCAAAAGGCCTATTTCATCAATCGTTACAGAACCGCCCCAGGAAACAACATCCTCCTGCGGAATCAGCGCCAATGCCTGCTTAAGCGCTGCCTGCTTATCAGCACAATAATAAGCATCAAAGCCACGCAGCTTCAATTTTTTTACCAAAGTTGCACCCAAAGCCTCATTGCGCAACATTTCAGCCTGCTGCATAGAATCTCCTCCTGTTCCATTAACAAGCTACTGTTGATTATTCTTCGATATCACCGATTGCTACTTCATCAATGCCGTCTTCCTCTGCCAGGTATACATTGATAGCTTCCTTATGGGAGGTAGGAACATTTTTGCCGGCAAAGTCAGCACGGATTGGCAGCTCGCGATGTCCGCGGTCAATGAGTACTGCCAGCTGAATAGCCTTCGGACGGCCCATATCCATAACTGCATCAAGAGCAGCACGGATAGTACGACCGGTGTACAGCACATCATCAACAAGAATTACGGTTTTGCCCTTCAGATCCAGGTCAATTTCTGTACCGTGTACAATCGGATTATATGCAAGAGTAGACAGGTCATCACGATAAAGAGTGATATCCAGCATTCCTACCGGCAGCTCAACATTCTCTATATCTTTAATTGCTGCTGCCAGACGTTCCGCAATAGGTACACCGCGGGTACGGATACCGACAATAACAACATTGTCTACGCCTTTATTTCTTTCGATAATTTCATGAGAAATACGGACAATTGCACGGCGCATAGCCTCTGCATCCATAATAACATTCTTTTTAACAAAATTGCTCATTTGGCTCACCTCTTATTTTTATTCAGGCTTTTTAACCTGCTATCAAGACTGCCCTAAGGCAGAACTCTGCTAATTAAACTGTCCCAGGCGCAGGCGGGTAACAATCTTATGCATATCCTCCGGCAGCGGAGCTTCAAAGCTCAAGCGTTCTCCCGTACGCGGGTGGGTGAATTCCAGTGTCTGCGAATGCAGAGCCTGTCCCTGAATGCTGAAGGGAGTTTTCATCGGAGAATATTTCGGGTCACCTACCAAAGGATAGCCCAGGTACTCCATATGTACGCGAATCTGATGCGTGCGGCCTGTTCGCAGTCGGCAACGCACAATAGTATATTTGCCGAAGCGCTCCAGCACCTCGTATTCGGTAACAGCATCACGTCCGCCCTCCTTGACAACCGCCATTTTCTTACGGTCGTTTTTATCACGGGCGATAAGCGTTTCAATCACGCCGCTGTCTGTCTTTATGTTGCCGCGTACTACAGCAAGATAGGTACGCTGAGCTGTTTTAGCCTGTATCTGCTGCGACAACGAAAGATGCGCCGCATCATTCTTGGCGCAAATCATAATACCGCTGGTATCCTTATCCAGACGGTGCACGATACCCGGGCGGATAACGCCGTTGATACCGGATAAGTTTTTGCAGTGATACAAAAGCGCATTGACCAGCGTTCCGTTTAAATTACCGGCCGCCGGGTGGACTACCATCCCGCGCGCTTTGTTGACAACAACAACATCCTCATCCTCATAAATAATATCCAAAGGAATATTTTCCGGCTGTACATCAAGTGGCTGCGGCTCAGGCAGAGTAACATCAATCTCGTCACCCAGACGCAGCTTGTAGTTGGATTTCAGCACCTTGCTGCCGCGCACAGCACGGCCCTCCTCCAGCAGCTTCTGCATATTCGAGCGTGTAAGCTCCAGCATTGCCGCCAAGCCTACATCGGCACGCTGTCCGGCCTCTTGTTCAGTTATAATCAATCGTTGCTGCTCAGCAGCTCCGTTTGCAAAATGCTCCATATAATCAAACCTACTCCCACACAAATTGCTATATCGGCCACATTAAATATCGGCCAGATACGAAAATCAAAAAAGTCAATTACTACACCGCGTGCAGTGCGGTCAATAAGATTACCCAAAGCACCGCCGGCAAAAAGCGCTGTTCCCCAGCAAGCCATTACGCCGCTTTTGGCAATCTCCCGGCGCATAAACCAGACACCGCCGATTACAGCAAGCGCAATCAACACAAACAGCCAACGACTGCCCTCCAGCATGCCGAAGGCAGCACCCGGATTCAGTATAAACGTCCAGTGAAATACATTATTAATCACCGGTACGCTCTCCCCTAACGCAAAATGTGTTACCACATAATACTTTGTTGCCTGGTCCAGCAGAACCACCAGCAAAGCTAACAAACCATAAACCATTTTATTCTCCTATTATCTTGATATGTATATTATAACACACTAAAGACATAAAAATACAGATGACACAAAAACTTAATGAAAAAAAGCCATTGCATATTTCCGCAATGGCTTTCGTAAATACTAATTAATTATTTTCAGTTGCCAGATCTTCACGAATCTCAGCAAGCTGTTTGCGACGGCTGTGAACCTTTTCCCAATGCTCGAAGTACAGCTTGGTTTCTGCCACAACTACACCGCTCAGGCCCAACAGAGCAATCAGGTTAGGAATAGCCATCAGACCGTTAACGATATCGGCAATAATCCAAATCATTTCCAGCTTCAGGAATACACCCAAGCCTACCAGAATGATATAACCGATACGGTAAGGCATGATGCATTTTACGCCGAAGAGATATTCTGCGCAACGCTCGCCGTAATAGCTCCAGCCGATAATAGTGGTAAAAGCGAAGAGTACCAGACCACCAGTCAGAACATACTTGGCAACAGCCGGGAAAGCAGAAGCGAAAGCAGCCTCAGTCAGTGCAGCACCGTTCAGGTCGCCGTTCCAGGCACCGCTGACGATAATGGACAGGCCGGTCATGGTGCAGATGATGATGGTATCGATAAAGGTACCGGTCATAGAAACAAGGCCCTGTTCTGCAGGCCATTTGGTTTTTGCTGCAGCTGCTACGATAGGAGCAGAGCCCAGACCAGATTCATTGGAATAAATGCCGCGGGCGATACCGCTGCGCATTGCCAGCATAATTCCGGCACCGGCAAAGCCGCCTGCTGCCGCAGTACCGTTGAAGGCACCGTCGATAACCAGCTTAATTGCAGCCGGCAGAGCATCAGCATAAAATACCAGCACGGAAACGGTTGCGATAACATAAACAGCAGCCATGAAAGGAACAATCTTACTTGCTACGTTAGCAATGGATTGCAGACCGCCGATAATAACAACAGCAACAAGAACAGTCAGGATTGCTGCTACAACGTATTCGGAAACGCCAAAGGATACATTAACAATAGAAGTGATTGCATTCACCTGAGTAAAGGTACCGCTGCCCAGGCAGGCAGTCATAACACCGAAAATAGAGAACATTACAGCCAGGGGCTTAAATTTTTTGCCTAAGCCCTGTTCAATGTAGTACATCGGACCGCCGGAAGCGTTACCGTTTTCATCATAGGTACGATACTTAACAGCCAGCACGCCTTCGGAATATTTGGTTGCCATACCGAAGAAAGCAGCCAGCCACATCCACAGCAGAGCACCGGGACCACCGAGCTTAATTGCCGTTGCTACGCCAACGATATTACCGGTGCCGACAGTTGCAGCCAAAGCAGTGCACAAAGCCTGAAAGCTGCTTACATCACCTTCGCCCTTGCTGCGGGCGGTAAAAATCAGCTGCAAGGCTTTAGGCAGCTTCATAACCTGAAGCAGGCCAAGACGGACGCTCATTAAAATACCTGTGCCGATAAGCAAAATCATCAAAGGCGGGCCCCAAATGAAGCCATCAATAGAATTCAAAATCTCCAACATAAAAAATTCCCCCCAGTAAAAATTTAAAACACGTTTACAATTTAAGGCTTTTTCCCGAAGCCCATGTATAGTATTGTATCACATCAACATATAGTGTACAATACTTCACACGATTGTATACACGTATTCTTCTTAGTGGCAGGGAATAGTGTGACAAATCACTGCATGCAAAGCAAAAAGCCTCCGTCTGCGGCCAAAGGCCACAGGCAGAGGCTTCTATTCCTTAATCAGCAATGCTTATTTTACTTCGCATTCCACACGTGCCAGGATAAAGCACAGATCAGACAAACGGTTCAGGCAAACCAGAACATTGGGGTTAACCGGTTCGTTTTCAGCCAGACGCAGCAGGCAACGCTCGGCACGACGGGTAGTAGTGCGTGCGATGTCCAGTGCGGCAGCGCCTACAGTATCTCCGGGGATAATGAAATGGCCCAGCGGCTGCAGCAGAGAATCAAACTTGTCGATTGTATCTTCAAACAGCTTAACGTGTTCTTCTTTGATGTAAGGTTCGGGCAGGTTGAGGCTGGCAATATCAGCCATCACAGACATGAGCAGCTTTTGTACATTGAAAATGGTTTCACGCACATCCTCACGCGTAACCTGAGCACGTGCCAAACCTAATGCCGAGGAAATTTCATCCACAGTACCATAGGCTTCTACACGCAGGCTTTGCTTGGGAACACGTTCTCCGGTGTACAAACCGGTAGTTCCTTTGTCACCGGTTCTGGTATAAACAGCAGCTTTCTTCATTTCTGCACCATCCTTTCCGTGAGAGTGTAACCCCTCTCAGTCAGCTCATGGCCGCCGAAAGGCTAAAGTTAATTAGTAAATTTCTTCCGGAGCGAAGAAGTTGTTGATTTCGCGTTCAGCAGCTTCCGGGCTGTCGGAACCGTGAACAATGTTTTCACCGATGCTCAGAGCGAAGTCGCCGCGGATAGAACCGGGAACTGCTTCGATCGGGTTGGTAGCACCGTTCAGTTGACGAACAGCTTTGATAGCGTTTTCGCCGCGGATTACAGCGCAAACCAGCGGAGCGGAGGTAATGAAGTCAACCAGTTCGCCGAAGAAGGGTTTGCCTTCATGCTCAGCATAGTGGAATTTAGCTTGAGCTTCGGTAACTTTAACCAGTTTCAGAGCTGCAACTTGCAGGCCTTTGTGTTCGAAACGAGCGATGATATCGCCGATTAGATTTTTCTTAACTCCATCAGGTTTTACGAGTACGAGTGTTTGTTCCATTTGTAAATCTCTCCTTAAAGTGTAATTAAATTTTTTATACTAACCCAGTCACCGATGTGACTTAGAGGTATAGTTGAATTGTTAACGGATACCCATTTTTCTTGCCTGCTCACGCAGCAGCTGAACTCTTTCCTCGGTTGCGGGGTGAGTACTGAAAAGCTGCTTGGCATCAACACCGGCAAAGGGGTTGATAATAAACATATGCGCAGTTGCTTCGGTAGCACCGGGCATTACGCGACGCTCCGCATAGGCTTCAATCTTCAGCAAAGCATCAGCCAGAGCATTGGGATTGCCGCAAAGCTCACCGCCGGATTTATCTGCCATATATTCGCGGGAACGGGATACTGCCATCTGAATCAGCATAGCTGCCAGAGGCGCCAAAATCATAACCAGAATAGAAGCGATAGGATTACGGCTTTCGCCATTCTCATCACGGCCGCCGCCAAAGAACATACCCCATTGGGCAATCGTGGAAATAGCACCTGCCATAGAAGCGGCAATAGTACTTACCAAAATATCACGATGCATAATATGGCTCAGCTCATGACCTAAAACACCGGCCAGCTCTTCCTTGGTCAGCATATCTGCCAGCGCAGTATTTACAGCAATGGCAGCATGCTCCGGATTTCTGCCGGTAGCAAAAGCGTTAGGCACCGGACTATTGATAATATAAACCTTCGGCATAGGAATATTGGCTTTTTTAGCCAGCTTTTCTACTATTCCGTACAGCTCCGGCGCACTGTTGCGGTCAACCTGTTGTGCATCATAGTGTGCCAGAACCATCTTATCGCTGTTCCAATAAGCAAAGAAATTCATTGCCACGCCTACAAAAAGCATTACGGTCATGCCGCGCAGACCGCCGAAGAAGTCGCCCAGGAGCATCAGCAGCGCTGTCATTAACGCCATTAAAAACGCTGTTTTCATCTAAGTAATTTCCTCCTCATAAAAGACCTGCACTGTAAACAGGTACAGGCATTAATAGAATACATTTTCAACATATCTATTATAACAAGTAATTACTTATTTTTCAATTTGGGCCTTGATAGAGTTTAACATATTTTCACTGTTTTCACGAACTTTTTTCTTAAGAATAGGATTCAGGAGGCCGGCAATCATCGGAATACCGAACTCAAAATCAACTGCCAGCGTTACCTCGCAGCCGTCAGCCTGCGGTGTAATAAGCCAGGAGCCTTCCATTTTCTTTAAATCACCCTCGGTCTGAGCGTAGGTAATTTTCAGCTCCTCAGGATAGAAGGTATCGCGCTCGGTCCAGACGATTTTGCGTCCGTCAACATTACTTACCCAGTGAGAAACAGTGTAATTCTCACCGCGCTCCAAGATTTCTACGCTTACCAGGTCATGCATAAAGTTAGGGTAAGCAGCCATATCCTTGATAATATCATAAATTTTTGCACCATCGCCCTTGATGGTGGTTTTGCTCTCTACATAAGGCATAATCTTATCTCCTCTTATAAATCTTCAATAACATCCGCGGTTTCTTTAACAGCGCCTCTGAAAGCCTCCAGAACATGGTCAATAACATCTTTAGGCATAATCAGCGGCGGCTCCATACGGATAACCTTAGGATTGTTCAAGGTATAAGCAACAATAATGTGCTGGTTAATCATCAGGCTCATCAGCATACCGCCGGCACCCTCTTTGGTCAGCTCAATGCCGATCATCATACCGCGACCGCGTACTTCCTTGATAACGGAAGGATATTCCGCAGCGATAGCCTCCAGACCAGCCTTCAGATAAGCACCTGCCTCACGTCCGCGACGCAGCATATCCTCTTCCTTGATAGCCTTGATAGCTGCTACACCGGCAGCGCAGGCCAGCTGGTTACCGCCAAAGGTAGAGGTGTGCAGGAACGGTGCTTCAATAAGACCGTCCCAGGCACGTGGAGTACCGATAATCGCACCTATGGGCATTACACCGCCGCCCAAAGCCTTAGCGCAGGCCATCAGGTCGGGAGTAACGCCGTCATGGTTAACGCCGAACCATTCGCCGGTACGGCCGATACCTGTCTGTACCTCATCGGCAATCAGCAGAGCACCCTTCTTCTCACAGATTTCCTTCACCTCACGCAGATAACCTGCAGGCGGAACAATAATGCCGCCCTCGCCCTGAACAGGCTCCAAAATAACAGCAGCAGTATCCTCATCAACAGCTGCCTCAACAGCTGCGGCGTCGCCGTATTCTACATGAGTAAAGCCATCGAGCAGCGGTTTAAACGGCTCGCGATACATATCACGTCCGGTTGCAGTTAAGCTGCCAAAGGTTTTGCCGTGAAAAGCATTCTTCGCAGCAACGAATTTTTTGCGTTTTGTTGCCAGACGTGCTACCTTCAGGCAGCCTTCAACGGATTCGGTACCGCTGTTGACAAAAAAGCTGTACTGCAGCTCACCGGGAGTAATCTCGGCCAGTGCCTCCGCCAAATCAGCCATTGGACGGTTGAACAGCACCTTGCCGCACATCGGCATAGCATGCAGCTCCTTTTCCACAGCCTCGACAACCTTCGGATGACGGTGGCCTAAAGCAAACATACCGTAACCGCCCAGGCAGTCAATAAACTCCTGACCTTCGCTGTCGGTAATAGTCCAGCCCTCAGCATGACCTTCAATGCTTGCCAGGCCCATAAAGCGGAACAGCTTTGCCTGAGCGGGATTGATATACTTTTCATATTTACCGATTGTTTCTTCTACATAATTAGACATTTTCTTACCTCGATTCAGTTTATGTAAATTAGAATTGGCTTATATCGTCTAGGTTTACTTCTTTCGTCCCCGAAAGAAGTAACAAGAAAGGGGCGCGCTTTGCGAAAGCGCGGGAAACAGTCGCTTTTTTGCTCGCACAAAAAAGCTAAGCAAAAAATGCTTTACCATATTCTCCTTGGTTCGTAGTAAGCGAAAGGCTATAACAACATACCAATGGATGTACAAACATTTTTCAAGGCCTAGACTAACGCGAAGTTTAATCACCCGATACAAGGCTTAAACAAACCACAAAGTACTTCATGGGTTACGAAAAAACTTCGCAGGAACTTCGAACAGGCGCTAGTAACAGCAAAGCGACCCTATTTAAAAGGCTTTTTGATAAAACTTTTTCTCCGGAAAAAGTTTTTGTTTTGCCGCGCTTTACAAAAAGCGCGAACCTTTCTTGCCGGCTTCTTTCAGTTATGAAAGAAGCTGAATCCAAATACTTTTTTAATATAGCAGCTCCGTCACCGGCACAAAGGTTATCCCCATCCGCTTAAACTCCGCCGCATACATCTCCCAGCATTTGGCAGTATTCGGTCTGGCGTGGCAGATAGCAATAACGCTGCCATTCTTTTCCGCCATAGCGAAAGCCTTATATATCTGCTGACGAATCGCCTGCACGTCAGAGCTGTTATCCAAAAAGATATCGTTGCGCGCAGTCGAAACCCCCAGCTGCTGCGCCATATTGCGTGCTACCGAAGCGGAATTTGTACGGCTGTCCACAAAGAACAGCTTCTGTCGCCGCAGCTCCTGCAAAACAACTCTCATAGTATCCTTATCAGCAGTCGCCTTCGAGCCCTGGTGATTATTTACACCCATCACTCCCGGCAGACTGTTAAGCGCACGCCGCGTCAAGGACAGCTTCTCAGCCGCAGACAAATCCGTACGAATAGTAGCAGCGCCCTCGCTCATAGCACTGCGGTCAATAGGCTCCATCGGCAGATGCAGCATCGGCACACGTCCTTTAGCCTTCACCATCTCCAGAACATCGCTGCTGTACTGCTTATACGGCAATATCGCATAGCTGAATGGAAGACCGGTATTCAGCAGCTTGCGCACCGGCGCCATATCATAACCGCAGTCATCAATAACGATGGCTACTTTTCCTCTTAATTGCCTGACGGTCCCCTGCTGCTCCTCTTCTGCCTTTTGCTCCGGTAAATCCTTAACATCCTTATCCTGCTTGGTCAGGTTACTGTTATGGAAGAAAATCACAGTATCCGTTACAAAGCTCTTGCTGCCTGCACCGGCCTTAACCTTAATACCAATTTCAGCCTTATAGGCATCCCATTTTTTATATTTGGCAGGCTTGCCGCTGATATAAACCAGTCCGGCCTGCTCAGCCTTTGTCTGCAGCCAGTCGCAGGCACCGGCAAGGCTTGTACCGGAAGGTACGCCAACTGCCAGCTCACGCTGGTTAATCTGCACTTTGGCACCGGATTCTTCAACCTCAACATCCTTTTTGCCATGATTGTTTTCAATCAGCTGCCAATTATTTTTCTGCAGCAAAATATTATCCAACAGACGCTGTGCCTCTATAGATTCATCCAGCAGACTTACCGTCTGCGGCTCGTCACCCTTCTTGTCCAAAACATCCTTCTTGCTGTTGCTGGTGGCATAAAAAAGTCCGCAGCCAATGGCAATAATCGCAATAACCGCTGTTAAAATCAGTACAGCATATTTACTGCCGGAGGATTTTTTCTTGCTTGCTTTTGTCATAGGTGTTCTCCTTTCTAAGCCCGTGGGTGCGTTTTATCATACACCTCACGCAAACGCTCCACATCAAGATGCGTATATATCTGCGTGGTAGAAATATCTGCATGTCCCAAAAGCTCCTGCACTATGCGCAGGTCAGTGCCGTTATTTAAAAGATGCGTCGCAAAGGAATGACGCAGCATATGCGGTGTAACGCGCTTACTGATGCCTGCGCTCTTACCGTATGCCACAATAATTTCGTAAAAACGCTCCCGTGTCATCGGTCCGCCCCAGCCGGTTACAAAAAGCTCTGCAGCCGCATCCGGCTTGCCATGCAGAAGCTGCGGGCGTACCACAGACAAATAATGCTCCAGATAATGCAGTGCAGTGCGTCCTAAGGGAAGCATGCGTTCCTTGGAGCCCTTGCCCATAACAATGACATACTGCATCTTCATATCAACATTCTTCACCGGCACATTTACCAGCTCAGACACACGCATGCCGGTAGCATATAACAGCTCCAGCATCGTCTTGTCGCGATAACCGTCCAAGGTTCCCAAATTAGGCTCATCCAAAAGCCTTTCTACCTCCTGAACGCTCAGCACCTTCGGCAAATGCAGTCCTCTGCTCGCCGCCTCCAGCACCTCGGCAGGATTGCGTCTGATATAACGCTCTGCCGTCAGAAAACGGTAAAACGCCTTAATCGAAGCCAGCTTGCGTGCCACCGTCGAGGAAGCGCGGCCTTCCTGCTTTAAACGCACAAGATAGGCAATCAGCTGCTGTCGCGAAACCTGCAGCAGCTCCTCATCTGCCTTCAGCTGCAGGCTTTTCATCAGCAGGCGCAAATCACGCATATACGCCAGCTGTGTATTTTTTGCCAGTCCCAGCTCTACCGTCAGATATTCCTGAAACAAGGCCAGATAGTCAAACATAAAAACCTGCCTCCATCCCGCAAATTTGCCGCTTGCAAATTTTGCCGGATGCAATCTCTTTCAGAAAAAGAAAAACAACGCTTGTGCGCCGTTTTTCTTTGTAATCATAACTTTATTAAAATTCTTTTTTCTCAGGCTGCATAATAGTAATATTAGTTGCCGGAGAAATAGTGGAAATAGCATGCTTATAAACAAGCTGCTGTTTGCCTTCGTTTTCAATAATAACAGTAAAGTTGTCAAAACCTCTTACTAAGCCACGGATTTGGAAACCGTTCATCAGATAGATGATAACACCCAGGTTTTCCTTACGAACATGGTTTAAAAAGCTGTCTTGCAAATTCATTGCGGGTTTTACTGAAGTAATCATTAAAAGCCCCTCCTACTCATTTCGTTATCTCCGGAAGTACAGATTCCTAAAAACCTACACTCCTCTTTATACTTATATTTTACACCGAAATGCCACTTTCTACAAGTATTTCGGAAATTTCTGCCACTGCCTGTTTATAATCAGGCTCATCATCCAAATGCAGCCAGTGAATATACGGCATTTTTTTATACCAGGTAATCTGCCGCTTGGCAAAGTTGCGCGTTGCCTGCTTCAGCTTATCCACAGCAGCAGCATAATCCATACTGCCGTTAAGATACCACACCATCTGTCTGTAGCCAATACTCTGCATCGACTGGCACTCGGGCGCTACTCCCTGCTCCAGCAAGCTGCGCACCTCCTGCTCCAGACCTGCTGCCAACATCAAATCCACACGCCTGTTGATGCGCTCGTACAGCGCCTGACGTTCCATCTCCAAACCGATAACTACAGCGTCATAAGGACTTTCCTGCGCGCCGTACTGGTTAACAGCCTCGCCCTGCATAGCCGATTCCAGCGCACGGATAACGCGGCGCACATTGTTCGGGTGAATGCGCTCTGCCTCCTGCGGCGCCAGCTCCTGCAGGCGCGCGTGCAGCGCCAACGCGCCCTTTTCCTGTGCCTCGGCCTCCAGCCTGCGGCGCAGCTCGCTGTCCTCATCCGCATTATTAAAGGCATAATCCTCGAGCAGCGCTTTAATATAGAGTCCTGTACCACCGGCAATTATCGGCAGATGTCCGCGCGCGTTGATTTCCGTAATCAGCGCAGCTGCACGCTCCTTAAAATCCACAACGCTGAAGGATGCATCCGGCGGCAGAATATCCACCAGATGATGCGGTACGGCCGCCAGCTCCTCGGCAGTTGGCTTGGCAGTACCGATATTCATATTTTTATAAACCAGCATTGAATCACCGGAAATTATTTCGCCCTGAAACTGCTTGGCAATCTCAATAGCGCAATGACTTTTTCCGGTTGCTGTCGCTCCTAAAATAACAACTACCTTGGGTTTTTGCAACATAAATCACCTTTTTATTATTCCGTACTTAATCCTGCTGTATTTGCCGCCGATAAATTCCTCGCAGCCATACTCGCGCAGAATATATTCGCTGCGCTCCTTGATAACCACGCGCGGCGCTGCTTTAAGCGCCAGCTGCAGCGTTTCTGCCGACAGCGCTTCCTCGTAGGAAAGCGGACGCAATGCTTCCATGCCCTTGGCACCATTGACAGGATGGCGGAACATCGGATCGAAATAAACAACATCAAAGCTGTCCGGCGCACACTGCGCCAGATAATCCTCCGCCAACGCTTGCACCGGCTGAATCCGGCGCAGTGCTGCCGTCAGGTCAGCATCCTCGGCAACGTAATTTTTCAAGCCATAGCTCACGGCAAAATACAATAGCGGTGAAGCCTCCAGGCCAACAACCGTTCCTGCCTCACCGACAGCATAGGAGCTGATGGCAGCATCAGCTGCCAAGCCCAGCGTAGCATCCAGCACTCTTTTCCCCGGACGCAGGTCCAACGCCGTCAGCAAATGCTCCGTCGCGCCACGCTTCAGTTGCTGCAGACGCAGCACCGCCATCCCCAGATGATAGGCAAAGCTACCTGCGGCGCTATGAATACGCGGGCCTCCCTTCTCTACCACGACAAGCGCTGCCAGGTCATATTGCGCCATAAGCTCGTCTACGCCCATATTATGCGGACGCTCTACGTAAAGTGCGCCCAGCTGCTCCGCCCAGGCCCTGGCCTGGGCTGCAGCGGCGCTGCCTGTAGCATTTCTGGCCGTTGTTACGCCAATTTTGCCTTTAAGCATTAAAAGCCCGTCCTTTTAAACATTTTATACAGCTGATTGCTGTCAATTTCAATCATGCAAGGTCTGCCGTGCGGGCAGGTAAACGGATGCGTAGTATTGCACAAATCAATAATCAGCTGACGCATCTGCCGCATATTCAGCAGCTGTCCTGCCTTAATCGCCGCCTTGCAGGCAGTCATGTGCAGTACCTCCTGCCGCAAATCGCTGCCATTGACATTACGCATTTCCCGCAGCATTTTGCTGATAGCATTGATAAAATCCTCAGCGGCATCAGCCTTGATATCCGCCGGCAAACTGCTCACACGCAGCAAACTTTCGCCGGCGCTGGCAGCATCCACACCCAAAGCCAGAAATTCATCCCTGTGCTCCTCAATCAATGCAATATCATCGGCAGCCATATCTACATAAAGCGGCATCAAAAGCTGCTGCGACGGAATCTGCTCATGCGAAGCCACGAGCTTGTCATAAAGAATGCGCTCATGGGCAGCATGCTGGTCGATAAGATAAAGCGTTGTTTCGCTTTGGGCAATAATAAAGGTTTTATCAACCTGACCAATCGGCCAGATGGTATCCATACCGCTGTCGGTATCGGTAAAAGCAATGGTTTCCCTATTGGCCGCAGGTGCAGCCTCCACCGGCTGCGGGTTGGCAAATTCACTGCGCGCCTCATGCACCTCCAACACAGGCTCCTGATAGCCCTTGCTGTAGGAAACTGTTGCGGCGGTTTGGGCAAAATCATCAAACGGTTGCCACATTGCCTGCTGCTCTCCCTGCTCCTTTTTCACAATAGGCGCAGGCTGCTCAGGCACCAGCAAACTTTCGGAAGTAGGTGCAGGCTGCACATCTTCCTTGCGCTCCGGTGTTTTGAAAATCTGCTCCGCACTGCTCTTGAACACAGGCTGTTGCGGCTGATACGCCGGCTTTACCTGCGGTGCAGGCGTAACCGGCGCAGAAACAGCTTGCGGCTGCGGCTTCACAAACACATTCAGCTCTGAATCCGGCAGCAGCGTTACCTGCGTCTTTTGGGCGCTCATCGGCTTCGTCAGCGCATCGGTCAGCGCCTTATACATAGCCTTGTAAATAAGGCTGTCATCACTGAATTTGATTTCACTCTTCTGCGGATGCACGTTAACATCAACACTGGCTGTATCAACTGTTATATTGATAACAGCAAAGGGAAAGCCGCTTTTGGGAATCTGCGACTGGTAAGCATGGTCCATAGCCTTGGAAAGCATTTTGCTGCCGATGCAACGGCCGTTAACGAAGAACGTCTGCCACTGGCGCGTTCCCTTCAACAGCGTAGGCTTGCCGATAAAGCCGCTAACTCTTACATTAGGATCGTTCAGCGATACCTCCAAAAGGTTTTCGGCAACATTCTTGCCGTACAGTGCTCTGATAGCATGCTCCAAGTTACCGTCACCGGGAGTGCTGAGCACCTCTTTATCATTGTTTACCAGCTTAAAACGCACATCAGGACGCGAGAGCGCCAGCCTTGTCAAAAGCTCGCTGATATAACGGCCCTCGGTGCTCACGGTTTTCAGGAACTTACGGCGTGCAGGCACGTTAAAGAACAGATTCTCCACAATTACGGTAGTACCCGTACTGCCGCCGCTTGCCGTAACCTCCGTGTTTTCGCCGCCGTCGATATGCACAGAAGTAGCGAATTCCTCACTCTCCGGACGGGTAAGCAGCGTAAAGTTAGAAACAGAGGCAATACTGGGCAAGGCTTCACCGCGAAAGCCCAAAGTATTCAGACTCAGCAAATCCTCAGCCTTCGTAAGCTTGCTTGTGGCATGGCGCAGCACAGCCATTTTGGCATCAGCCTCACTCATGCCGCAGCCATTATCAGTTACTCTGATATATTCCGTACCGCCGGCAAAAATCGTTACTTCAATTTTATCCGCACCGGCATCCAGTGCGTTCTCAACCAATTCCTTTACTACGGACGCAGGCTTTTCTACAACCTCGCCGGCAGCAATCTGGTTGGCGGTATTCGTATCCAACAATCTGACGGCATGCTCTTCTGCCATTATTTACCCAGCTCCTTTCTTGCTTCATCCTGCAATTTATACAAGGCGCTCATCGCCTCAATCGGTGTCATGCTCATAACATCGAGCTTCAAAAGCTCATTGGCAATAGAACTGCCAAACAGCGAGCCCATCATATTATCCGGCGCTGCAGCAGCTGCAGGCTGCTGCACGCGGCCGTTGTCATTATCATATTCCTTCAGCAGCTCTTCCGAACGCTCCAGCACCTTCTTCGGCAGACCGGCAAGGCGTGCAACATGTACGCCGTAGCTGCGGTCGGTTCCACCCGGCACAATACGGCGCAGGAAAATAATATCCTTGCCTCTTTCCTTAACGGCAACGGAATAATTCTTTACTCCGCTCAGCACATTTTCCAAAGCAATCAGCTGATGATAATGCGTAGCAAACAACGTCTTTGCCTTGATGCGGTCATGGATATATTCCATAACTGCGTGAGCAATGCTCATACCGTCAAAGGTGCTGGTACCGCGGCCCACCTCATCAAGGATAATCAGACTGTTTTTCGTAGCGTATTTCAAAATCTGCGCTACCTCGTTCATCTCCACCATAAAGGTGCTCTGGCCTGTCGCCAGGTCATCACTGGCGCCTACACGCGTAAAAATCTTATCTACCGGGCAAATGCTCGCCTGACGCGCAGGAATAAAGCTGCCGATTTGCGTCATCAGCACCAGCAGCGCTACCTGACGCATGTAGGTTGATTTACCTGCCATATTCGGACCGGTAATAATTATCATGCGTTCATCGGTATTATTCAGATTGGTATTGTTCGGGACAAAAATCTCCTTTTCCAGCAAGCGCTCTACTACGGGATGGCGTCCGTCAACAATCTTGATTTCGCCGTTATTATTCAGCTCAGGTCTTACATAATTATATTTATAGGCAGCCTCTGCCAAGCCTGTCAGCACATCAATGTAGCTGACGGCGCGGGCAGTTTCCTGAATCTCCTTGATTTTTCCGCGAATCAATGTACGCAGCTCATCAAACAGATAATACTCCAGCTGCTCGATTTTTTCCTTGGCACCGAGAATTTTATTCTCGAACTCCTTAAGCTCGGGAACAATATAGCGCTCCGCGTTTACCAGTGTCTGCTTACGCACAAAGTACGGAGGCACGCTGCTGCTCTGTCCCTTGCTTACCTCGATATAATAGCCGAAAACCTTGTTGAAGCCAACCTTCATAGTTTTAATGCCGGTTTCCTCTTTGATTTTCTGCTCAAAGTTCTGCATCCAGGTTTTGTTGTCAGCAGCAATCAGATGCAGCTCATCCAGCTCCTGATTATAACCTGTGCGAATCATACCGCCCTCACGAACAGAAAACGGCGGCTCATCGACAATCGCCTGCTGCAGTCTTGCAGCCAGCTCCTCGTGCAGATGCAGGCCCTTCCACAGCTTACGCAGCAGTCCGCTGCTGCAGCCTTCCAGAATGCCCTTCAGGCCCGGCAGCACGCTTAAGGAATTGCGCAGAGCTACCAAATCCCTGGCATTGGCACTGCCCACCTCAATACGGCTGACAATGCGCTCCAGATCCGCCACCGCCTTCAGCTGCGCCACAATCGCTTCGCGCAGCTCTGCGGCTGCCGCCAGCTCGGCTACCGCCTCCTGACGCTCATAAATGTGGCCTACATCAAGCAGCGGGCTTTCAATCCAACTGCGCAGACGACGCGCACCCATCGAGGTATTGTTAAAATCCAGTACCTGCAGCAGCGTACCGCGCTTCGAGCCGTCCGTCATATTGCGAACCAGCTCCAGATTGCGGATAGCAGTCACATCAAGATTCATAAAGCTGTTGCGTTCAATCCGCACCAGGCGGTTAATATGACTCAAATCGGCCATTACCGTTCCGTGCAGATAACGCAGCAAAAGCTCAACTGTGCTATGCACCTCATCAGGCACATCATTGCCGCCAAAGTGCTGCGTAAAATAATCAGCCTCCGGCGTACTCTCGTCATAATGCGTAACAACGCATTCCGGCAATCTTGCAGCCAGCCATTCCTGCAGCTTCTCTCTCATTTCCTCCGAAGTAAAATGAACAACAAGCTCTGCAGGCTGCAGTCTGTAAAGCTGCTCGGTAATATTCAAAAAGCTTTCCGAAGTTTGGTCAAGAAACCATTCGCACTCACCCGTAGTTACATCAGCCGCCGCCAGGCACATTCCCTTGTCCTGGTCCTGCTGTAAAAATACCAGATAGCGGTTATGCTTATCCTCCAGAAGCTGTTCGTTCAGCGCCGTTCCCGGCGTAATAATTTTAATAACCTTGCGCTCGACAATGCCTTTGGCGAGCTTGGGATCCTCCACCTGCTCGCAAATAGCGATACGATAGCCTTTTTTTATCAGCTTGGCGATATAGCCGTCCACAGAATGATAAGGCACACCGCACATCGGCATATGCTCCATGCCGTTGGAGCGCTTGGTCAGCGTTAAATTAAGCTCACGCGATGCTGTAATAGCATCGTCAAAAAACATTTCATAAAAATCGCCCAAGCGAAAGAAGAGCAGCTCATTCTGATGCTCCTGCTTTACCGCCATATATTGTTGTACCATGGGCGTAACATTTGCAGCAGCCATTAATCAACCGCCTTACCTTTCACCAGCCAGGTCTGCGCAGCTTCAATCTGCACATTAACCTTCTGTCCTACCTCGTATTGCTTATCTTCAATCGGCCACAGCACCAGAACTCCTGTGCGTGTGCGTCCGTTCCAGACTGTTTTCTGCTTGCTGGGACCTTCTGCCAATACTTCCACAGTCTGACCTACCAGCTTTTCATGGCACTTCAGGCTGTTTTCGTTCTGCAGCGCCATCAAACGGTTCAAACGTTCCTTCTTCACTGCCAGCGGCACCTGGTTTTCCATTTTGGCTGCAGGTGTACCGCTGCGCTTGGAATAGATGAAGGTATAAGCGGAGGTAAAGCCAACCTGACGCACGACATCCAAAGTTTCTTCAAAATCCTCTTCGGTTTCACCGGGGAAGCCTACAATAATATCTGTAGTAATCGTTGCGTCCGGCACATATTTGCGCACCAGCTTCACCAGCTCCAGATATTTTTCCTTCGTGTAACCGCGGTTCATGCGGCGCAGAATTTCCGAGCTGCCTGCCTGGAACGGCAGATGGAAGTTTTCGCAGATGTGCTCACATTCTGCAACAGCCTTGATAACCTCCTCGCTCATATCACGCGGGTGGCTGGTCATATAATGAATACGCTCAACGCCGGGAATAATATCCACACGGCGCAGCAGCTTAGCGAAAGCGTCCTTGTCGCCAAAATCCTTGCCGTAGGAATTAACGTTTTGGCCCAGCAAAGTAAATTCCTTGTAGCCATCTTTAACTGCTGCCTCAATCTCGGCAACAATATTATCGATGCTGCGGCTGCGCTCGCGTCCGCGTACATACGGCACGATGCAGTAGGTGCAGAAATTGTTGCAGCCATACATAATAGGAATCCAGGCAGCAAAGGAGCTTTGGCGTACCATATGACCTTCAAACTCACTTTGGTGAATAGTCAGATCGGTATAAACCGCAGCCTTGCGCTCTGCCAAAAATTCCAGCAGCAAACGCTTGAAATCGTTAACGTAAGCAGTACCCAGCAGCAAATCTACCTGCGGATGCTTTTTACGCAGCTTTTCGCCGTCCTTCTGTGCCATACAGCCGGCCACGCAGATGACAACATCCGGATTGGCACGCTTTACAGCCTTTAATTCGCCAATTTTGCCGGCAATTTTCTTTTCCGCGCTCTCGCGCACGCAACAGGTGTTGACAATAATTATATCTGCGGTATGAAAATCAGGATTAGGCGTATAACCAAGCTCCTGCAACTGTCCTGCATAATGCTCCGTATCGGATTCATTCATCTGGCAGCCGTAATTTATCAGACAGTAGGTTTTATTTTTATCACTCATGTAAATACCTCCGTGTAAAATCAGTCTATCATTATATTATAACCAATTATACTCACTTCCCGCAACATTTCCCCCGGAAAGAAGTAGGGAATAATTTATAAAATATTTTAGTAGTAGGTATTGAAATCTGCCCTTAAGATGATTACAATATATGCAGGCAAAGAATTTTTCCGATTGCCTTTTAATATAGTTTAGGAAGGTCAAAATCATGCAAAGCAAAAAGAAATGGTTTGTTGTATTTATTCTTCTCGCTGCCCTTGCAGGCGCAGCCTTTTATTTTCTTTATTTCATCCGTACACCGGCTTACGCTCTGAACGAAGCGCGCGTTGCACTGCAGCAGCATGACAGCGCAAAATTTTCACGCTACGTTGATGTTCCCTCTGTTATGGACAACGCTTTCGAGGACATCATCAAGGCAGAAAGCAAAATCAATAACGATAATGTTTTCTCCAACCCGTTCGCACTCGGCATTCTGCATATGCTGAAGCCTTCGGTAGTAGACCTGATGACGCAGGAGGCTCTGGACAAAATTGCCGCTAAGCCTGAGAATGCGCCTAAGCAGCCGACCGATCCCGTACCAGATGCTATGAAGCGTAACCTGGAACGCCACATCCCCATTCAAAACCTTACTGTCAAAGATCTGAAGCTCAGCAAGCATGATGGCGAAACAGCTACAGCTACGCTAGTACTGCGCGATAAGGATCTGGAAAAGGATTTTATTGCTGAGCTGTTGATGCAGCAAAATGATAAAGGTGATTGGCAGATTAAGAAAGTCAGCAATCTGGCAGACTTTATCGTTCAATTAGACGCAGCTAAACGTGCTAAACAGGCCCTGCTGAATAAGCCTGTTATGGACCGCCTGAACAAAGCGCTGCAGGCAACCAGCGAGCGCCTGACGCTGAACAAGGACAGCAACAAAATCGGCAGCGAGGAAAAAGCTACGCTTACCGCTACCATCATGGCCAAAAACATGAGTAACGTTGCTATCAACCGTATGTATTACGATGTAACCGTGCTCAACGATAAGGGAGAACAGCTTTATTCCTATCCGGAGCATTATCAGGGCAGCATTGCCCCCGGACAGGCAGTGGAGCTCACCACCAGCAAAAAGCTGAATTCCATGCTGCCGGATGACAAAAAGCTGATGAATCTGGATATTACCAAAGAAACCGTAAAAATTCAGGTCACCTACATTGCTTTTGATAACGGCGAGGTAATTTCTCCTAAGGGTTGGATTGAATAACCGCAAAAAATTAAACGCTTACATCCCACGTTGATGCGTGGGGTGTAAGCGTTTTTTGTTTGTTGTTACGGTTCAGCACACAACCCTCAGCCAGCCTTTGGCCAGCAACGATTGGCAAAATACATCCTCTTTAAGAATATAGATATTCCTGCCCGCACTTTTCATACTGATGGCAAGCTGCAAATCAGCACCGTCACACACGGAAGCATCCGCCGTGCCGACAATAACCATATCTGAATCTGCTGTAACATGATAAGCAACGCTTGCACCAAGCGCAGTCAGTATCTCCCGAAGGTTTTTAAGATAAAGACCGTCAAAAGAGCCAAGCAGAACTATATTTTTATCTGCCAACGGTCTTAAGCGCCTGAAAGACGGTACGATTGCAAGCTCTCTTTGCTGCGGCGGCAGATGATAATCCGCCACCGCCAGCTCCTTCAGCTTCTGGTAGCAGCCATTGCAAATGCCGCAGTCAACAAGTGCCCTGTGCGCGCCTGCTGTAGCAATATTAAAATATTCAGCGACCGCAGTCTGCTTATACCTGCCTAAAAACGGTAATTCATTCTGCGCCAGCTTCATAACATCAACATAATCATTGGCTAATCTTTTGGCATAATAGCCTGCCAGATTTTCCGCAATAAAGCTCAAATCAAAGGCTACATTATAGCCTGCAATAATATCATCAGCCAAAAAATCCACAAAGGACAAAATTACCTCGTCGATTGCCGGAGCATCCGCAACCATGGCGTCATTGATACCGGTGAGCCGTGTAATATAATACGGAATAGATAATTCCGGCTTAACTAAGCTGGAAAATTCATCTACTCTGCGATTATTGCGGTATTTTATGGCCGATATTTCCGTTATATAATCATTCTGCGGACTCAATCCGGTAGTTTCAATATCTAAAACAGTATAATCGTCAGGATAAGCCAGAAGCAGCTTACCATCTATATACCTGTTTCTTTTTATAGAACTCAAAAAATCACCTTGCCGAGCTTAGCTCAGCATCTATGTCCTTTCTTTTGCTTATTTCTCCAACACCTTCATACACATAATACCCTTTTCGTTACGCACCAGGAAAAAGCTGATTTCATCCTCCTTGTGCAGACCAGTCGCCGCTTGAGGCTTGGAAAGCAGTGTGCCTATGATATTTACCTCGCGTACCTCTTTAAGCAGTACATGAGCTGCTTCGGCCTCATCACCGCGCACCAGATAAACCGTGACGGTATCCGGGTGCGTTGCAAGTCTTGCAGGATCTAATGAGGTAAGCTGGCGCATTGCTTCTGTCGCTTCGTCTGCCTTATAAGCCTTTTGCACCATTGCCACTTTGCTTTGGAACTCGCTCAGGCGAGGCATTTCGCTCGGCAGCACAGCTGCCTGCGCTTCCATCAGCTCAGCTAAGCGTATCTTCGCTGATTGCCCATCATTGCCATGCAACAGCTTCAGCGTCTTTTTATCTGCATCATATACGGCACAGCATAATATTTCAAAGCTGATGCCTTTCTGTGCATCTATATAGCCGTAGCAAAGTACGCCGGTAACATCTTCTGTTACCTCAAAAATGCTGCCCAGGTTTTGCGCTACGCCGGCAGCGTCTATGTAAAGGTATTTATCCACAATATCGCGGAAATTCATTTCTTTAAGAAGCATATTATCACCTCATAGGAATGGAGTTAGTTTTAATTATGATATAGGCATTTCACTTTACGCTTTTGTAAAAGACTGCCTATATTCAATCATACATGCAATTTACGTAATTTGCAATAAAGTAATGAGGTTTTTTGAGTGTGTTAGTTTTGGCGGAATCAAAAGCGCAGAAAATAAAAACGTCCCACCCGTCAGACGAGTGGGACGCAAGCTCATTATAAAGCTATCTTAGTGATGGAACAGGCGCAGGCCGGTGAATGCCATTGCAATACCGTACTTGTCGCAGGTCTCAATAACATTATCATCACGAATAGAGCCGCCAGCCTGTGCAATATATTGCACGCCGCTGCGATGTGCACGCTCAATATTATCGCCAAACGGGAAGAAAGCGTCACTGCCGAGAGCAACGTCCTTCAGCTGTGCAACCCAAGCCTTTTTCTCTTCGCGAGTCAGCGGTTCCGGTTTTTCGGTGAAGAAGTTTTCCCATACGCCGTCAGCCAGTACATCTTCATAATCATCGGAGATGTAAACGTCGATGGTGTTGTCGCGGTCGGGACGACGAATGCTGTCCTTAAACGGCAGAGCCAATACCTTCGGGTTTTGACGCAGCCACCAGATATCAGCTTTACCGCCTGCAAGACGGGTGCAATGTACGCGGGATTGCTGGCCGGCGCCGATGCCGATAGCCTGGCCGTCTTTTACATAGCAAACGGAGTTGGACTGAGTGTATTTCAAAACGATTAAGGAAATCAGCAGGTCGCGTGCTGCGCCTTCCGGAATTTCTTTATTCACAGTCGGGCGGTTTTGCAGCAGGTCAGCGGTAATTTTAGCTTCGTTGCGCTCCTGCTCGAAGGTAATACCGAATACCTGCTTGTGCTCCAGCAGTTCCGGCTTGTAGTTTTCATCAATTTTAATGATGTTGTAAGTGCCTTTGCGTTTACCCTTCAGAACAGTAAGAGCTTCTTCGGTATAACCGGGTGCGATAACACCGTCGGAAACCTCGCGTGCCAGCATTTTAGCAGTCTGCACGTCGCAAACATCGGACAAAGCAACAAAGTCGCCATAGGAGCTCATGCGGTCAGCGCCACGGGCACGTGCATAAGCATTTGCCAGTGGAGAAAGCTCCAGATCATCTACATAATAAATTTTCTTCAGAGTATCGCTCAGCGGCAGGCCTACTGCAGCACCTGCAGGGCTTACGTGCTTAAAGGATGCTGCTGCCGGCAGACCGGTTGCTTCCTTCAGTTCTTTTACCAGCTGCCAGCTGTTGAAAGCATCAAGGAAATTGATATAACCAGGACGGCCGTTCAGTACCTCAATCGGCAGCTCGCTGCCATTGTTCATGTAAATACGTGCGCTGCCCTGATTAGGATTGCAGCCATATTTTAATGCTAATTCTTTCACTATAACTCCTCCTCTTTTGTATAGTGCCAGTCACTTAGACAAACAAAAAAACCGACACACTGGCACAAGAAAAAATCTTTGCCCAGACGGTCGGCGTGCTACCGGTCATACTCCCCTGTGGTAACCCACTTCCGTCAGTTATATGACCTAATACTAAAATTATAAGATGCCTCGTTGTTTTTGTCAATAGCGGGCGATTGTGGTAGAATAAGTATATGATGAATTAGAGTATTGCCCCCTTTAGTCTCGCTATCGCTCGACAGTTCCCCCAAGGGGGAACCAAGTATTCTTGTCTATACATATACCGAAAAGGCACGGCAAGCTCTTTTCAAAGGAGGAATTAATATGACTCTCTGTTATGTATGTCCGCATCGCTGCGGTGTAGACCGCCCGGCAAATATGTCTGATACTACAGGCTGCTTCGGCAGCTGCGGCGTAGGCCTCGCTCCGATTGTTGCCCGCGCCGGCCTGCATATGTGGGAAGAGCCCGTCATCAGCGGCACTAGAGGCAGCGGTACTGTTTTCTTTTCCGGCTGTAACCTGCACTGTGTTTTCTGCCAGAACTATGACATCAGCTGCAAAGGCTTCGGCAAGGAAATTACTATTGAACGTCTGAAGGAAATCTATCACGAGCTTATCGCCCAAGGTGCGCACAATATCAATCTGGTTACACCCACCCATTTTACCGAAGCAGTGCTGCAAAGTCTGGACGAGCCGCTGCCGGTGCCTGTTGTTTATAACACCAGCGGCTTTGAAACGCAGGATACACTGCGCCGCCTTAAAGGCAAGGTGCAGATTTATCTGCCAGATTTAAAATACAGTGATGATATGGCTGCTATCAAATACAGCAACGCGCCCTACTACTTCCGCATCACAACCGAAGCTATTAAGGAAATGTATAATCAGGTAGGCGACTACCATATTGACGATAACGGTATCATGACGAAAGGTGTCATCATCCGTCATCTGATTATGCCCGGTATGCCGGACAACACCAAGAGAATTATCGATTGGGTTGCTGCCAACTTCAAGCCGGGACAAGTAATGTTCAGCCTGATGCACCAATACGTTCCCTGCGGCCGCGCCAACGAATATCCTGAAATCAACCGCAAGGTTACGGATGAGGAATACAAGGAGCTGGAAAGCTATCTGCTGCAAAGCACTATCGAAGACGGCTTTGTACAGGAGGGAGATGCAGCCTGCAAGGACTTTATCCCCTGCTTTGACGGCACAGGAGTATAAAAATATATTTGCTTTAAATTTCATAAAATGATATAATTTTCGCATAGAGATAGCCGATGTCGGTTTCCTGCTGGAAAGTGGGGTGATGCTATGACTGTTTTCGAAGCACTTCAGCTTATGATAGGCTTTGCAACTCTCGTAGTTTTGATTTTATCACATCGCTCTAAATAAAGGCATGAAAAAAACCGCCTAGTGTAGAGGCGGCTTCCTTCAAACTCAAACTTTGCAGGGACAGCCGACCTCACACAATCGGTTATCTCTATTCTTATTATAACAGTTTTTTTGTTATTGTCAATTTGCCTCCCGACGCAAAACCTCTGCCAGAACCTCAATGCCACGGCAAATATCCTCAGTGGAGGCGTACTCTGCCGGGTTATGGCTGATGCCTGCGCGGCAGGGAATAAACAGCATTGTAGTGGGGCAGATTTTCGTCATATGCATAGCATCATGACCGGCGCCACTATTCATATGCAAGAAGCTGAAGCCCTTTCCTGTGCATATCGCTTCGCTCTGTGTGGCCAATGCCTCATCCAGCGCCACCGGACTGTCTGCTGTCAGCATTTCAATCTGCACGCCGACGCCGTCGCAAACAGCAACGTTTTCGGCCTGCTCGCGAATGCTTTGCAGTACACGCTCAATGCTTGTCTTATCAACGCCACGCACATCAACCCACAGCGTAACTGCTCCAGGCACAACGTTAATCGAACCGGGCTCTACGTCAACCACGCCAACGGTACCGACACTGCCGTTGGCTTTTTCTGTTTCCGCAGCCTCGTTCACCGCCAAAATAAGCTTAGCAGCACTGACGAGCGCGTCACGGCGCATCCCCATCGGCGTTGCGCCGCTGTGGTCTGCCACGCCTTTAATATGAATCTTAAAGCGTGTCGGTGCCGCAATATTATGCACGATACCAAGCTGATGCTGCGTCTGCTCCAGCACCTTGCCCTGCTCGATATGCAGCTCCGCAAAGCACTTATAGCTGCCGGGAGCAATTACGGCATCACGATAAGCGTCAGGATTGCAGCCCCATTCACGCAAGGCCTCGATAAAGCTGATATCACCCTTCTTAGCGCCCTTGTTCAGCTGCTCCGGTGCAGCGCTGCCTGTCAGCAGCTTACTGCCCATAGTCGCAAAGCCGAAGCGACTCGATTCCTCTGCACGGAAGATGATAACCTCAATACTGCGCTCAAGCTCCTCGTCCTGCAGCATGTACAGCGCCTCCAGGGCGCCTACAACACCGCACATGCCGTCATAGGCACCACCATGGATAACAGTGTCCAGATGCGAACCACTAGCCACCGGCGGCAGCTGCGGCTGTTTGCCATCGCGACGCAAGAACACATTACCCACAGCATCGGTGCGGATTTGCAAATGCAAATCCTGCACCTGCTCCAACAGCCAGCTCTGAGCCTTTTTATCCAGCGGACTGTAGGCCAGGCGGGTAACGCCTTCTTCACTGTCCGTAAAAGCAGCCAGGCCTTGTAAAAGCTTAGCTACACGTTCATGATTTACCTGTAACATTTTTATTCCCCCTTCATTCGGAAATAGCAACAAAAAAATAAATAATATAGATGACAGCTTTATTATACTTGCTTCTTAAGCATCACACAAGAGCGGCACTTCATCTGAAAATCCGAGATTATGGAAAGTTTTTTACACTTTTGCTAAAAACTCCTTGCAATTAATGTAAAATCAACGTAAAATTATCATAGCAAAAATTAAGAAAAGAGGTTATTTATTTTGGAACGTAAAGTTATTCAAGTTGAAGAACGTCCGCCATTACTACTTAATATTCCGTTAAGTATTCAGCATCTGTTCGCTATGTTCGGCTCCACCGTGCTGGTTCCCTTTTTATTCAAGGTCAACCCTACCACCTGCCTGTTTATGAACGGCCTGGGTACTCTGCTCTACATCTTCATCACCAAGGGCAAAATTCCTTCCTATCTCGGCTCCAGCTTTGCCTTTATCTCTCCTGTACTGCTGATTATGTCCACCTCTGCCTATAACCATGCACAGTCCGGCTTTATCGTTTTCGGTCTGCTGTTCATGCTTTTCTCGCTGATTATCCACTGCGTAGGCACCAAATGGATTGATGTCATCTTCCCGCCGGCAGCAATGGGCGCAATCATCGCTGTTATCGGCCTGGAGCTGGCACCTGTTGCAGCCAACATGGCAGGTTTGACCGGTGATAACATTAATATGGTCAACGTGGCTATTTCTATGTTCACATTGGCGGTCGGAGTTATCGGCTCCGTTGCCTTCCGCGGCTTCATGAGCATCATCCCGATTCTCTTCGGCGTTGTCTGCGGTTATATTTTTGCAGCTATCATGGGTATCGTCAACTTCCAGCCGGTAATCGACGCTCCCTGGTTCCAGGTACCGCATTTCTACGCTCCGGTTTTCGATATCAACGCCATTATGATTATCGCTCCGGCAGCACTCGTTGTTTTGGCTGAGCATATCGGCCATCTCGTAGTAACCGGCAACATTGTTGACCGCGACCTGATTAAGGATCCGGGCCTGTCCCGTTCTCTGTTTGCTGACGGCCTTTCTAATGTTATCAGCGGCTTTGCCGGCGCAACTCCGAACACTACCTACGGTGAAAACATCGGCGTTATGGCAATCACCAAGGTTTACAGCACCTGGGTTATCGGCGGCGCTGCTGTCATGGCAATCATCCTTTCCTTCTGCGGTAAGCTCAGCGAGCTGATTCACAGTATCCCCGTTCCTGTTATGGGCGGCATCTGCATCCTGCTGTTCGGCGTAATCGCTGCCAGCGGTATCCGCGTACTGGTTGAACGTCAGGTAGATTACAGCAAATCCTCCAACCTCGTAATGACCTCTGTTATTATGATTATCGGCCTTTCCGGTGCGAAGCTCTCCTTCGGTGCCTTTTCCGTACAGGGCATGGTGCTGGCAACTGTTGTTGCTATTATTATGAGCCTTGTCTTCAAGCTCTTTGAATACCTGCACCTGCTGAACGAATAAGACATATAAAGCACAAAACCGCTGCAGAAGCTCTGCAGCGGTTTTTTAGTATTTACAACGCAAGCCTGCACCCGCAGGCTTGTCTTTTTTATTTTAAAAACGGAAATCTCTTTCGCCTTGAGCAATTTTTTGCAGACGCTCGATGCAAACCTCACGCACCTTTTCCTGCGGAATATTCGGCAGCTCGGCCTGCACCAGTTTTTCGCCCAAAGCCTTTGTTGCCGGAGAAGCATAATCCTCCAGATATTCCTTCAGCGTCAGCAGCGCATTAGGATGGCAGCAGTTCTGAATCTGCTTGGACTTGCACAGCTCCATAAATCTGTCGCCTGTGCGTCCGGCACGGTAGCAGGCAGTACAGAAGGAAGGCAGGAAACCAAGCTCCATCAGCCATTCAATTACTTCATCCAAAGAACGTTGGTCAGAAACGTCAAACTGCTCGGTATCGGTCGGGCGTACATCCTCGGTGTAACCGCCTACGGAAGTACGCGAACCGCCGCTAATCTGAGAAATACCCAGATGCAGTGCCTTTTCACGCACAGCCTGATTTTCACGTGTAGAAATAATCATACCTGTATACGGAACAGCAATGCGGATAATCGCAATAATCTTGCAGAAGGTTGCATCATCAATACCGTTGTCAAAAACGCCCGGGTCGATATCATCGGCGCGTTTGATACGCGGTACGCTGATGGTATGCGGACCTACGCCGTGTACTGCCTCCAGATGCTCGGCATGCATCAAAAGGCCGGCCAGTTCGTAGCGGTAACGCTCCAAACCGAACAGTACACCCAAGCCTACATCATCAATGCCGCCCTCCATCGCTCTGTCCATCGCCTCCGTATGGTAAGCGTAATTGTGCTTCGGTCCGCGCGGATGCAGGTTCTCATAGCTTTCCTTATGATAGGTTTCCTGGAAGAGGATATAAGTACCAATGCCTGCTTCCTTCAGCTTGCGGTAATTTTCTACGGTAGTAGCCGCAATGTTTACGTTTACGCGGCGGATAGCGCCGTTTTTATGCTTAATAGAATAGATAGTCTTGATGCATTCCAGAATGTACTCAATCGGATTGTTTACCGGGTCCTCGCCGGCCTCCAAAGCAAGACGCTTATGACCCATATCCTGAAGTGCAATAACCTCTGCACGCACCTCATCTTGCGTCAGCTTTTTGCGTCCGATATGCTTGTTTGTAGCATGGTAAGGACAGTAAACGCAGTGATTGATACAATAATTGGATAAATACAGCGGAGCAAACAGCACTATACGGTTGCCGTAAAAGTCCTTTTTAATCTGCTCTGCCAAAGCAAACATTTCCTGCACCAGCTTTTCGTCCTCGCAGGCAAGCAATACGCTGGCCTCACGATGGCTTAAGCCCTTGCGCAGCTTGGCCTTGGCAATAATCTGCTCCAGCAGCTCCTTGTTGTTTTTGTTGGCCTCAGCATAAGCGAGTGTGTCAAGGATTTCCTCATGACAGATAAATTCTTCGGCCTTCATTGATTTTGCATTATACATTTTGTCTCCTCCTTACAGGTCAGTGTTCTCTTTCCCGTCAGATAGTTTATACCCAGCAGTTTTATTCCTTGGCAATTACGTTGGAATAAGCAGTTTTGGCATTCACACCGGCAAGCAGTCCCAACTTACCGCTCATAGCGCTGATAATATCCTGCGGCGCATCAACGGCAACGCAGATAATATTAACACCCTTCTGGCGATATGGCAGACCCATGCGGCCGATAATATAACTGCTGTAGGTGTGTAAAATTGCGTTAAGCTCTTCCACAGCCTCAGGCTGCGTTACAATCAGAGAGATAACAGCTACTCTTGTTTCCATACTTATTACCCTTCTTTTTTCGGAACTTAGGCAGAATCTAAATCTGCTATATTTTGCTGAATATATCTATAATAGTATACCATATTTCACGAAAATTGTGGTATACTAAACCTATAAATATTTATCTGCTTGTAAACAGCTTATAACAAAAGGAGCCATTATAATGCTGAATATATTTTTCTCTTTATTTCTTTTGGGCATGCTGGTCGTTTTATGCGGCAAGGCAATCCGCCGCGCCATGCACCAGCAGCAGCCGTTAAACAGCAAGGAAGCCGCTCTGCTCATAGCGCTTTCGCTTGGCTGTCTTTTCGCCCTGAACGCCGGCGTCAGCGCCGTCTACAAAACTCAGCTGCTTTTCTACTGAAAAGAGCGCAGCCCGGCTGCCGCATTTGCGGCAGCTTTTTTGCTTTACGCAAAAAAGAGGCAGACAGCAGACTTGCGCCTCGCTGTTTGCCTCTTGTGCTGCTATTTTGTTTTACGTTCTGTCGCAGAAATCCCCATTAAAGCCTTTTAAAGCTTCTATAATTAATTCTGCTTCAGCAAATTAATAGTTGGTTACCTTCAGCTCGAAATAGCCTTGAGGATGGTCGCATACCGGACATTTTTCCGGAGCCTTTTCAGCGATAACAATCTTACCGCAGTTAGTGCAAATCCAAACCTTTTTCTCTTCACGCTGGAAAACACGGTCATTCTCGATGTTTGCCAAAAGCGCACGATATCTTTCCTCATGCTCTTTTTCAATCTTGCCTACTTCTTCAAACAGGAATGCAATTTTATCAAAGCCTTCCTCTTTGGCAACCTTCGCAAATTCAGCATACATTTCGGTCCACTCATAGTTTTCGCCTGCAGCTGCGTCCTTCAGATTTTCAATAGTCTGGGGAACAGCGCCGCCATGCAATGCCTTAAACCATAATTTGGCATGCTCTTTTTCATTACCGGCAGTTTCGGTAAAAATAGCGCCAATCTGGTTGTAGCCTTCTTTTTTGGCTGCACTTGCATAATATTGATACTTAGTGTGAGCCTGAGATTCTCCCGCAAAAGCGGTCTGCAGATTTTTTTCAGTCTTGCTGCCTTTTAACTCCATTTCCAATGCCTCCTCTTGAAAACGACGCAACAGCCTTCCTAAAACAAAGCTTATACAGCTTTAATATCAGTTTTGGTCATCACCCAAAACTTCTTCGCTTACAGGGTGCTCTGCCATTTCCTTTTGGCATTCGGGACAGATACCGCTGAAAACAATGTCATGGTGATTCATTTTGTAGCCGGTTACAGCAGCTACCTTTTCATCCATATCCGGAATATAATCAAAGTTTTCTACGTTCATGAACTTACCGCATTCAGTGCATTTGATGTGGTAATGTCTTGCGAGGATATGATCAAAACGATCGGCACCGCTCGGAACGGAAACCTTGCTCAGCAAACCGCTTTCAACCAGAGAATTAAGGTTGCGGTAAACGGTACCTTTGCTGATATCAGGATACTCCATAGTAATGCGATCATATACTTCTTCAGCAGTAGGGTGATCTGCTAAAAAACGTACAGCCGCGATAACAAGTTGTCTTTGAATAGTGTTTCTTTTAGCCATTTTCATCATCCTTTATAAAAAATAATTCTCATTTAGAATTATACACCCTACGTCAAAATTGTCAAGTATTTTTAGTACCAATCTACAAAATAATCACAAATAAATTTCTACTTTTTTTGCTGTTGTCTAGCAGATAATCAATTCATTCTTAATTCTAAAATTACTCAATAGGAAAAATATAACAAAGAATAGAAAATGCTTCTCATTAACACTTTATTCAAGACATGAAAAAAATACTGTCAGAACTTCGTCCGACAGTATTAGTTAACCTATCTCATTTATTCGGTTTTTTCCCAGATGAGCTGTACAGGCAGATTAGAGGCTCCCGGAGGCGACCAGATAAATCTGTATTCGCCTGCTTTCAGCTGAGCAAGCTCAATCGCTTCCTCTATTTTCGAGCCTAAGCACACCGTGCGTTCAGGCAACGCCAACAGCTGACGCTCACCCTTAGTTTTGTTTTCCAGTACACCATAACCGGCAAACGGTCCGCCGATCGGATTCAAAATAAAGCTGACAGGCTTTTTACCGGCAACAGTAAAGTTTACCTTATAGATAACGCCGTAGTTGCCGTAGTTTTCCGCAGGCAGTCCGGTAGTAGCATCAACGCCCTTGGCATAGCCCTCCTGCGAGGTTGCCAGCTCCAGCATGAGCGGTTTTTCCGGTGCCTTGACAGGTTTCTTCAGCGTATAGTTCCAGTCTGCAGCCTCAAATGTACCGCGTAGCGGATGCTCGTCCATCGGCTGAATTGCGGCAGCTTCGTTAAACAGCTCCAAATCACTCTTCGTTTCACACATCAGCACACTCACCTCAACCGGCTTGTCAAAGTGCAGATCAACAGTTGCCGTGTACAGCTTATCCGTCGGCAGAATAATGCCGCGTCCGCTGAGCAACTCGCGGCTGCCGCCAAAGCCCAGCTTGCCCTCCTGCGGCTTTTGGTTGCTGTCATCAAAATATTCCTTCTGGGAATTCTTGCCGTCGCGCATATAATCATAAGCAAAGCCGGCTGCGCCGCTGCGTGTTACCTTGTAATGCACCGGGCGCAGATTATCCGTATTCTTCAGCATTACCGCCAGCTTTTTCTTACCGGCAACACCATTGACATGATGCAGGAACAAGCGCACATCACCCTCAACCTTATCACGATAAAGTATACCGTTACGATAAACAGTTTCCGGACTGTCGCTGAAAAGCAGCTTCGGTCCATTGGCGACAAAATCCGCCTGCGCCTGCTCTGTAACATAATCTTCAGGAATAAACACCGGTCGTTGCTGTGCGCCTGCCACGTTCAGCATGCCACAGGATACAGTAACAAGAAAAGCCTGCAAGGCCTTTTTTAAATTCATCAAATCACTCCCTCGAACACACAAAAAAACTTTCCGCAGCCAAAATTATTCCCTATAATTAAGGCTGCGGACTAAGTAACAATATTCTAAGACTTTTACTTCAGGCTGTTTTGATAATCAGCCATAAACTGCGCCAGACCTTTATCTGTCAGCGGATGAATAATCATCTGCTCCAGCACCTTAGTAGGAATAGTTGCAATCTGACAACCGGTCAGCATAACCTTTTCTACGTGCTCCAGATTACGGATGCTGGCAGCAATTACCTCGGTAGTAATGCCATACAGCTTAAAGGCTTTGACAATATTTTCTACCAGCTGTACGCCGTCTTCACCGATATCATCCAAACGGCCGATAAACGGGCTGACATAGCTGGCACCTGCGCGTGCGGCCAGCAAAGCCTGAGCCATGCTGAATACCAGCGTTACATTAGTTTTAATGCCTTCTGCGCTCAGAATTTTTACTGCCTTCAGGCCTTCCGGAATGCAGGGAATTTTTATAACGATATTATCCGCAATCTTTACCAGCTTGCGTGCTTCCTCTACCATGCCGTCACATTCAGTGCTGATAACCTCAGCACTGACAGGACCTGCAACCAGCTTGGCAATTTCCGGGATAACCTCAGCCTGTGTACGGCCGCTTTTGGCAATCAGGCTCGGATTGGTTGTAACACCATACACAACGCCCCAATCGACAAATTTGGCAATCTCCTCTACATTAGCAGTATCCATAAAAATCTTCATTTTTTTACTAACCCTCTTTGCAAATCAAATTCATATTTTTTGTTATTTATTATTGTGCTTTATCGCGCGTCCTTACGGCAGAACAATAACCTTATCCGCGTGAGTTTGCGCCGGCAAGCTCATAGTCATCATGCTGCTCCAAACCAGCAGCTTATCACCTTTTTTAATTTTAGCGAAGTCTGCGCACGCATTTGCATCAATCGTCGCAATAACGTCATTATTGGTATTAAGTACGGTTACATAACTTCCATCCTTAGCAAGGCTTGCTTGTGCTACCTCAAAAAAACTTGCAGGCTCTTCGCTGTCTTCGATAACAATCGCCAGAGCATGGCTTTGCGGCGGCATGCTGCGAGTCATAGTTGCGGAATAATAAGCAGTAACCTTCTGGCCTTCCTTTAAAGCATAGGGCAGACGCAGCTTACCGCTGGCACCCTCCACAACGTAGGTATCACGGTCAACAATGGCTGCAACCATATTTCTGCTGCCCTCACCCTTAATAATGTACATGCCATTCTCTACAGCAACTATTTCGCCACGGGTAACATAGGTTCCCGGTGCGCGCATTACCTCAGGATTTGCCTGCACCTCGTCCAGGGGAGAGGATTGAGCCGCATCAGCGGCGAAAGCACTGCCGGCACCCAACAGCGCCATGCAGGAAAATACTAAAGCGATTTTTTTAAGTGATTTCATAATATATACCTCCAAGATATTGCTTTTGTTTATGTTTATAAGTATAGCATAAGATTATGGCAAAATCATGGCAGTTTTAATTAATTCTTTACTTGTTGCTGAAATGTACAGCGATTTCCGTAACGGTAGCAGCAGCCTTCCACAGGCAATCCTCATTGAAATCGAAGTGACTGTTGTGATGACCTGCCGCAATCTTAGTGCCGTACATCATGTACAGGGCACGGCCGCCGTGTTGCTGTACGCGCTCCATGAAGTAACCGCAGTCCTCGCTACCGCCCATGTCCACATATTCAACAACCTCGTCATAATGACATTTTTCCTCAATCAGCTCTGCTACCTCATGCCCCAGCTCCTTGTCAGCAAAGCAAGCAGGTGCAGCACCGGCCATAGTAATTTTTACCTTAACGTCATACATAGCGGCGCAGGCATTAAGAATGCGTTTAGCCTCGGTAACCATGTATTCATCAATTTCGGTAGTAGCACCGCGTGTTTCCAGCTTAATAGCAGCGATATCAGGGACAACATTGCGTCCTGTGCCAGCGTTGAGTACGCCTACGTTGATACGGCTGGAGCCCTTGCTGTGACGGGGAATGGTATTCAGGGAAATTGCAGCCTGTGCTGCTGCCAGCAAAGCATTTTTACCCTGCTCCGGAGCAGCGCCTGCGTGGGCAGACACACCGGTAAATTCCGCATCCAGCTTCGTAGTTGCCAAAAAGCCGTCGGTCATCGTTACCAGGCAGTTGTCGGTAGTAGCCTTGAAGCCTATATGACCGCCGAACAGGTAATCGACATCGTCAACTACGCCGGCGTTCATCATAGCGAAGGCACCGCGTACACCTTCCTCTGCCGGTTGGAAAATCAATTTAACAGTGCCTGCCAAACGTGCTTTATTAGCAGCAAGCAGCTTTGCTGCCGACAGGCCAATAGTTACGTGACCGTCATGACCGCAGGCGTGCATAGCCTTTTTATGTTTGGAAGCAAAGCCTTCCTTTGCCGGGCGATGCTCGTCGCAGCGCTCCTCTTCTACATCGTTGCAGTCCATATCAAAGCGGAAGGCAACTGTTTTACCCGGTTTATCTGTTTTAAGAGTTGCCACGATACCGGTCTTGCCGCCTGCCATCTTCTTTACCAGCTCCGGATCCGCACCTTCGTTGATTGCTCTTTGCATATAATCAGCCAGCTCAGCCTCGCTCGGCACGCCCATCATAGATTTTTCGTCAATAACGTCAGCGCCGAATTTAACATCATAGCCAAGCTTTTTCAGCTCACCGATAATCATGCTTGCCGTACGAAATTCCGTCCAGCCTGTTTCCGGATGTCTATGCAAATCTCTGCGGCGTTCGACCATTTCATCTTTTAATTCTTCAGCCTGTTGCCAAATTGTTGCCATGTTTCTTACCCCCATTAAAAAAGTACAGTCTGCTCACTGTCTAAAGGCAGATAAACCTCGCTCTTATCTTTTAAGCGATTGTTATTATCTACCCACTGTCCACACGGACATTGTATTACAGCGGTAGGCAGCGCCCAAGCCAAGTGTTTGCCGCAATCAGGACAGATATATTCTACCTGCAGCCTGTCACGCTCTTTTTTCTTCATAAATAAAGCGCACCTCCTGCTTCTTATTGTGGTTTTTATTATAGCACATTTGTTCCATTAAGAAAATGCTTTGACGGCAGTAAGTGTTAAAAGTAAGTAAGTTAAGCAGCTGCTTCCTTTTATTTATCACTGTCCTGCTCCTGCCGGTTCGTGTTTTTTCTGTGTCTTTCAGGTTAAAATTGTATTTATATGCTATAATTAAGCTGATTCAATAACAGTCAGGAGGTTATATTATGACTAAGATTAAACAAATGCTTTGTGCTCTGCTTACCGTCTGCCTGCTGCTTATCGGCAGTGCCAATGCTATGGCAGCACAGCCTGATACACCAAGCATCAGTGTCAGCGCCAACGCAACTATCGAGGTAGCACCGGATACTGCCGTTATCAGCTTCGATGTCAACGGCAAGGGCCGTACCGCTGCCGAAGCAACAAGTGCATCTGCCGCCAAAATGGATAGTGTTAAGCGTAATCTGCTTGGCTGCAATATTCTGGGTAATGATATTACAACAACAAGCTATACACTTTACCCCGATACCGATATCAAGGGTAAAATCACCGGTTATACCGCCAGCAACAGTGTGCGTATCAAGCTCAAGGATATCGGCAAGCTTGGTCCTGTAATTGATAAAATCAGTGCTGCCGGTGTTGATACAATCAATAATATTTCCTTCAGCGTCAGCAACAGAGAACTTTACCGCAACAAGCTGCTGGCTCAGGCTGTAGAAAATGCACGCCAGCAGGCTGCAGTTGTCGCCAATGCCGGTGGCCGCACACTAGGCAAGCTGCTGAGCGCCAACATCAGCAGCTACAGCGGCGGCATGGAGCGCTCCTATGGCAACATGAAGCTGATGGCTGCTGCCGACAGAGCTGCTGCCCCCGAAACAAGCATTGCTGCGCAGGAAATTACGATAAAAGCCAGCGTTGATACTGTTTTTGCTATGGAATAAATTGCTGCACGCTAAAAACTGCTGCCTAGCGTCACAGACGCAGGACAGCAGTTTTTTCTTTGGCAGAACAGGCCTGCCTTGTTGCACTGTTTTATTTTTTCTTCGGCAGCTTATAATCCTTCAGCGCTTGAAAAAGCTCCGCACTTCCGGGTGCATATTGAGCACACAGCTCCTTGAGTGCCGCAAAGTTTTTCAGCTCTACACCCCACAAAAAGCAGTCAGCATCATCATAGGCGGCAACAACGATAAATTTTTTAGCATCCAGCGGTGTTTTGCCCAAATCATCCGTCAGCATAATATAGTCCGTGCCAAAATCCATACCGTACACCGTAATATTTTCTTCCGGAGTAGCATCCTCCCAAAAGCCAAGTTGATCAAAATCAGCAGCAGTAAGCATAATACACCTCATTTTCATTTAATCTAGCCTTAATATAACACGTTGCGCTGTCATTTGCAACTTTAGCTGATGACATAGTATAACTTATCTTTATGCCGCTGACTCAGCTCCTTATTCAGCCAAAATATGGTTTACTATTTTTTATTATCAGTTAACAATATAAAGATAATTAAAGAGCAAATTTTGTAAATAAAATTCATCTTTTTTTTATAAAAATACTGCCCTATCCTACCCAAAATCGCCATTTGGTGTAGGGACATTCAGGTATAAATATGTCATAATATACTTGAAGGACGAAGCAACGGCTTGCGTTCATGTAGAGAAATATAAAAACGTTCTATTGTTGAATAACATCTGGAGGTGCAATTTATGGCAATCTTAACCGTAAACCCCGACTATAAGCTTATCGGCAACAATATCAAACAAATGCGCACCAAATCACAGGTGTCGCAGCAAAGCCTGGCAAAAGCAATTAATATTTCCCAAACCCACATGAGTAATCTGGAAAACGGCAAAACTGGCGTAAGCCTGGCAATTGCCATCCGTATATCCCAACATCTTAAATGTAGCCTGGATGAGCTGATTTTCGGCGCGGATAAAAAATCTTACCCGGCAGCAGGCAAGCCATTGAGCGACCACACTGTTGATGAATTCAACCAGCTTTTGAAGCGCTCTCTGGCAGAAATGATGTTTCAATGCCTGCAGCACCCGGAAGGCAAGCAGGCAAAATAAGCAAGCAGTTTTACTGCTCTTCTAAGCTGAATTTTTCAAAAAATAAGTTTAAAAGTCTTTACTAAATGAGAAAAAACAGTTATGATTATATGTAAGGGTTTTAAGCTATCTATAATTGGAGGTAATGTAAATGAAAAAATTAGTGTTAGTCTTAACTATGCTGCTTGCTTTTGCCTGCAGCAGTATGGCCTTTGCTGCCGACGGCGGCGATTTGAACAAGGAGCAGAAAACCGCTGAAAAGATGATGACCTCTCTCGATGTGGATGCTGCTGCCGGCTATGCTGCTCTTGCTCCCACACTGAGCGCTGATCTTAACAAAGCTCTGGGCGAGAAAAACTTTGCTGCTATCCAAAGCCAGGTAAAAAAACAATTCGGTTCTTTGAAAGAAACCAAATTCCATAGCTTTGAGCGTTTTGACCAAGGCGACAGAGTAACCTATATTGCAGCCTTCTCTAAAGAAAACGTTGTTATCATGACCTTCATGTTTGGCAAGGATGCCAAACTGCAAAACTTCAGCTTCTCTCCGTACAAAGCTCCGGAAAAAGCTCCTGCTGAAAAGAAATAATTCTCTTTGAACTGCATCCTGCCAAAGTGTGGGATGCAGTTTTTTTATTGCTTATAACCAACCTTTCGCTTATAATTAAATTATCCAAAATTTTTTAGGGAGTAGGTATATATTTATGGAAAGAGAAAGCTTTTCCTCACGCCTTGGCTTTATTTTAATATCTGCCGGCTGTGCTATCGGCTTAGGCAATGTCTGGCGTTTCCCGTTTATTACGGGCTTATACGGAGGTGCCTCCTTCGTTTTAATTTATCTTTGTTTTTTGCTGCTTTTGGGCCTGCCCATCATGGTAGCGGAATTCGCTGTCGGCCGTGCGAGTGTACGCAGCGCTGCAAAATCCTTCGACGTACTGGAGCCTGCCGGTACAAAATGGCATCTTTATAAATACGGTGCTATTGCCGGCAATGTTCTTCTGATGATGTTCTACACCACTGTTTCCGGCTGGATGCTGTATTATTTCTACAAAATGGCTGTCGGCGGCTTCGTGGGACTGGACGCAAAAGGTGTCGGCAACGTGTTCGGCAGCCTGCTGAGCGACCCTGTAACCATGGCAGGCAATATGATTATCATCGTTCTCTCCTGCTTCGGTGTCTGCTATCTGGGCGTAAAGGCCGGCGTTGAGCGCATCACCAAAAATATGATGGCATGCCTGCTGCTGCTCATGCTGATTTTAGCAGTAAACTCCATTACTCTGCCCAACAGTGCTGCAGGCCTTAAATATTATCTCTATCCTGACTTCAACAGAGTTCTGGAGCACGGTATCCGTGAGGTAGTCTTCGCCGCTATGGGACAGGCCTTCTTTACGCTGAGCCTTGGCATCGGCGCACTGGCTATCTTCGGCAGCTACATCGGCAAGGAACAGCGCCTAACGGGTGAAGCAATGTGGATTATGGCACTGGATACCTTTGTAGCAATTGTTTCCGGCCTGATTATCTTCCCGGCCTGCTTCAGCTTCGGCATCAATCCTGACAGCGGTCCGAACCTGCTGTTCATCACCCTCCCCAATGTGTTCAACGCTATGAGCGGCGGCCGTATCTGGGGTACTCTGTTCTTCCTGTTCATGCTTTTCGCAGCCATGTCTACAGTAATCGCTGTATTCGAAAACATTACCTCCTGCATCTGCGATTTAACCGGTTGGGAGCGCAAAAAAACTATTCGCTTTAACATTATTGCGATTATCCTGCTTTCCCTGCCCTGCGTGCTGGGTTTCAACCTGTGGGGCCACATTCAGCCCTTGGGCAAAGGCACCTGCATTCTTGACCTCGAAGACTTCCTTGTCAGCAACAATTTGCTGCCCTTAGGCAGTCTGATTTACCTCAGCTTCTGCACCAGCCGTTACGGTTGGGGCTGGAATAACTTTATTGCAGAGGCAGATACCGGTAAGGGTATCCCCTTCCCCAAATGGATTCGCTTCTATGCTACCTACATTCTGCCGCTGGTAGTGCTGTATATCTTCTTCAACGGATACTATGCTATGTTCGTAAAATAAGCTTGCGTTGACAGTTTACGTCAGGGCATTTATAATTATTATATAAATATAAGAACAAAAAGAGGTAAGACTAATATGAGTAAAATTATCCTGACCGGCGACCGTCCTACCGGACGTCTGCATGTAGGCCACTATGTAGGCTCTCTGCGCCAGCGTGTACAGCTGCAAAATTCTGGTGCATACGATAAGGTATATATCATGATTGCTGATGCCCAGGCGCTTACAGACAACGCTGAGCATCCGGAAAAGGTGCGTAAGAACATCATCGAAGTAGCCCTGGATTATCTGGCATGCGGCCTTGATCCTGCTAAATCTACCCTTTTCATTCAATCCATGGTACCGCAGCTTACCGAGCTGACCTTCTACTATATGAACCTGGTAACTGTATCTCGTCTGCAGCGTAACCCGACCGTCAAGAACGAAATCAAAATGCGTAACTTCGAAGCAAGCATTCCTACCGGTTTCTTCTGCTATCCTATCAGCCAGGCTGCTGACATCACCGCCTTCCGCGCTACTGTAGTGCCTGTAGGTGAGGACCAGCTGCCGATGCTGGAGCAGTGCAAGGAAATCGTGCACAAGTTCAATTCTGTTTACGGCGAAACACTGGTTGACCCGGACATCATGTTGCCGCAAAACGACGCCTGCCTGCGTCTGCCCGGCATTGACGGCAAAGCCAAGATGAGTAAATCCTTGGGCAACTGCATTTATCTTTCTGATGAACCAGATGATATCAAAAAGAAGGTTATGTCCATGTACACCGATCCTGACCATGTACGCGTAGAGGATCCCGGTAAGATTGAAGGCAACACTGTTTTCACCTATCTGGATGCTTTCAGCACCGAAGAGCACTTTGCCAAATTCCTGCCGGACTATGCTAACCTGGACGAGCTGAAGGCTCACTACAAACGCGGTGGCCTGGGTGACGTAAAGGTTAAGAAGTTCCTCAACAACGTGCTGCAAGACGTTCTGGAGCCCATCCGTGAGCGCCGTCACTATTGGGAGCAACGCATCCCTGAGGTTTACGAAATTCTGCGTGCAGGCAGCAAGGAAGCTGAAGCAGCCGCTGCTGCAACACTGCATGACGTACGCGAGGCAATGCGCATCAACTACTTTGATGACGAAGCTCTGATGAACCAGCCCTACGAAAAACAACACTAAGCAATAAACTGCAATCCCCTCTTTCCGAACAGGAAGAGGGGATTTTTTGTGCGTTGCAAAGCGTAAAGCATTACTGCCTGCGGGCAAAATAAAAGACCTACGGTATTTCTACCGTAGGCCAATATTGTAATGTTATTCCTGATTCCTTACATGCAGCTGTGCCAGCGCCTGCTTAGCAGCATGCTGCTCCGAATCTTTTTTAGTGCGACCGCTGCCCTCGCCGATAACAGTATTACCCAACATTACCTGAGAGGTAAATACCTTATTGTGCTCCGGACCGGTGCTGCCTAAAAGAACATAATGGATATCTGCATCGCCGTCACGCTGCAAATACTCCTGCAAACGTGTCTTGTAATCATTAAAGATACCATGGCGACAGATGAAATCTATTTCCGACTGCATCATACCCAGCAGGTAGGTCTGTACGACCTCAAAGCCCTGATCCAGGTAGATGGCACCCAAAACAGATTCAAAAGCATCAGCCAGGATGGAAGGACGCTCACGTCCTCCGCTCAGCTCCTCGCCCTTGCCCAGCTGCAGATAGTCACCCAGATGAATCTTTTTGGCATATTCATACAGGGAGCCTTCACAAACAAGGTAAGCACGCAGCTTGGTGAGCTGGCCTTCAGCCAAATCAGGAAAGTTCTTATACATGTAGGTGCTCACGATAACGCTGAGCACGGAATCACCCAAAAACTCAATCCGCTCATTATGATGCGGTTTAGGATACTGCTTAGCTTCATGGGCATAAGATGTATGGGTCAGAGCCATATCAAGAAGCTCTAAATCATGCATATGGATACCCAGCCCCTGGCAGAAGCTCTGCAGCTGCTGTGTACGTTTTTCCTGCATTTTAATCAATCCTGCTTATTAATCAACGTATTTTTTGAATACGATAGAAGCATTGTGACCGCCAAAGCCCAGGTTATCGCTCAGTGCAACATTAACAACTTTCTTACGAGCTTCGTTCGGTACATAATCCAGATCCAGCGGACCTTCCGGATCGTCCAGATCCTTATCCTTGTAGTTGATGGTCGGCGGAATGATATCGTTTTCGATAGTCATAACGGTAGCAATAGCTTCTACACCGCCGGCAGCGCCCAGCAGATGGCCGATCATGGATTTGTTGGAGCTGATGCACAGTTCGTAAGCATGCTCGCCGAATACCTTCTTGAAGGCAATAGTTTCGCCCAGGTCATTACGATGGGTAGAAGTACCATGAGCATTGATGTAGTCAACCTCTTCCGGTTTTACGCCAGCGTCAGCAACTGCTGCAGCGATGCAGGCAGCCGGAGTTTCGCCGGTCGGGTCCGGAGCGGTGATATGATATGCGTCGCAGTTCATAGCAAAGCCTGCCAGCTCAGCATAGATGTGTGCGCCACGAGCTTTGGCATGCTCCAGCTCTTCAAGAACCAGAACGCCTGCGCCTTCACCCATTACAAAGCCATCACGCTTTTTGTCAAACGGGCAGGAAGCTGCTTCAGGGTTTTCGTTGTTGGTAGACAGAGCCTTCATGTTAGCAAAGCCTGCGATAGCAATCGGAGAAACTGCTGCTTCGGTGCCGCCTGCCAGCATTACGTCAGCATCACCGTATTGAATGGTGCGCAGAGCGTCGCCGATGCAGTTGGTGCCGGTAGCACATGCAGTTACGATAGCGGTGTTAGGACCTTTCAGACCGGTTGCAATAGCAATCTGCCCTGCAGACATGTTCGGGATTTCCATCGGAATGAAGAACGGGCTAATTTTGGACGGGCCTTTGGAACCCAACTTCAGGGATTGCTCCAGGAAGGTGTGGATGCCGCCGATACCGCTGCCAACGCAAACGCCGCAACGCAGAGGATTTTCCTTGCTCATATCCAGCTTAGCATCTTCGATAGCCAGCTTAGCAGCAGCAACTGCAAAGTGGGTTACACGGTCCATACGCTTGCCTTCTTTTTTATCAATGAAAGCAGTGTAATCAAAATCCTTAACCTCACCGGCAATCTTTACTGTGAAATCAGTAGTATCAAACTGAGTGATAGGGCCGATACCAGATTTACCGGCAACCAGGTTATTCCAGAAGGTATCCTTGCCGATACCGATAGGAGTTACAGGGCCAACGCCAGTTACTACAACTCTTCTTTTACTCAAAATAGTTCACCTCGTAATCAAATTTTTGAAATTTCATCCTTTATGCGCCTGAAGATTTCTTTTACAGGCAGAATTTCCTTGATTTTCCACATATTGGCACCGGTGAAAACAAGACCGGTTTCTACGTCACCCTGCTGTGCACGTGTCAGCGCTCTGATAATACAGAAGCTGTGTGTGCAGTGCTTTAAGCACAAATCGCAGGTGGTGGGTTTAGGAGCTTTATTATCTAAAGATAACTGTGCAAACGGATTGCGGATAGCGCGTCCCTTATAGCCTACAGGGCTGTCAATCTGCACAACATCTTCTTTAGTCATTTTAAGATAGAATTCTTTTAAAGCAGGTGCGCCGTTGGATTCCTCACTGGCAGCGAATCTGCTGCCCATCTGCACACCGCTTGCGCCCAGCTTCAGAAGCTCGGCAACATCACTGCCACAGACAGCGCCGCCGGCAGCAATAACAGGTATATTAACGGATTTAACAATCTCCGGAAGTATCTCTTTAATAGATTGCTGGGTTCCCAGGTGACCGCCTGCTTCGGTGCCTTCGACAACGATAGCAGAAGCTCCCAGCTTCTCAGAAATCTTAGCCAGTTTTACAGAAGAAACAATTGGTACTACTTCGACACCATATTTACGTCCGACGGCAAAAATATCTCTTGAAAAACCGGCGCCGGCTACGATTAAATCTATTTTCTCTTGTGCAGCGGTAGTTATCAGACCTAAAAACTCTCTTGCCGCAAACATTGCATTAATACCGATAATGCCCTTGCCGCCGGTAAGTTTTCTTGCCAGACGTATTTCTGTACGCAGTTCGTCAAAGCTCATGCCGGACGCTGCGATAAGTCCTATACCGCCTTCTTTAGCTACAGCAGCTGCCAAACGGGCTGTAGACAGCCTGATAGCCATGCCTCCTTGTACAATCGGTACTTCAGCAACAAGCTTACCGATTTTCAGCACTGGTAGTTTCAACAAATATCCCCCATTTCAGGACTAAAGTAGAGTAGCTTGTGTCCGGGAACCCTCAAGGGGTTCCCTAAACATAAGCAGGTAAAGCATTATTTTTCTTCATCCAGCAGTTTAACAGCGTCAGCTACAGTGCGGATTTTTTCAGCTTTTTCATCAGGGATTTCAACACCGAATTCCTCTTCGAAAGCCATGATCAGCTCAACGATATCGAGGGAGTCAGCGCCGAGATCATCGATGAAAGCGGATTCCATCTTTACTTCGTCAGCGTCAACGCTCAGTTGTTCAACAGTGATGTCTCTTACTTTTTCGAAAGTGCTCATTACGATTCACCTCCTTCCAATAGGTAAAGTTGCAGGTCTCCCAAATGGGCCCCCTATTACATTACCATACCACCGTCAACATGTAAAGTCTGTCCGGTAATATAATTGGCGTCATCGCTCACAAGGAAGACAACAGCCTTGGCAATATCAGTAGTTTCACCCAGTTTGTGTAAGGGTATAGAAGTCAGCATACCTTCAACAACTTTGTCGGAAAGTACACTGGTCATATCAGTTTTAATAAATCCGGGAGCAACAGCGTTCACGTTAATGCCGCGAGCAGCTACTTCCTTAGCTACGGATTTTGTAAAACCGATTACGCCGGCCTTAGCAGCAGCGTAGTTAGCCTGGCCAGCATTGCCCATCAGACCAACAACAGAGCTGATGCTGACAATTTTGCCGGCTTTTTGTTTCATCATGTATTTGACAGCGGCCTTGGTGCAGTTGAACACACCCTTCAGGTTAGTGGTCAGAACTGCGTCCCAATCCTCTTCTTTCATACGCATCAGCAGACCATCACGGGTAATGCCTGCGTTGTTTACGAGGATATCAATGCGGCCGAATTCTTTAACAACTTCATCTACCATAGCAGTAGCAGCTTCGTTGGAGGAAATGTCTGCCTGCACTACGAAAGCCTTGCGGCCCATAGCTTCGATTTCTGCAGCAACCTCTTTAGCAGCAGCTTCACTGCCTGCGTAGTTTACAACAACGTCAGCACCTTCTGCAGCGAGAGCCAGTGCGATTGCACGGCCAATACCGCGGGAAGCGCCGGTTACGAGAGCTTTTTTACCTTCTAACTTCATTGCAAGTTCTCCTTATCCTTCAATTCATCATCTGTCATTTAGTCTTCACAAATACATACTGCATGTACGTTTATGGGAATTGCGAAGCTGACAGTTTAGCTTGGTGAATTATTTATTCAGCTCAGCTAAGGTTTTTTCCAGGCTGGCAGCGTCTTCAACGTTGAGAGCCATCATGCCTTTAGCAATCTTCTTGGTGAAGCCGGTCAGAACCTTGCCCGGGCCAACCTCAACAAAAATGTCTACGCCGCCTGCAACCATGTTGCGTACGCTGGTTTCCCAGAGAACAGGCATAGCAGCTTGCTTAACGAGCAGCTTTTTGATTTCCTCGCCGCTGGTAACCTCCTGAGCGGTTACGTTAGCAACAACAGGAACGGTAATATCTTTGATTTCAATCGGAGCCAGAACCTCAGCCAGGCGGGCTGCAGCAGGCTGCATCAGAGTGCTGTGGAAAGGAGCACTTACGGGCAGCAGCACAGCGCGTTTTGCACCGGCAGCCTTCAGAGCTTCGATAGCTTTATTTACAGGATTAACTGCGCCTGCGATAACAACCTGACCGGGGCAGTTGAAGTTTACTGCTTGAACTGCTTCGCCGGATTCAGCTTCTACGCTGCGGCAGATTTCTACGATTTTGTCGCTGTCCAGGCCAAGAATAGCAGCCATGCTGCCTTCGCCTACAGGAACAGCCTCTTGCATGAACTGGCCGCGTTTGTTAACGATGCGTACAGCGTCAGCAAATTTCAGAGCGCCGGTGTTCACCAGTGCGCTGTATTCGCCCAGGCTGTGACCTGCAGCGATATCGCAGCTTACGCCATGCTCCTTCAGAACTGCTGCACAAGCAGTGCTGGCGGTCAAAATAGCAGGTTGGGTGTTAGCGGTCAGCTTCAGGTCTTCAGCAGGACCTTCGAAGCACATTTTGCTGATGGAATAGCCAAGAGCGTCATCAGCCTCTTCAAAAATCTGTTTTACAACAGGATATTCATCATAAAAAGCTTTGCACATGCCAACGGTCTGAGAACCTTGGCCGGGGAATACGAATGCGATTTTACTCATCGTGTAAATTACCTCTCTTTCGATAATAATTAACTTTCGATAATAATCAAATACTACCAAGACAAACGAAAAGGGTTTAGATACGAGTAATGGCGACGACGGTGTACTACTGCTACTCCTAGGAGCCATTACGAAGTAGATGGGCCCTTATCGTTTGGATTATTTACTCCATTTGAGGACAATAGCTGCCCAGGTCAGACCTGCGCCAAAGCCGTCAAGAATAATATTATCGCCTTTTTTCAGTGCGCCGGCCTTTTGAGCCTCGCACAGAGCGATAGGAATAGATGCAGCGGAGGTATTGGCGTATTTGTCTACGTTTACCCAAACCTTATCCATCGGCATCTTCAGACGCTTAGCAGCGGAGGTGATGATGCGGTAGTTAGCCTGATGCGGGAACAGCATATCCAGCTCTTCCGGCTTCATATTCGCCTTAGCAAGAGCACGCTTTGCAGTCTTGCCCATAATCTGGATAGCGAATTTGAAAACCTCCTGACCGTTCATATGAATGGTGTGATCTTTTGCAGCAACGGTTTCTTCGCTTGCCGGATTACGGCTGCCGCCTGCCGGTTGCAGCAGGAACTTGCCGCCGTTGCCGTCGGCACCCATATCAATGCCCAGTACACCGTAGCCTTCTTCAACCTCGCCAACTACAGCAGCACCGGCGCCATCACCGAAGAGAACGCAGGTGTTACGATCGGTCCAGTTCATAATACGGCTCAAAGTTTCCGCACCGATAATCAGAATCTTGTTATACAGACCGCTCTTAACCATCTGGCTTGCTACAGCAAGGCTGTAAACAAAACCGCTGCAGCCTGCAGCCAGGTCAAACGCAGCTGCGTTTTTAGCACCCAGACGAGCCTGTACCAGGCAGGCAGTGGACGGGAAAATATAGTCGGAGGAAGCAGTGCCTACAATAACGAGATCCAGCTCTTCCGGAGCAACGCCGGCGTCCTTCAGTGCTTCTACAGCAGCATTGTACGCCAAATCGGAGGTTGCTTCTTCCGGAGCAGCGATGTGACGCTGCTTGATGCCGGTGCGCTCAGTAATCCATTCGTCACTGGTCTCAACAATTTTCTCCATGTCTGTATTAGTGATAATCTTCTCAGGAACATAATGTCCTAAACCTAAAATACCAACAGCTCTTGTCATTTATCTAATTCCTCATTTCTTTTGATTCCGCAATCTTATCTTTGATGATACTTACAACATCCTGCTCTGCAAAGTCCATAGCTACATGAATAGCATTGGTAATTGCCTTGGCCTTGGAGCTGCCGTGGCAGATAATAAAAGGCGCGCGGATGCCTAACAGCAAAGCTCCGCCGTATTCGGCAGGATCAAGACGTTTCTTCAGTCCCTTCAGTGCAGGCTTGATTAACAGTCCGCCCAGCTTTGCCAGAATGCCGCCGTTCATAATCGCTTCCTTGATCAGCGTCATAATAGCCTTCGCCAGACCTTCACCGAACTTCAGCACAACATTGCCGACGAAACCGTCGCAGACAACTACATCTACCGTGCCTTTGTTGATGTCACGTCCTTCAACATTGCCGATAAAGTTTATCGTCCGAGTATCCTTTAAAAGCGGGTAGGTTGCCAGTGCTTGTTCGTTACCCTTAGTTTCTTCTTCACCGATGTTCAAAAGTCCTACCTTCGGCTGAGAAATTTTTAAAATTTTTTCTGCGTACACCGTACCCATGATAGCACTCTGTACCATATGCTCAGGTTTTGCGTCTACCTTGGCGCCGCTGTCAAGCACTACAGTAGTACCCTTCAGGCTGGGAATCGGCGTTGCAATAGCAGGTCGTTCCACGCCCCTGATACGGCCTACGCAAAAAAGCGCTGAGGCAACGGCAGCACCGGTGCTGCCGGAGGAAACAAGGGCATCACATTCCTTGTTTCTCAGCAATCCTGCCGCAACTACGATAGAAGCGTCCTTTTTGGACTTAACCGCAATCGCAGGATGCTCGTCCATTGCAATTACCTCGCTGGCATGATGAATAGTAATCTTCGGATTTTTATCCGCACCGTATTTTACCAGCAGCTCACGGATTATTTTTTCATCGCCAACCAAAACAGTTTCGCAGCCATACTCTTTAACAGCGTTGACTGCACCTAAAACAAGCTCTTTGGGACCATAATCGGTACCCATAACATCTACGGCGATTTTCATGCTTCCTGCTCCCCCTCATGCTTAGTTCTGTTATCCAAAGAAACAATAATGAACTTAGCGCGAAAAACCTCTTCGTTATTGTTTTTCACGGAAACAAAAATATAATATTTATCCATGCGGCGGTGCGTAACCACTGCACGGGCTACAAGCACAGCTCCTGCATTGACAGGCAGCTTATACTTGACATTACCTACAGCAGTCAGTGCATATTCCGCATCTACAACGGCCAGAGCCAAAGTATTGGCCATGGCAAACATATAATAACCGCGTGCGATTCCGGTACGTTCAAGCACCATATCCGGTGTAATCTTCAGCGTTGAGATGCCGATTTTGTTCAGCTCCAGATCCAGCAGCTCGCCCACGATATCTTTTTTATCAATGGCACGCAGCTTGGTCTGAGCTTCCTCTGCCATAGTACGAGTTCTGGCACGCAGCTCAGGAATTCCCAGAGCAACACGGTCCAGACGAATTGTCTGTACGCTGACATCCAGCATTTTTGCCAGTTGCTCATCAGTGCTGAAGGGATTATCCCTAAGCAGCTTCTTCAAGCTTCTGTGACGTATTAATTTTTTAGAAGAAGTCATTACCTCACCTGCTTTTTAGTACCAGCTCATAATATCTGTTTTTATTATAAGAGCATAGCAGGTTTTTGGCAAGGGCTTTTTAGCAAAAAATTTGTGATATCCCTTACATTTCGCCAATTTCTTTAATTACATAATTAACTATCCGTGAAATCGGAGATCTTACCGTACCATGTAAAAAGCCTCCGGAAAAAATTCCGAAGGCCTTATAAACAGCTTAAAATTATTCAGCTTTAGCAATGACTTGTTTGCCATTGTAGTAACCGCATTCAGGGCAAACGCGATGCGGCATTTTCATTTCATGACATTGCGGGCATTCAACCATGCCAGGAACGCTCAGTTTCCAGTTAGCACGACGTCTGTCACGACGGGCTTTGGACATTTTTCTCTTAGGTACTGCCATTTCTCAATACACCTCCTCAGTGCTATGAAGTGAATTTAATTTTTGATGAATTGCTTTAATGCCGCCAGCCTCGGATCTACAGTGGACCTGTCGCATCCGCAGTCACCATCATTAAGATCAGCGCCACAAACGGGACAAAGTCCCCGGCAGTCTGGCTTACACAGAGCCTGCATGGGCTCTGCAAGCAGCAGCCCTTCACGAAGCGGTTCCGTTATATCAATAACGTCCGAATCGTAGACAAAAGCATCATTTTCAATATGTTCAGCACTTGCCGGATAAAACTTCTCGACAACTTCTGCCCTGGCTACACCTGTAAAATTCTTCAGACAACGTCCGCAGGTACGTTGTACCTTAGCAGTCATTACAGCCTGCAGTAATAATACATCACCAGCATTGCTGATAGTGCCTTCCAAATTTACTGTACCGTCAATAACAAGCTCTTCAGGTGTTATTTCCAGTTCAGCAGGCGAAAGCTCATAAGCAAGAGTCTTTTCACCGACTAGTCTTTTCTTGATTTCTGCGACATTTATTTTAATCATATTTCACCAATCGTTACAATTATAGCGGTATTACCGCTCTTTGTCAAGTAAAAATGCTTTGTACGGATAAAAACTGTTATCAGTTACTATAACCTCATGCAAATGCCTACAGCTTAATGATTCTGCGGCAGATGTTATATGTATCGCGGGCAATAACCAGTTCTTCGTTTGTAGGGATAACAAAAATTTTTACACGCGCACGGCGTACGCTGATTTCGCGCTCTTTGCCGCGTACCTGGTTGAGGTCCGGATCAATACGTGTGCCGAGATATTCCAGGCCGTTGCAGATTTTATCACGCATAAAGGGAGAGTTCTCGCCCAGGCCTGCGGTAAAGACAATAGCATCTACACCGCCCATTGCCGCTACATAACCGCCGATATATTTTTTTACCTTGTAGGCAAAAACATCGATTGCCAGCTGGCTGCGGTCATCGCCGCGGTTAGCAGCGCTTTCCAGATCGCGGAAATCGCTGGACAGACCACTGATACCGAGAATACCGCTGCGGCGGTTCAGGTAATCATCAATCTGCTGCGCATTCATATTTTCCTTTTCCATCAGGAACGGAATAATTGCCGGGTCAATCTCGCCGCTGCGTGTGCCCATAATCAGTCCCTCAAGCGGTGTATAGCCCATGCTCGTATCAATAGATTTGCCGTATTTGATTGCCGCGATGCTGGCACCGTTGCCCAAATGGCAGCTGATGATACGCAAATCATTCATATGCTCCTGCATCAGCTCCGCAGCACGCAGAGCCACATATTTATGTGAAGTGCCGTGGAAGCCGTAACGGCGTACACCGTATTTTACATACATTTCATAGGGCAGGCCGTAAAGATATGCAACCTTCGGCATCGTCTGATGAAAGGCCGTATCAAAAACAGCCACCTGCGGTGTACCGCGCATAATTTCCATGCAGGCATTAATGCCGTACAGGTTAGGCGGATTATGCAGAGGCGCAATCTCACAGCAGGCCTCGATACCGCGCAGTACGTCACTGGTAATCAGCACGCTGTCGGTAAAGCGCTCGCCGCCATGCACAACGCGGTGACCTACGGCATCAATCTCGGACATATCCTTGATAACGCCGTATTCCTTGCTGGTCAGCGCCTTAATCGCCAGACGGATACCAACCTTATGGTCAGGAATTTCCTCTTTTAAATCAATTGTATATTTGCCAGCCGGCGTATGCTTCAGTGTGGAACCTTCCATACCGATGCGTTCAATCAGGCCTTTGGCCATGACACGCTCGCCTTCCATGTTTATCAGCTGATATTTGATGGAGGAGCTGCCACAATTTACTACGAAAACAATCACAATAAGCCTCCCGGTCAACGCCAAAATTAAATCGAGTCTTAAATCCCAATACACTATTAGTATACACTATTTGCGGCCAATTGAACAGAAATATTTTCTCAATTCCCAGCCTATGTTATAATATTCACAGAGATAAAATCATGCGAGGTAAAAAATATGCAGGCAACAGGCATCATTGCCGAATATAATCCCTTTCACAACGGTCATCTATATCATATACAGGAAACTAAGCGCCTGACGCAGCAACCGGTCATTGTCGTCATGAGCGGAAGCTTTATGCAGCGCGGCGAGCCTGCCGTTTTAAGCAAATGGCAGCGCGCCTCCTGCGCGGTACATGGCGGTGCCGATTTGGTGCTGGAGCACCCTTGTGTCTTTACACTGCGCAGTGCCGAATTCTTTGCCAAAGGCGCTGTGCAGCTTTTAGCAGCCACAGGCTGCGTCAACACCCTTGCCTGCGGCACGGAGCATCCGCAAAGCGATTTCGAGGCAGCAGCAAGCCTTGCCTGCAGCGCTGAAGCGCAAGCAAGACTGCGTGAGCTGCTGCAAAACGGTTTAAGCTATGCGCAGGCCTGGGAAAAAATTTTAGGCGCGAATACAGCCTTCCGCTCTCCCAATGACATTTTGGCCTTGGAATACACCAAGGCACTGCTGCAAACTGCCGCAGACATTCAACCACTTTATCTGCAGCGCACGGACGAGGGTTACAACTCCACCACTATCGGCAGCAGTATAGCTAGCGCCAGCGCCATCCGCCGGGCAATAGCGGACGGTGACGGCAGCTGGCAGCAGGCTGTGCCGGACTATATGCATGCAGCTCTTGCGGCCGGATGTTATAATGCACAGCTTTTGTGGCAGCTGCTGAAATATCGCCTGCGTCTGCTCACGCCACAGCAGCTGGCGGAGCGCTGCGAAGCCAGCGAAGGTATCGAAAACCTGCTCAGCAAAGCTGCTGACTGCACAAGCCTGCAGTCAGCGCTCGCTGCCTGCAGCAGCAAGCGCTACACCGCCAGCCGTATTCGCCGTCTGCTGCTGCAAATACTTTTGGACCTTCCGAAAGCAGTCTGGCAGCAGCAAGCCCCGGCCTATCTGCGCGTGTTGGCCTTCAACAACATTGGCCGTCAGCTGCTGCACCGAATGAAAACAAGCGCTCAATTGCCAATCATCAATAAGCTTGGCAAAAACGCCCTGTGCAATGACAGCGTCGCCTATCGGACGCAACTGTCAGCAGAAGTAACCGCTACCGACCTGTGGTCCCTGCTGCAGAAAGATGCAGCACTCAACCGCAGCGGCAATGACTTTTATCTGTCCCCTGTCTATGTCCGCAGCAAAATATAATATAGGCTTCCACCGTCGAAATCTATTGTGAAAGCAAACAAAAAAAGCTGTAACGCAAGCGCATTTGCATGACGCTTATCGTTACAGCTTTTATATTGCTTTTATATTGCTTTTATTCTTCCTCAGAAGCTTCCTGTTCCGGAGCCTCCTCAGCAACTGCCGGAAGCTTAAGATTCTGCATCTCATTTTCTACGTTTAATTTATTTTCTTCCAGGCCTTTCAAAGCACTGGACAGATTACCGCTCAAATATGCCAGCATATCCTCTGCATATTGCAGGGAATCCTGTTTTACCTGCAAAGCATAATCATCGGCAGCAGTCTTGGTTTCCTCCTGATAGCGCAGCGCATTGGCTTTGATATCTTCCGCCGCAGCATTGGCCTGCTTAACAATTTCCTCCTGCTGCACCTTAGCATCAGCCTCAGCCTGAGCAACACTGACAATGCGCTCAGCCTCATCCTTGGCCTGCTGCACTATACGGTCAGCATCGGCATAAGCCTTGTTGACAATATTCTTCTGCTCCTCCAATACCTGGTTAGCGCTTTTGATTTCGCGCGGAATTGCTTCCTTAAGGTCGTCGATAATATTCAGCAGATCATTTTCATCAACCATAATCTTATCTACCAGAGGAACACGTCTTGCCTCGGATATCAAATTAAGAAATTGCTCAAAAAGTCCATCAAGTGCTACATTAGTTTTGTTGCGTTCAATCATGATATCAACCCCTCTAAAATCTATTCAAACTTTTTGTAAACATGCTTGCGTACGCGTTCTTCAATGCATTCAGGTACCAAATCCTTCAGCTGACCGCCAAAGGTTGCCAGCTCGCGCACACCGGAGGAGCTGACGAAGGAATATTTGGCATTGGTCATAATAAAAACCGTTTCCAGATCATTATCGATTTTTTTCAAAAGCAACGCTCTTTGGAATTCATATTCGAAATCGGTAAAAGCACGCAAGCCTCTGACGATAAAAGGAGCCTCTTCCTTTTTGCAGAATTCGTTCAGCAATCCGGAAAAACAGGTTACTCTTACATTGGGAATATGCTTGGTTGCTTCCTTAAGCATTTCCACACGTTCTTCCATGGAAAACATGGCCTTATCCTTACCGGGATTATGAAAAACGCTGATAATCAGCTCATCAAACATCGCACTTGCTCTTTCAAAAATATCAATATGACCCTTGGTAACAGGATCAAAGCTTCCTGGACAAACTGCTCTGCGCATAGCCAGACCTCCTAATCTATCCTTAATCAAAAAAATGACCAAAGAAATTCCTATATTATATCTTGTCTTTTATTCGACATAAAAGGCGAGAATCCTTTTTATTCTCCAAAATACTATATATTATAACATATTATAACAAATAAAATCCACTATTGTTTCACCGTAACGGCTGCTGCGTACCAGCTCACAGCCTGCCGGCAGCTCCGGCAGTTCATTGTGCGCGCTGCGTTCCACAACAAGATAGCCTCCCGGACGCAAAAACGACTTTCTGCCCAGAAGCGCAATTATCTGCTCAATCCAGCCCTTATTGTACGGAGGGTCGCAAAAAGCAAAGTCAAACAGCTCCCCTGCTGCCACAAGTCTTTCGGCTACCGCCGGAGCACTTCCCTGCAGCACCCTGCAGTCAGACTCCGCACGGCACTTGGCAATATTACTGCGCACCAGTCGCAGAGATTCCTTGCTCGCGTCAATAAACGTAACAGCTGCAGCACCACGGCTCCAGCTTTCCAGCCCCAGGTTACCAGTACCCGCAAAAAGGTCCAGCACCTCAGCGCCGATAATCTTACTGCCTATAATATTAAAAACGGATTCCTTAACCCTGTCCGCAGTCGGACGTACATCGTAGGTTTTCGGTACAGTCAGCTGCAGGCCGCGGGCCTTGCCGGTAATTATTCTCATATACTGCTCCTCTGTGTTATAATTGGGTTGAGATGAAAGCAAATTTAGACATAAACATCTGACACATAGCCTCTCCTCGGGGAGACAAGGTGAATTGCCCGTAGGGCAAGAGATAGCGCCCTGGGGCGGGTGGCATCGCTTGCGATGACGGAGATGGGTTGGTGAAACATAAGCATCAACAATTCCCCTCTCAGTCGCCTTACAGGCGACAGCTCTCCCCAAGGAGAGCCTCTCTGTTTAGCCTAGCTTGCAAATCAGACAACTATAGTACTCATATAAACTTCTTTCAAAGGACACCCTTATGCGCAATTCAAGCAAAATAATCTTCATAATTTGCTCCATAATGCTGCTATCAGGCATCTGCTTACGCCTTACACTGCCTTCAAGCACTCCGCTCAGACTGAAGCAGCAACCGCCAACGCAAAGTATTTTACTGCTGCCGCTGGACAGCCGCCCCGTCTGCAGCACCATGGTGCAGAAACTGGGCGCGCTTGCAGGCCTAAATGTAATTTTACCGCCAAAAGCCTGTCTTGACAACTACCGGACGCCGTCTGACAGACAAAAACTTTTACAATGGCTGCAGACAAACCAGCCCAAATACGATTACAGCATCATTTCTGCCGATAATCTGCTGCACGGCGGCCTGCTGGCCGCCCGCATGAACACCGCCGCACCGGCGGAGGAGGATGCGCTGCTGGAGCAGTTGCGGCAGCTTACACCGAAAAAACAGCAGGCCGTTTTTTCAGTCATACCGCGTCTGCTTGTCAGCGACCAGCTTTTACCGGACCGTTGGTATCAATACCAGCTGATGCGTTATTCCCAGCTTGCCGACATGGTGCGCATCACCGGCAGCTTCGCCCTTACGCAGGAGCTGCGCCGCACAGAAGCTAAAATTCCTGCCAAGGTTTTGGATAAATACCGCAGCCGTTATCAGCAAAGCGACCGCTTTAACATGGGCCTGCTTAAGCTTGCCACAGATGACAGACGGATAACCTTCGGTCAGGACGATGCTTCACCCATCGGACTGCCGCATGCTAGTGCCGTAAAACTGCAAAGCAGCATCGCTGCCCAAAAGCTGCAGCAGCAGGCACAGCTCACCTACGGCGCAGATGAAATTGCAGCCATGCTGCTCACGCGCTACTATCTGCAGCAAAGCAGCTGGCAGCCCAAGGTCTACCTGCATTATGCTTCTCCCAAAGCAGAAGGTGCGGATATGCCCTATATGGCTGTCTGCGTCGGTGCAGCGCTGCGCAACCAGTTGAAGCTCATGGGAGCTTCAGAAGCAAGCACGCCGGATAGTGCAGACCTCATCTGCTATATCAACTGTGGCAATGACGATTTCCGTCCGTCTGCCAAGCAGGCACAAGAGCTGCAGCAAATGCTGGACCAGGGCTATAAGGTCGCACTCATCGACAGCAGCGCCAACTTTGAAGCAGAAGAGCTGCTGCTGCCCCAGCTTTTGGCAAACAACGTACCAATCAACAAGCTCGCCGCCTACGCCGCCTGGAACACCTTCAGCAATTCTTCAGGCACTGCCTTGGCACAGGGACTGCTTTTCTGCGGCCGCCTGCGTCAGCTGCAGACAGCAGGCGCGGACACCGAGCGGCTGGCAGCACTCTTCGCTGCCAACCTGAACTTCACGGCAGAACGTATCCTCGAGGACTACTATTATCAAAAGCTGGTGCATCCCCAACTGCGACAAAAACTGGAAGCCTTTGGTATAAATCCCGTAGAGCTGGACAGCGAAGATAAAACGGCAACAGAGCAATATATCCAGGGAAAGCTCAGCCTGCAGGCATATAAGCTGCTGCACGACAACCTCGGACGCACACCCTTTTATCAGCAAAACGGACAAAGCTATTATCTGCGCGACCTCAGCGTCGGCGCTAAGCTCCCTTGGGCCAGAATATTTGAAGTAGAACTGCAGGTATGGACAGATACGGGCGTCAAAACAGAATAAAATTTTACTTTGTACTTCTTTTAAAGCAAAAAACTACCCCGCTTGTAAGCGGGGTAGTTTCCTTCAGCTGTCGGCTACGCCGTCAGCTTATTTTTTCTCTTTAATTTCTTCTTGCAGCATGGAGATAAATTCATCCTGAGGCATAGCACCGATATCGCCTTCACCACGACGGCGTACATTTACAGTGCCTTCTTCCATTTCCTTGTCACCAACAACCAAGGTGTAAGGAACCTTCTGTACCTGTGCTTCACGAATCTTATAACCAAGCTTCTCATTGCGGTCATCAAGATGTACACGCAAGCCAAGATCAAACATCTTGTCAGCCAGCTTTTTAGCATATTCAACATGCTTGTCGGTAATCGGCAGAATGCGAACTTGGCAAGGAGCCAGCCAAGCCGGGAAAGCACCGGCATAGTTTTCAATCAGAATACCAATAAAGCGTTCAATAGAACCATACACAACGCGGTGAATCATAACAGGACGATGCTTCAGGCCGTCCTCACCGGTATAGGTCAGTTCAAAGCGTTCCGGCAGCTGCATATCCAATTGGATAGTACCGCACTGCCAGGTACGGCCGATGGAGTCGGTCAGATGGAAGTCAATCTTAGGACCATAGAAAGCACCGTCACCTTCGTTGACTACGTAATCAAGACCGCAATCCTCCAACGCATCTCTCAGACCTTGGGTTGCCAGCTCCCAGGTAGCGTCATCGCCCATGGAATTTTCCGGACGGGTAGACAGTTCTGCATGATATTTCAGACCGAAGGTTGCATAAACCTCGTCAAACAGACTGATTACATTCTTAATCTCGCTACGAATCTGGCTGGGCATCATAAAGATATGCGCATCATCCTGAGTAAAGCAACGTACACGGAACAGTCCGTGCAGAGCACCGCTGAGCTCATGACGGTGTACAAGACCAAGTTCACCGGCACGGATAGGCAGTTCCTTATAGGAATGCGGATGCAGCTTGTAAACCAGCATACCACCAGGACAGTTCATCGGTTTAATAGCATAATCCTGCTCATCAATCTGAGTGAAGTACATGTTTTCTTTGTAATGATCCCAGTGACCGGAGGTTTCCCAAAGCTTACGGGACAGAATCATCGGGGTTTTGATTTCTTCATAACCATAACGGCGATGAACCTGACGCCAGTAGTTAATCAACTCGTTACGGATAACCATGCCGTTCGGCAGGAAGAACGGGAAGCCGGGGCCTTCATCCATAATAGCAAACAAATCCAGCTCCTTGCCCAGCTTACGATGGTCACGTTTAGCAGCTTCTTCCAGCATATGCAGATAAGCATCAAGCTCTTCCTTGCTGGGGAATGCAGTACCATAAATGCGCTGCAGCATTTTGTTCTTTTCGTTACCGCGCCAGTAAGCACCTGCAATACTCTGCAGTTTAAATGCTTTTACTCTGCCGGTAGACGGGCAGTGAGGACCGGCACAGAGGTCAGTGAAATCACCTTGGGTATAGGTGCTGATGATTGCATCCTCAGGCAGGTCATTAATCAGCTCAACCTTATATTTTTCATCTTTAGCAGTAAACATTGCCAGAGCTTCACTGCGCGGCAGTTCTGCACGCTGCAGAGGAATATTCTGTTTAACAATTTTTGCCATTTCCTTTTCGATAGCCTGCAAGTCCTCCGGAGTAAAGGTATGCTCGCTGTCCAAATCATAGTAGAAGCCGTTGGCAATAGCAGGACCGATAGCAAATTTAACATCCGGGAACAAATGCTGAATAGCCTGAGCCATAACGTGTGCAGCAGTATGACGGATTGCATGCAGACCCTCCGGAGTATCCGGTGTAACAAATTCTACTGCTGCATCATGCTCCAGCTTATCGCTCAAATCCTTGTTGACACCGTCAACAACAGCCAGCAGAGCCTGTTTACCCAGCTTTTGGGAAATACTCTTGGCAATGTCCAGCAAAGTTGTGCCGGCAGCAAATTCCTTGACGCTGCCATCTTTCAAAGTAATCTTGATATCAGCCATAATTATCCTCCTCTAAATTACGCAGTAACACGCAATATTTTTCTTAAGCCTTCCGAAACCTCAGCTTACCCGCCTGTTATTTTTATTAAAAATAAAAATAACCCCAATCCCTCTGCAAAAAGGGACGGAGTTTTCCGCGGTTCCACCCTGATTGACTTATATATTAAGCCCACTCGGTACCGTTAACGCCGGTAATACGGACTGGCATACTTACTTACGTGTTCCGCAGTCAGTTTGAAGGCGGTGCGCCCTTTGCTTTTCCCCTGCTGCTCTCAGCCAACGACAGCATTTTCTGTGGAGTAGGTGCAACGGCAATTCCTTCGCATTACTGTTAATATTTTTACTTACTCGTTTATTATAGCACACCGGCAATGCTTGTCAAGCTTCCACTGGAAAAAACTTTTATTTCATAGTATAATAAGAAAATAAATTCTTCTACTTGTAAACATGCCAAATAACGAGTCCTTTGTGCATGTATATTAACCTTTATAAAACGTATATATTCAGAACCGTTAATAATCAAGGAGGCGTACGCATGGCAAAATTCACATTTCGGCACCATAAGCTGGCAGCAGCCATCTGCACAGCTGCTTTACTGATGCCGGTTTCCGTCCAGGCCAAACGCCTGACTATTCTTTATGTACCCTTAGATAACAGACCTGTCTGCTCCGCCTATGTACAACAGACAATGGAGGCTGCAAACTGTAAAATTATTCTGCCGCCTGAAAAATATATTGCCACTAACGAAAAAAACGGTAATCCCGAAGCTATCTGGGACTGGCTGGAGCACAAGGCTCCCAAGGCCGATGCCGCAGTTATAAGCACAGACAGCCTTGTTTACGGCGGCCTTGTCGGCTCGCGCACACACAACGTAAGCCAAGAGGAGCTGCAAAAGCGCGTTAATCATCTTTACAAGCTGAAAACTACCCTGCCGATAAAGCTATATGTTTTTTCAACGATTATGCGCACCCCACGCGCCAGCAAAGGGCGCGTAGAGCCGCCCTACTACAGCACCATAGGCCCAAGTATCTTTGCCTACAGCCAGCTGCTTGACAAACAGGACCAAGGTAAGCTGTCGCCTGTGGAAAAGCTGACGATGCAAGCACTGGAGCGCAACATGAAAAAAGCTGAGCTGGGTGACTGGCTTGAGCGACGCGAAAAAAATCTGCTTGTCAACCAGGAGCTTACACGCATGGCCCGCAACGGCAAATTTCATTATTTTGCCATCGGCAAGGATGACAACGCTCCTCTTTCCGCTACGCACATGGAAGGACGCAAAATCAGCCTCAGTACCTTTGATATGAGCAGAGACTGCTTCCAGATTTTGGACGGTGTAGATCAGCTCGGCCTGCTTTTAATCGCCCGTGCCTACAACGAGGCCAACAGCACCAAGCCTTCCGTCTATCCCCTGTACAGCGTAGGGGCCGGTGCCTCTACCCTGCCCCAGTACAGCGATGCACGCCTGCAGGACAGCGTACCGCAGCAGATTATCGCTGCCGGTGCAGTACAGGCACAATCTGCGGATAACGCCGACCTTATTTTGGCACTCAATACGCCGCAGGACGGTATCGTCAAGGATTCCACAGCAGACGACAATCAGCCCTTCGCATCTGCCGGCAACAAAAATTTTGTTGGAATCCTGGGGCAGCTGCTCCGTTCCGGGCGCAACGTTTCCTTGGCCGATATCAGCTATTCCAACGGTGCGGACAACGGCTTTATGAGCCTGCTGGCCAACAGCATCAACCTGCAGCCGTTAGCAGCCTACAATGGTTGGAATACAGCTGATAACGCCGTAGGCTATGCCATCGCCCAAGGGCTTATCGCCCGCGATATGAGCAGCGAAGCACGCACCAGACTGCTGCGCCAACGCCTTATCGACGATTGGTTTTACCAGAGCAATGCCCGCCGCAGCATTTCCAACGAGCTGGAAAAGCATAACCGTGAGGATTTGAAATATGATCTTGCTACAGAAGAAAAAAACATCCTGCAGCAGATTACTGCCGACTGTCAGAGCATGGCCAACAGCTATTCTATAACAAGAGGCACTAAATTCACCCTCTCCTTCCCTTGGAAGCGTTTATTCGAGGTAGACGTAGAAATAAAAAAATAAAAAACCAAAGCGCAGAGAATTGCAGCCAAAAACTGACAAGCTCTGCGCTTTTATTATGCCAACGTTTTTATATAACAGCCGATAAGAAAATTTTCGGCAACAAAAATCCCCGTCACTTTCGCGACGGGGATTAATTTGCATTTGTGACGAAGCACATGGTGCTTTATTCGTCTTTTTATTCCAATCACCAGGCTGGCGAGAAAGTGCCAGAGGCGAGGAACGGATGCCGCCGGCGTACTTCCAGTACGTCAAGGCATTTGTGACGAAGCATATGGTGCTTTATTCGTCAGACTGGTAT
>OJPN01000019.1_pt1 | contig 120697 bp, 113 predicted proteins | sample 1598511 | NCBI WGS metagenome assembly OJPN01 (sample SAMN03922485, study PRJEB24848) | human gut metagenome | isolation source: stool sample | host: Homo sapiens | place: Germany | collected 2011-05
GGCAGACTCGGGACTTTCACCCTATAGAGAATGCTCATGCCGAGCACACCAAAAAACGGGGCCGAAGCCCCGCGAATCAAAGCTTTTTATTCAGCCTGATCTTTTAAGAAGTTAATCAGAAGGGGAACCGGACGGCCGGTTGACCCTTTTTCTTTTCCGCTCTTATTAGCAACACCTGCGATGTCCAAGTGAGCCCACGGTGTATCACCGACAAATTCTTCCAAGAAGGCAGCGGCGGTGCAGGCACCGGCGCCGCGAGAGTCGCTGATATTGGCGAGATCGGCAAAGTTGCTCTTCAAAGCCTTGGTAAAGGAAATATCCAGAGGCATTCTCCAGACCGGATCCATAGCAGTGTCGCCGGCCATCATGAGGGACACAGCCAGTTCTTCATCGTTGGAGAACAAACCTGCTATGTCGTTGCCTAAAGCAACAACGCATGCGCCGGTCAAAGTGGCTACGTCCACAACGCACTTCGGTTTGAACTTATCGATGGTATAGGCGAGAACATCGCAGAGAACCAAACGACCTTCGGCATCGGTATTCAAAACTTCAACGGTCTTGCCGGCATAGCTCTTGAGAATGTCTCCCGGTTTAGTTGCGGAACTTCCGGGCATATTTTCTGTAAAGCCGACGGCAGCAACGATGTTCACCGGCAGCTTCATGGCTGCAGCGGTTGCGATAGAAGCGATCATGGCAGCAGCGCCGCACATGTCGTATTTCATTTCGTCCATTCCCTTAGCGGGTTTCAAAGAAATGCCACCGGAGTCAAACGTCAGTCCTTTACCGACCAAAGCAACCGGAGTATCGTCCTTCTTGCCGCCGTGGTATTCAATGACCACCATACGAGGTTTCTGGTGAGAGCCTTTAGCTACACCGAGCAGGCATCCCATACCCAGTTTTTCCATGGCTTTTTCGTCGAAGACGGTAACGTCAAGACCCAGAGAACCGGCAAGTTTCATGCATTCTTCAGCCATAAACTTCGGTGTGCAGAGATTTGCCGGCATATCTCCGTACTGTTTGGCCATCTGAACACCGACACCGACGGATACGCCTTCGGCATAAGCTTTTTCAACGTCCTTGTTTTCATCAGGAACGTAGAGGTCAATGTTTTTAGGCTTCTTCCAGTTGATGTCAAACGTTTTGTAGTTCTTAGGGCGATCAAGGGCTGTGCAGGCAATAAAACCGGACTGTTCGGCGATCCATTCAGGAACTTCATCTGGCAGCCACTCAAGGGTGGTCAGGACGACTTCTTTGCCAAGGTAAGCATTGTCGATACCGAGTTTTAAAACACGCTGGAAGTCTCTGGCTTTGCATTTTCCTAAGCCGACGAACACAACACGTTCGGCCTTACATCCGGGGAAGTCGCGGAAAACCGCAACCTTGCCGACGCAAGGATGTATATCTCCGGCTTCAATCCAGCGAGAGACGGCGCCTTCGGAAGCCTTATCGAGCGCTTCGGCAGTCGGAGTTAGACCGCCGGCAGGAATTCCGACAACCAGAGCTCCGCATTCGAGCTTTAAAACATCACCGCTAACCATTGAAAATTTCATATTTTTTGTTCCTTATGATTCGCAAACAATTTTTCCATTATAGGAAGAGTGGAGTGATGTGCTGAAATATTGAGAGCATTTCAGGGACCAAACTTAGAAGAAATTCGCCGGAACATCCTCAGCGAGGAAGTGCCGGCGATAGAAAAAAAGATAACGGTTTAGACTAGGCAGTTTTTGATTGCGAGGTCTTTGCCTTTTCTTTCAAGAACTTATTTTCCCGACGAACGAAGTAACTCGACATCAATCCGGAGAAAACAATAATCAGCATTCCGCAAATAACAGGGAAGGTCGCCGGTTCGAGGAAAAGGATTTCTCCCAAAATCGTTGAGAAAAGAATGACGGTGTACTGAAGAGAACTCGACAGAACCAGATTGCCTCTGGAGAAAGCTCTGGTCAGACAGAATTGACCGCCGGTTGCACAGATACAAAGTCCCAAAATGTATAAGGCGCCCTTAACGCTCCAGGGATGGAAGCCGCCGGTGAGGAATGTTCCGATGAGGCCGCAAATCGCACCGACCAGAACAAGGTAAAAAATAATTCGTGTTTCCGGCTCATGAAGCATGCCGAGTTTCTTAACAAACGTTGTGGCATTTGCAGTGAAAAAGCCCGCGGCTAAACCCACTACAGCGGCATAGTATTCATGCGGTCCGATGGTTGGTCCGAGCATGATCACGACGCCGATAAAACCGAAAAGCACCATCGCCATCAGCCCCCAGTTCACTCGAGCGTGATGGAGCAGGGAAGTCGTCAGAATGTAAGCCCCGACAAACAACGGCGACGTGTAATTCAATGTCATCGCCAGTCCGATATTCAGATGAGAGACGGAATAAATGCCGCAGATGATTGAAAGAGTGCCGCACATCGAGCGGATCAAATGCTGCCAAGGATGAGTTGTGGAAAGCGTAATTCCACTGAAACGCATAACGCCGTAAAAGAGGACAACGCCGAAAATTGATCTGAAAAAGAGAATTTCCCAGCTACCGATGCCTTCGAATCCGGAATATTTCACGAATACGGCATAAAAGGCATAAAACAATGCCGCAACCACCATCCAAAGAGACTGCACCGAACATCCTCCTAAAAAAAGACATCTTAGCCGTCAAATCTTTTGCATAGAAAACTATGGATCACAATATTTTCAAGGAATCTGTTCGATCGATATTTTTATCAGGGTAAAAGGGCGAATTTTTTGACTAAACTTTCCTGAATATTTACTGCTCAGAAAAGCCATGAAAGAAGAACTCAAATCGCTTTTTGCCGAAATTGTCGGCCTCAATAACGTCATTGATGATCCGGCTCTTTTCGGACCTTACACGGATGATTTCACAGACCACTACGTCTCAAAGCCTTTGGCTGTCGTCCGCCCCTCTACCACCGAACAAGTTTCAAAGATCGTCAAACTTTGCGCTCAATACAACGTTCCCATCGTCACCCAGGGCGGCAATACAAGTCTGACAGGCGCAGCGACAACTTATCGACCGGATGCTGAAATCGTCCTGTCCATGACAAAAATGAAAAACGTCATCGACGCGGACCCACTTTCAGACACATTAACCGTTCAAGCCGGAATGACATTGGCCGAAGTGCATGAAGCTGCAGAAAGTGTTAATCGTTTCTTCCCGCTGTCTTTTGCGGCAGAAGGCAACGCAACCATCGGTGGCTGCTGTGCCTGTAATGCCGGCGGAGTAGCCGTACTGCGTTACGGAACAACACGCGACTTGGTTCTCGGCGTTGAAGTCGTCCTTCCCGACGGCCGCATTTACAGCGGTTTGAGACGTCTTCGTAAGGACAACACCGGATACGATTTCAAAGATTTATTCTTGGGCAGCGAAGGAACCATCGGCATTATTACTGCCGTCGTTCTGAAACTCTTTCCGACGGCGAAAGAAAAGGAGACCGCTTTTTGCTGTCTGAACAGTATTCAGGACGCCGGAAAGCTTCTGAACCGATTCAAGATGAAAGCCGGCTCTTCTCTGACTGCATTCGAGTTAATCAGCGATTTGCCGATCGGACGAGTCAAAAAGTATCTGCCTGATATTGAAGTGCCTCCGCTCAGCGACTCCCCCTGGAAAGTACTGGTTGAACTTTCTCTGGAGAAGAAGCCTCAGGAAAGCATGATGGAACACATCTTGGAAGGAGCGTTCGAAGACAGAGAAATCACCGATGCTGCCATTGCGAGCTCACTGCAGGATTCCCATACTTTCTGGCATGTTCGCGAATCGATTCCTCTGGCCGACAGAACCGCCGGTGGCAGTATTCATAGCGATGTCAGTCTCCCGATTTCTTTAATTCCTGAGTTCGTCGAAGAAACAAGCGCAATGCTTTTAAGCGCTTATCCCTGGCTCGGACTCTCTATTTACGGCCACCTCGGCGACGGAAACCTTCATTTCAATTTCGTCAGTCCCGAAGACCCGGGTGCAACCTACCGAAATGAAGAAGGAATTCGAGAAATTCTTTATAGTCAGGTTAATAAATTCGAGGGCTCGATTTCAGCCGAACACGGCATCGGAATGCTGAAACTTGACCATAATTACCAATTCAAGGATCCTTTGGAGATTGAAATGATGCGCAAGATCAAAAACGCTTTTGATCCGAAGGGCATCATGAATCCCGGGAAGCTCTTGAAAGCGGAATAACCAACGAGGAAACTGTGGGTAAGAAATCAAAGAAAAAGGAAAAGAAGATGGCAGTCAAAGAAACTCGAAAACTCGCCAAAGAGGAACCTTCCGACATTGCATCCGAAGTTCTCGATGACGGTTACATCGATGTCATGGATGACAAAACCGTTGCTCTTTTCCCTTTGGGCGACATGATTATTCCCACAGGCATCGACTACAAACCCGGTGATCCTGAAGAAGATGCATTGGCGGTAACCGATGCGCTTCCTGAGATTGAAGATCTTTGCTTCTTAGAAGTTCCGAAGTTTTTTTCTTTAAAGGGCAGTGTGGTCACACCGGCGATGATGCTTGAGCTTTCCCGAGCCGTCCAAAGGGTTTTGATTCGCCCGGAAGTCTCAGGCGTTGTCGTTACTCAGCCTGCGGACAATATTGAAGAAACAGCTTATTTCGTCAGCATTTCTTTATCGGATGTATTCCAGAATCAGAATTCCAAGCCGATCGTCTTTACGACCTGCATGAATCCCGAAGATCCGATGTTTGACGGGACCAAGAATCTTTTAGATTCCATTCGGGTTGCCTGTCACGACGTGAAGGGTGATATCCCAACGGTTGTCGTCTGCATGAACGGTGAGATCCATGCGGCGTCCCGCGCTCAGCTCACTCACACCAACAAGGCTTCTGCCTTGGCTTCTCCGGGCTGGGGCCCCGTCGGTTATGTCGACCGCGACAATGTTTATTTCCGCTGCGGTGCATTAGAGCTCGATACCGGTTTGAACTTCCCGATGCTCAAAAAGCTTACGGCCAAAGTTCCCGTTGTTAAAGCCATGTGCGGAGACGACGGTGCGCTTCTTGAAATGGTTCTTGAAAAAGAACCGGACGCCATCATCGTTGAAGGTTTCGGCCGCGGTAACCTTCCGGCCGGCATGATGCCTGCGATTAAAAAAGCGGTAAAGAAGGGCATTTTCGTTGTGATCTCGACGAGAGCTTCTTCCGGCCGTGTCTTAGACAGTACGGTTTTCCCGGGAAGCGTCGCGCAATGTCTTGAATCCGGCTGTTTGTTAGCCGGCGAAACGACTACCGCTAAAGCTAGACTTCTTTTGATGTACGTCCTTTCCCAGAAAGAAGCGATCCAACTAAAGAAAGAAGATCCTGAAAGATTCTTCGCCTACGTACAGGAATGTTTGGATCCGGTGCTCACCAATCGTCTCTTCGGTTAATGAGTCAAAAATTTGCTTCTATGGACGAGCTTTTCGAAGCGCTGAGCCATTCAGCGTTTCGAAGCAAGTTTCGTTTGTCTTACGCAGACAGAACTTATGCCGAGACTCGTAATGACGAGCTCTTGAAGAAACACGCCAAAGAAATTCTTCACGACAGAATCGGAAGCGCGAATCCGAAAAACGACGGCAAACAGACGCCGTACAAGGGACATCCGATCTTTACTGCGCAGCACGCGACCGGATGCTGCTGCCGCGGCTGTCTTTATAAGTGGCATGGGATCGACAAAGGCAGAGAACTAACGGAAGAAGAACTCAATACCCTGAGCGATGTGATCTTGGAGTGGATTCATCGAGACTTACAAAAACCGACTCCGAAGAAAAGAGTACGCAAAGGCGAGACTTTGGATCTTTTCGACCAAGATTAAGTTTCCTTTTTTGAAGGTTTTCAACACATTCCAGGAAGGCTTCTTTAGAAGCTTTCGGACTCAACCTAACTAAAAGTTATAACTAACCATCCATAAATAGTATTGGATTGAGAAGAAAAGAATTTTTATGATGGAGGCATATTGAAGGAGAAACTATGCCTCTTAACCGCCGTTCATTCCTCGACTTTCAACAATTCTTTTGAGTTCTCCGCTTCCGGTATTTTCTTCGGAAAATAAACAAGCCAAGAGAATCTTGGTATACGGAGATTCGAATTCTTTCGGATGGGCCTGGAGCCCTGAAAAAGACATCTATCGTCTTCCAATCGATCAAATTTGGCCTCAGGTCATGGCTCAAAAACTTGGTCCTAACTATGAAGTCGAAGTTAATGCCTTGGGCGGCCGAACGGTAAAAAGAGATCAAAAGGACGGCAACGGAACCGGCAAGAGCCTTTCCGGTAAGTTGTTCAACGGGATGGTTTCACTTCCTGCGGTTCTTTCCGAAAACCTTCCTCTGGATATAGTCATTGTCATGCTCGGAACCAATGACGCGAATTCAAGATACAAGAACAATGCAAAAGCGATCGCCGATGACCTTGAAGAGATGATTCGTATGATTCAAGCAGGTGAATGGCAATCCAACACTAAATTTAAGACACCAAAAGTCTTAGTCATTGCACCCCCGCTCCAGCCTAACGAAACAGCTTACGACGACGCTTTCAGCGGCGCAGAAAAAATCACCAAAGAGCTTCCGCCGCTTCTGCCGGAAAAATGCCGAATTCTTGGAGCCGAATACATAAACGCTCAAGACTTCGTGAAAGGCATTCCGGGACAGATTGACCGTATTCACCTTTCCCCGGAACAACACAAAGTTTTAGGCGAGGCGGCAGCTGCAAAGGTCAAAGAAATCTTTGCGCATTAATTGTTGAAAGAATCCTAGGAGGCCTTAATGAAACTTCTGACCGCTGCCGCTGCAATTACGACTTGTTTACTTATGTCCGGAAATGTCATGGCTCAAAACATTCAGATCAAAGTGGATGGCAAAGCTTACGCCGGGGGATTAAATGGTAACGATGCCGCGAAAGACTTTGCTGCAAAGCTTCCGCTCAAACTTAAGTTTGAGGATTTCGGATCGACGGAACGGATTTCGTATTTACCGAAATCATTGAACCTAGGATCCGCGTCTAGAAGCTGCGATCCTCAAAAAGGTGATATTACCTATTACATCCCATGGGGAAACCTGGCGGTTTTTGTCAGAGACTTTCGTCCGTCTGACAACTTAGTCCCGCTCGGAAAACTTTCTCCGGAAGCGCTTAAAGCCATCCAAGAAAGCGGCTCCAAAGATGTTGAAATCAGTCTTGTTAAGTGAACGATATGGAAACAACAGGATTTTTGAGAAGAACGATTCTTTTAACGGCGGCAGCAATGCCGATGATAGGCAGTAAAGTGTTTGCAGCAACTCCGAATCAAGGTGCATCCACGGTCTATTTCTCTAAAGACATCAATGCGGAGAACTTTTTAGCAATTTATGACCGACTTAGAAAAGACGCCAACCTACCGGAAGACGGAAGACTCTCCGGCATCAAACTTCACGGCGATGATGTCGATACGAATCGAGGTATGTGGGAAGCATTGCTGAATCACATTCCGAACAGCAAGTTTGTTGAATGCAACTATGCCTCAATCTATCCGGCCGGAAGAGGCAATACGCAAGGAAATATTAGGGCGATAACGGCTCAAGGCGTCGACAAGAATCGCCTCGATATCTTGGATCGCAACAACGAATACACGGAAGTTCCGATCAAAGGCGGTAAAGAACTGAAATCTGTCTCTGCGCCGACGGCTCTATTGAAAGAGTATGGCTGCGTTGCACTGACGGCTAATTTCCGAATTCCGAGTTTTGCGGGATTTTCGGGTGCGTGTAAAAACGTCGGCATCGGTTTAGCCAGCGGAGAGGGCAAGACTCAAGTTCATGGCCTGGGAGTCAGAAAAGATACAGGATTCTTCCGAAGACTCGCCGATGCTTCAAAAGGCATTCACGAGGCAATGGACAATCGACTGCTTTTTATTAACGTGGTCTCAAACATTCACGTTGATCCGCTGAAAGGTACTAAAGTCCGAACAGGCAATCTCGGCATCGTCGGATCTCTGGATTTGCTCGCTGCCGACCAAGCCGCGGCAGACTTAATTTACGGTCTGACTCCTGCTGAGTACAACGCTTATTCGCTCCAAGAAAAGATTGACAGAGGCTTCTTACAACTCGAGTACTTGGACGAAATCAAAGCCGGAAACCGCACCTACAAGCTCATAACACTCTAATTTTTATAGGAAAAAAAGATGAAAAAACTCCTCATTGCCACACTTCTTGGTTTAACTGCCGCTAGTGCACAAGTTCAGGCCAAAACACTTCTTGTCTATTACAGCTTCACCGGAAATATTGAAAAGGCCGCTGTCGCCGTTAAAGACCAAACCTCGACGGATGTGATTCAGATTCAGCCGGCGCAAAAAGGCTTGAACTACGCGGCCAACAATTATTCTCTCGGAAGTGATTTGGTGGACCAAATTCGAAGCAAGCCTAATGATGCTTCTTCTTATCCCGCCATTGACCCGGTGGACGTTGACTTTTCAAAATATGACACCGTTATCATCGGTACACCGCTTTGGTGGAGCAATATGGCCGCACCTATGCAGACATTCTTGTTCCATAACGGAAAGGCAATGGCCGGCAAGAAAATCGGTTTGATTGTCTCCAGCGCCAGCAGCGGAATTTCCGGTGTTGAAAGAGACGCCAAACGCCTTATCCCTGAAGGTAATTTCACAAAGAGCCTTTGGATTCGTTCCTCTCAGTTTTCATCCGCTCCGAAAATGGTCGCGGAATGGCTGAAAGCCAACGGTCTGGCCTCTAAGTAATTTTTTCAATAAGAAAGGCGCCGAGGCGCCTTTCTTACTAAATATCAAGAAGATCTAATCGGCCAATTAATATTGGTCAAACATTCTCTGGATTTCTTTCGGATCCTGAGTCTTCGTCAAAGCAAGCTGCAGAAGCAGGCGAGCTTTCTGAGGGTTGAGTGTGTCGGATTCTAAGAAACCGGCCTTCGTCCACATCGGCAGAGAAACCGTCGTTGCACCGTTCGGTACGCGGGCACTTCTTACAACCACAACACCTTTAGCCACAGCGTCTTTCAGACCTTCCATTGTCGGGTTGGCGATGGAGCCGTTACCTGTACCAGCGTGAATGATGCCTTTAGCACCGGCTGCAACAGCAGCGTCGGCCATAATACGGTCGTCGTCAACATGAGAGTAGATGATGTCAACGCGAGGCAGAGTCTCGAGCTTGCTGACGTCAAATTCGCTGTTGGTCGTGTGACGCTTTGTAGACTGCTTGTAGAAACGAACTTTGTTTCCGCTCACATAACCCATGGCGCCGAGTTCCGGAGACTTGAAGGTAGCCGGATTGGTCGTATTTGTCTTGGTGACATCGCGGGCACCGTTGATTTCATCATTCATGACGATCATGACGCCTTTGCCTTTTGCTTCAGGCGAAGAAGCAACGCGAACAGCTTCAAGAAGGTTCATAGGACCGTCGGCAGAAATGGCTGTGGCAGGGCGCATAGCGCCGACCAAAATCACAGGCTTGTCGCTCTTAGTAACAAGGTTCAGGAAGTAAGCGGTTTCTTCCAATGTATCGGTACCGTGGGTAATCACCACAGCGTCAACCTTCGGATCAGCCAGCAGTTCGTTAACGCGCTTGGCAAGTTTCAGCAAGGTCTTGGTATCCATATTGTTGGAAGAGATCTTGACGACCTGTTCACCGGAAACATTGGCATAGTCTTTCATTGCGGGAACCGCTTCGATCAAAGTCTGAATGCCTAAATCACCGGCTTTGTATCCGGTTGTCTGAGTGCTGGAAGCAGCAGTTCCGGCGATCGTTCCGCCTGTAGCCAAAATCTTAACGGAAGGAAGGTCAGCGGCAAAAGCTGTGGCGGCAGCCATCAGAGCTGCGGAAAGAAGGATTTTCTTGAACATTTTATTTATGCGTACAAAAAGTTAGCCTCAATCGCTAAATTGAGGAATTACCCACCTAAAAAGGCATTTTTAATCCCGGGCACCGAAGTACCCGGGGCAAATAATCAAAAATTATTTGTAGAGGTCGTTGACAACGTCACGAGCAAACTTGTCCTGAGCTTTGATCAGGTCACCGAGTTCCTTGTTGTCTTTGAAGTCAAGAGCCATACCGGCTTTCTTATGAGCTTCGATGACAGCAGGATCCTGCATTGTCTTCTTGAAGGCTTCAACGTAGTACTGGATAACTTCAGGCTTGGTTCCCTTCGGAGCAACTAAAGCACGAGCAGAGCCGTACCATTCGGGGTAGAGGCCTTTTTCGCCGAGTGTCGGAACATTCGGGAGTTCAGGATCACGTTTGGTGTTGAAAACAGCCAGAACACGGAGTTCTGGTTTGTCGCCCTTAACGAGCTTGGCAACGTCAGCAACCTTGGCGCAGGTGAAGTCAACTTCGCCCTGACGAAGAGCCAGCAGCTGATCGGCTGTACCGCCGTAAGGAATGGCTTTGTACTTGAAGCCGGCGCTCTTGGCAAGCAGCTGAGCAGCTGTGTGGTTGGAAGCCTTGTTGCCGTTTGTAGAGGCTTTCAGGTTTCCTTTCTCTTTAGCGGCGGCAACGAGTTCTTCGATGGTCTTGTAGGGAGAATCGGCCTTAACAGCAACAACACCGGCTTCAGTCAGATGGTTGGCGATAGGAACGATGTCATTGATGGAGAAGGGTGCCCCCGACTGTGCAGCCAAAGTTGTGAATGTCGGCAAGTTGATGAAGCCAATAGTCTGGCCGTCGGGTTTGGACTGAACTAATTTTGTCCAGCCGATCTTGCCGTCAGCACCGGGAAGGTTCTGAATGATGATGGTTTTCGGAATGTACTTCTGGGCTTCGGTAGCAAGAAGACGAGCACCTGTGTCTGTGCCGGAACCGGCTTTGTAAGCAACGATAACGTTGACGTCACCGGTCGGTTCCCATGCCATAACTGTCATCGGCAGGGTCATAGCAACAGCAACAGCTGCAAGAACTTTTTTCATTTCGAATATCCTCCTAAGGATGGTGATTTTTTTACTTCTGAACCCAGGTCGCTTTTGCAGAATCATTAATTCGACAAATGGTGACTCCGAATCAGTAATGTGGATATTAACGCACGCTTACAAAATTTGGAATACAAATTAGTGAATCGCCCATAAAAAAGCCTCCGGCGAGGCGGAGGCGAGTGGTCAAAGCAACAGATTAATGGTGGGATCTGGCTTCAACATGTTTTTCCCAGCGAGCCATCAGCCACGGAGAGCAAGTGCCGAGGACGCACAAGAGGATGAGCATCCAGCAGAGCGGGGTGCTGAAAAGGATCGTAGGATCGCCGTCGGAGAGATACAGAGAACGGCGCAGGCCGTTTTCACCGATCGGACCCAAGATCAGACCCAGCACGATGGCGGCTGCGTTCAAATCAAACTTGCGAACGAAGTAGCCGATGATGCCGAAAATGAACATGATGATCACTTCCACAAAGTTGTTGTGAATCGCGAAGGAACCCACAACACACAGAAGGAAGATCGCAGGGATCAGAATGGAGTCGGACAAGCGGGAGACCTGAGCAAACATACGGCAGCCGACAAGACCGACGCCGAGCATCGCAAACTGAACGAGCACAAAACCGGCAAAGAATGTGTAAGTCATCGGAGCATAAGTAGAGAAGAGCTCCGGTCCCGGCTGCAGACCGTGAATAATCAAACCGCCCATTAACACGGCTGTCACAGATTCACCCGGGATACCAAGCGTCAGTGTCGGGATAAGAGAGCCGCCCGTCACAGCGTTGTTCGCAGCTTCAGAACCGGCCACACCGTCAATGGAGCCTTTGCCGAATTCATCTTTATGTTTGGAGAAGCGGCGTGCTTCGTTATAACCCATGAAGCAGGCGATCGTTGCACCGGCGCCAGGCAGAATACCCAAGATGTTGCCGATAATCCAAGAACGCGTAATGGTCGGAGCCAGTCTCTTAATATCGGAGCGGCTCAGAAGAAGGCTGCCCGTAAATTTAGCTGCCTTAGCACGTTTCTTAATCGCTTTTTCTGCCAGGATTAAAACCTGAGACATGGAGAACAAGCCAATCAAGGCGCAAGTCACGTTGACACCGTTGTAAAGCGTGGTGCTTCCCATCATGAAGCGTTCAACGCCTTCCATCGGGTCCATACCGATTGTCGAAATCAGAAGACCCAAGATGCCGGAGATGAAACCTTTGAGAAGCGACTTAGAGGAAACACCGGCGATCACGGTTAAGCCGAAAATCGAAAGCCAGAAGTATTCCGGGCTCTTGAATTTCATTGCCAGTTCGGCAAGGAAGGGAGAGAAGAAGTAAAGAGAAATACAGCTTAATAAACCGCCGCAGAAAGAGGCAAAGCAGGCAACGGCGAGCGCCTTAGCTGCCATGCCTTTCTTAGTCAGTTCGTAGCCTTCAATGGCGGTCGCAGCAGAGGCAGGTGTACCCGGTGTGTGAATCAGAATCGCGGAAATCGAGCCGCCGAAGATCGCACCGCAGTAGATACCGCCTAAGACGATCAAACCGGTCGCTTGGTCCATACCGAAGGTCACCGGAAGCAGAAGGGCAACGCCCATCGCAGCGGACAAACCGGGCAGACAGCCGATCGTGATACCCAGTGCAGTAGCACCGATCATCAGGACTAATGTAAGAGGATTCATCGCATGGATGAAGCCCATGCCCATTAAAGAGAGTGTTTCTAACATGGCTTCTTCTCCTTATTCAAACCAGACCCCGAGGGGAAGAGGTACGTGCAGGAACATCGAGAAAACCAGATAGGTCACAATCATGATGCAGGCGCAGCTGATAATTGCGGGGATCGGTTTTACCTTCAGGAAGAATTGGGCCAGCAGCAGATACAGAACGCTGGAGATGTAATAACCCAAATAGTTCACTAAGGCCATATAAATAATGCAGCCTGCCAAGACGCCGAAAAACTGTCCGGGAAGGAAACCGGCGAACAATTTTCTGAAGTCATTCAGGACAACACGATGGCGGTAGAAAGAATATAACTGTTTACCTAAGAAGAGCGTATTGCAGAGGTAAAGCGCAGTTAAAAGGATTAGAGGGTAGGATTGAGCAGCCGGCGGCAACTGCAGCGTCATGACCAAAAACCAGGTCGCAACGCCATAGACTACCGCAATGACGCATAAGTCGGACTCTTTCATAATTGTGACTCTTGTTTAATGAGGTTGTGCTATGGGCTTGTCGTGATTAGAAGAGATCAGTTTTTTATTTCTCTGAAATAATTACTTACAGAGCCCATTCTGCCTGATTTTACATCAGCCCCTATGAGTGACCAATGAATTTCAGAACGCTTCCCTGTGAAAAGTTTGAAAAGAATCAATAATTCAAAACGTTAATTGATCACCTCATTGTGTAATTTCTTGTTGTTTTTTCTTCTCTCCAACTACCAGAGCTCCAATGACTGTTCTGACAGAAAAACATGTTCGGCAGAGAAGAATTTTTCTTCAAGATAACGGACAACCATCAAAATTCCGACTCTCTGGCCGCGACGCAAAATTAGGCAAAACTTTTAGAAATGCGTGACATCGGCTCTTTAGACATATCCCTAGTATGTACACATCGATCATTTATTGATTTTTTCATTTTTAACTTATAGGTGCGAAGCATGAAAAAACTACTTTGTGCTGCTTTAGTCGGAGCTCTTATGACTACTTATTCAGCTGTCGCCGCAGATTTTTCTAAAAATCCTTACGGCCTGGTATACGACAATGCAATTACAGAAAATGTTGTCGGTAAAGTAAATATTCATCCTGTTTCCTGTACTGTTGACGGAATTCGCGTTGCCGCAAACGTCTACACTCCTTCTGGTTACGATCCGAAGAAATCCTATCCGGCCATCGTTGTTGCTCACCCGAACGGCGGCGTGAAAGAACAGGTTGCCGGTCTTTTTGCTGAAAAACTTGCAGGCATGGGTTACATCACCGTTGCGGCTGATGCTCGTTACCAGGGCGCCAGCGGCGGTGAACCGAGACACACCGACAAACCTGCCAACCGTATTGAAGACATCAACGGTATGGTTGATTACATCAGAACCTATCCGGGTGTGAATGCAAATGAAATCGGTGCATTAGGCATCTGTGGCGGAGGCGGATACACGCTCGGCGCTGCACAGAAAGATCCCCGCATCAAAGCTGTTGCCACTATTTCTATGTTCAACAGCGGCCGCGTTCGCAGAAACGGCTTCCAAGATTCTCAGATGGACACGATCCAGCAGAGACTTGCACAGGCTGCCGAAGCCAGAACCTTTGAAAAAGAAGGTGATGTTCGCTTAGTCGGCGCTATGAACATCACTGACGAACAGGCCAAGAAGCTTCCGTTCGCACTTTACAGAGACGGCTTCTTCTATTATTTCCGTACTCAATTCCACCTTCCTCTACACGCAGAGCAGCCTGATGGATCTGATGAACTGGGACGTCGATGACCATATGACCATGATCCATCAGCCGCTTCTCATGATTGCCGGCGATGTTTCTGACACCCGCTACATGACTGATGACGCCATCAAGAAGGCAACCGGTACAAAAGATAAAGAAATTTATCTGGTTAAAGGCGCTCAGCACATTGAAACATACTGGGTTCCTAAGTACGTCAATGAAGAAGCTGCCAAACTTCAGGAATTCTTCGGCAAATATCTGAAGAAGTAATCTGAAAGCATCTTCCTAGAGAGTTGAAATGCGCAGGGCACTTGAATTGAGCTGCTGCGCTTTTTGTATCTCTGCTGTTTCTTGCAGAATTGTGGAAGAACTTTTCAAAAAACATTCAATTAGAGACGCCATTCAACCTAAGGCCCTCAATCTAAAGATCTAGGTTTACAGAGACGGATAGTTACGAATTTATTGGTCTTCTCATTGAGTTTGACCTATCAACAGCTTGCCTGTCACCACCTCAAGAGTTGATTTCCACCGGAGCAAATCAGACTCAACTGTGGGATTTTTGTAAACGTCAAAAATAGCAAAACTCGGTGCCAAAGGTTTGATACCCATATACTGAAACTGTTTGTGCAAAGGCATTAATACACCTTCAAGTCCACGAGCATCAAAGAATTGTCCTGGTTCGCACACGGCGTCCTCGGGAGCGTTCCATGTTGTACTTATCCAATAACGCTTTTTCGTAAGAAAACCGCCCGTACCGTAAAGCTTGTTTGGATCCTTTCGTGTCCGCCCATCTGTACCGCAGACACGCGGATCGGTAAGGACAATGTCTTGCCATTTCGTATACTGCCAAGGCGTGGACATGGCCCATATAGGTGTCTGAACCAGCAGCAAATCGGAACCGAGAACTTTTTCGACTTCTTTTTCCAGGTCCCATTTCTCATTGAGATCCGTAATGATGCTTTCTATCTTTCTGCACTCGAATGCCTCTTTTGCCATGCGAGTCATTTCGGCATTAAGCCATCCGCCCGAGCCGTCCGGCCGCTTTACTCCAGCATTAATAACAAAAACTCTCATAGATTACTCTCCCGGTAAAGATAACCTTTCGAGATTATCCAAACCGTGTCGACAAAAAATCAAATACTTTACGTTCGGTCTTTTATGCTTTTTAAGCATATCCTGAAGAAAATACTTGAAAAATAGGATGCAGAGAATATTTCCCGGAGATGAAAAATCATTGAGTCATCGACAAAAGTTCCATGTTTGCAAGAGAAAAATCTGATTTTTACTATCCCTTCAAAATTTCTATTCTTTGCTCTTCTGTCAAATGCCCCATTGAAAACTCGCAGCCGCAGTACCGCTGATTGTAGAAGCCGTTTTCTTTGAGCAAAATACCGCGTCGTTCCTGCAGACCGCCTTTTTTCCAGTTCACGTCCCAATAGGTGCTTTCAGGAATTAAAGATTTAGCGTGAGCTGCCGCTTCTCGAATTTGTTCGGCGCTCTTCCAGCGTGATCCGGCCAAGGTAGTTGTGTAGAGTTCAATCCCTTCGCGCTTCGCGCATTCAGCCGTCACGAGAAGGCGGTGCTTGAAGCAAGCGAGGCAGCGGCGTCCTCTTTCCGGTTCTTTTTCCAATCCGATGACGGCAAGTCTCCAAAGGTCGTGTCGGTAGTCGCCGTCAATAACCCGAATTCCTAATGATTGAGCGAATCGATCCAGTTCGTTTTTACGAATCAAATATTCTTTCACCGGATAAATATTCGGATTATAGAAAAAGATCGTCGGACGCACGCCATTCTGCTGGAGCCACTCTAAGATGGCGGCAGAGCAGGGTGCGCAACAGGAATGCAATAGAACTTCTTTGGGGAGCGGTCCCAAAACCAGAGAACTCATGCTTATCAAAAGGAAAGACTAGAAACAAGACTAGCGCCGAAGTGGAAACCGGAAAGGAGGGACTTTTCGGTGCCGCTGTCGGCGCTGCTTTTCGCTTATTTATCCGCGAATATTCTTAGATAATCAATTAGGCTGTGGGACCGGATGTGGTCATTTCGGCAACTGCGCCGACCGGACCGGTTTCAGTCATTTCAGAGTCGTTTGCGGGAGCCTGCTGTGCAGCAGCTTCTGCTGCCTGCTGCTGAGCGATATCCTTATGAATCCACTGCAGAACTGTTGCGCGGTTAACTTTCGTTAACTGAGAAATAACGTTGTAGGACTTGCCTTCTTCCTTACGCAGACGAAGCACTTCGGCTTTCTGTTCAGGTGTGTAGGACTGCTGGCGAGCGCCATGTTCTGCACGGAAGGTCCCGATCAGGAAGCTGCGATGCCAGTCACGAGCTGTGTATACGGGAATATTGAGAGTTTTTGCACAATTTTTGTAGCTTCCGCCGGCCTGGAAAATCGCCAATGCTTTCTGACGAGTTTCGAAGGAGTGTCTGGGAAGAGATTTGCGGCGGGATGCGTACGGGGCCTTCGCAAAACGAGCCAGGCCTCTTGCTGTCTTGATTGTCTTTGGCATAACTAAATGCTCCGGTATGCTGATTATCAATGTGGTGGTTTGTAGTGCTCATCAAACTTGAATAACTATTTTATTATCCATGTTCTCTGAGCTATGAGTAATGATACCATTTAGGGTAAAAAAGATTATTGTTGTTAATAACTAATTAAATAATATTTTTTTCAAGATAATCACCCTGACACGTTACCATTCCGTGCCTGACCTTAGTTTTTTTCCTATAAATCGTTCTACTATTCACTGACGATTCAATATAGGAGGAGCTCAATGTCGATACTCAAGCCCGGTTTGGAAGAACGGTACAAAAGGGTAAAACAATCACTTGCAGACGACGAAATGCGCTTCGGCAGAGAGCCGGGAAGCGTCTTTTTACTTCCGGTTTCAAAAACCTTCGGAATTAATGCTTTGGAGGAAGCAGTGAAGTGCGGCATGAGGGCCTTCGGGGAGAACTATGTTCAGGAAGGGTGCGAAAAAATCGAATACTTTAAAAAGCAGCATCCTGACTTGGAGATTACCTGGCACTTTATCGGGCATCTTCAGTCCAACAAAACCCGCCCTGTAGCTGAACATTTCGATTGGGTTCAGACGGTAGACCGCTTAAAAATCGCACAGCGGCTTTCTGAGCAAAGACCCGCAGATATGCCTCCCTTAAATGTGTTAATCGAAGTTCACATCTCTGACGAAGAGAGCAAAAGCGGCTGCCAGCCAGCCGACGTCCCGGCCCTGGCTCAAGCTATCACATTGCTTCCGAACTTAAAGCTTCGAGGCATCATGGCAATTCCGGCGCCCTCGGATACTGAAGAGGGCAAAAAGGCTCCTCTAAAAGAAATGTATGCCATCTTCCTGCATTTAAGAGATGAGCTGAATTTTGATATCGACACGCTCTCGATGGGCATGAGCTCGGATATGGCAGAAGCTGTGGAATGCGGGAGTACCATGGTAAGAGTCGGCTCGGCAATTTTCGGACCTCGTGACTACACCAAAAAGGAGTAAAAATGAATAGAAAAACAATCGCTTTCATCGGCGGCGGAAACATGGGAGAGGCCATCATTTCTAAGATGGTCTCAAGTGACTGGAAGGGCGATGATATTCACGTCATTGATCACAATGAAGAGAAATTGGAGCGTCTTTCTTCCGAATACGGTGTCCATGCTCATAAGGAACCCGGTTCGTGGCTTTCTGAGATCGATGCCGTTGTTCTTGCAGTCAAGCCGCAGCAGCTTGCTGAAGCCATCAAAGCCAGCAAAGAATGGATCGAAGACGCACTCGTAATTTCTATTGCGGCCGGCGTTCGAGTCAAAGACCTTGAGGCAATGATCGGTCACAACTGCATTTGCCGCACCATGCCGAATACTCCGATGAAAATCGGTCTCGGCGTCTGCGGACTTTATTCCACACCCGAAGCAGAACCCGACCATCGCTTTATTGTCAAAGTTTTTGCGGCCTGCGGCGATTTGATTTGGTGTACGAAAGAAGAAGAACTGGACGGAGTAACAGCCATCAGCGGTTCCGGCCCTGCTTATGTATTCAGATTTATTGAAGCGCTGACAGAAGCCGGACTTCGTTACGGATTCAATGACGTCCAAGCAAAGAGAATGGCCATTGCAACCGTTCTCGGGTCAGCCGAACTCGCCAAACGCAGCGGCGAGTCGCCGTCTGTCCTTCGTGAAAAGGTAACGAGCAAAGGCGGCACAACTTATGAAGCGCTCAAGGTCATGAATGACCGTCACTTTATGGAAATGATGCAGGATGCGATGGACGCCTGCAAGAAACGTGCCGTTGAACTCGGCGACGCTTTCCACGAAAGCGTAGAAGCAGCGGAGAAATAATTGATGCTGAGGCCTTCAAAGAAGGCCTCACTTTCTAAGCTTCCAAATACTTTTCTTTAGACTGATACCAGCGGGCAGCATGCTTTTCTGCCCGCGGATCTTTTTCTCGGATCCACTTATCCGCCATCGCCATGGCTTTCTCAACGAGGAAGCCGTCGGTTTCAAAATCAGCAAAACGAAGCAGGGCAGCTCCGCTCTGACGAGCGCCTAAAAACTCACCAGGCCCTCTCAACTCCAAGTCTCTTCTGGAAATTTCAAAGCCGTCTGTCGTGTCGTTGAATACCTGGAGACGTTCCTTGCCGATCTTTGAAAGCTGGTCTCCGAAAATCGCAAAGCAATAACTCTTGATCGATCCTCGGCCGACGCGTCCTCTGAGCTGATGGAGCTGGGCAAGCCCGAAGCGTTCTGCGTGTTCAATAACCATAATGGATGCGTTCGGAACGTCTACGCCCACTTCAATCACTGTTGTAGAAACTAAAAGCTTTGTTTCTCCCTTAACAAACCGATCCATGACAGCGTTTTTATCTTCCGGCGTCATCTTGCCGTGCAGAAGCTCAATCTTGAACTGAGGGAGGATTTGTTTAATCTCTTCACATGTTTCAGTGGCAGCGGTAAGGTCTACTTTTTCGCTTTCTTCGATCAGAGGGCAGACCCAATAGGCCTGCAGGCCGGCGGCTAAAGACTTGCCGATCCATTCGACCAAATCGCCTTTGCGGCTCATGGAAACTAATTTTGTTGAGATCTCTTGTCTTCCTGGAGGCAGTTCATCGATGACGGAGACGTCGATATCGGCTAGATAACTCATGGCCAAGGTTCGGGGAATAGGCGTGGCCGACAGCATGAGAAGATGCGGCATCATACCGTTTTGCTGTGCACGAATGGCTAATCTCTGATCCACGCCGAAACGGTGCTGCTCATCGACGATGGCGAGCCCCAAAGCCTTGAATTTAACGTCCGACTGAATGATTGCATGAGTTCCGACCACCAGTTCGGCACCGTCTTCGATTGCCGCCAAGGCTTCACGCTTTTCTTTGGCCTTCTGTTTTCCGGAGAGCCAAACGACACGGACGCCGAAAGGTTCCAGCCAGGAAATAATCTTTTTAAAGTGCTGTTCAGCCAAAATTTCCGTCGGCGCCATAAGCGCCGCCTGGTAGCCTGCATCAATCGCCTGGCAGGCGGCAAGCGCCGCAACGACGGTTTTACCGCTTCCGACATCTCCCTGAACCAATCGGTTCATGGGGCGTTCGCTGCCGAGAGATTCGTAAATATCTTTCCAGACTCGAATCTGGGCCTTTGTCAGCTTAAAGGGCAGGGAATGGAAAAATTTTGCTGTCAAAGAGTTGTTGTCGCCTTTGCGCAGCGGCATCAACGGTCCTTTGTTCATATCCCGCATTTCACGAGATTTCTTCAGCGAAATCTGCTGAGCCAGAAGCTCATCGAATTTCAACCGCTGCCAAGCCGGATCCGTTCGATTCTGCAAAGGACCAATCGGAGCGCCGGCCTTAGGATGATGCAGAGAATTAATCGCTTCAGAAAGTCCCGGAAGGTGCAATTCATTACGCTCTTCTTCGGTCAAGAGGTCAGAAATATCCACGTCCATTAAGGCGCGGTCAATGCGTTTTCTCAGCCACAGCTGAGTCACACCTTCGCCGGCGGGATAAACAGGTGAAAGCGTTTTAGGAAGGTCGCTTTCGGGTTTCGGAGCGCGAACCTTGGGATGAATCATTTCAAGACCGCCGCCGAAAGCGGCACGCGGGTTTCCGTAGAGTCGGACACGTTTCCCGACTTTCAGTAAATCACGAATAGAAGGGTAGTAGTGAATAAACCGAACCTTGAGCATGTCGGTTTCGTCATCGACCCAAGCTTCAAAATTTCCGAACCGATTGTCGCTGTTATTGGTGACAACACCTTCAACCTGGGCGTCGACGCCGACTTCAAGTTCTTCGATCGGCGTAATGGAGGTCTCATCTTCGTAACGAAGAGGCAAATGAAGGACAAAATCCCAATCGCTGACCAAACCCAATTTCTTAAGGCGTTCGGCCAGAGGCGCCAATTTTTGTCCGGGTTTTCGTTTCCAAGAAATTTCTGCCACTTTCCTAACAGCCTATATCTATATAGAAGAAGAGCTGCCTGTAAGGCAGCTCGAATCCTCTTTTTTCGTGAGTCGAATGCTTTACACAAGCATTCTATCAATTAAGTAATCAACGGTTAGCACGCATATTCATTGTCAGTGCGTAACGGTCGCCGGGATGATAAGACTCTGAAATTTCGAGGATGTTCCGCTTAATACCCATGTAGTGGCGGAGAATACGGAGGCAAGGTGAGCCGACCTGAGCATCCAGATACATTGCGGCTTCTGCAGGAAGGGGAACGGCGGAAATCTTCTGGACGACTTCAAGACACTTTTCTCCGTATTCTTTCTCGATCAGTGTGGAAAGAAGAACCAACGGATTTAACCGAGCCAAATCCGGCAGACGGGAGTAAGCGGCGTTCACATAAACCGCCGTCCAAACAACAGGCTTTCCGTTGTCTGTCGGATTGGTTCGGACATTAGAAAAACGCAGGAAGCGCAGATACCTCTCGCATTCCAGTCTCTTTGCCAGTGCGTGGTCAACAACACATTCCTGAGTTCCCTGGACAACTCTTTTGTGTGTAGAGGACAAACCGTCGATATCCGCAAATGAGGTGTAGGTATGGGCATAGGTTTCGTCAAATCCTACGGATACGACTTTAGAGCCTAGTCTTGGCCACCGTTTAATCAGGCCCATGCGTGTGAGGTCTGCAAGTGCGAGTCGGACGGTATACCTACTAACGTTATATTTCTCACAGAGCTCCATCTCGGTTGGCAAATACGAATCGAGGGGATAATCACCGTTGGTGATACCACGAGTCAGATCATCTGCGAGCCTTACCCAGCGTGCGTTTTTCATATAAGGCCTTCTCAAATAAATTATCTTTTTATGACATTAATGTTACCCCTTTTTACCCCTATAACACAATAGGGATAATAGTTAGGAAAATCGAGTAAAAAGAATCACGTATGCCCGTGCATCTACTTAGTAATTTTAAAAATTTACCAAAATGGGAAATCTGACAAATGATAGGCATACCACTTAGAGAATTAGGTTGAAAAATCCCTATTCTGGGGAAGGAGGAAGAGAATCTCATTTCAGTCTATAAGTTTTTATATTTACCCCTGTAATAACACAGTAGTTTTTCTATGTAAAAAAAGAGTTTATATGAGGAATCTCCACTAAAAACCTCTTGCCAAACAGAGCGGTTTTCGTTTTATTAATTCGATGTGGCTATTTTATCGAGAGGGGTTATTTTAGTAAGCAAAAATGACAATTTTTTCGACTCTGACAAAACACCAAAAACTCAAGTAGTAATCAATAGGCAGACGAAATCTCGGGAAATCCTGGGCCCCTTGGGATGAATCGCGGTATTTAGAAGAAATTTCACCTCAGTGTCTGCGATTGAAGGAATAATTTTGTTACTCCTCGAGAAATTCTGCAAAAATGACGGCACAAATAGGAGACAACGATAATGGTTTACCGACTTGTGTGTTCTTTAGTCTATGGAATATGCATCGCTTCAAGCGGCTATGCAGCTGCGCAATCCTCCGAAACCGTAAAAGAGGAACCGGCTGTCCAGACAGAGGAAAAAACGGAGGCAGCAAATCCGGCGCCAACCCAGAAAGCAAGCGCCGAAAAAGAAGTTAAATCTGCTGAAACAGTTTTAGAACCAAGAGAGTCAGAGGAGCAACTTCTTGCTCGACAAAAGAAGATCAAAGAGTTAATCGAACAAGCTGAAGTCCAGTTGTACGGGGAAGGCGTTCCTGTTGATCTCTCCAAAGCCGCCGTTCTTTATGGGCAGGCAGCCGATCTCGGAAGTCCGAAAGCCATGATGCGATTGTCGGCTCTTTATAGAAAAGGTACCGGTGTCGAACTATCTCAGGAAAAAGCTTTTGAGCTCATTCAAAAAGCCGCTTCACTTGACTATGCTCCGGCACAAGCCGCTCTAGGTATTTCCTATCTTGAGGGCAGAGGCGTCGAAAAAGACGAGAACTTGGGCTATGACTGGATTCGCAAAGCCGCTGAAAACGGCCATGCGCTCTCCAGAGTGATGACCGGTGAACGTCTGCTTTCTCAAGCAGATAACGAGCAGTCCAAGCAAACAGGGCAGGAATATATTGATTCCATCCTTCAAAACGCTTCTCCTCAAGAACTTTATACGATTAGTTATTCCTTCGGACACGGCTTACGGCTGACAAAGAATCCTGAAAAGGCCAGATATTGGGCAAAAGCCGCCGCGGACAAGGGAAGTGTTAACGGTACATACTATCTAGGCGAACTGTATTGGAATGCCAAAGAAGTGCCGGAAGCGCTTAAATGTTTTGAAAAAGCAGCCGAGATGGGCTTGACGGCTGCTGAACTCCAAACAGGAAGAATTTATCTTTACGGCGCTGAGGGTGTTGCCAAGAATCCTGCAAAAGCCGTTTACTGGATGAAAAAGGCCGCTCCCATCGCTTCTAATGAAGATTTACTGACTTTAGTCGGATTAGAGTTATCCGGACCTCGTGCGGTTAAAAACCATGAAGACGCCCAAAAGTATCTTGATATGTACATCGCTCGGGCTAAGCCGGAAGAGCTGGAAGAAAACGCTGAGAAATACTGGAACGGTGTCGGCGTACGCAAAAACTTCGATATCGGCGGGGCCTTGGCTCTAGCAGCCGTGCAGAAAGGCAATAAAGCGAATGTCTGCAGCTATGCCATGAAGTTAGCCACTCCGAATTGGTTCGGAGGCGATCCTGTCACCGCTTATGCAATTTTGAACGATTGCGTACTTCAAAAAGGTGCCCCGGAAGAAGAGGTCAAAGCCTTTGAAGCTTTGGAAAAGAGAATGAGCGCTGAAGACCTCAGAAAGGCCCAGAATTTAAATGGTGAGGACGCTATTGAGGCCATCAAAATTCGTCGAGTCTATTTAACAAGCAAGTAACTTCTTTTACGATAATTTTCGGCCGATCTTCGCGAATTGCGACGATCGTTTTTTTTTTCATGCTCGCCATTAGGCTTTTAATGGCTCGAGTAGACAAAAAAGCCAGAAAAGCTTTTGGAGATACAGAAGAAAAACAAGTAAGCAAGCTTAAATAAGCGATGCTCTTAGGAAATTCTGAAGTGGAAGTTGATGGTGGAGATAATGGGGATCGAACCCACGACCTCTGCATTGCGAACGCAGCGCTCTCCCAGCTGAGCTATATCCCCACCGGCGTGAAAACTCACAGGCAGAATGATGCACTAAATTACAAATAATTTCAACTTCAGCAAAAAAATATTTTTATCTACGGAGATAAAAAGTTCGAAAAGGCGTTCGGAGAATCTGTCATCTCTGATGGTTTTATTTGGAATATGGTCCATATTGGTGGCAATGAAAAGGATAATAAACGAACGCGGCGGAAACCTTGGCGACTCAATGCACGAAGAAATCGCCGCTGTTTACAAAGGCTCAAACGATGAGGAAACCTTCACGGCAGCATTCATGTTTATGGAGTACTACCTCGACTTTTTGTTCAAAGGTTGTCGTAGTCGTAGCTTTCAGCTCGAAGACAGTGCCGAGGAATGGATTCTTCGTGATCTAGACATAGAAAACAGATGGGCTGAACCGTTGCCTTCCATCTTCGACTAACATTTAGGCTTGCTGTTTTATTGAAAAAAGGCGAGCTCAAATGATTCAGGATTATTTTTCTCTTGATAAGAAGGGCGATGACTATCTTCTTCTTCGTATCATCAACAAAGTTGACTTTGAAGAGGAGGTCGTCTGGGCTCGCGATTTCTCTTTATCTGATCGAAGTGACATTTCTAAGCCCGTCGAGCATTTAATGAGTTATCTGAAAGGCGGCTTCGATTCTCTTTCTGAATGGAACGGAGATATGGAAGGATTCCATTCATCTATTCAGCATTTCGGATTTGAAAATCTTCTGAGGACCGACAATCTCATTCCCGCATTCATTTTGAGGAAGGATGCAAAAACACCAGAAATCAATCAGTTGATTTTCAATGAATTGGAGAAAGAAAGAGAAACCTTGGGAGGTAAGGAGCTTGAGACGAAGGTCGGCCTCCTTCATGAGGCTCTTTCTTCCATCGGCGCAAAGTCATACCAACCCAAAGACCCTGAAGCCACCGTTCCGGTCCCTTTAAGTTTGATTTTTAATAAAGATTGGAACGCTGTCGGCGCGCTATTGGAAAACTATTCCTAACCGACAGCGTTGTTAGAGACGATTAGATAGGCTCAGGAATGGCGCGCTGCAGCTTCAGCAGTGTCTTTCTGATCATCGTAGACGGGGCCCAGTCTTCTTTTGCTTTTCTTAGACCCGGAATACCGAGGTCTTCTTCGCGATTAATCTGTGTAAAGCGTTCAGGCAAAGTCTTGCACAAAGCGCTGGCTAAAGCAGGGTAGGCACCGGTAACAGTGCGATCAGCCTTTTCAATATGAACGGAGAAAATGTTTTCACCGACGTCGGAGCCATAGGTGAAGCCGTACATATTGTCTCCGTCCATTAAAGCGCCGCCAATCAAGCGGAACTCTTCAAAATGATCAAAGGCAAGCTCGATTGCGTCTCTTTCAGCTTCAAGACTCTTCGTCATTTCGCCGTAGTTGGCATACCAGTTCTTCAGAAAAACCCTTGCTTTTTCAATCAGCTCAGGCGTGAAAGATACAAATTGAGCGTTCGGGTAGGCCTTATAAAATCTCTTATTGAAATTGCGTTTCCCGTGAAGTTCTCTGCCTTCCAGGTTTTCGATCTTGTCACGTTCATAGACATAATCCCACCAGGAATTTGAAGACACGGTAATGAAGTTGCGATATCGCATCAGTTCGGAAATTCTTTCCGTCATATACGTAAAGCGCCCGAATAAAATCACCGGCTCTTTGCAGCACTGACATTCAGAAGCAATGTCTTCGATGATAGCTAAAGCGTTTTCGCTGCGAAGCGGAATGACATAAGCCGGCGGAATATCCGGATAAGGGGCCCAGTTCAATACTAATTCGCCCTGAGAAATTCCCCATTTGATGTTGTATTCCTTAGCGCGTCCGATGACGGATGCGATAGAAAGATTGCAGTCTCCGTTCTGAAGTTTCGGCAGTTGTTCTTGTAGAAGCGGTAATTCGTTAAGCGTGACGGGTTTTAGTTCGATCGGCATGTCGTGGTTCGATTTTATGATTTCAGTGGAGAATATACTATTCGGATCAGAGGCGATTATAGTTTCTCGTTCCGTAACGAGCACGGGACATTTTCAAACACAGGCGGGCCCATGGATTTCTCTCAAGTGGACGGCATCTTGCACATTCATTTGGATAATTTTTTTATCCTCGGCATTGCATGCCTCTGCTATTTCCTCGGCCGATGGATCAAATCCGAAATCAAACTTTTACAGGACCTCTCGATTCCCGTTCCGTTTATCGGCGGATTGCCGGCAGCGATTATTTTTGCATGTCTAAAAATTTCCAAGACTGCTGTCATTGTCTTAAATCCTGATCTCAATGCCCTGATTTTTCAGTTCTTTCTAACCATGATGGCTTTGATGGGAAGCTGGAAGCTCATCAAAACAGGTTTTGTTATTTCAATCATGTTTTGGTCTCTGGCGATGGTACTCGGTGTACTTCAGGCGCTCATCGGACTGACCGCAGCTCAGGCTTTAGGGCTGCATCAGCACCTCGGACTCCTTATGGGAACCCTCTCCATGATGGGAGGAACTGAGACGCTCACCAATTTCATCCCGGCAGTTGAGCATCTGGATAAATTCTCAGGCGCCGCTCAAGCCGCAATGGGTGTAGCGACACTGGGAATGGTTTGCTCCATGATGGTTAGTGCCCCGATGGGCGAGTATCTCATCAAGAAATACTCACTCAAGAACCCTAGCCGCAGTGAATTCGACAATGCCCGACTCATTCGATCTATCGAACGAAGCAATAAACCTTTTTATCAAACGCATACTGTTGAGTGCATCAAGATCATTGCCATCTGCTTTGTCTGCATGGCTTTCAGCCACCTCATCAAACAGAAATTTTTAGCGGATGTCTTAATTCCCGACTATACGGTCTGTATGGTTTGCGCTCTGATCGCCAGAAATTTTGCAGACACGACGGGCTGGTTCAGTGTGGACGGATTAGCGCTGAGGACTTTGACGAAGATTTTTTTGATTCTTTTCATTTTGGTTTCGACATGCGCGCTGCAGTTGGACTTAATTTTTGATCTTTCGGCACCGATCATCGCTGTATTTTTCCTCGAGCTCATCGTTAATTTTTTATTTGCACGTTTTATCTATTTCAATCTTTTGGGGAAAGACTTCCGAGGGATGCTCATTGCTGTCGGAGGATTGGCTTTCTCTATGGGGATGGCCGCCAACGGACTCAGCAACATGCAGAGCCTTTGTGAAAAGTACGGCCCTAACACCGACGGCTTCCTGGTCGTCTGTGTCGTGGGCTTGATTCTCTTGGCGATCTCCAATACGCTGTTAATTAAATTTTTACTCACTATTTTCTAGATTGAAGAGGTAACGCAATGGCTGATGAAATCGTTCTCCATGTCACAGAAGCAAATTACGAAGATACTGTCGTGAAATGCGACAAGCCGGTTCTCTTAGCAATCGGCGCTCCTTGGTGCATTGACTGTAAACGAATCGAACCGATGTTCATGGAATATGCACAGAAGTACCACGACAAAATTCAGTTTGCTCATTGCGATTTCGATACTGAAGCAGGGCTCAACACTAAGTTCCGCGTCCGCCATATCCCGACCTTGCTTTTGATTCGCAAGGGCGAAATCCTGGATACATTGGTTGAACCGAAAAAAGTTGAAGCCTTCGACGAGTTTGTCCAGAAGGCCTTGAAAGAAATCTAATTTCTAAATTACGACTCAACCGCGGCTGACGTCCGCGGTTTTTTCTTAATTTTCACTAGCCGAAGCTTCCACTAACGTATTGACGCGTTTTTACTTTTGTGGCGTTAGAAAAGATTTGTTTTGTCGGGCCGTGCTCAATTAACTCGCCCATGTAAAAGAAGGCGGTGTTGTCCGAAATTCGCATCGCTTGCTGCATGTTATGGGTCACGATGATGATGCAAAGATCCTTCTTGAGTTCTTCCATGCCTTGTTCGAGTTTTTCTGTCGCAATAGGATCCAACGCGCTGGCAGGTTCATCCATAAGCAACACTTCCGGCTCTACTGCCAAAGCCCTTGCAATACACAATCGTTGCTGCTGACCGCCGGAAAGGGAAAGGGCAGAGTCCTTGAGGCGATCCTTGACTTCGTCCCATAAAGCCGCTCTTCGAAGACTTTCTTCAGCCTTATCCATTAAAATCGATTTGTTTCTAACGCCAGATACTTTCAGACCATAGACGACATTTTCAAAAATACTTTTGGCAAAAGGCGTCGGCCTCTGGAAAACCATGCCGATCCTGCGCCTTAACTCAACGACATCACAGTGCTGATGGTTGATTTCTTCATCTCCGAATTTGATGGAGCCTTCAAGACGTGCACCTTCAATTAAATCGTTCATGCGATTCAATGTTCTCAGAAAAGTACTTTTCCCGCAGCCTGAGGGTCCGATTAAGGCCGTGATTTCTTTTTTGTTGAAAGAGAGAGAAATATTTTTTAATACTTGTTTTGAACCGTAAAAGAAATTCAAATTAGAAGCGATCAATTTCGTAAATTCATTATTTACTTGCATATTTACTTTTTCAACATTCCTGATTCATTTTCAAATTCGCGAAAATTGTATTTGGCCTTTATGACAGTTGAATGTCAGGAATATGTCAATTTGATGACAACTTACTCGTTGATTTATTGTCATAAAACTTTCACGGAAATGTAATTTTCTTGTCATTTTTTACTTCTAGTATTCGCCGTGTTCCTTGAGGAAAAAAATCTTTCTTGGAACGCAAAATTTGTTAATAAAACATAGGAGAATTTATGAGAAAAAATTATTTAATTTCCTTACTTGCTTTATCTGCCATGACTGTTTCCGCTTCTTCCATGGCAAAAGAAAATGTGACGGTTTCCGGTTCAACAACCGTTTTGCCGGTCATGCAAAAAATCTCTGAGCATCTCATGCAAAAAGATCCTTCTGTTGTCATCGAACTTTCCGGAGGCGGTTCCGGCAGCGGCATTAAAGCCCTGAACGAGAAACTCACACAAATTGCCATGAGCTCGAGAAAAATCAAAGGCAAGGAGGTTAAGGCAGCTGAAGAAAAGGGCGTTAAACCTTTCGAAATCCCAGTCGCCGTTGATGCGATCGTACCAATCGTGAATCCTAAAAATACTTTGAATGGTCTTTCATTGGATGATCTCAGAAAAATTTATAAAGGCGAAATCAAAAACTGGAAAGAGGTAGGCGGTCCCGATGCTCCGATTGTTCTTGTTTCCAGAGATTCTTCCTCTGGGACCTTTGAATCTTGGGAATCGCTAGTGATGAAGAATCAGCGCGTCAGTCCGAGGGCGCTTCTTCAGAATTCCAACGGAACGGTTGTTCAAACCGTCTCTAAGAACCCAAATGCCATCGGATATGTCGGCCTCGGTTACGTGGCTCCGATCATCAAGGCTGTAGAAATCAACGGAATTAAAGCAACGCCTTTGACTGCTAAAGAAGGCAAATGGCCGCTCTCACGAGATCTATATCTCTATACGAACCGACAGCCCCAAGGCGCTGTTAAAAAAGTAACCGACTTCTGTTTATCTGAAGAAGGTCGAGGTCTCATCAAAGAAGCCGGTTTCGTTCCGCCCGCAAAACAATAATTTCTTATCTATTCCGACAGAAAGCTTGAAGATCGAAGTAAGCTTTCCAACCATTTCCATCCTTTTTGCTGTGACCGGCATTGAATAGCCGGAGCCGCATAAGTGATTGAAATCTCGGAGTCTTCTAGTGAAGCGAACCATCAAGGATTTCATTTTTGAAAAATCTCTTCTTTTCTTAGCTCTCCTAACACTTGCCGGCCTCGCCGGAATCGTCTGGTTCTTATTTAAAGAGGGCATGCCCGTCCTCGATACGATATCGCTCAAACATTTTCTAACCGGTCACGACTGGTATCCGACGGAAGATCCTCCGTCATTCGGTATATTTCCTTTAATCATCGGATCGGTTTCGGTAACGCTGCTTGCTGCCGTGTTGGCCATTCCTCTGGGAATCCTCTGCGCCATTTTCTTGTCTGAAATTGCCTCGTCACGGCTGCGTTCAATCTTTAAACCTTTTATTGAGCTGTTGGCAGCCATGCCTTCCGTAGTTATCGGCTTTGTCGGGATGACAGTGCTTGCACCTTTTCTTCAGGATTACTTCGGAGCCCCTACGGGACTGAATATATTGAACGCGGCCATCCTGCTGGCTCTCATGGCGGTTCCGACGATCTGCACCATTTCTGAAGACGCTCTTCGCTCTGTTCCGAGAAGTCTCAAAGAATCTTCTTTAGCACTCGGCGCCACACATTGGGAAACGCTAACAACTGTCACGATCCCGGCAGCTTTTTCCGGAATTGCAACCGGAGTGATGCTGGGTTTAAGCCGCGTCATCGGCGAGACCATGGTCGTACTTATGGTTGCAGGCGGTGCGGCACTCATCCCGGAAAGCCTTTTTGATCCGGTCAGGCCCATGCCGGCTTCCATCGTTGCTGAGATGGCTGAATCTCCTTTCGGGAGCAGCCATTACCACGCCTTGTTCGCCATTGGCATCGTATTGTTTTTCTTTACCTTCCTCTGCAATCTGGCTGCCTTCTTGGTTTCGCAAAAATACAAACTGAAAGCCTCTAGTTAATTCGGGAACTTCAATGAATCTATCAATAACTCTAAGAAACCGCAGAACATACAAAGAGTATGCGGGTCTTTTTATGATTAAGTCCGGCGCCTGGATTATGGTCGCATTATTTCTTTCTTCACTCGGCTACATTGCTTATCACGGAGCCGGAACACTTTCTCCCTCTTTCCTGTCAACGTTTCCTGAAAAAATGATGGAAGAGGGCGGCATCCTGCCTTGCATCATCGGCACTGCGATTCTGTCCGTCGGTGCCATGGCCGTTGCGCTGCCCCTGGGAATCGCTTGCGCTGTCTGGCTCAATGAATATGCAAAAGAAGGTCCGCTTAAAAAACTTATCACTTTGGCCGTTGCTAATCTTGCCGGTGTCCCTTCCATTGTCTTCGGATTATTCGGCTTAGCCTTCTTTGTCACCGTCTGCGGCTTAGGAGTCAGCGCCATTGCCGGAATATTGACGTTGGGTGTTCTTACGCTTCCGATCGTTATCAATACCGTTCGTGAAACACTTTCTCAAATACCGAACAGCTGGAGAGAATCCTCCCTTGCCTTAGGAGCGAGCAAAACCCAGACCGTTTTACGGACGGTACTTCCGGCTGCGCTTCCGGGAATTTTGACCGGCGCCATCTTGGGATTGGCCAGAGCAGCCGGAGAAACGAGCGCCATCATGTTTACAGCAGCCGTCGTCTCGACGACTAATTTGCCGAATTCTCCGTTCGCCGCCGTCATGTCACTGCCATACCATATCTACGTGTTAGCAACGACAGGCATGAATCCGGATAAAGCGGTACCGATTCAGTGTGCAACGGCTTTGGTTCTTCTCATGACCGTATTCGCTTTGAATCTGATGGCTTTCTATATCCGACAAAAATCCTCGAAGCGACCGGCGTAACAAGTTCTTAGAGTCGGTTACAATGGCTTTTTCCAACCGAAGCGGGCGTCCGTCAAAAGACGACCCGCTTCAATTTCTTCAATGGCGGCCAAAAAGTCTTCTTCTGTCTTACTCTTAAAGATATTTTTAAATGCCTTCGAATTTTCTTCAAAAAGATTAGCCTGGAAGAACCAAAACTCTTTCATGCGCATCATTGCATTCCGGCGGTTCTGGAAGGCTTCCGTGTAAGCATCGAAAAGGGCGGATGTGAAATTTTTAATCTCTTCAAGGCTGGCTGCAGGGCCGCCTTTGTATTTACGGAAGAGTGCGGGATCTGCCATCAGCGCACGACCGACCATAAGCATCTTCGGATCACGGAAAGTCTTAGAGAAATCTGTCATGTCGGCCGTCGTAATCATGTCGCCGTTTACACCCAGCGGAAATGGAATCTCATCAAGATGCTCAAGGAGCGCCTCTTTTCTGACCTCTCCTTTGTATTGATCTGTCTTCAAACGCATATGGACAATCAAAAGAGAAAGGGGATACTTCTTATATAAGTTGAGGATGTCTCCGAACTCTTCCGTATTCGCCCATCCCAATCTTGTCTTAACGGAAATAGGAATGTCGATGCCGGCGCTGAAAATTTCATCCAGGAAACGTTCCAATGCGTAAAGATCTCTTAAAAAGCCGGAACCTTTTCCTTTGGCCACGACCGTACCGGAAGGGCAGCCGAGATTTAAATTGACTTCTTTATAGCCCAAATCCTGAAGGGCTTTTGCAGCCCAGATGAAATCGGCGGAACGGTTGCTCAAAAGCTGTGGAACCACCGGAATACCGGCATTTACTTCAGGTGAAAGTTCCTTCAGATGTCGATCCGTGAACTTCGGTTCGACAGTGGGCGTGATGAAAGGAATGTAATAAAGGTCAGTCCCGCCGAAATACTGATGGTGCAAACGACGGAACACTGCCGTCGTTAATCCTTCCATCGGAGCTGCTGCTAATAACTGACCTTTCATTTCTCTTCTTACCTCATTTGAAGGCGTAATTTTAGTGGAGCTGAAGAAAAAATCCTTCTAAAACAAAGAGTATTGCGTGTGAAAGTTTTTCTAAACGCTTGATAGTCCTGACACGGGACTTCCATGTTTCATTTATCAAAGAAAAAATTAGATTGAATTTACATTTCGTTTCATTTATTAAGCACATATCTATTTTATTTTTATATGGACAATATTATTATGTGCATATTGAAATTCAATTGATTGTCAGGAGAAAGAACATGACGATTACAGTAAAGAAGAACAGTGTTGATGTCCGTGTCGAACTTCGCCGCAATGACAGCGACTTCATCGGTGATGACCGCGCTTACTACACTTACTTTTTCAGCAAAGCCGGCTGCTTCGGCTCTGCCAAAGTGACGGAAAAAGAGGTTTATCCGATCGACTGCGAATCTTTCACAACGAAAGAAAGAGAAAACTTCAAGGACGCCTTGGCTTCTCTGCAGCCGGACATTCTCAAGCTTGCTTCTTTCCTCAACAAAGAAAATGAGAACAAGGGCGACTTGGAAAGCACCCTAGATCTTCAGTGGGCTCTGGCTAAAAGAGGCCGTCCGAGCTTAGACGACAAACCTCTGATTCGCACAACGATCATGCTGACAGAAGAAGATAAGGAAAAGCTTAAAGTCTTGGGCGGTTCTTCCTGGATTCGCAACCAGATCAGAATGGCCAGAATCGGCGAGATCCAATAAAAAAGCGACCCGAAGATCGCTTGTAATACCGGGGGTCGGCAGAAATGCCGGCCTCAAGTTTTATTACTTAGCAGCCTGAGCAACTTGTGCAGCCTGCTGACTGGCAATACGGCCGAGAGAAGAGTAGATTGCACCGGCAATGACATCAAGCTCTGTGGAGTCAGTCTTAACGATTTCGTCTTTCAGATCGGTGAAGACCTTCTGAGACAAGACCGGATTTTCCTGTTGTTTAAGAATATCGACGTTCTTAATTTTGCCGTCTTCAAAAACAACTTTGATTTCACCGTCTTTACCGATACCGGAACCTTCTTGAGTAATGGTAGCTGCGGCCGCTGTGGCGGAGAGGAATAACGCAGCAAGAATAGCCGCGCTGAGCTTAACGATTCTCATAGATTCTCCTAGAGAAAGTAAATGAAAACAACAGGATAATCTTGCAAAAGCAGACAAAATTGTTTCGTTTTAGACGCAAATTCTTGGTCCATGTACTTAAGTGTTTCAACGGATCACGACTAATAACCCATTCAGAGCGCTTTGCTTACTAACTGCTTGAATCACTGCTGAAGGAGCGGCTTCTGCTTGGTGCGCAGTTTTTTCTCGAAAAATATATTGTTTCCTATCTGTATAATTCCTGTGGAACGCAACGCAAGATTCATAGAAACAGCCCCACAATATATTATGGATGAAATTCTTGGGAAACTTGCCGTAATTCTTGGCATAGACGAGTAAAGTCTTCATTACCCTCTGTGCTCCTGTTCCTGACGCAGAGCCGGAAAAGGAACATGATTACGAAGACGAAGAAAAAACCGATACCTAAAAAGAGGCCGACTTTAGTTCAGAGACCGGCCTCTGCTAGGTAATACTGCAATATTTCAGAAAGACGACTGTTGTTATTGATTTTGGCTAGTTGGCTTAGCCTCTCCAGCGAAGCATTCTTAATCCGTTCGCCACAACAATGAGACAGGTACCAGTATCCGCAAATACCGCCATCCACATGGTTCCGATGCCGGCAAGCGTCAGAACAAAGAAGATAAGCTTGATCGAAAGAGCAATCACAATGTTTTCAACCAGCAGCCGGAAAGTCTTCTTCGAGAGTTTGATGAATTCGGGCAGCTTGCGGAGGTCATCATCCATCAGGGCGACGTCAGCAGTTTCAATCGCAGTATCGGTACCGGCAGCGCCCATGGCAAAACCGATGTCGGCACGAGCAAGAGCAGGAGCGTCATTGATGCCGTCCCCGACCATACCGATCACTTCACGCTTAGCAATGCTGTCCACTAAAGACTGCTTATCTTCAGGAAGGAGATTGCCTTTCGCTCTATCCACGCCGACTTTCTCGGCGATCTGGCGGGCAGCCTTTTCATTATCGCCGGTAAGCATAATGGTCTTAACGCCCAGACCTTTCAGCTGACCGATAACTTCAGGCGCATTTTCCTTGATGCTGTCGGCAACGCCGAAATAAGCCAGAACTTTCTTAGCAGAAGCAAAGATCAAAGGCGTGTAGCCGTGATCCGCCAGTTCAGACACTTTGGCGCGAACGGCTGGACCGTTCAGATAAAACTTATCAAGGCCCTTGATGTTGCCGAGATAGTATTCGGTTCCGTCGATTTCACCGATAACACCCTGACCGGGAGCAGCATAGAAGCCATGGACTTCTTTTTGTGCAGTCGGTTTCTGCTGAGCAGAATAATCGGAGACGGCTTTACTAACCGGATGGTCATTACGAACAGCCAAAGCAGTTGCGAGATCAAGGATTTCCTCATCGGTCAGACCGGCACCGGCATTTTCGAACGTGATGACAGCAGGTTTGCCTTTCGTCAAAGTACCGGTTTTATCAAAGGCAATACTCTGCAGGCTTCTGCCTTTTTCTAGATAGACACCGCCCTTAATCAAAATTCCGCGGCGAGCAGCGGTTGCCAAACCCGAGACGATCGTTACCGGAGTAGAAATCACCAGAGCGCAAGGGCAGGCAATCACCAGAAGTGTCAGGCCTTTATAAAGCCAGTCCAACCAATCTCCGCCCACGAACAGAGGAGGAATCACCGCAGTCAGAACAGCAATAAGAAATACTGTCGGCGTATAGACCTTAGCGAAACTGTCCACAAAACGCTGTGTCGGAGCGCGGGAGCTTTGAGCCGATTCAATCGCGGAAATGATTCGAGCGGGCATCGAATTATCAATGTCGGACTCTGCACGATAAGTAATCGTTCCGTTCTTATTAATAGTGCCTGCGAAGACTTTGTCTTCCGGTTTCTTTTCAACCGGCATGGACTCGCCGGTAATCGGAGACTGGTCAATCGAAGTCTGACCGGAAAGCACGACACCGTCCACGGGCAGGCGTTCTCCCGGAACCACACGTACGACCTCGCCGATTTTGATGTCTTTGGCAGGAACTTCAACAAACGTTCCGTCTCTCTCTACTCGGGCTGTTTGAGGGGCCAGAGAGAGAAGGCTGCGAATCGCGCCGCGAGCGCGGTCCAAAGAAAGCTGTTCAATCGCTTCCGAGAGTTCAAACAGAACCATGACCATTGCAGCTTCAGGCCAAGATCCGATCAAAACAGCGCCGGTAACCGCAACTGCCATCAAGGCATTCATGTTGAAATTCAGGTTGCGGACCGCGATGAATCCTTTCTTGTAAGTTCCCAAGCCGACTAGCGCAATGGCAGCGACTGCAAGCGCAATGGAAAGCCATTCGGGCATGCTGAGGTACTCACAGGCTTCGGAACCCGCTGCAATCACAATACCGAGAATGTATTTCCACCAGGCAATCTTGGTCGGTTTGAATTCGGAGAGTTTCGGCTTTTCATGGGCCTCAAGAACTTCCGGGGTGTAATCGAGAGATTTGATTGCAGCAACAATCTCCGGAAGCATTCCTTTCGGGTAAGAAACCGTAAGAACCCGATTCATTAAATTGAACTGCAGGCCGCTCACGCCTTTCATGCCGTTAAGTTTTTTGCGAATCAGACCTTCCTCAGTCGGGCAGTCCATCTGTTGGATTCGAATCTGAGTCGTCTCTTTGCCTTCGTTGGTGCGCATCTTAAGTTTCAGATTATTCGCGTCAAAAGCCTGCTTGATCGCCGGAAGAGCCTCCGGTGTATGAATAATCTTCAAGCCGTCCGGATTTAAACCGACGTCCTTAACACCTGCAATCGCACCGAGGGTAGAGAAGAGCAGACGGTATTGAGAAGGATCAACGCCGGAAACATCCCAATCGGTGTCCATACTGTTTTCGACATGTTCATGATCATGACCGCAACAGCAGCTATCATGGTCATGATGATGCCCTTCTTCATGGGTGTGACCATGTTCACAGCAGTGGTCATGGCCTTCCTCACCGTGGTCATGACAGCACATTTCATGCTTTTCTTCATGATCGTGACCGCAGCAGTGGTGTTCTTCATCGTGATCCTCATGCTTGCAGCCGCAATGTTCCGCGCCATGATGATGACCACAGCCGCAGGATTTTTCAGCGTGGTCAGCTTCATGATGATAGCAGCAGCATCCGTGTTCATGTTCATGAGGAGTTGACTTTTCACTCGCTTGAGAAACAGCCTTTTTTTCTCCATCTGAAGGGGAAGCCGTTTTGTTGTCAGTGTTTGTTAACGACATGATTTTTCATACTCGTTTTGTTAATATACCGACATTAAAAACCCTGAAGTAACTTCAAGGTCAAGCGATTTTTTATAGGTGTTTATGCGGATAAGTGAATTAGCAAAGAAAGCAGGCTGTACAGTGGAATCCATTCGTTTCTACGAAAACCATGATCTCATTCCCCGTCCTCCCAGAACGGAGTCGAATTATCGTGTTTACGGCCCTGCCCATCTTTCCCGTTTGCTCTTTATTCGACACTGCCGATCTTTGGATCTCTCTTTAAATGAGATTAGGACGCTGGCAGATGTGGTTGAAAACAGCGAGAAGGGCGAGCTCATTCGGGCACACACCATCGTGGAGGAACATCTGAAAGCGATCGATCAAAAGATCGAGGATTTGAATCATCTTCGCGATCAGCTAAACAGCCTCCATAGCCGCTGCCATGGCGAAGACCATGATCACGGCCGCTGCGGATTAATTGAAGAACTCACAAAATAATAAGAACCAAAGAAATACGTATGGATCAATATAAAGAAGGCCAATTCCGCATGGATTTTGAAAACACCGGAAGAGCCAACCGCAAACGAAGAATCTTCCTCGATACCGAAACCACCGGTATGAGTCGGGCTACGGATCGAATTGTCGAAGTCTGCGCGATTGAAGTCGATGATGACTTCAATGAGATCGATAGCTTTCATGCATTTATTAACCCTCAGAGAAAAGTGCCATGGTTTGTCACGCGCATTCATGGATTAAACAATGAGTTTTTGGATGACAAACCGATTTTTTCCGATATCGGAAGAGACCTTCTTCTCTTTTTAGAAGGGAGTGAACTCTGGGCGCATAACATGTCGTTTGATGCCGGAATGCTTAATGCCGAATTTGCACGCAATCGTTTGCCGACATTAGAAAAAGTGGATTGCCGACTGAACTGCACACTGCAACTTGCCAGAAGCACATTTCCGGGACAAAAGAATTCTTTGGACGCCTTGTTGGACAGGTTTGCTATCGATCGCTCGGAGAGAAGACTGCACGGAGCAATGATAGACACTCGTTTATTGGTAAAGGTATACCAAAATTTAGTAAGCTACCGAACCAAAACTAGCTAGTTTTACAAAATAAATTAGCATTTGTTCGAATAATTGTCTAATATGTAGATTGCCTGATTTGAAAACAGGACACTACATTATGAAAGAATCTCCTACCACAGTAACAAAAAAACAGGGTTGGGGCGGCAAACGGGCTGGTTCGGGCAGGAAGCCCGGTCCGTACGCAGGCACTTCCAAAGTTACCACGATCGTTTTGACGGCAGCTCTGATAGAAAAATTGCATAAGCTCGGAGGTTCTTCCTGGGTCAGAGAACAAATTATCAAGAGCAAGGATGATCTGCTTCCTGCAGAAAAACCAGAATCCCTTGCTTCTCTGACATCCATCGGCTCTTATTTCAATTCCACAGAAGAGGATCCGCTGTCCGCATGTTTGGTCCGAAATCCTGAAGAAACCGTCTTCTGCATTGCCGAGGACGATACAATGAAGGATTCCGGCATCGACTTCGGCGATCTTTTGATCGTGGACCGTTCTGCGGATCCGCAAAACGGTTCCATGGTTGTGGTGCATACTGCTGACGGTTATTCCATCAGAAAGTTTTTACCCGCTTCCGAAGTTCCACAGGGTGAACCGAATCTATTCGTTAGCCCTGACAGCAATTGGCGGCTGCTCGGTGTCATCGTTTATGTGGTTAAAAATATTCAAGGCGCAGTCGACGCTCTTGCCATTAAGGAAGCGGCTGCCGTCTGATTTTTGAAGTTATGGCAACAGAAGAAGATCTGCCCGTTGTTTTGCCTCCGACTTATACGAGGCAAAAAGTTTATCGCTGGCCTTCAGGCGAAACCGTCGATGATGCGATCGCCGACGAAGTTCCGATTTCCATTACTTATAACGGCATCTCTCATGTCGTCATGATGGCTTCCCCCGAATTGCTGGAAGAATTTGCCGTCGGCTTTTCCTTGTCAGAGAGAATTATTCCCGACATTTCCCATATTTATGACATCCAGGTCAAAGAAGGGTGCGGCAACGGTTTAGTTGTCGAAATGGAAATTTCTCCGCGCTGCTTCTTCAAACTCAAAGAGCACAGACGTTCCATGGTCGGCCGCACAGGCTGCGGAATCTGCGGAGTAGAAAGTCTGAAGGATGTTGAGTTAAAACCTGAACCACTGGAACACACCTATCAGTTTGACATGAACTTCTACCAACCTGCAATGAAGTACTTCGAGCAAGTACAAAAAGTCGGGCAGGTTACCGGAAGCACTCATGCGATGCTGGCTTTCACTCCGGACGGTGAGTTTTTAGGCGGAACCGAAGATGTGGGTCGTCACGTTGCTCTGGACAAACTTATCGGAATGAGAGCGATGAAAAAATGGGGACCGACAGTGGTTTTTCTGAGTTCCCGGGCTTCCTACGAAATGGTGCAAAAAGCGGCAGTGACCGGAATCGAAATTCTTTTTGCGATTTCCGCACCGACGAATCGAGCACTCCGTTTAGCAAAAAAATGCGATCTGACGTTGTGCGCATTCTGCCGAGACAATCGAGCAAATATCTACAACGCTCCGGAAAGACTGCTGAATCTCTAAAAATTTAAGCCGCGCATCGCGCGGCTTTTTCAATTAATTATTCTGCTTTGGACAGATCTCGAAGAAGCGTCGGATCATCGTGATGCACCAGCAGCATCGGCAGCTTGGTCTGCGAGGCTACCGACATCGTCACGGATCCTAACATCATGATTCTTAAAGAACTTCCGCCATGTGTACCCATCACCATTAAGCTTAGGTTATGTTCCTGAGCATACATAGAAATTTGTGCAGCCGGATCTCCGGTAAGCAGGGCTTCAACTACTTCATGGCCCTTTTCCTGCATATAGTTTTCAAAAGGTTTTGCAATTTTGAAGAAAGGTTCTCTTTGTTCTTTTTCAAATTCTTCGGAAGAAAGAGCAGGGGCACCGAACGCACTGACTTCCGGAATTAATAGTCCGTTCTGAGGAGACGCCACGTTAATTAAATGAAAGCGGGCGTCTTTGGCAAACAACGGAAGGCGGCGTTTAATAAAAGTTAAAACTGCCGGAGAGTATTCCGAACCGTCCAAGCAGACGCCGACTTCGGTACGACCGGGTTTCTGATAGAACTTGTGACGGACGACCAGAAGCGGAATCGAGGTGCTCGCCAAAACGGAAGAAGTTTTTGACCCCAACAAAATTCCTTTCACCGGTGTGTGGCCGTGAGAACCCATGACAATTAAGGTCGCAGGAATTTCTTGAGCATACTCAACAATTCGGTTTGTCGCCTTTCCGTAGGCGACTTTCATTTTGACTTTATAACCCGCGGCTTCCAACGCCTTCTTTGCAGGTTTCAAAATTTTCTTTGCGGCTTCATCCAGAATCTCTTCTGAATTTGGAATCTTGGAAGCGAATTCGGAGGGAAGTTTTTTCTGAACGTTCAACAGATAGACGGTATCTGTTTTCGCTCTGAGCGAAGAGTGTTCGCAAATATATTCAACCGCTCTGTCACTATAAATACTACCGTCGATCGGTAAAAGAACCTTCATAACATCCCTCCATGGGTTATTTAGTTAATTTCGATTTTAGTTTTGTTTTGTGACCGTCTTATGACGGTCACTTTTGAACTTAAGAAGCCGCGCGATTCAAGGCAATGGTCAGAAGGCAGGCCGCTCCGGTCGCAATTGCTTTATCGTTGAAATCAAACTCGGGATTGTGAACGGAAGCATTATGCGTTTCATCCTGAACACCGAGTCTGAACAAACATCCCGGTTTGGCTTGGAGCATGAAGGAAAAATCTTCACCGCCCGCACGACGAATCATCAGTTTGACTTTATCGAGGCCGAGCGCTTCTTCGAGAAGAGCTTTTGCTTTTTCAACATGTTCGGGAGAGTTGAACATAGCGGGATAAAGTTTGGTGTATTCCAGCTTTCCTTTCATGTCATTGGAAAGCGCAGTGCCGTCAACGATCTGCTGCATTCTTTGAATGATGATGTCTTGAACTTCTTTTTCAAAAGAACGGGTCGTCCCGACAATCGTTGCAGTCTTTTGAACAACACTGGATCCTTTTTCATTTCCGCAGCTGATGCATCCGGCCGAAACAACTGCGGTCTGATTCGGATCGACACTTCGAGAAACAATAGTCTGAAGAGAAAGAACGCATTCGCATGCAGCAACCAAAGGATCTCTTGTCAAATGAGGACGGGATCCGTGACCGCCGACGCCCGTAAATGTAATTTTGAAAATGTCTGCATTGGCCGTTGCAAAACCTGGAATAAATCCGACGCATCCAACGGGAAGCATCGGTTCGGCATGAAGTGCATAAAATTCATCGATTCCGAATTTCTGAACTAAACCGTCTTCAATCATGTAACGTCCGCCGGCGAAACCTTCTTCTCCCGGTTGGAAGATAGCAACTAATCTTCCTGCGAAATCTCTGTGCTGATTAATATAGTGAACCGCTGCGAGCAGGGTGCCGACATGACCGTCATGTCCGCAGGCGTGCATCGCCATCGGAACTTTACTGCTCCATTCGACGCCGGTTTTTTCTTCCAAAGGAAGTGCATCAGAATCTGCACGAAGTCCGATCGTTTTTCCGGGACGGCTGCCTTCGATGACGGCGACCACACCTGTAACGTTTGCGCCTCCGACAAAAGTCGAAATTTCTTTAATTCCGAAAGACTTTAAAGCAGTAACGATTTTTTCCTGTGTTTTAGGAAGATAAAGACCGATTTCCGGTTCTTCATGAATGCAGTGGCGGAACTGAGCGCCGAGTTTGACACTTTCTTCCAGTTGAGAGGGTTTGATGATGATGGGCATGAAAACTTCTCCTTAGTTTTGATTTGTAACTATTTTAATCGGGAATAGTCCTTGTCTCCCAAGAGAAGTACAAGAAGTTTTGCTGACAAACTAAATTTTTCGTTATTTTTTAGTGAGTTCTTTTGCGAAATCTTTCCATCTCCAACGGGGTACAGGGTTTCTATTTAGAGAACAAACTGTTACTTTTCTTACATGTAGTTATCTGTACTCATCACTTGAGAGTTAATTTTTATTATTATGCAAATAGGTCGAATTCAATCGGCCGGTAAAAAGTAAATAATTAAACATCCCAAAAAACAAAATATTCGAGGGGCTTTACCCTCTTTTTGGAGGAGAGCAATGGATACTAAAGCATATTTGTATCGACAAGAAGCGATGAAAAGATGGATTCTTCTTTTCATTGTTTCACTGTTTTCCCTTTTTGTTCTCGGCACATATGCCATCGCCGCTGAAAGATATTACGACGAAAGCGGCAGATACATGGGCAGAATGGATGATTCCGGAAGAATGTACGATAAAAGCGGAAGATATCAAGGCCGAGTTTCTGAAGACGGACGTTTTTATGACAACAGCGGACGCTATCAGGGAAGACAAAGTTCCGACGGCCGCTACTACGACAACAGCGGCAGATATCAAGGCCGGATTCAAAACAACGACTAAAATTTCAGCAAAATTGAGGCCCTTCGGGGCCTTATTTTTTTTACCTTCAAATCCTATAATCACACGAATGATTTCAATTTATAGGCCAATTTTATGTTGTTAAGCAAGCTAATAATTTGACTGTAACATTTGCTTGTCACTTATTGATTTTTAATGGTTTTTCCTGAGTGCAGAGTTCATTTTTTTAATCTAATGTCGCAAAATATTTTTTAAGAAGATTCCCAATCATGGAAATGGACGTCAGAGCGCTCAACGCACTCATTCCTGTTTTTGACTTTGTGGGTATTGTCGCTTTCGCACTTTCCGGAGTGTTCGAAGGCATCAAGAGAAGAATTGACCCGGTCGGTGTTTTTATCGTCGCTTTTTCGACGGCGTTCGGCGGAGGTATGCTCCGTGACATTTTGATTGACCGACGTCCGTTTTACTGGATCGATCACGAAGCTTACGTTGTTGCTACTTTCATCATCTGTATGGCAGCGCCGTTCATTTATAAATTTTTCCAGAAAACCAAACATGCTCATGACTGGTACATCTTTGCGGATGCCATCGGTCTCGGAATTTTCTGTATCTCCGGAACTTCGCTTTCCCTCGCAGCCGGGGTGCCCTGGCTGTCTTCCGTCATCATCGGATGTATCACCGGTGTGTTCGGCGGTTTGATGAGAGACTGCTTCTTAAATCAGATGCCGGCAGTGGTTGCCGACCGCCAGCCTTATGCGGTTGTTGGTTTTATCGGATGCTGGTTCTACATCATGCTGCTGGAACTCAAAGTTCCGGTCGACGCTGCACTTTGGGCCGGTTTCATTTTCATTACCGCTCTCCGTATGGCTTGCGTGTCGTTTAAGTGGAAGATTTCTTACTTCCTCAAAGAAGACCAAGAAAAAACCGCTCAAGATAAATAATCTTTCCGGCCTGCATCAGCAGGCCATTTTTTTCGAACTCAAAAAAATCCCCCGGTGTTTTTGACATCGGAGGATTTTTGTTAATCAGGAAGGAAGATTATTCCTGGATGAAGTGAGCGTGTTTCGGATCCCACATTGCATCCTTAACGGCTTTCTTCAAATCGGCAGGTTTCTCGATTTCGGCAAGATTCTTGTCGAAAATGTAACCAGCAACCGCAGCGCCGATTTCTGCAGAAATTTCACGAACTTCGGAAAGTGCAGGGTACAGGCTGCCGCGTTCCAGATCTTCAGGTTTGACCATGTCGGCCAGAACTTTAGCTGCAACGAGGAAGACTTCGTTCGGGATCAGTTTGGCACGGGAGAAAATAGCGCCGAGACCGATTCCAGGGAAGACATAGTGATTGTTGCCCTGACGAGGAACAAAAGTTTTTCCTTTGTATTCAACAGGTTTGAACGGAGAACCGCAGGCGAAGAGGCAGCGTCCGTCAGTGTAGGTGTAAGCTTCTTCGGCTGTGCATTCTGCCTTGGAAGTGGGGTTGGAAAGGGCAAAGATGATAGGACGTTCGTTGATCTTAGCCATTTCTTCCAAGCATTCTTTTGTGAATGCGCCGCCTTGGGCGGAAACACCGATGATGGCAGTCGGCTTGATTTCGCGGATAGCTTCGAGGAAAGTTTCAGCCGGAGCGTCTTCGGCAGCAAACGGCATCTTGGCCGGAGTCAGCGGAGCAGTACGTTTCTTGGTAACCAGTCCTTTAGAGTCAAAGAGTTTGATGCGGGCAAGTGCTTCTTCTCTGGTCAAACCTTCTTCAACCATTGCGTCGGCAATCAAGTGAGCAATACCGGTTGCAGCAGAACCTGCGCCCAAGAACAAGACTTTCTGATCCTTAAGCTGCTGCTTGAGGGCACGCATAGCAGAGAACATACCGGTCACAACAACCGAAGCCGTTCCTTGAATGTCGTCATTGAAGCAGGGGACTTTGTCTTTGTACTGATCGAGCAGGTCATAAGCATGGCTGTTGTGGAAATCTTCGAACTGGATCACAACATTGGGCCAGCGTTCTCTGACGGCATCCACAAATTCAGCAATCAGTGCATCGTATTCCGGTCCGGTAATACGTTTTTGGCGAAGACCCATGTAAAGCGGGTCGTTCAGAAGTTCTTCGTTATTGGTGCCGACGTCGATACAGACCGGTAGTGTCTTCTGGGGGTTAACACCTGCACAGGCAGTGTAAAGAGCGAGCTTGCCGACAGGAATACCCATACCGTTGACGCCCAAGTCGCCTAAACCGAGAATGCGCTGACCGTCCGTGACGACAATGATGTCGACATCTTTGTGCGGAACGTTGGCGACCAACTGACGAACACGGCCTTTGTCTTCACTGGAAACATAAAGACCGCGGGCATAACGGAAAATGTGGCTGTACTGCAGACAGGCCTGTCCGACCGTCGGTGTGTAAACAATCGGAAGGAACTGGTCGATATAACGAACCAGCAGTTCAAAGTACAGACATTCGTCGGAGTTATGTGCTCCTTCAAGAACGATGTACTTGTTGATAGGTTTTTCGTACGTGTCGATGATGCCTTTAAGGCGAGTTACTTGTTCGTCGAAAGTAGACACTCTCGGAGGGAGAAGACCTCTTAAACCCAGCTCATCGCGTTCTTTCTCTGTGAAAGCACTGCTTTTATTGAACCAGGGATTTCTCAAAAGGTTAACACCCCTCAATGTTGTGTCTTTAATATCCGTCATTTGTCATCCTTTATTCTGCACTTCATTGTGCGCTTGTGAATAACCGCATTATCCATGAACACCTTCGTGCTTGCACGAAGTTTCAAAAAAAGAAGTCAGACTTCCTTTCCAACATTCGACAAGATTGCCTTACATGCAGAGTTATCGAATACCGAGCTTCCAAAAACACTCGGACGAGATAAAAGAAACATTTCTTTTTTCTCGCGTTCTCTAGGTCACTGTTTAAAACACGCCTCTTAACGTACTTATTTCTACCGGGCTCGGTCCTTAGAGACACCAAAGAATTTTATCACGCGGACCCGAGCCTCTATACGTTCTAAGGTTCATAGTCGTCTTCCGCGAAACACAACATTTCGTATTCCGCTGAAAACCAACCGCTTGAAATTCGGTTCTGCGCCTAAAGCGCAGAACCGAAGAAAAAGTTTAGATCGTGACGCCGTAAAGGCTCTTGAAGATTTCTCTCAAAGTTTTATCCAAAATCTTCGTGTATTCGCCTCTGAGCTGATCGGCGTCCGCCACTTTTTCTTTCAACGCCTTGAAATCAATGTTCTGGGCCTTAATGATATCTTCGGCCAGTTTCTTCCAGAAAGCCGGAGATTCGCTGTCTTCCCATTGACCTCTGCCTCGGCCGAAGTGCGCAACGGCCAAATAAAGAAGAACGGTATCCAGAAGGAATCCTTCCATCGAGGCAGGAGACCAAGTGATGATGTTTTCTTTGTGGCCTTTTTGAACGTTATAAGCGGCAGCTGCTCCTGCACCGCCCAAAGCTCCGACAATTGCACCGCCTAAAGCACCGAGTCCCAGAGTCGCACCGCCGGTGGCAATATCGGCGGCGATACCGCTGACCGCTCCGCCAGCAACCGCGCCGAGAAGAGAGGCAGCTTTCGGATCGATCGTTGCCTGAGTTTCCCAATCACTGCGCATACGACGCAAGATTTCTGCCTTAGTTCCGCTGCCTTCCAGACCATTAATATTAATGAGGCGCTGAGTCAGTGTGCAGAGCCAATCCGCAGCCCGGGTGGACAAGGCGACTTGAGCATCTTCCATCGCTCCGTGAAGGTCTTTCTTGATAAAGCCTAACGAACGGCCGATCGAACGAAGTCGATCAATCAAAGACTGGCTCGCTAAAACTTCCTTGTCGTTGGCGACTTTAACCATGTAAGCGGCCATAGCTTCCAAGGAAGAAGCATAAAGCGCCTGTTTCTGACGAATCCACGTCGCATGCAAAGAAGCGAACGTCGGCTTGTCGGCGTCAGACAAGCAGGACTCAATTTCTTTCCAAAGCTCGTATTCCTGGACCCAGCAGCGAGCGAAGGCGTCCATGGGCATGACGGCTTTGACGAAAGAATAGGGCTTTAAATAATCTCCCCAAAGTTCGACTTCTGCTTTTTCTTCTTCCGGCGGACGAGCTTCGCCCATTTGGTTCAGCAGAACGATCACCGGTTTATTCACCCAGGCCAGAATATCCATTTCGGCCTTAACGTAGGGTACGGCTTCCGGAGATTCACTGGCGTTCACTAAATATAGGATCACCAGAGATTTATCGCGGACATGTTTAATAGCTTGTTGGTTCAGCCAGAGAGATTTGTCCGTCAATCGATCCCAGATTTCACTTGTGAACCAGCCAATCGGATTGCTGCGGGCTTTAAGGCGTTCGGCCAAACGAACGCTGTCGCCGAAACCTGGTGTATCCCAAAGAATAAGTTCGGAATCGTCCGGAGCTCTTAATAAAACATAATCTTCCGGTTCGATGGTGACGTGAGAACGGTCACCGACTTCTCCGATATCTCTGCCCAATAAAGTACGGGCTAGAGTGGTCTTTCCGACATTGGTGTGGCTGACTAAAGAAAGATTAATTTTTTGAGGATCTTTATTCATTTTTTATGACTTATCCTTATCAAGCTTGTTCGAACTGCGCGGCTGCGTCCTTCGAATCTGCATCGGTCAGATTCACAAAGGCAAAACTGACGCCGTACGGTGTGAGGAAGTTCGACCAATTCTTTTTACGCTCTGCAATTCGTTGGGGCGTATTGGCAAAACGGGCTAAGAAGCCTGAGGTATCAACAACGATACGTAAGAGGGCTTTCGAAGCCTGGGCCTTTTCCTTGAGCTCAGCAATAAAACGGCCTTGGACTTCGGTCTCCGGTGTAGAGGTCACTGCAAAAACGGCCACGACTTCCGTTTGCTCACCGGCAGGAATCTCCGGAAGCTTGGTGTCTTCATGCTGAGCGGCAGAGAAGATACAGCGGGAATTTTCCGGATGCAGCTCGGAAGCAAATTTCTGAATTCCGTCCTTTACCTTTTCCGTTAAAGGATAAGAAAACGGAATAATTTGAATCAACATAGTTTGTCCTCTCCATTGACGGAGAATATTAGAGTAATAAACCGACTCAAGATCAACCGGGAAGTGATTCTCGATATATTGGGTCTTTGCTAAAGCATAAAGCCCTAAGAGGATTCGAGGCACCACAACGACCAAGGAAATAATGTAAAAAAGCTGGAGCAGCCAGGGTGCGGCATTTTGTCCGTGACCGGATCCGAAATTCATCGACTCAATGACCTGCGGCGTCAGCTGATTAAATAGATCTGAATTCACCGGAATCATTCCGTAAAACAGGTTGATAAAGGTCAGCACTGCAGAGGGCTTATCGGAAAGCCAAGTGCTTTCCCATCCGACGGTATATTCCGTGCCCCAGCCGTGGATACCGATAGAGGCAATGAGTCCCAAGCCGAAAAGGGCGGCAGAAAAGTGAAGAATTTCTGCAATGCGGCCGCGCAGCAGCGGCATCTCCGCTTCTGTCCATTTAGAGTAAAAAGTAATTAGCGCCTGCTGGCCGTGACTTCCGCGAGTCTGAAGTTTTAAAAGCGCTCCGGCAAAAAAGCGGCGAATGAGGCCGACCGGAGATTTTCCGCGGTTAAACAAAACGGCAATTGCAATCCAGCAGTAAACGATGAGATTCCATGCAATAACACCTAAAAGAGGAGGCGAAAGCAGGTTGATTCGATTATTCGTGACAGAAAATTCGTTAGTCAAAACGCCGCCGACAAAGGCCAAAACTGCAAAAACAGAACCGATCAATAGATAGGGAATGCCTTGAGGCTTCTTCAAAGAAACGGCACTTTTCGATCTGAGTAAATCCAGAACACCTTCTGCACGGGTCAGAAGAAGTTTTTTAAAGTCAGCCTGTTCCCCGACTTCGCGTGCGCAGCGAGCCGTAACTTCCTTGAGCTCTGAAATGGTGATCTTCCGGCGCTTTACCGCTTCCTCTTCCAGAACTTTCGTCCAAGTCAGCAGGCGCGCCTGTTCCTCCGTAAACGGCGAGGAAAGATCGGTCCGACTGCCAAAATTAAAAAATGCCATTACTTTCTTGTCTTCTTCAACAAATTACATTATCCAACAGGACGGCTCCTGCGTGCGAATCAGGTCACGATTTTAGGTCTCGGCAGCTAGAGAGATTAAAATTTCAGAAACAAAGAATAAGGACAAATAATGCAGGAAATATTAATTAACAATGCCGTCCACGAGACGCGAGTAGCAGTCTTAGAAGACGGCGTCTTACAGGAGCTCCGCATTGAAAGAAATGCGGATGTCTCTTTAATCGGCAATATATATTTAGGCGTGGTCGGAAAAGTGCTTCCCGGCATGCAGTCCGCCTTCGTTGAAATCGGACTCCCGAGAGCCGCGTTTCTGCATGTCAGTGATATGCGCCAAGCCCACCAGGAAAACGGCGGAACGCTTCCGATCGAGCGGCTTCTTCACGACGGCCAAGTGGTTCTCGTCCAGGTCGCCAAAGATCCGATCGGTACAAAAGGCGCTCGACTCACCACCGAAATCAGTTTAGCCGGTCGGCTGTTGGTTTACCTTCCTTACACTTCTCACATCGGCGTCAGCCAAAAAATCGAAGATGAGGCCGAACGTGAACGTTTAAAGGAAGCCGTTGCCAAGTTAACGGAAGAACAGGGCATTCCGAAGGGCGGTTTTATCGTTCGTACCAGCGGTGAAGATGCCAAGCCGGAAGACTTCGTCAACGACATGAAGTATCTGGAAAAACTTTGGCTCGACATTGAAGCTAAAACGCATATCGCCGGCGCGCCCTGCCTGCTTTACTCAGATGTCTCTATCTCGCAGCGAGTGCTGAGAGATATCGTGACGGAGCAGACTGGAAAAATCATCGTTGATAATCCGGAAGTCTTTGAAGAACTTCAGAGATTCGGAAAAAAATTCGTACCTGAAGCCGTTGAACTGCTTGAGTTATATAACAGCGAGCGTCCGCTTTTTGATCAATACAATCTCGAAAAAGAAATCGAAGCTTCGCTCAGCCGCCGTGTCGATTTGAAATCCGGCGGTTATCTGATTATTGATCAGACTGAAGCCATGACGACTATTGACGTCAACACGGGCGCTTTTGTAGGCAGAAGAGATTTCTCGGACACGATTTACAAAACGAACCTGGAAGCTTCTCAGGCCATCGCTCGTCAGCTCCGCTTACGCAACTTAGGCGGAATCATCATAGTCGACTTTATCGACATGGACTCCAAAGAACATGAGCAGGGCGTTTTAACCGAACTAAGAAAGGCCGTTGCAAGAGACCGCAATCGCATTTCGATTTCTGAATTCACTTCTTTAGGCCTTGTTCAGATCACACGCAAACGTACACGAGAATCCTTGGCGCACACGCTTTGCGAAACCTGCCCGACTTGCGGCGGCAGAGGAGAAATCAAGACGGCGCGCACAGTTTGCTATGAAATTCTTCGTGAAGTCGTGCGCGAATACCATCAGTTTAAAGATGCTAAAGAATTTCGAATTCTGGCTTCTCAATCCGTCATCGACCTCTTCTTAGACGAAGAAAGCGAGGCTCTGGCCCTCGTCGGTGATTCCATCCAAAAACCGATCACTTTGTCGGTCGAGACGGAATACAACCAAGAACAATACGACGTGCTGGTGCTCTAATGGCTAAATCTTACGAAATGTATGTCTTTGATTGGGACGGAACATTAATGGATACAACCCGCCTCATCATGCAGGGATACCAGCATGCCTCGAAAGCATTGGGTTATCCAGTACCTTCGGACGAGCTGGTACTTTCAACTATCGGACTTAATCGTTCTGATTCCATTGCTCTTTGCTGCTGCGACTGTCCGAAAGGCCGCTATTCCGAATTCATCCAAGCCTACATGGACTGGTACGCTAAAAAGGAAGCTCAGCTGGAATTGGTTCCGGGCTTCAGACAACTGCTGGAGAACATGCACAAAGACGGCAAGCGTCTGGCCATCGCGACCGGAAAGAGCCGAGAAGGGATGAAACGAGTTTTTAACGCCACCGGGATTGAGCATTTATTTGAATGTGTCCAAACCGCCGACACGAATTTCTCTAAGCCGAATCCCGGAATGCTTTTAGCCATTGCGGATGAATCCGGACTTGAGACCAAAGACATAGTGATGGTCGGCGACGCAGTATTAGATATGCAGATGGCAACGAATGCAGGATCGGACTCGGTAGCAGTAAGTTACGGCGCAAGTCCGAAAGAGCGATTACTGGAAACCGCCTCACTAGGTGTGGCAGATAACGTTCCTCAGCTGGCAGCGATTCTCGGGCTGGAAAAGTATCTTTCTTAACAAACGACTCTAAATGGGGCAGATATTGTCTGCTTATTCGTGATTTCCCTTATAGTCTAACCATCGACAGGTCGGAAGTGACTCCGGTCCAATAACTTAAAAGGTGATCGAAATGGGAAAAGCTGAATGGAGCGTAACAGTATCGGATGAACTTAATGATGCCGTAATGGCCTATCTCGCTAAGAGCGGACAGGGCGTTGAAGGCTTGTCCAACTTGGTTGAAAACGCCGTTGGTAAGTTCGTTAAAGATCCGCGCGCTCTGGATAAAGAAAGTGACGTTACTGAAGGCGAAATCAGTGACATGATCAATGCCGCTGTTCAGCGCACTAAGGAAAAATATTCCAGCCTGACCGAAGGCGAAATTCGTGAAATCATTGCCGACGCCGTTCAGAAGACTAAAGAAAAGTATTCCGGTATCACAGCCGGCCAGTTCAATGACATGATGAACTGCGGGTTGGATGCTTTGAAGAAGAAATTAGATAAGTAATTGAAATTGAGGTACCGGCACCGAGATTAGGTGCCGGGTTGACCGAGGCCCGTTCAGATGGAATGGGATAAGGTGCGACTTCCTTGGCAAAACTTGTCAGACCGAAAGGTCGGCAGGTTTTTCTTTTTTGTGCTTTCGGAGCTCTTAGAATCCGAAAGCTACGAACTTGAGTGAAATGTGCGGAAAAATCAGAGCTGTTCGACTTTAATGCCGGCTTTCTTTAAGAACTGAATCCCTGCATCATCACGATAGTTCTCGTGATAATAAACTTCGTTAATTCCGCACTTCTGTATTAATAGAGAGCAGTGAATACAAGGGGAGTGCGTAATAAAAATTTTGGCGCCATTGGAGCTGTATCCGTTCTGTGCAAGTTTTGCGATGGCGTTTAGCTCGGCATGCTGAACCTCCGGACGAGTGACGAGTTTCCCGTCAACTTCATATTCGCAGCAGTTGTCGTATCCGGTCGGCATTCCGTTCCAGCCGAAAGAAATAATTGAATGGTTTTTGACAATGACGCAGCCTACTTTTAAGCGCTTGGCATAACTTCTCTGCGCAGCAATCTGCGCAATCGTCATATACATTTCATTGTCTTTTTTGATATCCATCTTATTTTCCTGCCGGAAACATAACTTTTAAGATTTTAGTTTTATACCTCATTTTCGCAAAAATCAGCAAACTACGGTCGGTTCGGGAGATTGAAGGTTTTACAAGGTTGGCAGTGTGCTAATCTTTACACATTGTAACGAGAGGTTTTCTTATGCGTATCATATTGGCGCTTATCTGCTTTATCGCAATGTTTATGCACGCTTTCTTCGGCTATTACCTTTACGTCCGAGGCGAGAGCGTCTTTGAACCGGACAACATGATTGTTGCGGTTCAAAAGAAAGTTGCTGTCAACACCAACAAGCTTTCTATTTTCCAGAAAAAGAGTGATCACATCGATGATCCCGTTGTAAAAGAACAAGCCAAAAACGCTGCCTTTTACGAAAAACCTGATGACGGCCTTGTCAAAACAGAAGAAAGAACCGAACAAGAGAGCGCTAAGACTGAGCTGAATGTCTCGCCAAATTCTTCTTCCTCATCTTCGGCCACTGAACCGACAGTTCCTGCAGTGACCACTGCGGCTCCCTCTCCGGTTCCGACTGAAAGTAAGCTGGCTGACGAACCGAAAGCCAAAGAAGAAACGCATTACCTTCCTTTCAGCACCGGTTGGTCTGGATTCCTCCAGGTTGAAAATGCTCTGATTACCGTCATTCTTTTCCTGCTCGGTTTCTCGATTTGCTGCGTCAAAGGAAGAGGGCCTGCATCCCGCTGGGTGTTCGGTTTCAACCTGATTTTCTGGTCGGCTTTAGGCGGATCGATCTACTTCTTCCTGCCTGCCAACACGCCTCTTGTCATTTTCAACATTAAATTCGCTTTCCCGCAGTGGTACCTTGTGATTTCCATGTGCAGTTTGGCGGCCCTTTTAAGCCTGCTTCTTTTCTTCAATGCTTTCCGCAAACCGATTGATGCCGCTGCAAGGCCCGTTAAGAAGGAACCGGAAAAAGCTCCGAAAGCTGAACCTGCTGCTCAAGCTGAAGCTCCGAAACCCAGCCGTTTCGGTTTCGGCGCCAAGAAAGAAGAGAAAGTAGAACCTGCCGCTACCATCATTCCGGTGCCTCCCGAACAAACACACGGTCCGGAAAAACGACCCGAATAAGACCAAGTATCTCATCCCGCTCCGGCGGGATTTTTTAGGCCCAATTTGAAGGGGATAACCATCTGACTTGCGCTTAAGTGAATAGAATGCCAGCAATAGACTGGTGATTCTTAATTTGCTAATTAACAATGATCCATCCCTCTGTGACAGACACGGCAGATGTCAATGAATTCGGTGCCGTGCGTATCCCCGAAGAAATTCTTCGTAAACTCGGTGCCGGCGTAGGCGATTTAATTTCTTTTGTGAAAGACGGCGACAGTATTCGTCTCGTTGTTAAAAAACAAAATTCAATTCAAAAAGACCAGCCCAAAGCAGCCACAGGCTTAACAAAACCATTGCGAATTCCTACAATGCAGTTTGCAACTGATTAACGGAGTATAAGAATGTGTCATTTGACAGGAAAGAGCGAGCCTGTGGCTCCTAGCGAAGACGAATGCAAAGCTGTTGTCGGCGAACCCGCTCCTGATTTTGAATTAGAAAGCGACTTAGGCGGAAAGGCTAGACTTTCCGATCTTCGAGGCAAAAAAGTCGTTCTTTATTTTTACCCGAAGGACAATACCTCCGGCTGCACCATGCAGGCCGTGAACTTCCAGGCCGCTTTAGATAAATTTGAAAAAGCCGGATATGTGGTCATCGGAGTATCTAGAGACAGCATAAAGAGCCACACCAATTTCAGAAACAAACAGGGGCTCAAATTCCCGCTGCTGAGCGACGCTGACTCTGAAGTTTCCAAACTCTACGGGGTTCTTAAGTTGAAATCGATGTACGGCAGAAAGTACCTCGGCATTGTCCGCAGCACTTTTGTGATCGATGAAAACGGTATTTTGACAGCTGAATTCAGAGACGTAAAAGCCAAAACCAGCGTTGCCGATTTAGAGAAAGCTCTCGGAATTTCTTAATAGAAAGAACAAGTTAAGCTGTAAAAGCGTCCTTAAGAGGGCGCTTTTATTTTATTAGTAGCCGAGGAATCCTCCGGATAAAAGTGAAGGGATGTAGTGAAATAAACCCTCGAAGATACTTTCCATGGCCCAAAAAAATTCATCCAAACCGCCTCTTATCTTGGCAAACTCAGCCGTGAGATTAAACGTACTGGCAAACCAATAAAGCGCGGTTTCAAAAAAATCGTGAAATTGTGCCCAAAAGCTAGGAAACATCTTCGTCTTCGTTGGATATTAGTTGTCCATAAGCATAACAAAATGCCGCGATTAGTTAGCCGGCTAAAACCTATTTTAGCCACGAAAAAGCCGGGCTTTCGCCCGGCTTTACCTTGCCAATCTCTTACTTTTTATTTATTAAAGTTGTTCTTTAACAACTGTGTCCTGATCCATCAGTTCTGTGCCGAGAACACCTTCGGACTTAGAAACCACTAGCGCGGTTAAGCTGTCGCCGAGGACGTTGACAGATGTACGGATCATATCAAGGATACGGTCGATACCGGCAATCAGAGCAACGGCTTCAAGAGGAATACCGACTTCTGTAAAGACCAGAGTTGTCATAATCAGGCCGGCACCTGGAACACCGGCTGTACCGACGGCAGCCAGAACGCCCATCAAAACGATCTGGAACTGCTGAGCCAGAGTAAGGTCAATACCGAAAACTTCGGCAGCGAACACAGCGGTTACGCCCATGTAGATGGAGGTACCGTTCATGTTGATGGTGTTGCCCAGAGGGATTGCGAAAGAAGCAATAGCTTTAGAGGCACCCATCTTGCGGGAAGCTTCAAGGTTGACAGCCAAGGCTGCGGCAGAAGAGCAAGTTGTGAAAGCGATAAGCCAGGGTTCGAAAGCGCCTTTGAGGTAATCGGAAATCTTCATGCCGATAAGTTTGATGATCGGCAGATAGGTAATGCAGACGAAGATAAGCGTTGCGATGAAAGCGGTAAGAATGAGCTTGCCCAGCGGAAGCAGAACAGCCAACCCATGACGTGTAACCGTGTAAGCGATCAAGCCAAACACACCGATCGGAGCGTAAAGCATGACATAGTTGGTCATCCGAATCATGACGTCGCCGACTTTCTGGAAGAAGTCTGTCACCATGCGTACGGAATCGCCCATAAGCGAGAGGCAGAAACCGAAGAAGATGGAGAAGAAGATAACCTGAAGCATGTTGCCTTTGGCAAAAGCTTCGATCGGGTTAATCGGGACGATCTCAAGAAGGACCTTAGAAAGGGGAGGCGCAGCAGCTGCTTTAGCCTTCAGACCTTCGACGGAAATCGTTAAACCGGTACCCGGTTCCATGAAGTTAGCAACGATCAGACCGATCGTAACTGCAATAGCCGTCGTAATTGCGAAGAAGAGAATTGTTTTAACAGCGATCTTGCCGATTTTGCTGGCATCACCCAAGCCGGCTGAGCCTGCAATCAAAGTCGCAACAACCAACGGTACTACGACCATGCGGATCAAACGAATGAACAGCTGGCCAAGCGGCTGCAGGTAGGTGGCACCGAATTCGGAAGATACCATCGTACCTACGATCACGCCTAGGACCAAGCCATACATCATCTGCATGGGCAGTCCTATCCAAAAGTTTTTCTTAGTTGACATAGAATCTTTACCTCCAAAGGATTGGCATTGTGGGCGACAAGAGAGAATCCCCCATAACCCTGACTCTGATCATAGGCTAAAACCCGACGGAAATAAATAGTTACAGACAAAAAATTTTGCGTTTCTACTAATAAGTTATGAATAACGGTGGTAGAAAAGAATAAGTAGAGGTATCTAAAATTTCAAAACATGAAAAAACGAGTTCAGACAGTGCCAAATCGTTCAAACAATAATTAAAAAACAGACTAAAAACCTCCAAATTCAACTCAACATAATAGTAGTTATGTTGAATAAAATATTTTTGTAGTTTTTATTCAATTAGTTAAGTTACAATTTCGCAGATTTTCTGTAGCCCTTTTCTTAATTTCACTTTGATCTGTCTTAGCCAAGTGGCTCGGAGAATAAAATTTTGTTGTTCGATGACTTTGAAAAGGATTTCAGCAAAAAATGATTTATCTTTCCGTGATGATCGGCGGCGGTCTTGGCTCTTTACTGCGCTTTCTGATTAGTTCCTTCGGCTTTCTTCCGTTCGCCACCGTTTTTATCAATATCGTCGGCAGCTTTATTCTCGGCTTTTTAACATTCTTCTTTTTGGATCGCCCTGAGGTTCCGCCGGACCTTCGTTTCGGGCTAACCGCCGGTTTCTGCGGCGGCTTTACGACTTTCAGTACTTTTTCCGTTGAAGTCTATGCCATGGTTTTAGACAATCACATCGGACAAGCAGCCTTCTATGTTTTGGCCAGTTTTTTAGGCGGCCTCCTCGCCGTTGCTTTAGGTGCATTTTTGGCGAAGAATTGCTGACGCGTTTTCGGGCAACCTCTCAGACAAACGTTCACTAAAAATGACTTTGAGGCTTTAAAACGCGTCTCATTTTCATTCGTTTTTAACGGGAAAGCCTGATATTCAGGCTCTCCGACCTTTTTTCGCTGTATTTTTTTAGTTATTTCGAGCCTTTTGTTTTCAAAGACCTCAAGATTTTCTTTATATTTTTCTTAGAGTTATCTAATTTTTCAGGATTTGTTCTGCTGCTGAGCGTTTCTTTGTTTTTTCTGCCCAAGAAATAAGCGATTCTTTCTGCGTTTGCACCTGAGGGATGAGGGAGTTCCGGCAAAAGACGATTCTCGAACTGCGTGCCTTTCACGACCTTTTCTAAATAATGCTGAACTTTTGGTCCTAACGGAAGCAGCACTGCGTTGGGTGCTTTGCTCAACTCTTCTAATGTCAGCGTTGACGCAAATTCAAATAATTCAGTGCCCTGCTTAATTTCTGCGTTGAAATTCGACTCCTTGCCGTTTTTGACCGCAAAGGTCGGATAACGAATACACGATGTCAGATTCACTAACTCCTGCTTATTTGAAAATAACTGCGCTGTAGTTTCAACATCCAGAAACTCTGCAATTCCGGCCTCGTCCATTAATTCAACGAGATTCTTGCGCATCGGCCCACTGAAGCTTCCCACCGCTTTGCATCGCCTCAGAACCTCATCGTCGGACAAGCCTTGATGAATTAATCGAGCTGCTTCAACCAGCATGTTATTCATCTGGATCTCACCCGGCGTAATGCCGACAATGAATAAACGAGCTTCTGGATTTACATAATCAAACGGCGCGTAATAGATCCTTTCTTCTCCGGAATCTTCCAAGAGAAGATTCTTCCTGTCTTTCACATCTCTAAAGGAAACAATAACAGAGCGGTATTTTTCAAACAAACTATGGTTTTTCATGGACAGAGACACTAAAAGGATCCGGAAACAGCCTTTTGCCGCTCCCGGATCAGTTGTATATTTAACTTTTAGGTTTATTTTTTGATTTTGACGATATCGTAGCCTGCCAGCTGTTTCTTACCGACCTTCGTCCAGAGATATAGTTCAGTATCGACATCTGGAACTGTGAAAGCCACCGCTGTCTTGATCGGGAAGGTAAAGACCGCATCTTTCAGACCATCTTTATTCACATCCATAAACTCAACCTTGAGAGGTTTCGGCATTTTGCGGTTAACCTCCAAATCAGCATTAGAGAACGGAGATCCGAAACGTGTTGCTTCCTTATCAACCCTTGTCATGTGTACTTGAGGAGTAGAAAGCGCTGTGACTGTAAATGTACCGTCAGAACTTTGACTCAGCTCCTTGCTGTTGATGATAATCGGAAGATGATGAAGCTCGTGAAGTTCTTGTTCCGTGGCGTGAAGCACATTGTGGAAAGAATAATTATTAAATTCGTGCAGGAAAGCTTTAGCTTTGCCCGGATCTACCCGATAAAGCATTCTAGCTTCCTTATCAGCCTTCTGAACTTCAGCCGCTGCCTGTTTTTCAAAAGCCCTCTTATTCTTGGCAAAAATCGGATAATCCTGATGCTGCCAATCTAAGAAATTCTGCATGGTCAAGAACGTATAGAGTGGACGATCTGCGCGATAAGACAATTGCTCCGGCGTTGCGTGAAACTGAGCCGTAGTTGCAGTCTTGGGATCCATGAAATTCTGCCCGATCGCAGTTCCGGCAAGCGGATACTGCGGATAAGAAAACTGCTGAGATGGTCTCCCGTTGGTTCTCCAAGCGAGTGTAAATAGAGGATTCGGACGCAGAACATAAACGACACTGTCATAAGTACCGATATTACAAATGTCGTTCATCCCTTGGTGATACCAGCCGGAGTCCCTGACTTCATGTTTGCTGTGTCCGCTGATCATTTGACGAACTTGTTCCGCTGAAACTTTATTCTTCAGTTTCATAGACATCGGGAAAGCATGCTCATCTTTAAAGTCCTTGCCTGTAAGGTAATTGAGAAGGACGCGAACACGCTCTTTGGTCCAATCTGCTGAGGTTCTTTCGTCAAGTTGATAGGCTTTTCTCAGATTAAAGTCAGAGAAATTCTTCGGATCTTTTGGTTTATAAGTACCCTTCTTTATAGCGTTCTCAATTAAATCCGGAGAAGCAATTACATTTGCAGTGTCTTTCAGATCAATATTCGTAATGTTGATTGCATTGGCCAGGAAGGCAATTTCGTCATCCTGAACTTTACGAGCGACGTATCGGCTGCCGCGCAAAAGCACGAGCTGCCAAGCTTCATTAGCGTCTGCAATGGTATATGTCCGACCTTCTTGAAAATAGCCATACTTCTTTACGAGATCGATAGCCAGGTTCACTCCATCTCTTGCCGAAACTGCTCTTTCAGCAATTAAACGGCGAATCCCGTAACCGATGCCGCCTTCGTTGATCTTTTCGCCTTTTTCAATGGTCTGGTTGCAGTTGTTGGAGACAACTACAACACCTTTCTCATTCACGAAGCCATCGGAGAATGAATAGCCGGTAGGCGCCAAAGTCTGCGACCACCAAAATCCCAGTGTCTTTTTGACTTGAGGAATTTTGGCGGCAGCGGGCTCAAATTCGATGAGCTCTCCGTCTTCATGCATTGCCGGATCGACCCAATACTGACTGGTGATAATGCGCATTTCATTGTCTTCATTATGACCAACAAGAATTTCACCAGTTGAAGAAACTTTCTTTCCGACAATTACAGTAAAGCATGCATTAGAGGGGAGTGCAAAAGCGGCAAGTGAGATGCCAACGAGTGCGGATAGAGCGGTTAGTCTTAAATTCATACCGATCTCCTTGAAGATAATTTTGGTGATTTTTTATGTTTCTATATTCGCACGGAATACCCTGTTTGAATAGGTATAGCGAGAAATAAGCCTTAACTTAATCAGGGTTTCCGATAGGGTAATAAGAGAATAGAAAGAGTTTTATTTACACCATTCGTCTCAAAAGTTCTCTTAGCCGCACAATGAACAAAGCAAAAGACGAAGGCTTTATTACTTCCTTCGTCTTATGTTGTTAAAGCTCACCTATGAAACAAAATGTTAGAAAACGAACTTCGCTCCAATAGTTGCCGACAATTCTCGATAGTCGTGAGAGCCAAATCTTGAACCCACGTTGCCCCATAAGTGGAGGTTCTTTCCGACTTTTCTTTCGCCGCCGAATTTCAATTCAGCCAAGTTGGAAGCACCCGCCTGAGTAAATCCGTCTTGGTTCATCGTCACCCCAAACTTGCGAGTGTTATGAATCCAATTCACGTCAGTGTAGAGCTGAAAACTTCCGACTCCTTGATCAGAACCGGGCACTCTGCCCTGGATATAGAATCGAGTACCTATTCGGCTTTGAATGTTGCCGTGACCGTTAAACCGAACGTGAGTTCCGTTTTTCTCTGTCCTATTCGGGGTGGTTACGCCCATCCAGATCACTTGAGCCTGAGGCTGGACATACCAGTCGCCATAGTTATTAGAGCCAAGTTTTTGTGTATAACCGGCTTCCAGCGATCCGGTTAAACCTCTAGATCTATATTTTTCTTTCGGATTGTCATTGCCATTCACGGAGCTCTTAAACCAGCTGTAATTGAACCAGGCATCGACATAAGCACCCTGTTGATTAATTTCATCCTCAAACCAAGTTGCATACATTCCCAGTCCATAACCGTCAGTTTTACCAATGGAACGCTGACCATTCACCACCGAATGAGAAATCGCTCTGGAGTGGGCATAACCGGCCATCAATCCTAAGTGCAACGCTTGTTGGTTTTCAGCATCCGTCCATGCTGCTATATCTCCTCCGATCTGGGAAATATATCGGTTAGAGCGAGTTTTGGTATTTCCCGAGGAATCTTGCCAAGAGTTATATCGACCTGCTTGTCTTAACCACAGACTTGTAGATTTTTTCTCTCCTGTGAAGAAGTCCGTATATTCAGTCTTACCGCCTCTGTCCAGCTGTCGCGTTACAAAGGATGTTTGTACGGTTTCTTCATTTGCAATATAAGAACCTATCTCCGGACGAACCTGATCGTCTTCAGTTTTCAGGTACCAATGATTTGAATTCGCACCTTCTCCGCGTACTAAACGATATTCAAATGCGCCGGCGACTATTCGCCCTTCCTGGATAAAAGTACCGTCTGACTGTCCATCGACATGAATAAGTTCAATGCCTTTCGATGTCCTTCCGCCCATTGCCCCCATATTTGTGACAACCACTCTGGATGTCCCTGACGTACTTCCTCTGACAATGAGTTTATCCACTGGGGAAGAATCACCTTCTAAATATCCCTTAAAATTAACTAAGCCGTTGTTACCGATATAATTTCCTTCCACTAAAAAAACGGAAGGCTCACTGTCCTGTGTACCGATATTCAATGTTCCGGCATGAACTAAGTCTCCTTTTAAGACAGCAAATCCGCTTAAAGTTCCATTCTGGCCGATTACAACAGAACTGCTATTGCTAGTCACGACAGAATTCGGCGTGCCCAGGTGCAACTCCCCTTCGTTGATTTCTGTTTTTCCGTTCCAAAGTGTGTCATTGATAATCGAGAGTGTTCCATGCCCTTCCTTACGCACGGAGCCGCTTCCGGTAATATCGTTCGATAATGTCCAGTCGTCCGAATTGTTGATGATTAGATAACCGTTATTCGAAGCGGCCGCTTTACCCAGATTCGAGGCGTTGGACACAGTAAGTTCAGACTGAGGATCGATTTGAATATCGCCTTCGAAGCCGCTGTTATCCGCCGTGAGGGCTAAATCACTGCTGAACAGGTTCAATCGCCCCATTCCTGACAACTGATTTTGAATAGGACCGTCATTGACACCATTCAAATTTAATTCACCATCAAGCTCAATCGTCCCGTCTCCCAGACCAGAAGAAGACTTCATGTTAACTTTGGCTTCCGTAAACAGAACATTATTCGTATGAAGATTTGGGTTTGAGGCTTCAATATCCAGAGTTCCGCTTTCCACTGTCAATGTCCCGCTTCCCGTTAAGGTATCTGCAGACACGATCTGACCGCCTTCGCGAATGGTTAATTGAGAAGGCTTTTGATCAAGACGGTCATCGGATTCCTTCGGTTCACCGAAATGAACTTTTGCATTCTCTCCGGCGTTCAGGCGCCCGACAGTCTGAGAGGTATTTGCCAGATCCAGAGTAGCGTTTTCTTCCAAAAGAACTTCCGAGGTACTTCCCAATGCCGAATCAGCTAATAATTTCAGTGTACTATCAGGGTCAACAAATGTTTTCCCCGTATAGTCGTTATTGGGGTTCGACAAAGAGATATAGTCATTAGGCGCGTCAATTCGTAGATCACCGTCTCCGGTTACTTTTGCCCTTAGATCCTTTCCCCCTGAGGCGGTTGATTCCGATGGAAGTAACGTCAGAGCATTATCATCTTTTCCCAGCAGCTGAACCTCATTTAACCCATAGGTTAAATAGAGACCGTTGGAGTCTTTGGACGAGTCGAGTGTCGACAGCTGAAAACCATAGAATCCTTTCGCAACTTCAGTCCTGAGACTTCCTTGTAAGATCGAAACTGTTTTAACAGAGGTTGAAAGGCTTCCTCCCTCATCCGGTGAAAGAGCCGACTGACCGTTTACGAATAATTCAATTCCTCCGGCATAGCCATTAACCACACTTTTATTTTCATCCTTCAATTGAATCAATGGAATCCTCGGAGCTTTCTCAATGTAATCATCGTGCTCCATAATTGCATTATTCGATTCTGTATCAGGAATTTCAGGAAGTGTAATTTGATCGCCCATCTTTACCTTAACAGTCCCAGTTGAACTTACATCTAGACCACTTAGGACGTCGCCATCAATTAAAATCTGGGCCGACGATTCGGTATCGCTGAATTGAATTTCTTTTTCAAAATCAATCGATCCGCCGGAAATCATTAAACTTTCAAGCGTTGCTGGATCACTAGTTCTGTCGGTCTTTAATTCCGCACCGCCTTTGACAACCAAACCTAACGAACCTAAGTTATCTTCATGATTTAAAACGTAAAAAAGATTGCCACCGTTCTTACCGTCCAAAACCATAGTACCTATAAAGTCTTGGTTGTTCTTAAGGTTGTTATCGAACTTAAATTCTTGATTGATGCCTTTTGCGTTTGGATCTGAATAAATCCATAACGCTCCGTGACCAGTTAAGGAATTGTCATAAGTAAAACCATCGTCGGAAACAAAAATTTCAATATTTCCCCAATTCAACTCGGTCTTTCCGCTGCCCCAAAGTTCCTGGCTGGTGTGAGCCCCTTTATCCGAGCTTAATTTGCCTAAAACAAGCCAATCGCCCGTATAGCTGTTATTTTGGACAGAATTATTAGAAACCGTCGCATATCCGTGAACTACTGTGGTTCCATTGCCGGAGAGGAAATTGTCGATATAAGAATACTCTTCGTCAAACAAAAGATCCAACTTTCCGCTATTTTCTATTTTCGCTTCACCGAGGGCGCTGTTCTTAAAAACAGCAATATCAGAATCAGCACCAACTTCAATTGTTCCGTTAAAGTCCGAATTTTTTCCTGTAAGGGCAAAGGAACTGTTCTCTGCGTTCAGCTTACCTGAACCGATAAGAGTATTGGCAAACTCATCGTAGGTGAGATAAGTCTCATAATGAAGCGGATTTCCGCCGTCAGATGGTTTCTCAATGTTTTTCAACGTCAGTGTACCGTTGTCCTGTACTTCGTTGTCACCGAGTCCCAAGACAGAATTGATTTCTACCGCTGCATCCGGTTTGATTGAAGTTGATGCATGGAAATCAGCATTAGCACCTGAAATCTCTAACGTTCCTCTTTGAACAATTAAATTCCCCGATCCTTTTAATCCACCGGCTGAGACGGTTCCTCCCTCTTTGACCGTCAATTGAGACGAGTCTGCCATATCAACCTGTGCATCTGTGGCAACTGTTAATTTTCCAATTTCTTGGGAATGATCGTTAAGATTCAAAATAGCTCTTTCTGCTAAATTGACCTCCTTAGTTGCACCTAAAGCAGAATCAGCTCCAAGTTTTAACGTACTGTCGGACGTTACAAAAGTTCCGCCGGTATAGGTGTTCTCCGGATTAGACAAGGAAACGGTCTCTCCGACTGCAGAAATTTTAAGATCGCCGCTACCAACGACTTTGGCACTGAGGTCATTGGCTAAGGAGTTTTCTGGAAGTCGGGGGGTCGCATACAAAATAAGCGCTGAATCCCCCTGACCTAATAATTCAACTTGAGTCAGACCGTAGTTGAGATAAAGACCGCTCGCCTCTTCTTCCGATCCGCTTGTCGTCAGTTTCCAGTCATAGCCGGCGTTGGCAACATGAACTCCGTTTTGAATAACTTTCGAGGTCAATGCGTTAGAGAGAACTTTCCCGTTTTGATCTACCAAAGATAAACCTCCGCCGGATCCGATAATTTCTGCCCCTTTCGCGTTCACCAACATCATTGAGGTTTTTTGCAAACCGTCATCTTGCTCCATAAGCGGCAGTGTTTCCAACTCGCTTTCTGTCGTGGGTACAGCGTTTATAAATCCGGCTGAAGTATCAATTCGAACAGTTCCTTCACCGTCAGCGTTCAATTTCTTTGTAACTCGGATCGTCTTATTCGAAGTCGGACTGCCGGTTTGAATGTCACCGATATTGAGTTCTCCTCCCGCAATATCAAGCTTACCCAACGTGAAAGTTCCCTTAGAGGAATCATCCCTGCCGACAGAGAGAACTGAGTTGTCGCTAACGCGGATTCCTGATGTCGATAACTCATCGCTATCAAGGATATAAACGACCTTCTTATTTTTTTCTCCCGCTAACTCCACCATGCCGGTAAACTCCGAAGTCGTACCTTGTTGGATCTTGAAAGTAGGGGCATATAAATCTGTACCATTCTCGGAACCAGAAAAATTCACTAAAAGCGTCCCCGATCCGGATAAGGTATTGTCAAAGACAAATAAAGAACCGTTCGAGTTATTGGTCACAACCACCGATCCCTGAGGCTCAATGTTGACATTTCCCGTTCCCCATTGAGAGGAAGTAGTGAAGGACCCATCGACCGTTTTCAATTTACCTAAAACATCCCACTCACCGTGATAATCGGAAATGTCGGAACTTTTAACCGAAACCTCACCCGCAACCCGAATAACTCCGTCCCCGGAGATTTTGTTTTCAATCGGACCAGCATCGGATTGAAACTGAAGATAAAGACCTTTCGTGGTATTACCTGCTTCGGTGTTAACTTCGATATTACTTTGGCCGGCCCCGGTAGGAGCGGCAAGAATTAAAGTACCGTCAGTTACCACAGTTTTGCCTGTATAGGTACTCTCAGCACTTCTTAAGACGTTGTAGCCGCCGAGATTCTCAATATGTCCATGCCCCGTAATTTTGGGAACAAACACAAAATTCTGTTTCAGATCTTGGACATTATTGTTAAGAAAGACAAAAATACCATCGGAACCTTCACTCTGATTCATCTTCAGCTCAGAGGCTAATATAGACTTAGCTTTATAATCCGATTCCCCGATAAAAAGGTGAACCTTTGAGTTATTTCCGTCGGGTCTCAGTTCAATCACACCGTTTCCGGAACCTACATTCACAATTGAAAATCGACTGAACAGCAACGAAGTAGTGTTGTTATCAGACCCAATCACCTGAATATTCGCAGCTTTTACACCAGCTCCTTTGCTGTTGGCAATTTGGAAATAAGTCGTCGGTGCATCATTGGCACCTTGAAGAATAAAATCCCCACCGATTTCTGCGGCGGCCGTACCTATACTTGCATCAAAGAAAAGACCGTTCGGATCGAAGTTATTGTTTTTCGTTATATGATTGCTGAACGTAAAATCTTTACCAACTTTTAGACTGATTGGAACATTTTTACTGTTTGCAATGTAGAAACTTCCTTTATCGGAAATATTAACCGTCAGACCGCCTTTAACCTCTAAGATACCGTTGTACTGAGCACTTATTTTACTGTCTTCGGTCTCAGTGAAATTTCCTTCAACAGATATCTTCGTGTTGGTATTGGTATTTTTCCCATTAATCCACACATCCAAATTGGATGCATTGATATCCCCTTTGACAGTCAATGTAGAGTCACGGTTTGTCGTCCCGATAACATGGATAATGTTTGTTCCAGTTGCGGTGATAGATCCGACTGTCAGCGACCCTCCGCTGGAGATCGCCTTGGCATTTTGATAAGGGAAGTCAGGGCCTCCGACCTGCAAACGAACATGATTGCCTGTCAATTTAACATTAGATAAATCCAGCTGAACCCCGTCAACCCAAATAGCTCCAAGCTCAGTAAGGAAAAATTCATTGTAGGATGCTAGGTGTTTCCCAACATCTTGGAGAGTTGTTTCATTGACGATCTGAGGAACTGAAATTGTCTCGGTATTCGCGAGCGCGGAAGAAGACAGCAGAGACGCAGCAGAAACCGCCATCACGCAAAGTAATTTTTTCCTTAAATTAACAGTTTTTCTGTTATGAACTCTAGTCGTACTGGTTTTTGTCATAACACAACCCCAACCTATATAGGAATCGTCTTACTTACGATTCAGAAAATGTCTTGCAATTAAAATGATAGGGTGGCAATTGTCTGAGGTAATTGAAAAACTGTCTTTTTGGGGATGGCAAACAATGGTTGTTAGAAACAACAACTTCTCGATTAAAGCGAATAAATTAATTAAATACCCCCACATTCTCTCTAAATTTATTCCAACTTTTACTCCCAAAATGAGGTAAAAAAAGCCTCCCGGGCTTTGTCACCCGAGAGGCTTGTAAGATCAAACTAGTTGGTTCTTATTCTTCGAAGGCACCTTTAACGATAACTTCCGAATCTTTCATGACCTGACGCCCCTTCATGAAGAGGTGGAGCGGTTTAAGATCCTTATCCATCACTAAAAGGTCTGCGTCTTTACCGGCTTCGATCACGCCTTTATTACCCAAGCAAAGAGCCGTGGCAATAGTACGTGTCAAAGGCAGCAACGCTTTTTCAAGACCAATCTTACCGGCAAGTTCCTGAAGCATCTTCAGGTTGTCGGAGACTTTGCAAACCGTCAGACCGATCATTTCGCCGTTCTTATCGAAACGAGGCATCGAGCCGTGGCCGTCAGAAGAGAACGTAATACGATCGATCGGCGCACCTTCTTCCAAAGCCATCACAAAGGCATCTGCTGCAGAACCCATATAGTTGCCGCCGCTGGTTGTGATATCGATGTATCCGCCGGCTTTGGTAAATGCAATTGCCTGAGCAAAAACTTCAGGGTGACGGCCGACATGCGTCGGACGAATGTGCTTAATCGGCATTCCCATTTTTACGCATTCCATAAAAGCCGGGAAAGCGATGGGAAGGTCACCGAGGTGAACATGCAGATAAGAATCGTGTCCGCAGATCATGCCTCCGACGCGGCAGTCGGAAAGAACTCTTAAAACTTCCTGAGTTGTCGGGAAGGAGCAGCGATGGTCGCCCATTGCAATCTTCACACCCAAGCATTCGGGAATCGTCAAGAGGTCTTTACGGACGTCGCCGGTAACCGTTGTCGGAGGATAACGATAGTTGGAAGTCCACATCCAGCCGGTAGCACCTTCTTTGGTTAAGGCGCGAACCTTAGCCATCAGAGCTTCGATCGGACGGGTTTCGCTATCGGTTCCGGAAACACCGACAAAGGAAGTGATTCCGCCTTCCACGAGCTCGGAGAAGTTAAGCTCCGGAGCGCGTGTCAGGGGACCGCCTTCTCCGCCGCCGCCAGTCACGTGAATGTGCTGGTCGATAAGACCCGGCGTAACGATTGCGCCGTTTAGATCGATCACTTCCAGACCGGGAAGGTCGGCAGAGATTTCATCCTCCACAGCAATGATTTTGTCATTGACTGTCAGAATCTGTTTGATGCCCTTATGTTCAGGAGCGTACAGATCTGCATTTTTAAAGAGAATTGCGGTAGCCATTGATTACTAAATCCTTTGAAAGTTCGTCAGATTACGATCCCAGAACGACCAGGCGCATGACCCACAGAGAGAGCAAAGCGACGATCGGAGGAACGGCCATGATCTTGAACATATCGGAACCCTGGATGCCGATAACGCCAAGGCAGCGGCCCATGTACTGAACCTGAGAACCCATGAGGTAAATAGCGGGAATCACGATAGCGAGCTGCGTACCGTCAACAGCGCCTTTATCGAACAAGGCAACTGCCACACCGACACCGCCGCCCATGGACATCCACCCGCCGAGCAGAATCATGGCAGCTTCGCCTGGCAGACCGAAGATGGCCATAACCGGTCCGAGGCATGTACCGATGAAGTCCAAAGCGCCGGAGATGTTCAGCATTTTGATGATCACGAAAGCCATCAAAACGTTAGGAATCGTGGAGTGTGTAGCAATGTTCCAACCCTGAAATGCACCGTTGACGAATACGTCGGTGATCATCATTTTTTTAGATGTAGTAGCCATTTCGTATTCTCCTTATTAAGCGCTCTTCTTAAGGTTAATCTTTCCGCCCATCTGGATGACGCGCATGATGTTGGCAGCGAGGATCTTGCCGAGGAACAGAATACCCAAGCAAGCCCCGATGCTGACCGGAACTGCAGGCTTGCCGTCAGCAGCAAGCAGCGTGAACAGAACCGCGCCGGAAGAGAGGAAGTTAGTGATGAGAGCGTCGGCTGTCATCTGGAAAGTAGCAAAGTTATTCAGCTCTTTAGCTGTCAAAACATTGTCATCTTTGAGCTGGCGAGTCAGAGCCGCGCCGCCGTCAGTAGACTGCAGAGAAGCGATCAGAGCGAGACCAGCACCGCCGGGAACGCCGATCAACGGACGAAGAATCGGAGTAAGCATCTGGCGAGCAGCTTTCAGAGCACCGTAGTGGTCGAAAACAGTGATCATCGCAAGAGCGAACATAACTGTCGGAACCAGTGTCAAAGCAAACATGAAGCCGTCGATAGCACCGGAACCGCCTTTACCGCGGAAGTTGGCCATCGCGGTGTGAATGCCGTCAGCGTTCTGGGAAACAGCTGTGACAACCTTACCGAAGGAGCCGTTGATTGTGGTGAAGTCGAAAATGCCCCACCATTGGTTTGTAGCGCAGACACCGGAGAAGAAAACGCAAGCCATAATCAGGGAAATGTAATTTCCGATGGTGACTTTCTTTTCTTTGTCATCTGCCAACTCAGGTTTTTTATCGTTGAGGTTAGAAGAAGCCATAGGACTATCCTTAAAAGTAACAAACAAAGCAAATTTCGTTTTTTGAATGTGCTTATCTACGGCCCCAGGCTCTCTTAAAGCCCTTTCATCACCGTGCGATAAACCGTTTTTCTCATCCGAAAAACAAAAAGCATGTCCGCGAGGTTCTCGCGTGACCACATTATGAAAGGATTTTTACGATGTAAATATTCAGCCTTACCCTGAAATCCGTATTCAAATATGGTGTTAATACTGACAAGAAATAAGGCAATTTACGTTTTTTACATTTGCGTTAGCGGGAAATTTTTTCGCAAATATAAACATTGTTTTCAAACGTACAGCAACAAATCAAGGCTTATTTTGGTTTTTAATGAAAAAATATTCGAACGAACTGTCGTAGGGTGAAAAATTCAACCTATTTCAACCTAAAACGCCACTGTTACTAAATTACAACAACTAAAAATAGTTTCCTTGTCGCTCTTGCAAAGTATTCTGATTTTTGAACCTACTACCCAACTTAATACTGTTTGAGATTCGAAGAACCACTGCAAATCTAAAATTTCTCTTGCCAGTCCGAATAGCTTCTCACTAGGCCTTACCGGAGGATTTTTCGGAAGAAATTTTTAGCAGAGGCTGCATGTTTTTCAACATTATTTTTAATGATATTGTCCCGATCTTCGTTGTGATGGCATTAGGTTATGCCGGTGCGAAGATGAATGCTTTCACGCCGAGTCAAACCCAGGCACTCAACAAAGTTGTTTTGAACTTCGCTTTGCCGGCCGCACTTTTTGTCTCTATTACTAAAGCAACCCGCGCGATGCTTTTCGAAGATCTCACGCTGACGCTCGTCTCATTAATCGGTATCGTCGCCCTCTTCTTCGTTTGCTATTGGGTTTGCAGAAAGGTCTTCCATCACACAGCTGCCGAAGCCGCAGTCTGCGGTCTGACCGCGGGCTCCCCGACTATCGGCTTCTTAGGCTTCGCTGTCCTTGATCCGATTTACGGAGCAACCACTCAGACGGGGTTGGTAGTTGCAATCGTAGCAATCGTTGCAAATGCCGTGATTATTCCGATCGGCATGTACTTGATGAGCTTAGCCGGGGCTATGGGATCCGGAAACGGCTCTTCTTCCGGAACCGGCTCTGCCATTTTAAATGCCGTCAAGCAACCGGTCGTTTGGTGTCCGACGCTTGCGGTCGTAATTGTCTTATTAGGGATCAAGCTTCCGATCGCGGTCTATCCTTCCTTTGACCTGATTGCCCACGCCAATTCCGGTGTTGCCGTTTTTGCAGCAGGTTTGGCTTTGGCTACAGTGAAATTCAGCGTCAACACTGAAATTCTTTGGAACGCTATATTCCGTGTATTCATTACTCCGCTCTGCATCGCCATTGCGGCTATCCTCTGCGGTCTCAGCGGAGAAAAGCTTTCGATGCTGACGATGGCCTGTGCTCTTCCGCCGGCTTTCTCCGGCATCATCATCGGTTCTCGGTATAACGTTTACGTTCAGGACGGCGCTTCTATTTTGGCTGTCAGTACGCTGATGTTTGCTTTCGCAGCTCCTTTCTGGATTTGGTTCTGCCCGATCTTACAAAGCTGGCTCTAAGATCCTTTGGGGCATAGAAAAAGAGCGGAGGAATCAAATCCTTGTCGCTCTTTTCTTTTTGACCTTCCAAATTAATTAAGGCAGTTTGTCATAGACTTCATCGGTCACCGGTTCTAACCATTCATTAGAGGTGCCTTCTCCCGGGACTTCAAGAGATAAGTGCTGGAACCAACTGTCTTTTGCTGCACCGTGCCAATGTTTAACATTAGGCGGAATATTGAAGACTTCGCCGCCTTTCAATTCATGAGCCGGTTCGCCTTCCAGTTGTACCCAGCCTCTGCCGTAAACACAAATCAGCATCTGACCGCCGCCTTTTTGGGCATGATGGATATGCCAGTTGTTGCGGCATCTCGGTTCAAAAGTAACGTTATAAGTCGGAACTTGTTCCGTTGTTAACGGAGCTAGCCAGCTTTGACCGATGAAATATTTAGCGTAAGCGTCATTGGGTTTCCCAACCGGAAAATCACTAAGTTTTGGAACTTCCTTCATAAAACCACCAACATTTGCTTCGGCGAAAGTCTTAGGGCCCCGCCTCTATTTTTAAATTCAATGTAGAAATAATAAATCTTCAAAAGTTATATAGAATTAAGATCTATGCGATCTATGCATAAGTATTGATTCAGTTGCAATTTTTCGTTCAATGGTTTCTGTAAATAATTATCGATATCATTTCTGTGATTTGAGATAATTGCCTCAAAAGAATCAGCCTCGTCCGGAGATTAGTCATGCCGTCTTTTGAAACCGGTGTCCGACTGCTTAAAAATATCCTTATTAAGAAGAGAAGCTATTCCGCATTCTTTGCGGATGAAACCGACGCGCTCCACAAAGCCTTTCCTGCTAAAGCTACGGTTCATGCAGGACCGTTTGGCATTCCGATGCTTTGGAATTCGGCTAGAAACTTCCTAGAAAAGAAGTCTTTTGAACCCAGACAAACGGACGGAATTGCTTACGTTCACATTCCTTTCTGTGAAAGCCGGTGCCTTTTCTGCATGTTTTATCAGAATCCATATGCTTCGGAAGCAGCAGATGCTTACACGAATACGCTTATAAAAGAGTTTGAGCTCTGGAATCAACGAGCTGCTCAGAATTCTGCACCGATTAAGGCGTTGTATTTCGGCGGAGGCACACCGACCGCACTTGAGCCTCACAACATTAAAAAGATCCTAGACGCTGTTAGAACGAATCTTCCGCTCGCCGAAGACTGCGAAATTACCTTCGAGGGCAGACTTCACGGACTAACTGATGAGAAGCTCTCCGCCTGCGTAGAAGGAGGCGTCAACCGACTCTCTATAGGAGTTCAGACATTCAACGCCGATATCCGAAAAGAAATGCAGCGCCTCGATTCCCCTGAATATATTATTCGTCGACTCGAGAAAATCTCCGCCATCGACAATCTTGTCGTAGTGATCGACCTCCTCTTCGGCTTCCCGGGACAAAAAGGAAAAGTCTGGACAGACGATTTAAAGATCGCTTCCGAGCTTCCTATTGACGGAGTCGACTGCTACCAGCTGAATGTCTTTGAGAAATCGCCGCTCAACACGCGCATCAAATCCGGTCTTTTTGATCCGGCAGCGACGCTTGCTGAAGCGGCCGACATGTATGCAGAAAGCGTTGAGCATTTTTCTTCTCATCCAAATTGGCATCGTCTTACCAATACTCATTGGGCCAGAACGCCGCTTGAAAGGAATCTCTACAACCGTTTAGCAAAAGGTCCGAGTGACTGCCTTCCCTTCGGCTGCGGAGCCGGTGGAAAACTTTTCGGTTACAGCTGGATGCAGGAGCGCAAACTTGCCAAATGGTCGGAAATGGTTGAGAAAGGACTCAAGCCGGTCTTTGTCATGATGAAACCTCAGGAACACTGGCACTTGATGAGAACTTTGGCGAGCAGCGTGGAATCCGGCCCCTTCAATTTGAAAGAAATCGGTGACAACTTCAGCGTCGATATTGAAAAGCCGCTAAAACCCGTCATGGACCAATGGATTAAAGCCGGCCTTCTTGAAAAGTCGGGAGACATCTATTCTCCGACTGTTGCCGGCCAGTTTTGGTATGTGACCATGGCTCAGCTCGCTACGGAAGCGCTGACCATGACCATTGCAAAAGAAGATTCTTTCAAAGCGGATCCGATTACGCAAAGCGTATATTCACCCAACCAAGCCGAAGCGTGGTTAAAAACCATCAACAAGCGCGAAGAATAACAGAAGGAAAACGTTTAGGTATTTGAAAGAATTTGTATTTTCAAAAGAGTTGAAATAAGATAACGTTTCATTTCAAAAAGGAGTAAAAATGACGGCACCTCTCGGCAATGTTAAAGCCTCGGTCCCCCCTGAGCAGTTAAAGGCAAAAATGAATCCCGGCGATGTTTCTTTCCTCGGATTCGAACGCAAAGATAACGTTTTCACCGTTACTTTTGCTTGGATTGACATGATTGGCGGCCATCACGAGCACACTTTCGCTCGCGGTGACATCTTCGCAGACTTCAACAAAGTCCTGAAGGTCTTCACTGACGGCGGTCTGCCTATCGACCCGGCCAAAGCTGACGACTTCCATATGCGTCTCTGCCAGCTCTCTACCGTTATGGTTCAGGAGCAGGCTCCGGCCGCAAAAGCAGAAGCCAAAGAAGAAGCTCCTGCTAAGTAATGCATTGAACACTTAATCGTGTTTAGAGATTGCCGCTTTACGCGGCAATTTCTTTTTGTACTTGAAGTTTTCTTCAAATTCCTTCGAAAACCGCTAAATCTTTGTGAGCATTTACCCGCAAAAAAACAATTGCTCCTGCCGCAATCCGTTTTCACATTGTGCATCGATTAAAATTTTAGAATCGTATCTAAAATAAGACCCGAAGGAGTTCCAAAGAGATGCTTGAACAGCTCGTGACGCGAAGAAAACTGATCCTCTTAGCTTCAGTTTCCTCCCTGCTTTCCGGCTGCTCGATGTTCTCTTCTGACCGTTATAGCTATCAACCGGTCTCCTATGACAACTCAGAAGGATCAAAAGTCCTCAGAACCGCAATGAGTCAGTACGGAGCTAAATATAAATACGGGAAAGCTTCTCCCTCGGACGGTTTCGACTGTTCGGGTCTCATTTTCTGGGCTTACGGCAAACATGGAATTACCGTTCCCCGCCACACCGCCGCTCAATCAAAAGCAGGCAAATGGGTGGCTGCCCGCAACGCCCGGCAAGGCGATATTGTTGTTTTCAGGATTGGCCGAAGACTTCACACGGGCTTAGTCGCCGACAAAGGACGCTTCCTTCACGCACCCTCTTCCGGCGGTTACGTTCGAATGGAAAGTCTCTCGGGCGTCTATTGGAAGAACAAGATCGTCGGATACCGAAGAATCGTGTAAAGCAAACGATATTATTCATAAAAACCACATCGTTACATAGGTAATTAAAAGAATGCGCAGTGACAAAATAAAAGTTGGTCCTCAGGCCGCTCCCCACCGCTCCCTTCTCTATGCACTGGGATTAACCGATGAAGAACTCAAGAAACCTCTCATCGGTATCGTGAGTTCCCAGAACGACATCGTTCCGGGACATATGAACCTGGACAAAATCGTTGACGCCGTTAAACAAGGCGTTGCCCTTGCCGGCGGTGTTCCTATCGTCTTCCCCGCTATTGCCGTTTGCGACGGTATCGCCATGGGACACGAAGGCATGAAATATTCTCTCGTCAGCCGTGAACTGATCGCTGACAGTACCGAAGCGATGGCTATTGCACATGCTTTTGACGCTTTGGTCATGGTTCCGAACTGCGACAAGAACGTTCCGGGCCTTTTGATGGCTGCTGCTCGTTTGAATATTCCGACTATTCTTGTTTCCGGCGGCGCAATGAGCGCCGGCATCATCGGTAAGAAGAAACTCTCTCTTGTCTCCGCCTTCGAAGGGGTCGGCGCATACAAGGCAGGAAAGATTGATGCCAAGAAACTGACGGAAATCGAACAGAAATGCTGCCCGTCCTGCGGTTCCTGCTCCGGCATGTTTACCGCAAACTCTATGAACTGCCTGACTGAAGTTTTGGGCATGGGACTTCCGGGCAACGGCACGATTCCCGCTGTTCAAAGTGCTCGTATCCGTCTTGCAAAACAGGCCGGCATGAAGGTGATGGAACTTCTTGAAAAGAATATCCGTCCTCGCGACATCATGACTTACGATGCTTTCCTCAACGCCATGACCGTCGATATGGCTTTAGGATGCTCTACGAACTCCATGTTGCATCTGCCTGCTATCGCTCATGAATGCGGCTACAAGCTCGACATGCACTTGGCAAACGAAATCTCGGAAAAAACTCCGAACCTCTGCCATCTTTCTCCTGCCGGTCCTCACTTTATTGAAGAGCTCAATGAAGCCGGCGGCATTCCTGCAGTGATGAAAGAGCTCGACAAAAAAGGACTTCTCAAGACCGACTTGATGACGGTTACCGGCAAGACAGTTGCCGAAAACATTGCTGATGCAGAAAACAAGGACGAAGAGATCATTCGTCCGATCGACAAACCCTACAGCGAAACCGGCGGTATTGCCGCCCTCTTCGGCAACCTCGCTCCTGAAGGTTCCGTTGTAAAGCGTTCTGCTGTTGCTCCTGAAATGCTTGTCCATAAAGGACCGGCTCGTGTCTTCGATTCTGAAGAAGAAGCCATTGCAGCTATTTGGGGCGGAAAAATCAAAGACGGCGATGTCGTCGTCATTCGCTACGAGGGTCCGAAGGGCGGCCCCGGCATGCGCGAAATGCTTTCTCCGACTTCCGCCATCATGGGCGCCGGCTTAGGTTCTACCGTTGCTTTGATTACCGACGGCCGCTTCTCCGGAGCCAGCCGCGGTGCAGCTATCGGCCACGTTTCTCCTGAAGCAGCACTGGGCGGTCCCATCGGCCTGATTGAAGAAGGCGACATCATTTCCATCAACATCCCTGAACACAAGCTTGACCTTGAAGTCTCGAATGAAGTTTTGGAAGAACGCCGTAAGAACTGGAAGCCTCGTCAGCCGAAGATCACAACCGGCTACTTAGCGAGATACGCCAAGCTTGTTTCTTCCGGCACTTCCGGAGCTGTTTTAAGCTAATCAAGTGATTCGGACCGGCGCTTTAAGCGCCGGTTCTTCTTTTTGCGGCCGCTGGAAAAGCATGTTAGTTCTTTCGGCCTTTGATTTTCCTGTAGTAAATCTTTAATAACCAAAACTCAGGAAATTCGTTAAAATTCCCTGAGCCTCAAGCATTCTTCAATTTTTACTTTTTCAAACTCGTGTAGTAATAGCTTCCGAGAAATGATTTCCGCTGTCCTTGTCTACTGTCTTTTAGCCGTTGGCGTCTGACGCTATTCCAAGGTTGAGACGGAAATTCAAGACAACCCATTCACTGATTATTACTTGCGAGTTAGGCTTTTAAGAACACTTCTGCTGTTTTTTCGTGACAGTAACCTGCAGCTAAACACAGCTGAAGAAGCACTCTTGCCTTCTGAGGATTCAAAGTTCCGGCGTTGATCATGCCGGCTTCTGCCCATTCAGGTGAAGAATCAACCACCTCACCGCTTCCGCAGCGGGACGCACGAACTACCGGAATTCCTTCTTCCAAGGCCTTCTCAAGTTCAGGCAAATCTTTGCAATGGATGGAACCGTTGCCCATACCGGCATAAATAATACCTTTAGCGCCCGATTGAATGGCCGCCTTGATCAAACGACCGTCGCCGTTTGAATGAGCGTAAATGATGTCGACAATCGGAAGATGTTTGTGATCAGATAGAAGCTCAGAGGTAAATGGAGTTTTGAGCGTATGCGGACGGGTGCTTTCTTTAAAGAAGGAAACTCTTCCGCCGGTGATAAAACCAAGTGCTCCTAAACGCGGAGATGCAAATGTATCGCAGTTGGTTGTATTGGTCTTTATAACATCTCTGGCACCGTGAATTTCATCATTCAAGACAACCAAAACACCTTTGCCTTTAGCCTCCGGAGTAGTCGCCACTTTCGCCGCGTTCAGAAGATTCATAGGGCCGTCGGCAGAAATCGAGGTTGCCGGTCTCATGGAACCAACGAGAACAACAGGCTTCTCGCTCTTCAAAACTTGATTGAGCATGAAAGCCGTTTCTTCCAAAGTGTCTGTACCGTGCGTAATAACAACACCGGCAACTTCGGGGTCTTTCAGCTGACTCTCTGTTTCTTTAACCAAGCACGCCCAAATTTCATCCGTCATATCTTCAGAGCCGATATTGGACACTTGGACAGAGGTAAGGTTGGCGATGTCTTCTAACCCGGGAACAGAGGCTAAAAGATCTTCAACAGTAGCTGAGCCCGGAACATAACCGGTCGTTGCAGAGGCAGATCCGGCTTTTCCGGCAATCGTACCGCCGGTGCCGAGGATGGCGATGGTGGGGAGGTCTTCTTTCATTTTTCTTTCAGGTAAAAAAGACGCTGCCGAAGCAGCGTCACTATTCAACGAAATGAATTATTTCTGATTTTCAGGTTTCAAAACTGCCAGGCCGTTCATATACGGACGGAGAACTTCAGGAACCGTGACGGAACCGTCAGCGTTCTGGTAGTTTTCCAAAACGGCAACGAGCGTTCTGCCCACGGCCAAGCCTGAGCCGTTCAGTGTATGAACGTATTCAGTCTTGCCCTGGGCATTCTTGAAGCGAGTCTGCATACGGCGAGCCTGGAAGGCTTCGCAGTTAGAAACAGAGCTGATTTCGCGATAGGTGTTCTGAGCCGGAATCCAAACCTCCAAGTCATAAGTCTTTGCAGAACCGAAGCCCATGTCGCCGGTGCAAAGCGTAATAACACGATACGGAAGTCCGAGTTTCTGCAGGATGCCTTCAGCGCAGACAACCATTTCTTCAAGGTGCTTGTAACTTTCTTCCGGTTTGACGATACGAACCATTTCGACTTTTTCGAACTGGTGTTGACGGATCATTCCGCGTGTGTCTTTACCGTAAGAGCCGGCTTCTGAACGGAAGCAAGGAGTCTGAGCAGTAATCTTGATCGGCAGATCGCTTTCTTTAAGCATCTGGCCGCGAACGGAGTTCGTCAGAGTTACTTCGGAAGTCGGAATGAGATAAAAGATTTCGCCCTCGCCTTCCTGACCGCCCTTCTTAGCAGCAAACAGGTCTTCTTCAAACTTCGGAAGCTGGCCGGTACCGATCAGCGTCTCCTGATTGGCAATGTACGGTGTGTAGCACTCTGTATAGCCGTTTTCCTGAGTATGAGTGTCGAGCATGAACTGGGCTAAAGCTCTGTGGAGACGAGCAACCTGGCCCTTCATGAAGCAGAAGCGTGTACCGGCAAGCTTAGCGCCGACGTCAAAGTCAAGGCCCAAGGGACCGCCGACATCAACGTGATCCTTGATTTCAAAATCGAATTCGCGCGGTGTCCCCCAGCGGCGAACTTCAACGTTTTCGGTTTCATCTTTACCGACAGGAACGGAAGGATCAGGAAGATTCGGAATCGTTAACAGAAGATCATTCAGAGCTTTTTTAACAGCAGCATTTTTGCCTTCCAAAGCGGCCAAACCTTCAGCAATAGCTGCGCCTTCTTTCAGAAGTTCCGTAGCGTCTTGACCGGCCTTTTTAGCAGCTCCGATTTTCTTAGCAACTTGGTTGCGGCGAGCCTGAAGTTCTTCCGTTTCAGTCTGAATCGCTTTACGTTCGCCTTCTAAAGCTTCGTATTTTTCGGTAGGAAATTGAAATTTACGAGTTGCCAAGCGAGCGACAACTTCGGGCAAATTCTTGCGAAGAAGATTTGAATCAAGCATGTAATTTCTCTTCTAGATTGATTGAATTGTTTGATTGTACGCTATCAGGACACTTCCTCACATGAACTATGCGTAACGGCTTAGAAGTTATTCTAAGAACCTTTTTTCTCCGTTTGAAAATGCTGGCTTGAACCGTTAACCGGGAGCCTAATTTGGATATTTCTTCAATCGGCTTCCAAAATGGGCAAAAAATAAATTCCTATTTTTCGTTTTTTTTATTTTTCGATCCTAAAATATCCTCAATGTTCAGAGAGCTTCTTCGCACTTGAAGCTCGAGAACATAGTTAATCACCCAAAAGGTATTATCAAATGAACACACGGACAGCAATATTTAAGTTAGAAGCACTGCTAAGTGTTTCTTGTTGTCCTTGTTGCCAGCGAATGTGTTGATTTAATTAAGCACACGCTTATCGTTTTTTTTCATACCAATCACTCAATTCCCTATGGTTCTGTTTGAGCTACATCAGGGGGTTATGTAATCCAAAAGGTGTCTTTATGCTTCGTAGAAATATTTTATTAACTTCTCTTGCAGTATTAATACCAAACTTTGTTTTGGCCTCTGAACAGACCAAAACACTTAAGATCGGTGTGACTGCAGGCCTCCACGCACAAATTCTTGAACAAGTTCTTCCGATAGCTAAGAAAAACGGTCTCAATATCAAAATAGTTGAATTCCAAGATTATGTGCAGCCAAATGCCGCTCTGGCTGCAGGTGATCTGGATGTAAATATTTTTCAGACCAAGCCTTTTTTAGACGCAGCGAACCGAGATAGAGGCTATGACCTCGTACCAATCGGCGAAACTATAACCTTCCCGATGGCTTTTTATTCTAAAAAATATTCTAAGTTAAGCGACCTTCGTAATAAATCAACACTGGGAATCCCAAATGATCCTTCCCAAGGCGGTCGCGCTTTAATCCTTCTTGCTTCTCAGGGACTTATTAAACTTAAAGACAGCAAAAACCTTCTTTCGAGTCCCCTCGATATTGTCAGCAATCCTCATCATTACAAAATAATTGAGCTTGAAGCAGCTCAGCTTCCCCATTCCCTTTCTGACTTGGACGCTGCTGCCATCAATGGCAATTACGCTTCAGCCGCAGGCCTGAATCCAAGCAAAGACGGAATTCTTATCGAAGATCCGAACGGCCCCTATGTTAATCACATCGTGGTTCGAGCACAGGATAAAAATCAACCTTGGGTAAAACCGTTGATTCAGTCTTATCAACAACCCCAAATTCACGACTTTATATTGAAAACTTTCAAAGGCGCCGTTATTCCGGCTTTTTAATAAATCATTTTTTATCATCCACTTGTTTATAAAGGAATCAAAAATGGCTATTCGTCAATCCATTAAAGAACTTATCGGCAACACACCGCTTGTCCAACTGAACCGTTACGCCGCCAAACGCGGTCTAGGTGCAAACATCCTTGCCAAAATTGAATATTTCAATCCTGCCGGATCCGTAAAAGACCGCGTCGGTTTTGCCATGCTTGATGCTGCTGAAAAAGCCGGCAAACTCAACAGCAAAACCGTCATCATTGAACCGACCAGCGGAAACACCGGTATCGGTTTGGCCGCTGCGGCCGCCGCAAAAGGACTTCGCATCATTCTGACGATGCCGGAAACCATGAGTGTCGAACGCCGCAACCTTCTTAAAGCTTACGGGGCCGAGCTGGTCTTAACAGACGGCAAGAAAGGCATGAAAGGCGCTATTACCAAAGCTGAAGAGCTGGCTAAAGAAAACCCCAACAGCTTTATTCCCGGACAGTTTGTAAACCCGGTCAACCCGGAAACGCATTTCAAGACAACAGGTCCAGAAATTTGGAAGGATACGGAAGGAAAAGTTGATATTTTCGTGGCTGGGGTGGGCACAGGCGGTACCATTACCGGAGTTGGCAAGTATCTCAAATCTCAAAATCCGAACATTAAGATTTATGCGGTCGAACCGGATACTTCCGCGGTCCTGAGCGGAGAACCCTCCGGTCCTCATAAGCTGCAAGGCATCGGCGCAGGCTTCATTCCCGACACGCTTGATACAAAAATTATCGATGAGATTATTAAGATCGGCGCTCAAGAAGCTTATGAAGCCGGCAAGGCACTTCCCAAAGAAGAAGGTTTCTTGGTCGGCATTTCTGCCGGCGCCGCTTTAGCCGCCGCAACACAGCTTGCCAAACTGCCTGAAAATAAAGGCAAGAATATAGTTGTTCTGCTTCCGGACAGCGGAGATCGTTACCTCTCAAGCGAAATGTTCGCTTAATTAAGACTTGAGCCTCGCTTTGCGAGGCTCACTTATTTTTATTCGGTGTGAATGTTCGGGTCAGGTTCGCTGGCCTGTTTCGTTCCGACACTTCTGCCTTTTGGCATATCGCCGCTTCTTCTGACCTCCTCGTTCAACGCATGAAGCTGAGCGAGTTTCTCGCCGATCTTGATTTCCAGGCCTCTGGGCGAAGGTTTGTAAACCCGAATCTCGTCCATATCATCCGGAAAGTATTTAACGCCGGCGGCAAAGGATCCGGGTTCATCCGGCGGATAACGATAACCGGCGCCGTTTCCGACTTTTTGCATGAGCTTTGTCGGAGCGTTGCGAATGTGCATCGGAACGGGACGAGTTCCGTCCTGCTTCACAAACGCCCTCATCTTATTAAATGCCTTGTAAACCGAGACTGACTTCGGAGCACAGGCCAAATACACAACCGCATTGGCTAGGGCTAACTCACCTTCCGGGGAGCCGAGTCTTTCGTAAATATCAACGGCATTGGTCGTGATCTCCATTCCGCGAGGATCAGCCAAGCCGATATCTTCGATCGACATCCGCATTAAGCGCCGTGCAATGTACAAGGGATCCACGCCGCCGTCGAGCATTCTGCACATCCAATACAGAGCCGCATCGGGATCTGATCCTCGAACGGATTTATGCAGAGCGGAAATTTGGTCATAAAAGTTATCACCGCCCTTATCAAATCGGCGAATCGTTGCAGGTAATGCTGCTCGAACGAACTTCTCATCAATGACTTTAATGCCTCGATCTTTTGCCATCGTGGCGGAAACTTCCAGAGCGTTCAGGAAGCGTCTGGCATCGCCGTCAGCAAGTCCGATGAGGATTTTCTCAGCCTCTTCATTGACTTTAAGGCCCAGATATTCGCGCTCAAGCGCACGATGGAGCAGCTCTTCTAAGTCTTCTTCTTTGAGAGACTCAAGCACATAAACCGTCGAACGGGACAAGAGCGCTGAAATCACTTCGAAGCTTGGATTTTCTGTAGTTGCTCCGATGAAAGTAAAGAGTCCGCTCTCTACATGAGGCAGGAAAGCATCCTGCTGGCTCTTTGAAAAGCGATGTACTTCGTCCACAAAAACTACCGTTGAACGGCCGGTTTTTTCTCTATTCGCTGTAGCCTTTTCCACCGCATCCCGAATATCTTTCACGCCGCCGAGAACGGCAGAAATCGAAATGAACGGAAGACCGAAAGCATCAGCCATCAAACGGGCAAGCGTGGTTTTGCCGACACCGGGAGGCCCCCACAAAATCATGGAGTGCGGATGTGCGTTTTCAAATGCGCTTCTCAAGGGTTTGCCGGGGCCAAGCAGATGCTTTTGTCCCACAACCTCGTCTATCGTTTTAGGACGAAGACGCTCCGCTAAAGGCGAAGCCTGATCTTTAGGCGCCGCCTTGCGTGTCGCTTTAGCAGCTTCAGCCGCAGCGTTTTTAGTTGTATTGGGCGAGTCCGGATTTCCGAAGAGATCTGTTTCCATGAAAAGCACTCAAAAATTCTTTGCGATATTTTCGGATATTTTCTAAAAATCTGCTGAACGTCTAAAGACTTCTTGCTAAATTCCCGGCCGCTCTACCTTTCTTCGGCCAGCACTTGTTTCAGATATCTACCCGTAATGCTTTCAGGATTTGCAGCCACTGTTCTGGCGTTCCTTCAACCACTACTCGGCCGCCCTCCGTTCCGCCCCAAGGACCCATGTCGATGATGTAGTCGCAGTTCGTGACGAGTTCTAAGTCATGCTCAATCACAATCACCGTTGCCCCTAACTGAATGAGATGATCAAAAATCAAAATCAGTTTCTTAACGTCCTGGGGATGGAGGCCGATCGTCGGCTCATCGAATACGAATACTGAACCCTGCTGGGGCGTTTCCATTTCGTAGGCAAGTTTCAACCTTTGCGCTTCTCCGCCGGAAAGAGCCGGTGTCGCTTCACCAAGCGTTAAGTAGCACACGCCCAAGTCCTGAAGGATCTTAAGCTGTTTAGCGATTTTCGTTTCTTCATGCAGGATTCCAGCTGCTTCTTCTACTGTGAGCTTCAGCAGACCCGGCAGAGAAACCGATACAGAATCTTTTTCCTTGCTCTTCCACAAGATGTCATAAGCCTCTTTTCCGTAACGGGAACCTCCGCAGCTCGGACAGATCGTATCGACATCAGGCAGGAATTGAACGTCCATTGTGATAATGCCGGTTCCGTCGCACACCGGGCAGCGCAGCTTGCCGGTGTTGTAAGAAAAGTCTCCAGCACTTAAACCTTTGGACTTTGCATCCGGAATCTTTGCAAATAGTTTACGCAAGTCATCAAAAACACCGTCATAAGTTGCAACAGTTGAGCGGACGTTCGCACCGATCGGCTTAGAGTCAATGACTTTAACTGATTGAATTTCCTTTGCCTCTATGGACTCAACATGCTCAGGAAGCTTTGTGCCATGAATAACTGCCTGAAGCGCAGGCACCAGACATTCAATAACAAGGGAAGTTTTACCGGAACCTGAGACACCGGTGACAGCAATCATACGTCCCTTCGGAATGGAAACGTCCAAGGCTTTAACGGTATAGAACGGTTTGGTTTTAATCCTGATAGAGCCGTTCTCGAACATGTCCTTTTCTGAGGCACGATTGCGAACTTTAAGAGACTCTTTTCCCGATAGATAAGGGCCGATTAGAGAATGCGGATTACTCTCAGCTTCTAACGGCGTCCCTTGAGTGACGATTCGTCCGCCCTCTTTACCGGCGCCGGGACCGATTTCAATTAACTGATCCGCATCCATCAAAATTCGCGGATCGTGGTCCACGAGCACTACAGAGTTTTTACGCTCAACCAACTCGCGGACGATTTTCATCAGCCCGTCTACGTTGTAGGGATGGAGTCCGATTGAAGGTTCATCAAGAACATAAAGCACCCCCGTTGTGTCACTTCTGACCGCACGAGAAATTTGAACCCGCTGAAGCTCTCCATTAGACAGAGTGCTTCCTGCTCTATCCAGAGATAAATAAGAAAGCCCGAGATTTGTCATTCGCTCTGCTGTTCTCAGGAATTCGTTAACGATACTCTGAGCCATGTCCTTCATTTCAGAGGGCATTTGCTCGGGAATTTTCTTCACCCACACAACCAATTCTGAGAGCGTCATCGCGCTGACTTCAGCGATGTTTTTGCCCATGAGTTTGGTCGAGAGGGCTCGCTCATTAAAGCGTGTTCCGTGACAGGCGGGGCACGGCCCTTTAGTCAGGAACTTCTCTATGCGCTTCATACCCTTCTCGTCTTTTACTTTTGAGAGCGCATTCTCAACCGTACGGACGGCATTGAAATACGTGAAGTCCAAGGGAACAGCCTGACCGCTGCCTTTGTTGGTATAGACGATATGCTTTTTAACGGCCGGCCCGTCATAGACAATTTTCTTTTCTTCCGGTGTTAAATCTTTGAACGGAACGTTCGTTCGTACCCCCATGGCCTTGCAGACTTCCGTCATCAACGACCACATGAGTGTGCCCCATGGTTTAACCGCACCATCGTCAATACTCAGCGATTCATCAGGTACCAGACTTGCCCGATTGACCGTGACAGCGATTCCTGTGCCTCCGCAAGTCGGGCATGCACCTGAGCTGTTGAAAGAAAAGTCTTCCGCGCTCGGCGCATCAAATTCAACTCCGCAAACGGGGCACTTGAGTTTCTGCCCGAGTGCAACGGCCGGCGTCGGCGGCAAATAATGCCCATTAGGACAGCGGTGCGAGCCGAGTCGGGAGAACATTAGACGGATTGAATTGAAAAGTTCCGTCAGCGTACCGAAGGTGCTTCGAATATCCGGTGTAGAAGGTCTTTGATGCAAGGCAAGCGCGGCCGGAATGTTTTCTACGGAATCGACTTTGGCGTCTTGGGTTTGTGTCAGACGACGGCGTGTGTAGGCAGAGAGTGCTTCTAAGTAGCGGCGCGAACCTTCCGCATAAAGGACGCCTAAAGCTAACGAGGACTTCCCGGAACCGGAAAGACCTGAGATCGCAACCAGGTCGTTGAGCGGTATATCCACATCCATGTTCTTGAGATTGTGAACTTTTGCGCCTCTTACCAGAATGTCATCCTTCATTTGCCTTTCCACCTTTATTCAATCCAAAGAAAAATCGGCCAAAGATTTTTCCTCCCTGACCGATCTGAATTTAGAGCTTAATTACTTAACGTTGTCACTAAGCCACTTTTCCATTACCTTGGCGACTTCCGCGCTGTTCTTATCAGAGAACGGAAAGTGCGTATTTCTCTTGATACCGACGTCCGGCAGATGAAGCACTTTAGCGTGGCCGCCTTCGGCATTCACAGCGTTAACAAATTCCTGGGCCATTGTCGAAGCGGCTCTCCAGTAGTCCTGGTAGGGATTCTTAACTTCGGTCTTAGGAATATTGTCCCCGTAAACGATGAGGATCGGAAACCTTGTCAGCTTTTTGAACTCACTAAGGGGAACGCCGACGGCCTTAGTCGGTCCGAAGAAACTGTTGTTCGGAATCGGTGCGGGCACTTTGCCTTCCGGGAAAATAAAGCCCGAACCCGGTTCAAACGCGATGATGCCCTTCAGATTTTTTCCGGCTTCCGTTCCGATCAGCCATCCGGGTCCGCAGCCCTGAGAGTGGGTAACGAGGACTGTGTCTTTAGTCTTCTTTAAAGCATCGGTCACGGCATCGGCGATGACCTTGTCATTGTACGGAGCGGTATTCGGCGTCATCTGACGCCAGAAAGAATTCAGATCTTTTTGGCTGGCAAAGGCTGAATTGTCATAGAACTTCGGCCAGAGACCCATACGGAACTGACCGAACCAGAATTGTTCATCCGGACTTGCCTTAATCGTTCCGTCGACCGTTGCCCTGCCCGCATCTCCACGGCGAGGCTGATCGATCAAATAAACCGGATAGCCTTTACGCAGGAAAACGCTCTGGAAGCCTTCTCTTCCGTCCGGTGTTGTCTGCCAAGTGCGCATGGACTGGCCGGCGCCGTGAAGGAACATTAAAGAAACGTCCTTGGCGTGGGCCGGAATCTGATAAATGATGTTTGCGTGGTCGCCGTGCAGCGTCATGGCATCGGGTTCCGGATGGTACGGATCGAAAGTCTTCTTGGCTTCGATGACTGTGCCGCCGGCAGAGAACGCGCCCTGCTTTTCAATCATGATCGGCTGAGCAAAGGAAGCCAGTGCGAAGGAGCCGAGCAAAACGGCGAGTAAAGTTTTCTTCATGCGCTGTCTCCCGATCAATGAAGTTTGGTGAGCCATTCAACCATCTTCGGATCGTTGTGGTCGAAGAAAGCGGTTTTCTTCTGATCCATAGCGTTGATGGCAGCCATATCATCGGCAGTCAGTTCGAAGTCAAAGACATCGATGTTCTGGCGGATACGATCGGGGTTGACGCTCTTCGGAATGCAGATGATGCCTCTTTGGAGCTGCTAGCGAAGGACGACCTGAGCGATGGACTTGCCGTATTTTTCACCGATCTTCAGGAGCACCGGATTGTGGAACAGGTCGTTCTTGCCTTCGGCAAACGGAGCCCAGCTTTCCATCGCGATGCCCTTGGAGTTCAGATATTCCTCATCGGAATGGCGCTGATTAAAGATGTTGCATTCGATCTGATCGACGGCCGGCTTGACTTCATTGAAAGCCACTAAGTCGGCGATTCTGCCCATATCGAAGTTGGAAACGCCGATGGCGCGTACTCGGCCTTCTTTCAGGAATTCTTCCATGGCTCTCCATGCACCGTAGTAATCGTGGTACGGCTGATGGATGAGGTAAAGGTCAAGGTAATCGAGACCGAGCTTCTCTAAGGAAGCGGCAAAGGCTTTCTTTGCACCTTCATAATAAACATCGGTGATCCAAAGCTTTGTCGTAATGAACAGTTCATCTCTCGGAATGCCGCTGTCTTTGATGGCTTGGCCGACAGCCTCTTCATTGCCGTAAGCCTGAGCTGTATCGATGGAGCGATAACCGTTCTCTAATGCACAAAGAACGGCCTTACGGCATTCTTCCGGATCGGTAACTTGGAACACACCGAAACCAAGCATCGGCATTTTGACGCCGTTATTAAGAGTCTTATAAAGCATATTCAACCTCCTTAATTGTTCTTAACACCGAAAATATCCGACTTAGGCAGCTTATCCAGGGCTTCGTCAATCGCCCTGATTTCCTCTGCAGAGAGTTTGACAACAGCACCGCCGGCGTTTTCTACAATTCTTTCGAGTTTACGACTGCTGGGGATGGCGGTGAGCCAAGAATGTTTGCCGAGCATCCAAGCCAAAGACAGCTGAGACATCGTCGCACTGTGTTCTTCAGCGGTCTTCTGAAGGAACGCCATAAGCTCTTCGTTTTTCTTCATCGCTTCCGGAGTGAACTGCGGCATGCGGGAGCGGTAATCGACCACGGCTTCGAACTGCTTATTTGTCGCTTTTTCATAGGCGCCGGAAAGCAGACCATTAGCCAACGGAGAGTAAGCTACGAAACCGATACCTAATTCCTCCAGCGTCGGGAAGAGCTTTTCAATGCCGCGAGCCATCATGGAATAACGGTCCTGAACCGCGCTAATCGGTGTAACTTTGTGTGCGCGGCGAATGTATTCTTCCGGCGCTACGGAAACGCCCCAATGACGGATCTTTCCTTCTTTAATCAGTTCGCCCATAACTTCGGCAACGACTTCCGGTTCAATCTTCGGGTCGATACGATGCTGGAAGTAAAGATCGATGGTTTCGGTCTGAAGGCGCTTCAGAGAGCCTTCTACCGACTGACGAATCTTTTCAGGACGTGCGTCAGGAATGATGTCGCCGTGCGTGTATTCGGAAAAAGAAATACCGAACTTCGTAGAAATGACCACTTCGTCACGGATAGGCTTTAAGGCTTCTCCGACAATTTCTTCATTGATATAAGGCCCGTAGACTTCAGCGGTATCAAAGTAGGTGTAGCCGCAGTCGAGCGCCTGTCTCAAAATCTTTACGGCATCCTTTCTATCGGTAGCTTCGCCGTAACCATGAGAAAGACTCATGGCGCCGTAACCGAGGTCCGAGACCTCTAATCCTTCACTTAACTTTCTTGTCTTCATTTCCTTTTTGTCCTTATTTTGAATTTTTGACCCAAAAGTCGAGCGCTTCCTTTGTCCAGCCTTCGGCAGGTGTTCCTATTCCTAAGCCGAACCCGTGCGGCATGCCGCGAATCAGTCTGAATTCGGCCGTTGTTCCCTGAGCTTTAAGGCGATTGATTCTTTGTTCCATGGTCCAGGGACTAGCAATTTCGTCCTGGTCTCCGACGACAGCATAGGTTGCGGGTTCTGAACCGCTGATATCGCTATGACCCGTGTATTCCATAATAACGGCGCTCGGACGCTGCTTTGTTTTACCGCCGAACTCAGTTGCTCCGTAGCTTCCGAGATAGGCAGCCATTCTGGCGCCGGCTGAGCCTCCCCACAAAGAATAATTTCTAGTTGAAACTTCGAGCTCCTTTGCGTGGTCGAAGATGAAGTCAATGCCCTGAGCTAAATCATCACAGGCGGCCTGCGCACTGCCGTCTCGATAGACAATCACGAAAGCATTGATGCCCTTACCTGCCAGGAACTTCGCAATCGGGAAGCCTTCGTGAATGGCGCCGACATATTGGAAGCCGCCGCCCGGGCAGATAATGGCGAAAGGCGCATCCGTCCTACCGCGGAAAAAGAAGAGTCCGGCGACCGGTCTGCCGTTCGAAGCTGTCTTTAAGGGATAGAAAATCTTCTTTCCCTTTGAGACTTCATCCTTCATGTAATTCAGAACTTCAGCAGACTCTTTCGGCACCACATAACTGTGATAAGGAAGAAGACGGCTGACTTCTCCCAGCCTTAATCCTTCTGTGCGGCCTCTTGGAAAGAGCAACTTTGAATAGCCGGAAAAAGCCGGCTCATCCTTGATCGTGTCCAGAAAAGTGTTCTCATCGAATTTCGTTTTGGTTTCCTCCGAAACTTCAGGAGAAAGTTTTCTTTCTTCTGCATTAACGGTTTTTGCGGCAACCAAGGCGACAAAAACACTGCTTAAAAAATCACGTCTTTGCATCTGTTCACCATTTTTCGCTGAGTATTCTGAGCCAATCAGAGCCGTTGGAAAACCGCCGTAGGCCTTCTGCCGTAGGCTTTCCGAGAATTGAACTTCGAAAGGCAAGAAAATTAGATAAAAGGTTTTTTAATAATGATTTATCTCTGCCTTCCATCATTTTTCGAGGTTGTCCCAATGCTAATTTCGGTGCTTCGCTACAATCACCCCAAACTTCTGATTAAAAAACTTCAAGTTTTAGGCAAAGTTTTTTATCCTCAAATTGGGAAACGTAAGAGTATGAATCACCCCTAAAAATCTTGTCATATTTGTCTCTCCCCAATCCGAGGTCGCAAAAAACTTTTCTCAGAGTTTATTGCTTCTCAAAGAGACGGGTCCGTTTTTACTCGTGCCTCATTTTGAAAGAAATAACTGAGCTTCTTTTGTCAAAGATTGGAATGTATTTGCTCGATTTTTTGAGGTTTTTTTCGAGTCAGCGGAGAAAAAGTAAATGTCGGACTTCTCGGATGTGAATGACCAAGAATCGAGAAGTCTGATAGCCGGCCGTTTTAAGCCAAGAGTCGAGCGCTTCCTGTGCCGCTACTTTAAATCTACAAAAATCTATAAAACAGATCTTTAATTAAATTCCTGCTTCAACCCTGCTGGTTGCCAGACCATTTATTGCTAAATCGTCTAACAGAGCCGTCAGATCCACAGGCTTGATTTTTAAGAGGTCGGGGCTAGCTGACCCTACTCTGCTGGTGTATATCTCAGTCAAATTCTTTGCAGCCTGTACGTCTCTATTCTCGGTAAAACCGCATTTGGGACAGACGAAAATCCTGTCGCTGAGCTTAAGGTCTTTGTTTACCTCGCCGCATCTTCTGCAGGTTTTCGAGCTCGCATAGAACGGACCCGCCTCAACAACAGTCCTTTCTCGCAGGGCTGATTTTCTTTTGATCATCTCTTTCAGAGCATAGGGACTGTTGTCTGACACAGCTTTTGCCAACCGATGATTTGACATCATTCCCTTAACATTCAGCGTCTCTAAGCAGATAACTCTGAAATGGCGGACGAGCACGGTTGATAGCTTTTCATTCTCATCGAGCCTTTGAGCCTTGATCTTTCGGTATAGCTTTCCTACTTTCCTTGACTGTTTGATGTAGTTCTTGGATTTTGGCGTCTTGTCACCTTTGGTTCTCGGGTGCTGTTTCTTCGCCAACTTCCTTTGCTGCCTTGCAAGTTGCCTTTGTCTTCTCTTTAGATGCTTACTTCCTTTGATTTTGATTCCGTTAGAGAGTGTTAAGAGATCTTTAACTCCCCAGTCGCAGCCGCATAGCGCCTCCTGTACGTTCTCTTTATGCGTCCCCTCATAAACAATTTCAGATGTCTCTATGCTGAATGATGCAAAGAATTTATCGCCGTCCTGGGAAATCGTCACGCTGTTAATCTTTCCGGGAAAGCGAATTTCTTCTCTTAGCATTACCCAACCGAACTTAGGAATGTGCAGGTAGGGCTTATTGTCAGACGCTCCGAAGCGTTTATCTTTAATTTCAGAGCCTTTCTTTACGACGGCTAAGTCTCCGCCGATATAAAACGATCCCGAGCTGTATCTCTTCTTTTTAAAGACCGGAAAGCCTTTCCGTTTAGAAGGTGATTTGTCGCTTTTGAGGTCTTCAAAAAACTGTGACAAAGCTCGCTTCAAAAAGATAAACGGCTGCTGAGAGGCATACTTTGTCACCTCCATGACAAAGGGATATTGCCTTCTTTTGACGTGATTGAACTCTTTCTTCAGTTCGAGAACGTCGATTTTTTCTTTTCGCTCTCTTTTATCGTTTACTCGTTCTAAAGCCCAGTTCCACGTAAATCGAGAAACACCAAAAGCTTTGCGACAATAAGTTTTGAATTTATTGTTCGCCTTTAGTTCGATCTTGTGAGACAAAGTCACTGTCATTCTTAAAGCCCTAGAGCTGATCCTTTGCGGTCTCGGTTAATTTTTTTAGAAGCTCTCGGTTCTTTTTACTTCGACTTCCGTATAACTTGGCAGAAAAAACGGTGATTATTTCAAGAACATCTTTGGCAAGTTCTTCTTCAAATCCAACTGTTTCATCTCCCTTATTGAGGATAATAACCTCAACCCCTTTAGATTCACAGATAGAGAAAACCAGCTCCGCTCCGAATCTCAGCAACCTATCTTTGTGAGTGATGACCAAGCGTTCAACCTTGTCGTTAAGAAGGGCGTCCAGAAGTTTTTTCAGCCCCTTCTTTCGATAATTCATTCCGGACCCCTGGTCGGAAATGACTTCATAGGTAAAACCGTTCTTTGCGCAAAAGAGTTCCAATAATTCTATTTGTCTGCTTAAGTCTTCCTTTTGCTCATTAGTACTCACCCGGGCGTAGGCGATGGTTACTTTCTGATCCTCTTTAGTTTCAGGATTACTCAATCCGGCAATAGAAAGGAGCCGACGTCTGCTGTAACGACGAGTTCTGCCAGCCGAAATAAAATCAGGAAGCAGTCTACCTGTTTTCTCCCAATTGCGGAGAGTCTGAATTGAGACGCCAAGAATTTTGGACGCTTGCCCAATCGGAACAAAGTCAGAGTTCATAATCTATAAATAATTTATGCTTTTTAATATATTTTTATAGATTTATTTTAACAATTAGAAGCCCAGCCCTCGGCAGGTGTTCCTGTTCCTAAACCGAATCCGTGCGGCATAACGCGAATCAGTCTGAATTCGGCCGATGTTCCCTGAGCTTTAAGGCGATTGATTCTTTGTTCCATGGTCCAGAGACTCGCAATGCCGTCTTGATCTCCGACAACTGCATAAGTTGCCGGCTCGGAGCCGCTGATATCGCTGTGACCCGTGTATTCCATAATGACGGCGCTCGGACGCTGTTTTGTTTTGCCGCTGAACTCAGTTGCTCCGTAGCTTCCGAGATAGGCCGCCATTCTTGCCCCGGCTGATCCGCCCCACAAAGAATAATTTCTAGTTGAAACTTCGAGCTCCTTTGCGTGGTCGAAGATGAAGTCAATGCCCTGAGCTAAATCATCACAGGCGGCCTGAGCACTGCCGTCTCGATAGACAATCACAAAAGCATTGATGCCCTTTCCGGCCAGAAACTTCGCAATCGGGAAGCCTTCATGAATGGCGTCGACATATTGGAAACCGCCGCCCGGACAGATAATGGCGAAAGGCGCATCCGGTTTACCGCGGAAAAAGAAAAGTCCTGCAACCGGTCTGCCGTTTGACGCTGTCTTCAAGGGAAAGAAAATCTTCCTGCCTTTTAAAACTTCATCTTTCATGTAATTCAGAACTTCAGCAGTGCTTCCGCCTTTTCCTCTGCGGTGAGTTCCACCACATGGTTCACGGCTACTTGGCATTGGATAGGCTTGCCCACCTCTATCTCGTTCTCGTCATAGTAATGTACGGCTTGTCCGTATATCTCCCCGTCCGTGAAGCCGTTGCAACCGCTTTTCTGCACATAGTTCAGAATGTAGGTCACGCAATCGTCTATGTTCTTGGCAGGGTTACGGTATTTCTTGGCAAAGAGCGCATCTTCCGCTGCACGTTGCTCCAAATACATCTGTATCGTTCTCTTGAAATGGTCTGTCGTTTTCATATCGTTATCGGTAAGATTAAAGGGTGAATAACCAAAGGATGAAGCCGAAGAAGGCGATTGCGGAAAGGATAGCCACGATTATGCCTATCGCCACTCGGAACACTCCGTTTACTATCTCTCTGACGATGCCCCAAAGGATGCCGAACACCCAAAGGGCGGTGCGCATGATTAGGGCGCATATCGCAAGCCCTATGTATTGCGCCACTTGTCTGAAGTCTGCCGTTGCTGTCATATCCTCGCTATTTTTCAAGTTCTACAATGTTGTCTATCCTGCCGTATAGGTATCTGCGAAGTCCGGTCTTGTCCGTTGCCTTGTATTCCGTCCAACGTCCGTATTGGCACACGAGAAACGTGCGGAGTACATCGGAGAAGTCAAACCTCCAGCCTTGCAGGGGGACTGCGCTCTTGAAATAGGTGTTGCTATTCACCTTTTCGGTGAGCCAATCTTTTTCCTCTCGGTTCATCTGTCCTCCGTTGTTCAGTTTTTCACGAAGGATGTAAACCTTACTGCCTTTCAGTGCTTCCAATGTCGGCACTTCCCAAGCCACGAATTTTGTTGCCATTGTTGTTCCCATATCTGTTCTGTTTTTGATTTTTATTTTTTATGCGGATTCAAGAGCTGAGGGAGTTGAGTTTCAAACTATCTTATCTGCCTCTCGTTTATCCGACATTTTTTTTAATGCGTCTTTCTGTCGCATCGGTCGTTTTCGTTTCGGGTGCTTAAAAAGGTAGGGATTAGGGAATGCAAGGTTTTTTCGGGAAAAATACTACCCGCAGGGCTGGAGATTTTTCCCGAAAACAGGAGGCTTGACCTTGCTTTCCCGTCAAATCCCGGAGTTACCTTTGCGCCCAGAACGGAAATGACTGCCTGATGCGGCTTACTGAAAGGCGCGAAAATGGAGGTAAACGGAAGTAGAGGCAGATTATACAGGAAACTTCAAAAGAGAAATCCGTGAAAAAAGGAAGTCCCCAACAAAAAAAAGACATAGCCGGTAGCGTGAAACCGGGCAAACCACCTGCAAGGAAGTATGGTTTTATCTGTCCGGCCGGACGTGTCGGGGCGGGCAGATAAAATCATTCTTCCCGGTTTGCCTGCTGTGGGTGACGGCTTGTTCCATTTATGGGCAAGCGGTCATACACGGCTTTCCGCTTCCGGCTCAAAGGAACAGCGAAAAAGAAAAATTATCTGAAAAGCCGTAAAAACACCTCTTTGGCATAAGCACAAAAGAAATGGGCTTTGCCTCATCAGTCTAAACTGTTGCTTAGGCGTGAGGCAAAGCCCTTTTCTCCGCTTATGCAGTAGTCGGCACACGTTCGTTCAAAATCCTTTTGGGCGATGGTGTGCCGACGGATAAAACCGCTTTTACGGAAAAACTTGTATGAGAAGAAAAAAATTAGGGAGATTCATTTCAAAATCTCCCGTTTTATTGTTACTTTTGCATATGAAGAGTTCTTTGAAGGTTACGCAACGCGCAGAGGAATAATGCAGCAGATAACTAACTAAATCGTAACCTATTACTATCATGAGCATCTAACCTACGCTCATTTCCAATAAATTACACTCTTTTCGTAACTTCAAACTACAAAGATACCGATCTTGTTGTCTGCCAAAACTTTTGATATTTCGGAAAGGATACCGATCAATGAAAAATCCAGAACGCCTTCTATCCGAAAGGTCCTCCAGCCGTCGACACGATCCGTAGTGTTGTCAGGAACGTCTGACGTTAAGCATACAAGTGAGATTTCTTCGTCGGTTTTGCCGACGAAAAAGAACTTACCGTTCAGATCAATGTCGGAGATAGAGACTACCTTGCAAACGGACAGTTCTTGGTCAAGAGTTTTAAGTTTCATTTCCGTGTTCTCCCGTAAGTCGATCAGAAATGCGCTCCCTTGTCTAATCGGCATTGATCTTTGAAAGGGTCCATTGATATATCTATCGAATACTCACTTCAACTCTAAGATCATTAGACAACTAACCGAGAAGTTTATGTCAGAAAGAAGATTCTCCTTTCCCCATAATGAGTTAGTTGAAAAAAGGAGGAAAAATGAATCGACCGGAAGTCATTTGTCATATGGTCAGCACCATCGACGGAAAAATCGCAGGACAATCCTTTACTGCCGAAGGACTCGAACCTTATTTAGAGTTTTACGGTAACACCAAACAAAAGTTCGAAGCACAGGCAACGGCTTACGGCGCTTCTACAGCGAAAGAAATCTTTGTCGGAAAAGGCGAGAAAACTTTTAAAGGCTCCTCTAGCATCACAGATGAATCGGATTACATCTGCGGTGAAGAGGCGCCCTACTTTGTTATCGCCATTGACCCTCTCGGCGAAATTCCATGGAAATCCGGAAAGCCTGAGGGAAGACCCGGACTTGAGGAAGCAAGAATCATTGTCATTACTTCGTCCCATGCTTCAAAAGAATATCTTGACCTTCTGAGGGACAAAGGCATCGCCTATCTCATTTCGCGCGGCACTGAGTTCCGCTTGGCCGAGCCGATGGAAAAACTGAAGTCGATTTTCGGAATCGAACGGATTTCGCTGCAAGGAGGCGGACTAGTGAACGGTACGTTTGCCAATGAAAAACTCATCGACAAACTGAGCCTGGTCGTCATTCCTTTCGCCGACAGTTCTAGCTCAGTACCGACAACCTTTGAAACCGGATCTTTTTTCAAACACCCGATTTCCCCACTCGAATTCAAACTCAAGGAAATGCAGAAGATTGAACCGGAAGGCCTTTGGCTTTCCTATGAAAGAAAATAGTTAGGAGCCAATATGAAAACATGGTTGATTACCGGATGCTCATCCGGGTTCGGAAAGAATTTAGCTGAAACGCTCTTGTCCGAAGGCGAACAAGTGGTTGTGACAGCTAGAAAACCTGAAACGATTCAGCATTTCGCAGAAAAATATCCTCAGACAGCCTTATGCCTGAGATTAGACGTGACGAAGAAAGACACGATTGACGCAGCCGTAAATGCTGCAATTGAAAAATTCGGCAAGATCGATGTTCTCATCAACAACGCCGGTTATTGTCTGCGCGGTGCCGTTGAAGAGTGCACAGAAGAAGAAATCTACGCAGAGTTCAACACCAATTTCTTCGGTGCAGTTCGAATGATCCAGGCTGTTCTTCCTCACATGAGAAAAGCCGGCACCGGCGCCATTATTAATTTCTCTTCAATTGCAGCTCTGGATACCTCTGCCGGCTCGGCTTTTTACGGTGCAGCCAAGTGTGCTCTTGAAGGATTGTCCTGCGGATTAAGAAAGGAAGTTGAACCGCTCGGAATTAAGGTTATGGTAGTGGAACCCGGACCTTTCAAGACAGACTTTTTTGACCGTTCCATCGACATCAATCCGAACCAGATTTCGGCCTATGACAATACGGCCAACAAGAGAAAAGTCAAAATCAGCAACCTTTCTAAGGTTGATATCAGATGGTGTGACATGGGCCGCGCCTGCAAGCTCATCACGGACATTATTCAAAGACCGGATGCTCCGCACCATATCCTCTTAGGCTCGTTGGCTGTTGAGGTCGGCGAAAAATTCGTCAAGAACCGCGCAGAAGAAATCCAAAAATGGAAAGAAGCCTCAGAAAGCCTTGACGCTTAGTCTCTGAGTTTTTGGGAAAATCCGACGTATAAAAACTTGCGGCTCTCCAATTGACGAGAGCCGCTTCTTAATTCGCCGGATACAGAATCAATTTAGAATTAATCATCTCCGGCAACCTGCTGCTTCAGGAACTAGAGAAGCTGCAGCGTAGCTGCAAAGGTTAAGAGAACAGATCTTGCCGCATCCGGAGTTTCCTTCTGAAATCCCGGTTGTTTACGCCAGCCAAGGAAATTTCTTCAAGTAGCCTTCTTCAAAGTTTTTGATCTTCTCTTCCGATTTAAGTGTCAGAGCAACCGTATCCAATCCTTGAAGCAGCTTTTCTTTCCGGGATGGCTCGATTTCGAAATGCAAGGCTGCCTCTGAAGGCGTCGTCACCGTTTGAGCTTCTAAATCAACGGTAATGTTCTTAGATTCAGACTTCTGAATTTCCTGAATCAGAGCGGAAACGGTCTCTTTTGGCAAAACAATCGCTAGGACTCCGTTGTTTGCACAATTGTCAAAGAAAATCCCTGCAAAAGAAGAACCGATCAGACATTTGATGCCGCGTTTTTCTAGTCCCCATACAGCATGTTCTCTGGATGAGCCGCATCCGAAGTTAGGTCCCGTCACAAGAATTTTCGCGCTTCGGTATTCAGGCTGATTCAATACAAAACCTTCTCGTTCTCTTCCGTCCTCGTAAAGGCGAACATCATGGAACAGACCTTCCAGGACGCCTTCCTTGTCGATGCGCTTCAGGAATGCCTTCGGCATGATGATGTCCGTGTCGATATTAGAAGCGGGCATCGGAGCTGCAACTGCAGTGAGTTTTTCAAATTTTTCCATGATTTACTCCTCTCTGATGTCAGCGATAAAACCTTTAACACTTGCCAATGCAACCATCGCCGGACTTGCCAAATGTGTTCTGGTTTGAACGCCCTGACGTCCTTCGAAATTGCGGTTTGTCGCAGAAATGCATCTGTCACCGGCGCCCAAAATATCGCCGTTCATTGCCAGACAAAGCGAACATCCGGAATTTCGCCACTCCCATCCGGCATCTTTAAAAATCTTATCAATGCCCTCTTTTTCTGCCTGCACACGGACTTGTGTGCTTCCCGGAACAACAAAGGCTTTAACGCCGGGAGCAAGTTTTTTGCCCTTCAGAACTTCAGCTGCTGCTCGGAGATCCTCGATTCTGGAATTCGTGCAGGAACCAATGAAGGCATGAGTAATCGGAAGTCCTTTAATTTTCTGTCCGGCTCCAAGACCCATATAGTTCAGCACTCTTTCGTAATCAGCACGAATCTTCGGATCAGAAATTGAAGCGGGATCAGGAATGGATTCAGAGATTGAACAGTTTTGGTCAGGGCTTGTCCCCCACGTGACTGAGGGCTCGAGACCCGTGATGTCAATCTCTACGTCCTTATCAAATACAGCGTCTTCGTCAGATTTGAGTGTCTTCCAGAACTCTACGGCTTTAGACCACATTTCGCCCTTAGGCGCAAATTCTCTGCCTTCTAAATAGTCAAAGACTTTTTGATCCGGCGCGATGATCGAAGATCTAGCAGCACATTCAACGGCCATGTTGCATAGCGTTAAACGCTCTTCAACGGAAAGATCACTGATCACCGGCCCGCAAAATTCAACGCAATGGCCTGTGCAGCCGCCGGCGCCGAGCTTTTTCACGATGAAAAGAACAATGTCTTTGGCTGTGACAGAAGCGCCTCTGACACCGGTGACTCGAACGCGCATATTCTTGAGCTTCTTGTATCGAAGCGTCGAAGTAGCCAAGTAATGATAAATATCGGATGTTCCGATGCCGTAAGCCACAGCACCGAGTGCACCGTACATTGCGGTGTGGCTGTCGCCGGCGCCGATCAGCATTCCTGGAAGAACTTTTCCGCGTTCAACCATCACGACGTGCTCAATACCTTGTTTAGGATTACCGTTATTCAGAACTTCAAAATCAAAGTCCGACCCATTCTTGATCAAATATTTGACTTGAGTGCAGGCATTTTCTTCTGTCGGGAATTCCGTTCTGTCAGGAGCGCTGGAATTCACATGATCAATCGTGCCTAACGTCGCTGACGGACGCCAGACCTTTAAACCGTTTTCTCTTAACAGAGAGAAAGCTTGAGGGCTGGTGTATTCGTTTACAACCGTACGGTCAATGTAAACGAGCCTCTCAATACCATCTGCCGAAAGTTTTTCAATGGTATGAAGATCGACTATTTTGTCGTACAAGGTTTTTATGGTCATTTTGCTTCTCCTTGAGATCTCTAAAATTTTACTATTGCTTTCGTTCCCGCAGATCCTTTTTAACACATCACCCCGTTACTACCTTACTAAGTTAGCAAGAGATTTCGGTGATGAGTAAAGAAGTGAGTTAATTCGTTAGACGACGAATGGATTTCTAGATTCCAGTCATCTTCCGGAAGCTCAATCGGAAGCAATAGCAATGATCCTGCCGTAACCAACTGAAGAACTGTGTAATCCGAAAAGACAAAACAAAAGCCCAAGCCTAGTAAGGCAGAACGAATCGCCTCATCGGCTCCGTTGACGATTAAAGTCGGCTTTGGTCTGTTCAATGGTTCGGAATCCAAATCTCGTGACAAAGCAACATAAGGAAAATCGGATAGCTGCCTGAAGGTAATGGGCTTTGACTTTCCGCTCAAAAGCCTGGGACTGATGACAGCAGAACGTCTGAATCCTTGAAGTCCTTTTCCCGGCTGCAATCGGATGGAAAGGAAGTCCTCAGCGTTCGCGTCATCTCCGGAACAATTAAACACCAGACCGGAATCGATTTGCTTGTATCTACTCAGAAGCAAAAGCAGACGCGAGAAACTTAGTCTTGCATCATATTGAACCGAAACCACTCGGCGTTTAGGTTCAGCCAACTCAACTTCAAGCGGAGCCATCAGTTCTTTTATTTTGAATTGATAGGCGATGCCGTCTTCCGTCAGTCTGAGACCGCGTGGAGATCTGGCAAAGAGCTTCAGCTTCAATGCCGATTCCAGTTTGTCCAGAGACCGTTTGATGTTGGCAGAATCAAGAACCAAGACCTCGGAGGCTTTCCGGAAACTGCCCTTTTCAGCCAAAACTTCGAAGATCTTCCAATCGCTTAATTTGAGTTGTCCGGACATTTAAAATTCTCTCTTTGAAACGCCAAAGACGCCTGAACATACTTGACCCATTCTTCGATAATCGGGTTCACCAGCTTTTGGTTGGGAGTAATTGCTCGCAGCGGCAGGGAGGAAACGTTCCAATCCGGAAGAAGCCGCACCAATTCTCCGCTGTTAAGGAAAGACTGGGCTAAAAATCGGGGAACGGAAAGAGCTGCTCCCTTTCCGGTCAGTGAGCAATGAAGGGCAGCCAGATTATTTCTGCAAACGATCTGCGGATGAAAAAGAACGGCCTCTTCCCTGCTTCCTTTCGTAAATCGAACACTCCGATGCTCCACGGCATCTCGAGCACCAAAGACCTGATATTTCTCCAAATCCTTCGGCCGAGAAACCGGATGTGTTTTGGCCCATGCAGAAGTGGCGCAAACGATTCTCACGGCATCGGCAAGGAAATATTCTTTGACGTCTTCGTAGCTATACGTATCGTGGACTACTCGCAGATCAGTGTTGTACCAAACCGGCAAACCGGAACCTGTCGCTAACTGAATATCAAATTTAACCTTCGGATACCGCTCGGCAAACAAAGTAGTCAGAGGCGAAAACACCACGGCACCGGTGGTAAACGGAAAGGCGAAGTGCAGCGTATCCTCAGAAACCTCGGTATCTGAGGACAGGAGTTTGAGCTGAGAAATAGACGGACTCCATTGACGAAATAACTTCAATCCCACTGAAGTCGGTTTTCCTTTTTTTCTGTTCTCAAATAAAGATCGTCTGAGTTTTGCCTCCAGCTCGTCAATCAATCTGGAAACTTTCTCCTCGCTCATGTGTGAAGAGCGTGCTCCTTGGTAGAAGCTTTTCTGCCGAACAGCTTCACAGAATACTTCCTGCGCCTGAATCAAATCTCTCATATTTCGCAACACTAAGATTGAGATTCTAAAAATCTACTCCATAATTTTTCCCTTAAAGCCCAATATTTTCAATATTTCTTAGTAGTTTTACTTGATTTAAGCGACTTTAGTGTTGCGTTTTAATGACGACCTTTGGCCATCAATAAACTGGTATCAATCTCTTCAAACGAACTCAAAGGAGTCAAAATGAATCGCCGCAAATTCTTCAAAAATTCCGTCCTCTCAGCAATCGGCACAGCCGGTTTACTGAAAACCGCCGAAGCCGCAGAAGCTGCCAAATCCACTGATCAGAACGTTCAGGAATACGACATCGTCATCATCGGATCCGGGTGCGCAGGGCTCACTACCGCCATTGAAGCCGCAGACCTAGGCGCAAAAGTGGTTGTGCTCGAAAAAATGTTCGGACCCTTCGGCAACACGATTTATGCCGGCGGCAACTTCAATGCAACCAATACCTGGGTCCAGAAACGCGACGGCATCAAAGACACGGTCGAAGATTTCTACAACGATCTGATGAAAGTCTCTATGTATAGAGGCGACCCGGTTCTCACCAAAATGTTTGCCGAACAGAGTGCTGACGTCGTTCAATGGCTCACAGACAGAATTCACATGGAATGGAAACCGATCGACGTCCAGATCGCTCCGATGCTCGGCAGATGCCATGAAGTCGGCGGCAAATTAACACCGGGCGGAAACCAGCTTCTTCGCAATATGCTCGACGAATGCAAACTGCTGAATATTCCTATCCACACTCGTACAAAAGCCGTAGAACTTCTTCGCGACGAATCTCTTAACTGCACAGGCGTAAAAGCTGTCGGTCCGAACGGCCCCGTCACCTACAAAGCCAAAGGCGGTGTTGTTATCTGCACAGGCGGCTTCCACAACAACAAAGACCTGGTCACGCGTTATATGGGCGGCAATGTCGCTTGGATGCCGTTAAGAGGCTCGGCAATCATTACGGGCGAAAACTACACACTGACTCAGCCTTTCTTCCCGCAGTACGTCAACATGGACCAGTTCCATGCCGGCCCGATCCACCCAACCACACGCGCTAACCCCTCCAACATGGTTAACTTCGGCATCTGCGTCACACCTCAAGGCAAACGCTATATCGACGAAGGCCAAACCTACGTTTATGTTGGTCAGAACACGCCCAAACTGATCAAAGAAAACCGCGCTTTCATCATTATTGATTCCCGCGTGGTAGATGAACCGATTGTTGCAAGAAGAATCAAGCGTTACCAGAAAGCCAAGGCAGAAATCTACAAGGCAGATACCATTGCAGATCTCGCAAAACAAATGGGCGTTCCGGTCGAAACACTTGAGAGTACCGTCAAAGAATTCAACGCTGCCGTTCATAACGGTACGACCGACAAACTTGCTGTTCCAACCACGCTTGAAAAGCCTTACACCATCGAAAAGGCGCCCTTCTACGGCTTCATGTTTGCCGGCGGCATGACAGCGACCTTCGGCGGTCCGAAGATCAATCCGAAAGCTCAGATCATCAATACCGAAGGCCAGCCGATTCCCGGACTTTACGGCGCTGGAAACGCTGTCGGCGGTATCTTCTACGACAACTACCTCGACGGTTCTCAATTAACGGCCGCCGTGATATGGGGACGCATTGCAGCCAGAGAAGCACTGGCTCGAGCTAAAGCGATGAGAAGCTAGTTTTCGGCGATTCACAGCTCTCTCCCCGCTTGTGCTTGCACTGCAGAGCATTTGTTCTGCAGTGCTTTTTTGTTTTTCGCAGTTCCTGCGTTTTCAGGATTGGATATTCTTGATAGGAATTTGGAGCTTCGTTCTGCTCAAAACGACACCTCGGAAAGTGCTCGCAAAATATTTCCCGCTGCCTATGCTCAAATAAGTCAGCAGAGATTAAGCGGGAATCCTTATAATCAGTCTACTTTTTTCGTCGAATTGAAACCGTAAGCATGTCTTCTCGTGTTATTCCAATTAAGGCCGCAACAAAAACGGTCCCGCTGGTCGGTGAAATCCGTCGTGACGATACTCACTGGATTGATTCCCGCGGACGCCCTTTACGCGATGTCAGAATTTCTATTACTGACCGTTGTAATTTCCGCTGCCGTTACTGCATGCCGAAGGAAAAATTCGAGAAAGATCACTGTTTTCTTTCCCATACAGAAGTCCTCTCTTTCGAAGAAATCATCCGACTGGGCAAAATCTTTGCCGCAAACGGCGTGGAGAAGATTCGTCTGACGGGCGGAGAGCCCTTGCTGAGAAAAGGCATCGAATTCCTGATCACAGAACTCTCAAAACTCAAAACCTGGAATGACAAACCGCTCGATGTTGCTGTAACGACTAACGGAGCCGCATTGTCCGCAAAAGCAAAATCCTTAGCTGCGGCAGGCCTCAAGCGCCTGACCGTTTCTTTGGATGCCATGGATCCTCAGATCTATAAGGATCTCAACGACGTCAATTTCCCGATTGAGAAGACGCTCGCCGGAATCCAGGCCGCAAAAGATGCGGGCATTCCTTCCATCAAGATCAATGTCGTCGTTAAACGCGGCGTCAACGAAAAAGAACTCATCAAAATCGCCGAGCACTTCAAAGGCACAGGAATCATTGTCCGTTACATCGAATTCATGGATGTCGGCACCTCCAACGGCTGGAGGCTTGACGATGTTGTCCCTTCCCGCCAGATCGTCGAAGAGATCAACCGCGTTTATCCGATTGAACCGTTAAACCCTAACTACACGAGTGAGGTCGCCACTCGCTGGGGCTACAAGGACGGCAGCGGTGAGCTCGGTTTCATTTCGTCTGTAAGTGAACCATTCTGCAAAGAGTGCTCCCGCATTCGTCTGTCTGTTGACGGCAAACTGTACAAATGCCTTTTTGCGACGGAAGGCTTCGATATTCGTCAGATGCTTCGCGGCGGTGCTTCAGATGGAGAAATCGAACAAGCGATCGGGCGAATTTGGACAACACGAGACGAACACTACTCCGAAATTCGTACGGAAGAAACCGTCAAGGCCAGGACCGGCAAGCGAATTGAGATGTCTTATATCGGCGGTTAGGATTAATGCTCTCGGATTTTCCTTGACTTTCAGATAATTTGTTTTTGGGATTCCGTTCAGGCTCGCCTCCTTCGTTATGATTGAAACATAAGGTAAATTTTGTTTCAGTCATAAAAATGAATTTCTCACCAATCTCAATCACCTTTTTCGCCTATTTAGTCGTGATGGTGGCTGTCGGCTTAGTTGCCTGGCGCTTCACCAAAAATTTCAATGACTATATTTTGGGCGGCCGCCGTTTAGGCGCTGTTGTTACTGCACTTTCCGTGGGAGCCTCCGACATGAGCGGCTGGCTCCTCATGGGCCTTCCAGGCGCGGTTTTTCTATCCGGAATCTGCGAATCCTGGATTGCTATCGGTCTGGCACTCGGTACACTGGCTAACTGGCTGATCGTTGCCGCTCCGCTTCGCGTCTACACCGAAACAGCTCACAACGCTTTGACACTTCCGGACTACTTCTCGCACCGTTTTGAAGACAAGTCCCGTATGCTTCGAATCATCTCAGCTGTCGTGATTTTGCTTTTCTTTGCGATTTACTCCGCCTCCGGTATGGTTGCGAGCGCTAGACTCTTTGAAATCGTTCTTGATCTTCCCTATTCCACCGCTCTGATTTTCGGTACCTTTGCCACCCTGGCCTACGTCTTCCTCGGAGGCTTCCTGGCCGTCAGCTGGACCGACACCATTCAGGCGGCCATGATGTGCCTGGCGCTTATCATCGCACCGGTCGCCGTTATGATCGACCTAGGCGGATTCTCGGCAACCGTCGAGCAAGTTAGATCTGTTGATCCGACGCACCTCAACATGCTTCAGGGCCAGACCTTCATCGGTGTGATTTCTCTGCTGGCTTGGGGCCTTGGTTACTTCGGTCAGCCTCATATTCTGGTTCGCTTCATGGCCGCCAAGAATGCGTCTGTGATGCCGCGCGCCTGCAAGATCAGCATGATTTGGCTCATCTTCTCGCTCTCCGGCGCCGTTGCTGCAGGCTTCTTCGGATCTGCTTTCTTCTCGGCTCATCCGGATCTCGGCAAAGCCGTTGCAGAAAACCATGAACGCGTTTTCATGATTCTTTCTACGACACTGTTTAATCCTTGGATCGGCGGCATTCTGCTCTCCGCTATTCTGGCTGCCGTGATGAGTACCCTTTCATGCCAGCTGCTGGTTTGCTCTTCCGTTCTGACAGAAGACTTTTACCGCGCATTCATTCGTCCGCACGCTGCTCAGAGAGAACTCGTCTGGATCGGCCGCCTGACCGTAGTTGCCGTCAGTGCTGTCGCAATCTTGATTGCTACAGATCCGAACAACCTGGTTCTCTCTTTGGTGAGCTACGCCTGGGGCGGCTTCGGTGCTTCCTTCGGCCCGATCATCATCCTTTCTCTTCTGTGGAAAGGCGTCACCCGCAACGGTGCTTTGGTCGGCATTATCGTCGGTGCTCTGACGGTTCTTGTCTGGCATCAGGGCGCATGGTGGGGAATGTATGAAATCATCCCCGGATTCGTGCTCTCCTTCATTGCCATCATCGTGGTCAGCCTGCTTGACCCGAACAAGCCTTCTGCAACCATGATCGAAACTTTCGACAAGGTTCAACACAAACTTGAAGATGTTAAAAAACAGCTTGCCTAACTACTGACGCGCCCCCAAATCGGGCCGATACGGCCCGATTTTTTTACCGAAAATAGCTTCCAGTTAATTTAACTTCCTGATTTTCTAAGAAGTAAAAAAAGTATTTCAGTTGTTTCATTCCATTGCTCCGCGCTCAATTCGCACAATTTTTACAGGTGAATTAGGAGTAACCACGTAGAATTCAGACACCAGGAAAATTTATGGAATAGGAGTTTCAAATGAAATTAGTTAAAGTTTTACTCCCCCTTGCTGCTGTCGGTTTAATCATGGGCACAGCTTCTGCTCGTGACATCGACGGTTTCTACGGTAAGGTTGAACAGATGCCCACAGCGGAAAATCCTGCTTGGGTGATCGGCGGAAAGACATTCAAGGTTGACCAGCGCACTAAGATCGAACATCGTCGTGACCAGAAGATCGGCGTTGGTTCCTGCGTTAAGGTTGACGGTGATCTCGATCGCGAAGGCAATTTCTTCATTTCCGAAATTGAACAGAAACGCGACAATCGCTGCCGTTAATTCTTAATTGATAGAGCAGCCTTCGGGCTGCTTTTTCATTGTTTATTATTTGCGAAAAAATGAAAAAATTCTTTCTTGCTTTAGCCGCTCTGAGTTTATCTTTCACCGCTTTCGCTGCCGGGGACGATGATGCTTTTTACGGAAAAATTGAAAAGATGCCCTCAGCACAAAATCCGACTTGGGTTATCGGAGGCAAGACTTTCAAAGCTGACGCTCGTACAAAGGTTGAGAGCCACGGCGGCCACAAATTTGACGTAGGCGCCTGCGTCAAAGTAGAAGGTGATATTGATCACCGCGGTGAATTTTTTATTTCCGAGATGGAAATCAAAAATGAGACCCGCTGCCATAAATAAGGTCTCTAAGGGCCGTTAGCCCCCTTACCTTTTCCTGACTTTTTGGGAGTTTTGGCTGACCAGCCTGTAAATTCTTAGAAAGGGCTTAAAAAAATCTCGTCCCGTGAAGGCAACGCGGACGAGATTTTTTAAGCAAGTGCATTCAACACTTGCGGAGATTTCAATTACATCTTATTTGAAACGGTAGTCGCAGCGTGGTCTACGCCATTACCTAACGCAGCTACGTCCTTGCCCACTCCTTTAACCGTATTGCATCCGGCAAGTCCGATCAAAAAAGCAGCCAAAATAGCAAGCAGTGAAAACTTTTTCATATCTACCTCTATTGCAATGATTAACTAGCGGCACCCATTAAAGTTTCTTTTGCACAGCAGTTGCTGCGGTATCAATGTCGTCGCCGACGGCTGAAACGTCCTGGCCAACACCTTTTACAGTAGAACAAGCTGATACAGAAAGCGTAAAGGCAGCGGCCATGACCATCAGTATCCATTTCTTCATTTTTTCCTCCGAAAAATCTTTTTCTTGATGTGGTTAATTTAAGCCTTTCCCGATCAAAGACCGTCCTAACTGATTCAAAACGGGACTCCTTTTTTGAGAAGCCCCGTTCAGAATAGAAACTGGATTCGACAGTCCGAAATGATTAATTCGGCTTTGTCAGATCCGCGCCGAAATATTTCACGGATAGTTTGGATAACGTTCCGTCATTCTTCATTTCCTGAAGAGCATTGTCGATTGCCTTCTTCAGTGATGCGTTGTCTTCACCCTTCTTCATCGGAATGGCATATTCCGTCACTTTATCCATCGTAGCTGCAATCTTCAAAGGTTCATCGGGACGATGCTTCATGTAGTCCCCGTAAGAAGTGGAGGCGTTGATAGTTGCCTGTACCTGTCTGTTTTTAACCATCTGAAGCGTTTCAGCCAGAGTATCGACACCGCTGACTTTGGCTCCGTACTTTTCGCCGATCTCCTGGTATGTCGAGCCAATAGAATTTGCGGTAGTTTTACCTTTCAAATCATTAAAAGAGTGAATATCGTTGTTGTCGGACCGTGTAATTAGCACCGTGCGGTCATAGGCGTAAGGTGTGGAGCAATCATAAGTTTTCGCGCGGTCAGGCGTAACGTCTACACCATTAATCACCAAGTCATATCTTCCCGTATCCATACCGGCGAAAAGACCGTCCCAGGGGCCTTCAACAATCTTGGCTTTGACTCCCAATTTCTTGGCTAAGTTCTGAGCGACTTCAACGTCATATCCGACCAACTGATCTTTTTCATTGTGGAAGGAGAACGGCTGCCAGTCCCCTTCTAAGCCGACCTTCAATTCACCGGATGATTTAATTCTTGCCAGGTGATCTTGAGAAGCCGAAGCGGAATTGCGGCTCGGCGCTTTATCGCATCCGACCAACATAAGAGAGGCAGAACCGGCAAGGAAAAGGCCCAGGCCGAACTTCATCAATAATCGAAAATTATGTGTCATATCTAAATCATCAACAAAAATTAAAGAGAATTCATCGCGTTTTCTGCTTCGCGCTGCTTCTTGAAGGCTTCCAAGGCTGAGCGCTGGGCCTCTTGAGAACCGCTTGCCAAACGAAGGAAAGCTCGGGTACGTTCGTTTTGAGGATGTTCGAAAATCTGCTCGGGGCTGCCTTGCTCAACAATCAAACCATGATCCATAAAAATGACTCTGTTGGAAACGTTACGAGCAAAGTTCATTTCATGCGTCACCACGACCATTGTCATGCCTTCTTGAGCGAGCTGACGCATTACCTCTAATACTTCATCCGTCAGTTCAGGGTCTAAAGCCGAAGTAGGCTCATCAAAATAAATAATTTCCGGGTCCGTGGCGAGAGCCCGAGCAATTGCAACCCGCTGCTGCTGACCTCCGGAAAGTTCGCTCGGATAGGAATTGGCTCTGTCTTCCAGACCAATCTTACGGAGAAGCATCATGCCTTTTTTTACCGCGTCTGCTCTGCTCATGCCTCTGCCGGAAGTCAGACCAAGCGTAATGTTCTCAAGCGCGGTTTTATTTCTAAAAAGATTGTAGTTCTGAAAAACAAAGCCCGTTTTTCTTTGGATTTCGGACGCCTGTTCTTTAGTGGCCGTTTTTAAATCGATAGTCTTATCGTCCAAACTGATTGACCCGTAATCAGCCCTTTCCAGGAAATTGACGCAGCGAAGCAAGGTGGTTTTTCCGGAGCCTGACGGTCCGAGAATTGAAACCACATCGCCTTTATAAACATCGATGCTGATATCTTTCAACACTTCTAAGGTGCCGAAAGATTTTTTCACATGGCTTATGAGAAGGAGCGGATCGGTTTTTTCCATTACTAATTTGACTGCAAAAATGAATCGTTAGTTTGTACCGTATTTGCCGAGTTTCTTTTCGCCGCGGCGCTGTAAGTATTCAAGAATCGTCGAGAAAATTAAATAAATGAGCGCGACTTCGATGTACACCGCCATGGTTTCATAAGTTCTTCCGGCAATTCTTTGGGCTTGGAAGAACATTTCAGCCACCGTAATGTTAGCCGCTAAAGAAGTGTCTTTAACCATTGAAATCATGGAGTTGCCCAAGGCCGGGAACGCAGTTCTAAAGGCCTGGGGCAGAACGACGTGCCACATGATCTGAAAATAATTGAGGCCGACGCAGCGTCCTGCTTCCATCTGGCCCTGAGGAACTGACTCTAACGCGCCGCGAATCGTTTCGGCGTTATAGGCGCCTTCGTTGATTGAGAAAACAATAACGGCGGCCAGGAAGGCGTCCACCATGATGCCGATACTCGGCAGCCCGAAAAAAACGACATACAGCTGCACCAGCAGCGGCGTTCCTCTAATCACCCAGACATAGAAGCGGCAAATTTGCCGAAGAACCGGAACTTTCGAGTACTGGATCAATGCTACAACGACAGCAATGACCATGGAAAGAGCGAACGAAATGATCGTCAAAGGTATCGTTACAGTGATGCCTTTGAACAATAATTGCGGAAAAGCATCCACCATTACTTGCCATACGTGCGGATCCATTGGCGCCCCTTCCTTCTGATAAAGTCGGCTTCTTTTCAATTAGCTTTGTAACATTGTAAGTTACTCTCCAGCTGCTTCTTTGCTTATTTATTTGAATTAGCTCTGGGGCAAAAGATAGGTTAATATTTGTGCGATGTCTGAAAAAACATTTCACGGGGCGCAGCCAAAGGTTTTGGTGGGCCGTAGCGGGTTCAACTCCCGACGCCCCGACTGCAACCTTTTCTTCTCCAGTTTTAACTCATCCCTCTTTTCTCTTACTCCTGTTCTCATATCAAAACGAATGCCCTAGCTATAGAAGTTCTCTTTCCGTTTATCTGAGAGAGTTGTCTCAGACAAGCTCAACAATCCTTCTTACCGAAAACCTGACCGAAACCTTTGATTATGAAGCCTTCGCTAGACCCCATCTTTAATCCGTCAAAATAGCCAACCCGCAATAAAAAACTCCGGTGCTCGTTAAAAGGACCTAAGCTATACCGATTACGTCAGTGCTTAGGCGTGCCTTTTATTAAGAAGTTAGAGACTAAGACAGTTACAAAGAAAGATTAAAAGATGAAGTTGTATGAGCACCTTAACCGCGGATTCAATTGGTTATAAGACGTTCTACTAGATGGAAGTGAAACTGCAAAACCTATTGAATTGGCAGATTTATCGGTCCTGTTGAGAAAAGGAAAGATTTTTAGCACACCTAAGGTTGGCGGAAGAGGTGGGATTCGAACCCACGGATGAGGATCACTCATCGACAGTTTTCAAGACTGCTGCATTCAACCGCTCTGCCACCCTTCCGAAAGAGAATTGAATTATACGCAATTTCCCATAACTGGCAAATCGCTAAAAAAATGAATGACGGCAAGCTTACTCCCACCACTCTCACTCAAGTTTCTCATCTTTTGCTAATCAAGGCTGTACCGAATCGGCACCTGGATCTTCATCCCAGCATTAGGAACATTAAAAGCCGTCCCGATGATTCGATTGCTCAACTCCTGAGAGGCTGAATCCAAGGGACCCTTACCCGATTTCTTAATGACTGAGGCGCCGGTAACTTTACCGCTTGCGTCGACCGTGAATTCCGTTAAAACAACGCCTTGCATGCCGGCCCTTCTTGCTGCCTTCGGATAACGTTTATGTTTTTCAACCAAACTCACAAGCATTGCAGTGATGCTTTTCCTTTTAGCTGCCTGCTCTGCAGCAGCTTGTGAGGCCGCCTTCACTTCAGCAGATTCAGAAGCTTTTTGAAGCGCAGGTTCTCCCTTTTCTGCCTTGGGTTCTTTTAGCTTCTTAACCGGTTTCGGCTTCTCTAAAGCTTTAGGCTTGGGTTTCTCTGGTTCAGCCTTCTTCGGTTTGGACTGCTCAGCGGGTACGGGCGCCGGAGGTACCGGTTTTGCTTCAGATTCAGGAAGCTTTTCTTCTACAACCCTTTCAGGTTCGACTTTAAATTCCGATTCATCTGTGAGAAGTTTTTTAGGTTCTTCGATGACCGATTGTGGCTGAGGTTCCGGCCGGACTTCCGGCGTTTCTTCCGGTTGAATATCCTGAATCTGAGCAAAACTCAGTTCTATGGTCCGCGGCTGCTGTGCAGGCTGCGGAGCATCTGTTTTAATCGTGCAGCCTGCCCAAGCAAACGCGCAGGCAAAGGCAGCCAAAGCAGTTTTGGAAAGCCGTTTGGCCTTGAGTAATTCATTGTCTTTGCGTTTAGGACTAAACATCTTAATTCTTAGGTGCTGCTTTAGTACTGATCACAAAACGGCCTTCTCTGTTGACCTTTGCAAGATCGGCCAAATAAACAAAGGACTCAAACGGGGCTTTCTCGTCTACCATCAGGTTGAGCGTGCCTTCAGGATGTTCAGAGAGGAAACGCGGAAGATCTTCCTTGAGGATCTCCTGATCATTAAAGAAATATTTTCCGTCGGAGTTCACGCTGAGAACAAGTTCTGCCGCCTTTTTCCTGACCTCGGAGTTTTGGGCTGCAGGCAGCACGACATCCAGCACGGGTTTGCTGAATGTCATGGTCATCACAAAAAATATGACCAGCATAAAAATTACGTCTATGAGCGGCGTCAAATCCACCCGAGGCTCTTCTTCGAGTTCGTCAAACATATCTTTGTCTCAAGTCTCAGGCCGCTTTTTGCTCAATTTCTTCCAAGTTCTGAGCACAGCGGCAAGGTTCTCGGCGGATATTTAAAGCTCGATAGCTGTACTCCACAGCTTCAATTCGAAGCTCTTTAACCTTGAGCATCAGGTAGTAATAAGCCATCAAAGCCGGAATTGCGACAACCAAGCCCATCACAGTCGTAATTAAAGCGGTCCAGATGCCGCCCGCAAGCATTGTCGGATCGGGAGAAACATTTTCAGAGATTGTGCGGAAAACTGTCACCATGCCAATGACCGTACCTAAAAGACCCAGCAGCGGGGAAACTGCTGAGATTAACTTGAGCCAGGTCAATGCATTGTTCACAGGCTTGAAGTGCTTATGGAACAGGTAAGCGACTTCTGCACGAATGTCGTCGGAATGCGCGCCATGTGTCATAACGATGTCTCGCACAATGCATTCCAGCGGATTAGTGCTCTCTCCGAAATATCGGCGAATGCGTTCCGGCGTCACTTTGTCCATTCCGCGGAAATGCTTCTTAAATCTGGAAAGCACGCCTCTCAGATAGAGAAAGTTCCAAACGGTGATGTAAAGCGCAAAGACTCCGATAATCACCAATGCGATACCCGCGAATCCGATCAGGTTATAAATCTCTTTAAAGTCCATGTTTATTTGTCATTCGAAAGTTTTCAAGAAACTCTAAAGCCCAAGCTCCGGCCTGAGCCTGATCTTCGGCTGTCGGATGCTTGGCGGCTTCATCCAATCGGGCCTGGCGCTCCGGCGTCATCGGTTTTGCTCCGGGCATCTTCGCCATAGCAGCCAAGATCTTCGGATCGATCTTGCCCTGCCAAACGCGAAGACCCTTGAAGTTCTCGCACAGGAAAAGACCGGCAACTTTATTGACCCAAGCCTGTCCTCGCTCGCTGTTGGGATCACCGCCCATAGTTCCGAAGTAAGCGATCGGTTTGGCTTTAGCCTCTTTCTGGAAAGCCTGCCAAACTTCGTCAGGCGTACCTTTATCGCACCAGAAACCGGCAAAGATGAAGTCGTAATCTTGAGGATTAACATCAGCGGGCAGTTTTTTGAGATCGGCGCCGGGAATTGCGGAAGCAATGGCGTGGGCAATGATCTCAGTGTTTCCGGTAACGGTGGCGTATGCGACTAAAACTTTCATTCTCTTCCTCTCATTAAGCTTTGTACTTCTGCTGGAGGGCAAGGAATTTTTCTTTGGCGCCTTCAATTAACTTGTGTTTTTCGCGGCCGACGTACATGGAGTAAGCAACTTCGCCGGAAGTTGTAAAGAAAGCGGCGAAGTGGCTTTCACGGCCCATGAACGGCATAGTCACAAAGCCGATCTCGGAAATGTCGCCGTACTTAAAGTGACCTTGAAGCGGGCTCTTGCCTCCCATCAGATTGTAGTAGCCCATCGCTGCTTTGCCTGTCACGAGTTTGGTTTCAACTTCGATGACGTTGCCGTGTGCAGTGACGATGAAGGTGATCTTTTCCCATTCGGCAATCGCGGCCCAAACGCTTTCAAAATCGGAACCCGGAGCAAAGGTAGCGGAACCTTCCGGCAGAAGATGAGCCGCTTCCTGCGCTGTCACGGAGAGCGCCTGAGCAATCGTCTCCAATGTTACGGGACGGCCGCTGTTTAAAAGTTCATTAATTTTGTTCTGCTGTTCAACGATTGTTGTCATAGGTTTACCGATTAATTTATTGAAAAGTTGCTGAAAGATTTGTTTTTTGAAGCGGGAGTCTGATGGCGCTGTCGCACACCATGTCCACGAGCTCCAGGTCATGAGTAATGACAAGCACGGCTTTGCCTTCGTCAGAAAGCTGCCGCAGGGCGCCGGCAATTCGATGAAGATTTGCGCCGTCTAAGCCGCTTGTCGGTTCATCCAAAATGATGACATCCGGTTTTTTGGCAAACGCGCAGGCAATCACTAGCCTTTGCTGCTGGCCGCCGGAGAGGGAATGCGGATGACGGTCTCTGAGTTCTGTCAGATCAAAAAGCTGCAGCAGCTCCTCGGCGGCTTGCTTACCCCCTCGGCAGCCTGCGGCTTCCAGACTTGTCAGAAGCTCATCAAAAACCGTCCGCATATACAGCTGATGGTCTGCGTTTTGGAGGACCACTGCAACATGCTTAAGGCATTCCTGAGGTTTGACCTTCTTACCTCTTATTTCTAGTGTCCCTCGGGTTGGTTTATTTAAACCTGTGAGAATCCGGGCCAAAGTCGTTTTGCCAGTACCGTTCGGGCCGAAAAGCCCTGTTATACCTTTGTGCAGTTCCAGGTCGGTGCCGTTAAAAATCTTCGGCTTTCTCGGGTAAGCAAACGAAAGATCCGAGACCTTCATTACGGTTTCTTTGCCCTCGGACAACGACGGAAGTTCGTGTCTTTTATCTTCAACATCGACTTTTCTTAATCCGTAGCGTTCTCGGACTTCGTCGCTGAGATCATCAAAAGTGCCCTCCTGGACGATTCTTCCTTTTTCCATCACGCAGACGCGGTCAGCCACGTCTTTTAACCAGTACAAGCGATGGTCGACAATCAGGACAGCAACGCCCTTCTCTTTTAACCGCAGAATCTCCTCGGCCAAATCCATCGTAGATTCCGGATCGAGGTTTCCTGTCGGTTCATCCAGAATCAGCACCTGCAGCGGTTCCATCATTAAGGAAGCCAGACCGACCTTCTGTTTTTGTCCCTGAGAGAGTTCGTGGATCGTATTTTTTAAAACGGAATTCAGACCGAAACGCTGAGAAGTTTTAGCAATGAGCTCTCGGATTTTATCGGGAGGCATTCCTCGGGATTCGGGTTTGAATGCCATCTCTTCTTCTACACCGAGCGCAAAAAACTGCGTTTCAGGGTTTTGGAACAACGTACCGACTCGGCTGCTGATTTCATGCAGTTTGAGTTTTTGGTTGTCTTGACCTGCAACACGAACGGTTCCTTGAAGTTCTCCTCCGAAATAATGCGGGCAAAGACCGTTAATCAGACGGATTAAGGTAGATTTGCCGCACCCAGAGACACCCGTGCAAAGCACTGCTTCACCGGGACGAACCTTCACAGAAATATCTTCAAGCGCGTTTCTGTCAGAGAACGGATAACGATAAGTGACGTTTTTCAGTTCAATCATCTCATTGCCGCCTTAATGTCGGTAGGAAAGTAAATTTGAAGTAAAACCGCCCCCGTACAGATTAAGAGAACAAGGGTAATGGCTGCGATGTCATGCTTCCCGAATCTCCTTCTCTGCATAGAACCCGAATTACTCCCGGCATGAAGACCTTTGAGTTCAGCTGCAATGCCCAACTCGTCGCTGGTTTTGAGCGCTCTGAAGAGAAGCGGCGTAAACAAAAGACGCGTCGTACGAATCGGATGAATCGTGCACTGCCATGGATTGATCTTGAAACCTCTTATCTTCAAAGACTCCCAGATCTGCTTCACATCGCCGGCAAACGTCGGAATAAAACGAATAATCACAGCGGCCGGAAGATAAATAATGAACGGAAGCTTCAGCTGCTGAAGACCGTTAAGAATATTCTGTAGTCTTCCAGTAAAAGCCATCGGCAAAATCGTGTTCATCACTGTCAGGGCTCTCAGGAACGGAATACACAGAGAACTCAGTTCCAGACTTTTACCCATGGAAGGAATAAACAAAGCCAACACAGAGGCAAATCCCACGGACAGCGCCATCATCAGAAGCGAGGCAGCATAGCTCACAAAAATTAGTTTGTATCGACCGAGCGCAAATAGATAAAGCAGCGACGTTGTAAAAAGCAGCAGCTGAGAATTCAGAGAAGAAAGCGCAATCGTCATCACAGCCGCTAATGCGGCAATGAGCATTTTGCTGCGAACATCCAGCCGCGTTAAAACATCAAATTTAGAAGCGAACGATGCCTGCATGTCTTAATTCCTTCATAGAACGGCAGCCCGTGTAAAGACCGAGCAAAGAACCGGCATAACCGATTAAAACGATCGGAAGAACTACTGCCATCAAAGCGGGAGATTCGCGCATCATGAGATAGGAAACTGCAAGAGACAATCCTTTGGAAAGAAAGTCAAAGCAGCCGACACCCCAGAACACAGCACCTTTCCAACCGAAGCTTTTAACGAACTTCATCACGACTTCGGAGACAAGTGCAGCCGCCAGCATCGGCGGAATAAGTGTGACGTTTCCGCCCAAAAGCAGGAAGTTCACCAGCGCGCTCACGATTACAAAGAGAGTCAGAGTTCCCGGCTGTCTAACTTTGTAAAGCATGATCACAAGCAATGTAGTGAACACCACATTTTTAAGCAGAAGGCTGACCGGATTCATTCCTCCGCCCACCATAGCGATTAAAACCGTGGAGAGTTTTGCGGTTGCGGCAAAAACCCCGATCACCACAAGGTCACGAGCACCCCAGCGGTCACCGAACCTTCTGAGCCAAGACTGCCCCTCCTTTCTCTCCAATACCATTTCCGTCATGTTGATTTTCGTTGAAATGAATCCGTATTACTTCTTAATACTTAGCGCTCAGCTTGAAGTTGAAGTGCCGTCCCGGTTCGTAGATCGAATCGCCGTAGGAATAAAGTTGATTGGTAATGTTGATAGCTTCAGCACTGACCATGTAGCGCTTCTGCGGGCCGAAGTGATAAGTTGTCGCAAAGTTAAGCGTTGTATAACCGGCAACGCGGGTCGTCTCATTACTGGATGGCGAATAAGACTTTGACGCGGCCTTGCTTCTGAGGTAGGTATCCGTATTCCAACGACCGTTAAAGACATCGAACTCAGTCTTCACGCCATAACGAGCCGTGAAGCCTGCGACGCCCGAATCATAGGTCGAGACTCCGCTGCCCCACTCTGTTTTTCTTCGCAGCCAAGTCATGCTGGCATACGGGAAGATATGGTCCGTGGGCTTAAAGTTCACGGAAAGTTCAGCACCGAAGGTCTTAGCCTTATCCGCGTTCAAGTAAGTGTATTCTCTGCTGTCTTTGTGTACGGTCGAGATGTAATCATCCGCAAGGTTATAGAACAGAGAAAAATCTGCCTCAACTGCACTTCCTGCATAACGAGCCCCAACCTCAAAATTGTTAGACTTCTCCGGCTTAAGGTCAGGATTGCCAATGATGGTACCGCCGCCCATGTTATTCATAAGGTACTTTTCCTGAAGATTCGGGACACGGAAGCCCTGAGACCAACCGGCTCTCAGCGAAGTATCAGGAAGACCAGTCCAGTTTAGGCTAAGGTTAAAGACGGGACGACTGTTTCTGTCACTGCCTGTCTTTCCTGCTGAACCGTCGTCGTGGTTTTTGTAGCGGCCTTTTGAATCATAACCGTTGACGCTTGCGGAAGCCTTATTGAGCTTAGACTCAACCCATGTATATCGAACGCCGTAATTAAGCGTGAAATCCATCGGCAAAGTTGTTTCCATGGACGCAAAAATTGCATTTGTGGTCTCTTTGCCTTTGTTGTAACGATGGGTTTGTTTATTGCTCATTGTCATCGGTCCCATAGACATGGAAGAGCGAGCCTCGGTATCGGCTTCCAACTGATCCTGAACAAATTCATATCCGGTAATCAGGAAATTGGATTCACCCAACTGCCAGTCAGCCTGAAGACTTGTACCGTAAGTTTTGATACGGTTGTCAGCAAGTGAATCAGTTATAACCTTCGCACGCGGCATGGGTGAAAGGGAAACATAATTTCTCATGTTCTTATGGTTTTTCTGCCAATAGCCGTCCCAACGCAAACGAGTCAGATACTCATTAAGGTTCTTGCCTTCAGCAAACAGCGCAACTTTGTCACGTTTCCATTTCGGAATGTGCACAAAGAACTCGCTGTTCGGGTCTTGTTCGTATTCCCAGCTAGAGGAATTGATGTCGCTGTCAAAAGTATCCGCACGCAGACCGGCTGTGAAATGCTCATTGAAGTCATAGCTCAAGAAAGCAGAAGCATTCTTCTGACGGAAGTCAGTGCCTTTTTGATATCCCAGCGGCGTCTTGATGTTGCCGTGACTCTGATAACCGGCGTCCAAATGGTAATTTAAACCTTTATAGGTTCCACCGAGAGAAATCGTTTCTGCCCAACCGTGACCGGCGCCGTTCCAAGCAACCGAACCCTCAGCTTCAAAAGGTTTCTTAGATCCTTTTTTTGTGATGATATTTACCACACCCCCTAAAGCATCAGAACCGTAAAGCACGGAGGCCGGTCCTTTGATCACTTCAATGCGTTCAATGGAGTTCGGATCGATAAGAATCGAAGCGCCGGACATGGATTTCTGTTCGGAAATCTTCTGACCATCAATGAGAGTCAGGGTTCTGAAGGTATCTTCCCCGCGGATGGAAACGCGCTTTAAGCCTTGAGAACCGGCGTTATTAACCATAACCCCCGGAATGTCTTCCAGGAGTTCTCCGACATTGCGGGCGGATGATTCCTGGATTTCCTGATTGGTCACAACCGTGACAGCCATCGGAACTTCGAGAAGCTGTTGTTCAACGCGGCCTGCGGTTACCGTCACTTCAGAGGTTTGAACGCTTTCTTCTGCCTGGACGGCCAGTGCGCACAAGGTTAAAGCAGCTGCGGCCGATAATTTGAAAGTCAATTTAGTGGTCATTTTGTCTGAGATTTGAAGTAGTCGAGGAGATGCTGAGTCATACGGCCTTGCCAAAATTGGCCGGGAACCGTAAGTTCAAAACGGTTTCCGACGGGGGCAAGGAGCCCTGCTTCAGTCCAGTTATCGATCAATGGATTCCACAAAGTTGCAAACTTCTCAGAAAACTCGTGAGCCAGTTGGGAAGGGTTAAAGAAATTCAATTCAAGCTGTTCAGCGACCGCACGTCCCAGTTCCCAGAACAGAGGCGGTTTGGTCATCATGGCAATTGGCTTGACACCGCTTTCGACAGCCTTAGCCCAAGCATCCGGCTGACGGTGCTGCATGAAGCCGTAACCGCTTAAGTTGCCGCCGGCGCCGGGACCGAAAGCTAAACAATCGGTACGGGTCTTTGCGTAGTAGTTATAAAAATTTCGTTCACGGGTGTTTGAAGCCCAATGGGAGATGGAAAGGCGCTTCCAGCCTGCTTCATGCATGCTTTGCACGGCTTCCTGGAACATCGCAGCGCGAAGTTCATGATCCGGTCCGGGAGGAAGTTTGCCGTTCTGAATATATTTATAAAGAGGAGACTTCTCAAACACGCGGAGCTGGTAGCAGTCGATGCCGTCAAGGTTGAGCTCTCGGCCAATTCGTAAGTCTTCTTTCCATGTTTCCAAGGTCTGGAACGGAAAACCGTAAATCAAATCAATCACGACAGCCGCCTGATCGTAGCTCATCAGTTTCTCGAGCTGACGAATCAAGGTTTCCTTATTTGAGCGGCGGCCGACAGCCTGACGAATCTTCGTATCAAAACTCTGGACCCCCAGAGAGAAACGGTTGGCGCCCCCGGCCAAAGCGGCTTCCATTTTGTCGGTTCCAAAACCGGACAAACGCCCTTCATAAGTGATTTCGCAGTCATTGGCGAGGGGAAGATAGCGGCGAACGGCTTTGATGATCCTTTCAATATCACAGGCTTCCAAAGCAGTAGGCGTACCGCCGCCGAAATATACAGCGTGTACGGGCTCACCCTTTTGCACCGGTTTGTCTGACCAAAGCTGAAGTTCTTTGATTAAAGTATCGGCAAAAGCCTTGCTTTCTTCTTTGTTTCGATACGGCTTGATATAGAACAAGCAATACAAGCAGCGAGTTTCGCAGTAGGGAACGTTGATATAGGCAACCGTTCGGCGTGTACGAGGTTTAGAAACGAGTTCGGAAAGCACCTCCGGCATTTCCGTAGGCAGGAGCATGGAGCTGTCCATCCCCGGATGGATATCAATCTTTTCCGGAAAAGCTTCGACAATCGGATTCTGAGAAACTTTGGCCAGCCAACGACTGATGTCGTCCGGCACTCTTCTCTGGAAAGCATTAAACATCGGGACTGCTTTCTCTCGGTCAGTGTGTTGTGCTTGCATAATGCTAAAATATCGTATTGATAATGATTATCATTTGAATAAATTTAGCGCTAAGGCAATTTTAATACAAATGATTATCATTATCGTTTACCCGAATCCTTGTAATCAATATGTATAAAAATTTAACCGGTTCGGATTGATCTGAATTTTTATTAACCATTTGAGACTTTCGTTTAAAACAGTAGTTTGAAGAATGGTTAATCTTTGAATAAAAACAGACAAAAGGAAAAAATTCGTGACTGAATTTAATATTCCGGCACTTCAAATTGAACATATTTCGAAGTCTTTTAACGCCGGTAAAAATCCAAAAAAGGCCCTTTCGGATGTGAGATTTTCGATTGAACAAGGCGATTTTTTCGGCCTGCTCGGCCCTAACGGAGCCGGAAAAAGCACTTTGATCGGTGTACTGGCCAAGACTGTAACGCCTGACAGCGGAAACGTTTCTGTTTTAGGTTACGACATTCGCCGTGACTGGCAGCAATTCAAAATGGCGATCGGCATCGTCCCGCAGGAAATTACTTTCGATCCGTTTCTGAGTGTATGGGAGACATTAAGACTGCAGAGCGGATATTTCGGCCTGCGTCACAACGATAAGTGGCTCAACGAACTGCTTGAGGTTCTGGATCTTGCCGATAAAAAGAAAGAAAGCGTCATGCGCTTGTCCGGCGGTATGAAACGCCGCGTTCTAATCGCCCAGGCGCTTGTCCATAAACCGCCTCTGATTGTGTTGGATGAACCGACAGCCGGGGTCGACATCAACCTTCGCCACTCGCTTTGGACCTTTATGGAAGAGCTAAACCGCAAGGGACACACGATCATTCTGACGACCCATTACCTTGAAGAAGCAGAACGACTCTGCAGAAATGTCGCCATGCTTAATCACGGACGCATTGCAGCCTTAGAGAACACACGCGATCTTCTGAAGGAATACTCCAAAGACCGTGTTGTTTTTACCCTTTCGGCTCCTCTGCCCTCGGACTTTCCGATTCAGGTAGAAAAGCTTCAGGACGGATTCTATTGCCTGAACTACGACACCCCGGAAGGTTTAAGAATCCTGCTCGACGAGCTTCATAAGCGAGGCTTAGAGCCCGAAGGTTTAGAACTCGGCAAAGCCAATCTCGAAGAAGTCTTTATGAGGATTACCTCTAAATGAAATTCAAAATAGAACCTCAGCCTTACCGTCCCGGAGCTTCTTTTCTTACGCTTTTGGAAAAAGAGATTCTCCGATTCAAAAAGATTGCATTGCAGACGATTTTTGCACCGGTTCTCATGGGACTTTTGTATTTGCTCGTGTTCGGGCAAGTCTTAGCCGGCAAAATGCCGACTTTTGACGGCGTGAATTACCTGCACTTCCTTGTTCCCGGTCTCGTAATGATGACGATGCTGCAGAACGCTTTCGGAAACAGCTCTTCTTCGATGTTGTCTTCGAAAATCATGGGAAGTCTGATTTTTATCCAGCTGCCGCCCTTTGCCGGCTGGGAGCTGTCATTAGCGATGATCGGCGCCTCTATTGTACGTGCCTTAATCGTCGGCGCAGGTGTTTTGCTTGCTTCGTTCCTTTGGTCTCCTCCTCCGATGGACCATATTCTTTGGATTTTGGTCTTTGGGTTTATGGGCGCCGCTCTTATGGGGTCCCTAGGCCTTATCTGCGGATTATGGGCTGATAAGTTTGATCAGGTCGGAGCTTTTCAAAGTTTTGTTATTCTGCCGCTGACATTCCTGTCTGGTGTCTTTTACTCGATTAACCAGCTGCCGCCAGTTTTCCAGACGTTGTCGAGATTTAATCCATTCTTCTACATCATTGACGGATTTCGGTACGGGTTCTTCTCCCAAAGCGACTTCAATCCTTGGGTCAGCCTGTCCGTTGTAACGATCTCCGGCGTAGCAGCTGCAGCCTTTGCGACATATTTATTGCAGGTCGGTTACAAAATCCGCAAATGATTGTTAACGGAGATTAAGCACGAACAGGCTATTTGGACAGTCGACAAAATAAAGAATCGCCGGTTGCTCAGGTACCACGGCATATGAATACTCAGATCACTGCCGTTCCTTTCGGTTCCTGAGAGCCAGCTGGCTTCTTCCTTGCTCAACAAGCAGCGCTTGCGCAACAGAATGATCAACGCAAACTTTACCGACCGGCTGAAGCAGAGTTCCAAGCGATTTAGCCATCACAATGGCAACCGGAATACCGATAATGCTGCAAAAACAGCAGACAATCTGTACCAGAGAGAGTATGACCATCGGGATACCTAAGAAGATGACGTAGACTGCCTTCAGAATAAATCCATAAGTTTGCCAAAGGATATTTTTATTCGCATCGCCGTCTATCTCAGATTTAGAAACCATGTCATAGGAAAACGGCAGGAGCAAAAATTTCGAATACTGGATGAGACCTAGACCGATCGGCGCTGCGATGATCGTAACAACAAACAAAAGGCCAATCAGAAAAACGAGAGCCGCCGTAACAAAGCCTAGAAATGGGATGTTCCAAATAATATTTCCTAAGGTACGCATTCAATATTTCCAATCAAGTAAGAGGCAATTAAGCGGAGATATTTTACTGAAGAGGCCTTCCTGAACTCGGGTTAGACGGCGATAGGTCATTGTCCGTTACGAGTTTTTCTAGCCATCGCATAATTCAAATCATCGGCGCGAACTTGAGTAATCTTATTTCAACAAAAAGTGAGTTGCAAAAAAAAATCGACAGACGAATCAATGATTCTGCCTGCCGTTTTCCCAATGATTGCACGCTAGGTAAGATTGCATCGTTCAGGGAAAAAAAATCGTTTCACCACATATCTTGATTATTTAAATGGTATTTTCAAATTCTAATAATGATATTGCTTCTAAATCAACGTTTATTCTAAAAAACTGACAAATATGTCGCAAAAAAGCAAATAAGGTTAAAGAGTAAGGGATTTAAATCGAACAAATTCTTTCTTTGAGGCATCAAATAGGATTTCTTGCTGCCTGCTGACAAAAACTCTCTTCTCGAGTTTGGCTTATATCTGCCGCCTAGCTATAGAGTTTAGGAGCCGCTCTTCTCTGAATCCTCTTTTGTTTTCCGAAGTTGCCAAAGCCAAAGTTCATAAAAAAGAGAAAAAAATAATCCAACGAGAAAAATCAGTTTGCCGACCACTCCT